>ENA-UEYL01001509-UEYL01001509.1-human-gut-metagenome-genome-assembly--contig:-NODE-1509-length-19755-cov-4.188180_pt1 | contig 19755 bp, 19 predicted proteins | sample MGYA00242941_ERZ507946 | MGnify/ENA primary metagenome ERZ507946 (study PRJEB26167, sample SAMN06115482) | human gut metagenome | host: Homo sapiens | place: China:Guizhou | collected 2015-03-11...
AGGGCTCGTTGAAGGGGGAGGTGAAGCGGTTGGACACCAGCAGGGCGAAGTTGGTGTTCTCGCTGCGCAGCTTGGGGTCGGCGTAGGAGTGGCCGTTGACGGTGTTGATGCCCTCCACGTTCTCGGCCACCACGTGGCCGTAGGGGTTCATGCAGAAGGTGCGCACCTGGTCGCCGTACTGCTTGGTGCGGTAGACCAGCTTGGACTCGTAGACCACGTCGGTGATGTGCTCAAAGACGGTGGCGGGCAGCTCCACCCGCACGCCGATGTCCACCTGGTTGTTGAGCAGCTCCAGCCCCAGCTGCTTGCACTGGTTGGAGAACCACTCGGCGCCCGAGCGGCCGGGGGCGGCGATAAGCCGCTTGCAGGTGACTTCCTCCCCACCGGCCAGAGTCAGGCAGAAGCCGCCGTCGGCCTGGGCGATGTGCTCCACCGCGGTGTTGAAGCGGAACTCCAGCATGTCCTTGAGTCCCTCATAGATATTCTGGAGGATGCGCAGGTTGTTCTCGGTGCCCAGGTGCTTGCACCGGGCCTGAAGCAGGTGCAGGTCATAGCCCAGGGCCTTTCGGGCCAGAGCCTTGGCCTCGTCGCTCTGGGTGGAGAAAACCTGGGTGGTGGCCCCGTGGGCGACGTTGATGGAGTCCACGTAGTCGATGAGGTCCATGACCACCTTGGGGTCCATAAAGTCGGTGAGCCAGCCGCCGAACTGAGTGGTAAAGTTGAACTTTCCGTCGGAGAAAGCGCCTGCGCCGCCAAAGCCGCACATGGTGTCGCATACGGCACAGTGGATGCATTCGCGGACCTTGCCCGCCACAATGGGGCAGCTGCGGTGGTAGATATCCCGGCCCTGGTCCAGGGCCAGCACCTTCAGGTCGGGACGGCTGTGGGCCAGCTCGTAGGCGGCAAAGATGCCCGCCTCGCCGCAGCCCAGGATCACTACGTCATACATGGCATTCATGGAAGTTCTCCTTACATTTTCTTCTGTTTCGGCGGCAAAAAGCCCCGTTCATACAGAATATAGTATAACATACTTTTCAAAAAAACAAAATGGGAAATCCGGTGAAAAGGCACGAAAAAGGCCGCCCAAAGGCGGCCTGACGGGGGAGAATTCAGCTTCGCTCCTCAAAGCTGGCGCCGCAGCTGCGGCAGGTGACGGTGATTTTTCCCTTGCCCCGGGGGACCCGCAGCTGTTGGCCGCAGTTAGGGCATTTGAAGTAGCGGTGTTCCTTGTCTCTGTGTGCCGTGCGCTGAAAGCGCCACCAGCGGATCACGGGGCCAGCCACCTGGAGAAACTTTGCGTTTTCAGCCCGGCGGCGGGCGGCATTGCGGGAGAGGGTACGAAACAGGAGAAGGAAAAGCACCGCCAGGGACAGCCAGTACAGCACCCCCCACCGGGTGAGGGCGGAAACCAGATACAGGACCAGGTATAAGCCCAGCAGAGCCAGATTGAGCTGGTCGGTCCCGTAGCGGCCGTACATAAAACGCTGGATGGCGTTGCGGATCATAGGCAGCCTCCTAAGTAGAGAAAACAGGCGCGAGGGCGGTTTTTTCTCTTGAAATATCTTGAAAATATGATAGCGCGAGAGTATGAACTCGTCAAGGAAGCAATCGTAAACAAAGTGTGAATTGTTCCTGGCAGAACAACAGAAACCGGGGCATTTGTCTTGCGCCAGGGGACAAAATAGGGTATACTTTTCCCAAATGAACTGGGAGGACCGCTGTATGAAGCGCATCGACAAAGAGAACTATTACCTGGATATCGCCGAGACCGTGCTGGAGCGGTCCACCTGTATGCGGCGGTGCTATGGAGCCATCATCGTCAAAAACGACGAGATCGTCTCCACCGGCTATAACGGCGCGCCCCGTGGCCGGAAGAACTGCATGGACCTGGGCTACTGCACCCGGGAGGCCATGAACGTGCCCAGCGGCGAGCGCTATGAGCTGTGCCGCTCGGTCCACGCGGAGATGAACGCCATCATCTCGGCCGCCCGGCGGGACACCCTGGGCGCCACCCTGTACCTGGCGGGCCGGGAGGCCAAGACCGGGGAGCTCCTCCACGACGCCACCTCCTGCTCCATGTGCCGCCGACTCATCATCAACGCGGGCATCCAGCGGGTGGTCATCCGCAACACGGACCGGGATTACAGCGTGGTCCATGTGGAGGACTGGGTGCGGGAGGACGACTCCCTGCCGGAGCAGCATAAGTAAGGCTCCACCTTGACAGCCCCTGCCGGGGCGGGTACAATAAAGATAACCGCATAACAATCGAGCACAGGGGCGCTGGAAGCTTTTCCGGCTGAGATGCAAAGGCGAATAGGCCGCCTTCGGTCCCTTAAACCTGATCCGGGTAATGCCGGCGTAGGAAGTGAACGGAATGTGGACTCATGTCGTTTCTTTCGTACCGCACTGCACCCGCTTGGATGTGTTGCGGTACAACATTTTTTAGGAGGAAACGAGTATGAATTCCACTGCTGTGACCCGGCGCGCCCAGTCCATCCGGCTGCGCCGCCTGGTAGAGAGCGCCATGATGCTGGCCATCGCCACGGTGCTGAGTATGTTCCCCTTCCAGGGACCCTGGGCGCTGGGGGGCGGTATCACTGTGTGCTCCATGCTGCCCTTGGTGGTGCTGTCCTGGCGGTACGGCTGCAAGTGGGGCGTGTTTGCCGCCTTTGTGTACAGCCTTCTGCAGATGGTGCTGGGCATCCAGAACGTGCAGTACGCCGACAGTGTGCCCACCGCGATTCTGATCATTTTGTTTGACTACGTGCTGGCATTCTCGGTCATCGGACTGGCCGGAATGTTCAAGGGCCGGCTGGGCAATCCCCGTCTGGAGCTGGTGCTGGGCATCGTGCTCACCTTTTTGGTGCGCCTTGGCTGCCACTATGTCTCCGGCGTGGTGGTTTGGGAGGTGCTGTGGCCCAATGAGCTGGGCTGGGCCGCGCCCGTCTGGTCTATTGCCTACAACGCCAGCTACATGATCCCGGAAATTATCATTACCTCCCTGGTGGCGGCGCTGTCCTACGGCCCGCTGAAGAAGTATTACCAGGGCCAGGACCTGAACTGACCCCTTCGGGGGCGAAGAAAGAGAGGCCCCCATGGGTAAATTTGACGGCCTGCTGCTGGTTAGCGACTTTGATGATACCTTATATGATTCCCATCACCGGGTGCCGCCCCGCAATCTGGCAGCCATCAACTACTGGCTGCGGGAGGGGGGACGGTTTACCGTGGCCACCGGGCGGGCCTACACCACCTTTGCCCCCTACGTCCACTTAGCGCCCATCAACGCCCCGGTGGTGCTGTCCAACGGCTCGGCCATCTACGATTTCCACACCGATACCATGCTGGTGGAGACCCAGCTGGACCCCCGGGCGCCCCAGGACTTCCAGGCCCTGATGGCCTCCATCCCCTCTCTGGGAATGGAGGCCTACCACGGGGAGGACATCTATGTCTACCGCCCCAACTACGTCACCTACGGCCACATGCGCAAGGTGGGCACCGACTACACGGTGGCGCCCATTGCCGACATGCCCACCCCCTGGAACAAGGTCATCGTTCAGCAGGAGTACGACCAGCTGCTGCGCGCCCGCGCCTGGCTGGAGGAGCACTGTCCGGAGCGGTACGAGGCCATTTTCTCCAACCGCTACTACCTGGAGGTCACCCGCCGGGGCTGCAACAAGGGCGGCATGGTGCAGCGCCTCATCCACATGCTGGGGGTGGAGCGGGACAACCTCTACTGTGTGGGGGACAACCAGAACGATATCCCCATGATGGCCCTGTCCGCCATCCCCTTCGCGCCGGCCAACTGTGCCCAGGAGGTCAAAGACTGGGGCGCCAAGCTGCTGTGCCACTGCGACGAGGGCGTCATCGGCGACATCGTGGAGATCCTGGACCGGAAATATTGAGTATCACCTCCCCGCCCTTCAAATGGGGATTGACAAAGAGGGGCGGGGGGTGGATAATAAACCCGTCCCAGCCAAGGCCGGGACATTCTTCGGACGGAAAATACAATGGGGAGCGCGTGAGCGCTGAGAGGAAGTTCGGCTTCGACCCAGAAACCTGATGCGGATCATGCCGCCGTAGGGATGTGGACGTGCTGTTGTGCGTTCGGGCGTGCCTGCGGCACGCCTCTTTTGTTTTTTCGGCCGGAGTGCGAGGAAGGACTGCCAAAGGCGGCAGGCCGAGGGGGAGCGCCCTGGGCCTGTGTCCTGCTTTCGTATACAACTGGACAGCGATGGGAGGCCGTGTTCCGGCATGAGAGGAAGCCAGTAAGCTTCGACCGACCCGACCCGGCAGTTTGCCCGGGCGGGGGCTCCGCGGCGCCGGGAGACCGGCGTGGGGGAGGGCTGTCCATGTGGGATCCCACTCCTTTTCCGCGGAAGCTTTTGGGAAAAGGAGTCTTTTTTATGAAACGCAACCCCTCTCTTCTGCGCCTGGTGGTGTTGGCCATGCTGGTGGCCGTGGGCGTGGTCATCTCGCCCATCCTCCGTGTGGAGGGCATGTGCCCCACCGCCCACCTTATCAACATCGTGTGCGCGGTGCTGCTGGGCCCGGTGTACTCCTTCGTGTGCGCCTGCACCATCGGCGTCATCCGCATGAGCCTGATGGGCATTCCCCCTCTGGCCCTCACCGGAGCGGTATTTGGCGCGGCCCTGTCGGGCATTTTGTACCGCCTCAGCGGCGGACGGCTCATCTTCGCCGTCATCGGTGAGGTGGTGGGCACCGGCATCATCGGCGCGGTGGCCTCCTACCCGGTGATGACCCTGTGGTGGGGCTACACCGGCCTCACTTGGGTGTACTATGTGCCCTCCTTCATTGCCGGTACCCTCATCGGCGGCAGCGTGGCCTTCCTGCTGCTCAAGAAGCTGGCCAAAAACGGCATGCTGCTGAAAATGCAGCAGGAGCTGGGGGCCAAGGTGTTTGACCGCCCGGTCACCGTGGCCGGGGACAGCATGGGCATCGTCTTCCTGGGCATCATTGCCTACCTGGCGGTGCTGGTGCTGGTAAAGAACGTGCTGAAGGCCACCGGCGCTGCCATGGCCATGCCCTGGGTGGTGCTGGCTCTGTTCGTGGCCGTGGCCGCCTACTACTATTTCTCCCACCGAAAGGAGAGCGTCAACGCATGAGTCAGTCCCTGGGAGCGCTGCTGGAGGCCCTGCGCAGCCGCCGGCCCCTCATCCACTGCATCACAAACCCCATCTCCATCAACGACTGCGCCAACCTGATCCTGGCGGCAGGGGGACGGCCCATCATGGCCGAGCACCCCGGCGAGGTGGCTGAGATCACCGCCACCGCCGCCGCTCTGGCGGTGAACCTGGGTAACATCACCGACGTGCGCATGGAGTCCATGGTGCTGGCCGGGCAGGCAGCCCGGGAGGCGGGGGTGCCTATGGTGCTGGACTGTGTGGGCGTGGGGTGCAGTAGTCTGCGCCGGCGTTATGCCCAGGACTACCTTGCCAAGATTCAGCCTCAGGTGGCCAAGGGGAACCTGTCGGAGCTGTTGTGCCTCTCCGGCGCCCGCCAGGGCATGTCTGGGGTGGACGCGGACGGCAGCGACCGGCTGGAGGGGCAGACCCTTTCCGCCCTGCGGGAGTTCAGCCGCCGCCAGGGAGCGGTGCTGCTGGCCTCGGGGCCGGTAGACGGGGTGTTTGCTCCCGACGGGCGGCGCTGGGAGATCCGCAACGGCCACAGCATGATGAGCCGCCTTACCGGGACGGGGTGCATGCTCAACGTGCTCACCGCCGCCTTTTTGGCAGTAGGGGAGCCGGAGGAAGCGGCGGTGGCCGCCGCCGCCATGCTGGGCATCTGCGGAGAGCGGGCAGCCCGAGAGGCCCGTGGGCCGGGAAGTCTGCGCGCCGCTCTGTTGGACGCGGCCTATACCCTCACCCCGGAAGAATTGGACCATGAGGCGGCGGTACGCCCCTTTGAGAAAGGATGAAACATATGAACCCTGTGGATTTGAAGCTGTACTTGGTGACGGACAGCGGCTACTACGATGAGAAGCGGTTTTTGGACATGGTGGAGAAGGCCTGCCGGGGCGGCGTGACCCTCCTGCAGCTGCGGGAGAAGAACCGGGGCGGCCGGGAGTACCTGCGCCTGGCCCAGGCGGTGAAGGAGATCACCGACCCCGCGGGGGTGCCCCTCATCATCGACGACCGGGTGGACGTAGCCCTGGCCTGCGGCGCGGCGGGCGTCCACGTGGGCCAGACCGACCTGCCTGTTTGGGCGGCCCGGCAGCTCATGGGTCCGGACAAGATCGTGGGTGCTACCGCCAAGACGGTGCCCCAGGCTCTGGAGGCCTATGAGCAGGGGGCGGACTACCTGGGCGTGGGAGCGCTGTTTCCCACCGAGACCAAGGTGAACACCGTCCTCACCTCCATCGACACCCTGAAAGACATTGTCAAGGCGGTGCCCATCGGCGTAGTGGGCATCGGCGGCCTGGATGAGAGCAACGTGGACATCCTCACCGGCAGCGGCGCTCAGGGCGGCGCGGTGGTGCGGGCCATCGTCAAGGCCCAGGACCCCGAGCAGGCGGCCCGCCGTCTGCGGGAAAAGCTGGACGCCATCCTGAAATAAAAAATCCGGACCTGGTTTTTAAAACCAGGTCCGGATTTTTCTATGTGGATAAAGCCTTCTGCCTCAGTACCAGTACAGGGGGATAAAGAACAGCCAGGGGGCGGTGACGATGGCCATGGTGAGAGCTACCACATGCTTTTCCCGCTGGGTGAGCAGCTCGCACTCCTTCATGGCCCGCTTGTCAAAACGATAGATGCACACCCCGGCCAGGGCTACACCCGCCAGCATCCAAAGAAACGCTACGGGGTGAAGGAAGGCGTTGGCATAAATGGAAGCGCTTATGTCGTCAGCCCAGGACGCATGAGGGAAAAAGAAGGGGAGTAAGACCCCTGGCAGCAGGAGTACCATCCCAATAAAATCGGCGACAAAGCCCCACCACCAGAATTTCAACCCCAGTTTTTTTACCACTGCCCACTTGTTTTTGTGCTTCAGGCCCATCAGAGCCAGGGTGAGCACTAGGCAGTCCACCAGCAGGTTGGCGGGGGCGACGATCAAAAAGATCTGGGGAAAAAGCCAGAGAAGCCACACGGGAAAGAGCACGTTGTACAGGCGCACTTCCTTCTTCATGGAAGGTCCTCCTTCCCAGTGTTGCGTTTTGTGTGGCTTTCACGCCACAGCGCACCCAGAATATTGCCTGCCAGAGCGGGAATGGCGGTCATAAAGCAATGAAACAGGGCGCTTTCGTTAAACAGCAGGTATACCATAGGCAGATAGCACACAAAGCAGGCAATGGGGAACAGGGGACATACCCCCTGGCGCTTGCCCAGGGACAGCCCCACGCACAGACTGGCGACGGGTAGGATAAGGTAGGGGTACACAAGTCCGGTGAGGGCGGGGAAGTCAACCACCACGGCCCGCTCGATCCCACGCAGCCCCAGCGGAAGGGCGGTGCACAGCAAAAGGACAAAGGGCAAGTAGGGCAGCGTCTCCCGCCACTTGAGGGGAGTTGGCCCGGGGTCCAGACCCAACAGCTCCCGCAGCTGAGCTACCTCCAAATACCACCCCGTCCAGCGGCCCAGCCAGATGAGCAGGTACAGCAAAAGCAGCAGGCTTTCCCAGAACAGCACGCCGCGTATGTCCTTGGCCATGTTCAGCTCTACTACCAACAGGGCAAAAAAAGCGGCGGTGCATACAAAATGGCCCATAGAATGGAGCAGCAGCGCACGGCCGCTGTCCGCAAAGGGCTGGGTGGCTAGTCCCGCCATGGCGCCCAGTCCTACACAGGCCAGCACCGCCAGAAATGAGCTCTCCCGGCTGTGTATCACATAGGGGATCCAGATGATCCCCACCAACAGTCCCAGTGCACTGCCCAAAAGGATGCGCACCAGCAGCCTCCGGGTCTCTTGTTTCATCGTGTCCGCCTCCTCTCCAGCTGTAAGGCCTCTTTGATTTTCTTCACATACCGCCGGGACACATAGGCGTATCCTGCCTCTCCCAGGGTCATGCGGATGGTGCCGGTGAGGGACAGATCCACCGCCGTCACCTTGTCCAGATTGATGATCTCTCCGTTGGAGATGCGCACAAATTTTCCCCGGTCCAGCTGCTCCTCCAGCTCATACAGCCGCTCCCGCAGCAGATAGACCGCCCCGCCGTCCACCGTGGCATACACCCGCTTGTCCTGGGCGTAGCAGCGCACCAGTTGGCTCTGGGGCAGCAGGGTCATGGTGTCCTCCCGCCAGCCCCGCAGGGGGGAGAGCTGTTCCGCCTCCAGCCGCCGTACCAGCTCGTCCAGCTCCGGCGAGGGAGCGGGCGCCAGCACCACGATCCCGATCTCCTTGCGCTCCGGGTCCAGTTTCACTTCCACCTGCATCCCTTCGTCCCCTTTCTTGGCTTTAGTATAGACGAGAGCTTCTTCTCCGTCTACCGATTTTGGACGAATGGCCGTCAGCACAGGACAAACGGAGCGGGACAGCTTTCCCGTTGACAGTTTTCCGGCGGTGGGCTACAATAGAGGGGCTGTATCGCCAAACTGAATATGCGCCAGTAGCTCAATAGGATAGAGCGCGCCCCTCCTAAGTGTCAGGTGAGCTATCACCTGACACGCCAAAACTTAATATATGCCCCTGTACCTCAGATGGATAGAGGGTCCGCCTCCTAAGCGGAACGCCGGCAGTTCGAGCCTGCCCAGGGGTGCCAAAACGCCGTGATTTTTCTAAATTGCGGCGTTTTTTCTTTAATTTTGTTTTGGAAATAAATCTTAGAGAAGAAGTGAAACAAACTCCGGTTCTCAAAGTTTACCTTGTAGGATTAGAACACATTTTGGATTATCTGCTAATGAAAACAGGGATTTTGCTAATGATGCGTTTTTTCTACTCTTGCGTAGTCTAATGCTCTCCCGTTACCCTGCGTGCAAAAGTGCTTTTAACTGATTAGCCAATTCTGGATTTTCTTTCAGTTGTGTGAGCAGCTGTTGCAGGTCAAATTCAGACGATTCCTTTTGAATAGGAGGCTGGAGTTGCCTTTCAACAATTCGCATATCTGGATTGGCATAGAAAGCAGTTTCAAACTTCTGCGCATTGATCTTGCGCTCCTCATCAATGATGTGTGCATAGACCTCGGTGACCATAGAGGCCTGTGCGTGACCGGTATCACCTTGAGTGGCTTTAATATCACCATGATTGATTTTAAGTTTGTAAGTCGTGCTGGAGTGTCTCAATGAATGGAACACTACATCTGGTAGGCCAGCGGACTTTTTAAGCCGCTCAAATTGATTTCCAATCACTCGATCTTCGCAAGGGCGTCCTGTTTCAAGTGCGAGTACCAAATTAAAATCGTTATATTCCTCGCCCATGAATTCTTTGAGCTTGTCTTGTTTCTCTTTCCAATCGCGGAGAATATATGCAAGAGTCTTAGGCAGCCAAACCTTACGAACACTGGTCTCTGTTTTTGGCCGTTTCAAGACCAAGCGAGTAGTAGACTTTGCCTTCGATATCCGAGGGAACATGAACAGAATATCTTTTTCACCTAACGCTTTGATTGCTTGCTGGCTCACACGAGCCAACTCCTTATCGATAATGATATGCGCATCATCACAAGCAATATCATCATCTGAAATATGGACACAATCCCAGGTTAGCCCTGTGATTTCTCCCATCCGCAGTGAGCAGGCAAACGCCAGATTGATTGCAACAAAGAGCTTTCCATCGGCGCAGTTGTCAAGAGCTTTCCTGATAATCTCTACTGTCCAGATCTCCCGCCGCTTTTTTTCCTTCTTTGGAAGCAAAACATCGTCAAATGGGTTTTTAGGGATCATGTCCCATCTAACTGCCTGGCGAAATGCGCAGTGCATCACTTTACAGATTTTCTCAATGGTGCAAGGGGGCAAACACTCTGTGCGTGCCGCTCGAAATTGAGTAGAAACGGGTGTCGTCTTTTGAAGCTGTTGGATAAAGCCGTCAACGACACGACGGCTAATGTCTTGAACATTATAATTGCCCAATAGCGGATTGACATAATTGTTAATTAGGATCGTATTCCCGGCGTATGCAGAAAGGCCCCAGCGTTTCGTACCATAGAGTTCGACAAAATCCTTCAAGAAATCCTTAACCGTAATGGTGGATGGCGGAATAAATGAGCCTGTGTCGATTTCATACTCAACTTGATTTTTCCTTGCTGTAGCCTCCTTTTTTGTGGAGAAGGTTTCCCACTTCTGGCGCTTTGTTCCTGCAGCATCTTCATAGGTATAGACAACTGCATATTTCTTGCCTCTTTTTTGAATGGATGCCATAGTTCTGTGGACTCCTTTCAGTCATCATTACTGGCACCATCAAGCCATTCATCAAAAGATTTTTTAGAGATTCTCAACTTTGTTCCAATACGGACACACTTTAATTCCCCGCTTGAACAAAGGTTGTATATCGACCGCTTACTAACATTAAGCAATGCTGCAACTTCAGCGACCGAGTAACTTCTCTTTTCAGGAGTGGCTTTTTGGTTTGTTAAATTGACTTCAGCCACCGAATTCCTCCTTTCTTATGTGGCTGAGGATATTCCACAGTATCCTTACAAGAATATTGTACGAATTATCCTCAGAAAAAACAACACGTTCTAATCCAAATTCTGCTCCAGGCCAATTCCTGCGCTCTCGCTCCAGACCGCGTATTTCAGGTTGTGCTATGCACGATTTCAGCGACAGGCGCGCAGATGCACACTATCTGTCTCTCCTGTATTACTCCCGGAACAGGGGTATGGCCATTGCAATCGCACAGGCATTTGTCAAGGTGCAAAGTGAGTGCTTGGTATGGGAAGTGCTATACATAAATGAAACACGAGAATACGCCGGGAGTTCTGCTGCATCATCTGCCCTCCTTGAGCCATGATAAATATTCTCTGCAAAATGTAGGCACAAAATATAATGCTCAATATGTTGACACACACAATATATTGTGGTACACTTCATTGTGTAATTGATTCTTTGTGCGTTCCTCATTTTGAGGGCAAGTCGATAGACTTGTGAGCGATAGGAGATCGCATTGCACACGTTGTTAGGTTTGAACGGTTTATCAGCAGGATTGGTGCGCCCAGGCGTTCCGCTGCTGATATTGTCAATTTTATAGGGATTTTCCCATCGCATAAGCGAGAATGACTGAACACCACCATAAGGTGGATGGCTGCTGGTATATACCGGCCTCAGTTGTTCTCGCTTTCTTTTTTTGCTCAAAAGCCAAATGGCTTTGAGAATATAGACTACCGAAAGGAGAACAACGAGTATGAAACGCAGAAAAAAATGGCAGCCCCATCACCACAAAAAGCCCTACAAAAAGGTCCAGCGTGGAAACAGCCGGCAGGCTTTGAAGATGGAACTGCGCAACATGATATTCGGAGAGGAGGAACTGTACTTTTATGGGGATGTTGGATTATCAGCCACTGGTGCTGGTGGATACAACAGATCTGCCGCGTGACGAGTGGCTGGCATACCGGCGAAAAGGGATTGGTGGGAGCGATGCTGCCGCAGTCCTTGGCATTTCGCCCTTTATGACTGCCCGTGACTTGTACTACGACAAACTTGGAATCTCTGCCCAGTCTGACGAGGAAAACTGGGTGGCAAAAGAAATTGGACATCTATTGGAGCCGCTGGTAGCAATGATCTTCGAAAAGCGGACAGGCCTGAAGGTTTATCAAAGGAAGGTGATGTTCCAACATCCACAATACCCCTGGATGCTTGCTGACCTGGATTATCTGGTAGAAATGCCGGATGGCAGTAGAGCCATTCTTGAGTGTAAGACGACCACATCCAATTCTGCTGACAACTGGTGGTATGCGGGAAAGGAGATTGTTCCCGTTTACTATGAAAGCCAGGGCCGGCACTATATGGCGGTCACAAACATTGACCGGGTCTATTTCTGCTGTCTCCTCACGGACAATCGAGAGGCAATTATCAGATGCATGGACCGCGACATGGCCTATGAGGAAGAACTGATTGTCCTTGAAGAATCGTTTTGGAAAGAGAATGTGCTCGCACAGGCACCGCCGCCTTATACCGAAAGCGGTGATCTGATTATGAGAAGCCTCCAGCGTATTTTGGGCCCAGCCGCCACAGATGTTCCTCCGGTTGTCATCACTCCGCCTCAGTTCAGTAGGGTAAAGCAATTCCTGCAGTTGCAGGAAAAGAAGGCGATCTATGACGCTGAAAGCAAAAAAGTGGAAAACGAGATGAAGCGTCTGAAGGCGATGATTGTAGCGGATATGGGAAAGAGCTGCACAGCACTTTATGAAGATGCGGAAGGCAGTTACACCATAACCTACAAGCCTGTCTATAAACAGGGTATCTCGAAAGAAGCCCTGGAAAAGTTGAAGGTTTTGTACCCTCAGATCTATGGCGAGTATGTGTCCACTTCGGAAAGCCGGAGATTTCATGTAAAAAAGCTCTCAGCCAATGCGGCATAATTCTACGGAGGTGAGATTAAAAAATGGGCTTTGTAGCAGCCTTTGACAGAGTGTTATTCTACAACGAAACGAGCAGATTTTCTGTTCTGCGGATGAAAACAGCAGATATGATGGTACCGGAAGACGCCCGCAGTCCGTATCGTTACCACGATCATCTGATCCGCTTCACGGCAGTCGGCTATGATTTGCCCCAAACGGATGCGGTCAAAGTGGAATTGGCCGGAGAATGGAAAGATGGCAAGTATGGGCGCCAATTCGAGGTTACGCAATGGCGTGAAGTCGTTCCGCCCACCTTGGAAGGTATTCGGGCCTATCTGTCATCAGGATTACTGCGGGGTATTGGACCGAGAACCGCCGAGGCCATCGTAAAGTGTTTTGGTGTCCGTTCGCTGGATGTTCTGGAAAAGACACCGGAAAAGCTCTTGCAGATCCGAGGTATTACAGAAGAACGGTTGGAGGACATTAAAACCGGTTATGCGGAAAGTAAGGTCATGCGAGACCTTATGACAATCCTGGCTCCGTTCAAAATCACGCCCAATACAGCCATGAAGATCTATCAATTCTTTGGGCCAAACAGCGTGGGACTGATCCGAGAAAGCCCCTATCGGCTCTGTCAGATGCCTGGCTTTGGATTCAAGCGCGTGGATGCGATTGTCCAAAAGTCCGGCAATAACTGGCGTGACCCCATGAGAATCCAGGGCGCCTTGCTCTATGGACTTGAACAAGCCCGGGACAATGGCGGTCATCTCTACCTGGAGGTAAAGGCACTGATCAAATCAGCGATACTTCTCCTCAACGAAAATGTCCCTGTGACAGAAATGCAAGTAACTGCCCAGGAAGTTGAAGGTGAGCTGGAAAAGATGATACTCTCCAATGTAGTCGCCTCGAATAAGGGAAACATCTATCTTCCATATCTCTATCTACAGGAGAGTGAAACCGCCTGTATGGTGGTCCAAAAGCTGATGGAGCATGTGGAAGTGCCGAAAAATCTGATGACTGTGATCGAACACATTAAGGGCGAGCTTGGCATCAAACTGTCTAAGCGGCAGTACGAAGGTGTTTTGACCGCCTTTAGCCATAACCTGACAATCATTACAGGTGGCCCAGGTACCGGCAAAAGCACGATCCTTAAAGCCGTAATTGAGGCGTACCGTATTCTCTACCCAAACAACAAAATTCGGTTGGGAGCCCCGACAGGCAAGGCCAGCCGTCGAATGGCAGAAACCACCGGGATAGAAGATGCGCAGACACTGCACAGTCTTCTGGGGCTGCATGGTGACGAAACCGTCTGGCAGAAGAAAGCACAGTTCCTGGATGCTGACCTTCTGGTGGTGGACGAGAGTTCGATGATGGATATGTCCCTGGCCTATCAGATGTTCAGGCGCATTCGGCCAAACACGCGAATCTTGCTGGTAGGAGATGCTGACCAGCTGGAGAGCGTAGGACCAGGTGATGTGTTCCACCAGTTGATTAAAAGCGAACTGGTGCCTGTCACTGTATTGGATGAAATCTTCCGGCAGGCCAAGGACAGCCCTATCCCCTACAATGCCAGATACATTCACGATGGCATTACGGACCTCTGCTACAATGAGAACTATTTCAATTTTGCTCAGGTCAATTCCCAGGAGGAAGCCGCAGAATATATCTGTAACCTCTATCTCAAGGAAATTAAGACCCTTGGCATCGAGCAGGTTCAAATCCTCTCGCCGTTTCGTTCCAGAGGCGACGCCTCTACTGATCGTCTGAATGAAAAAATCCGTGAGGCAGTGAATCCACCAGCGCCAAACAAACCGGAGATTTCACGGGGTGGTATGACGCTGCGGCTTAACGACAAAGTCATGCAGAAGAAAAACGATAGTTCCATCCTCCTGCGTGACCGGAAAGGAAACCTGGTCTCTCATGGCGTATTCAACGGAGAAGTCGGAAAAATCCAGGCTATCCAAAAAGGCGCCGTCATCATCAATTTCGATGGCCGTTATGCCGAATACTCTTTTGAAAATTTGGACGAGTTGGAGTTGGCATACGCTACCACCGTCCACAAAGCAATGGGCAGTGAATACAATACCATTATTTTTCCCGTGCTTGTGGCCCACAAGATCATGCTGGACCGCAATGTTTTTTACACCGCTATCACCCGCGCAAAGGAACGCGTTCGGCTGGTGGGGCAGAAAAAAGCATTGTTCATGGCCATCTGCAATAAGAGAGCCGGCCGCAGAAACACTCTTTTGAGTGAGCGCGTTCAGGCCTACTACAAATCGCAGTCTATCAAGACGGCTGCTGAACAGAGAAACAACCTGCCGCCCATCAGGCAGGCCAGTTAAGACGAGATGCAGGTGCAGAAAGACGCACAGGTATCTCGTATTTCATTTTGAAGGGAGTTTTATTCGTGAAAGAGCAATCTAACAGCATTATCAAGACCGTCCCCGCAGCGGAAGCCCTGAGAAAAGTTCCGCAGTTCAATCCTTTGCGGTATCTTCGACAGACCACTTCTCTCAAGACAGGTGAGCCGGTTTTGAAGTTCGACCTGCGGTACAAGAAAATGTGGTTCCGTTTGGCGTGTTCCGACGGGCGGATGGTTCTCAATCCCATGCGGATAACGGACACCATGGCCATTTTTGAGGCACAGGTCTATCTGCACAGAGATGACCCTCGTCCCATTACCAATTTCATCTCCACCATGTATGCGAAAAATGTCCCCGGAGGCCGCTATGTTCAGGCTGCCCAGGACGAAGCACTCAACGAAGCACTGGACAATGCCGGATTTGGAATCCAACTCTCGGACTTGGTGGAACCTGACAGTGAAAACGAGTATGGCTCGGAGATCCCGGTGGCCCAGGCAAGAGAACTGCTGAAGAAACAGGTAGTCCAGCCTGTTCCGGAGGAAAAAAGCACTGCTGGCCATAAGGTGGCCGAACCTGTTCTGCAGAAAGTCGAAGATACCTCCACCGAGCAGGTGGTGGATACCGTAGAACATCCTGTCGAAGCGCCCACCATCGCGCCGGAGCCTGAACCGGGTCCCGTGGAAATCGTACCTGAAGAACTGCCGCAGCAGCCCCCGGAGCCTGTGCATAACAACCCCGTGAATGAAACCGCAGGTGTTTTGGAAATGCTGGGTGTCACCCAGCCGGAGAGCACTACCACCCCGGATATTGAGGAAACTGCAGTGGAACCTACGGCGGAAAATGCCGTCAGCGCAGAGGAACAGCCCGCCCCTGGCAATACATACACGGATGATATGACCATTGAAGAAATCACCCAGCGTATGACCGTGGACGAGGCGCGCGCAATTGTGGTTACTTTTGGCACCTGTAAAGGCTGGACGCTGGGAGATGTCATGGAGCGCCGCGCTTCCAGCCTGCGCTTTTATCTCTATTCTGCTAAGGATGCCGGTAATGTGTTGAAGGCAGCTGCATCGCTTCTGCTTGATGAACTGGCGATGAAGAAAGCTGGATAACCCATCTTTGCGTTTGTGAGGTAAATGGGACTGATGGAAAGGAGCTTTTTCCCGATGGCAACCAGAACATCGGATTTCCCCTTTACCATCATGGATGTGGTCGAACTCCTCCGTCTGCATATCCGGCGGAGGAGCCCCGACTACATTTATGCGGACTGCCCCTTATGTGGGAGCCAACGGGGGAAACTGTGTATCAATCTAACCAAGAACGCCTGGTGCAGCAACTGCTGTGGTGACAGCGGTGGGATGCTCGCCCTGTATGCCAAGGCTCAAAATGTCAGCAATGCGACTGCATACAGCGAAATATGCGATGCTCTTTTGATGGGCGGTTTTGCTCCGGATCGTGAGGCAAAGCATCAGGAGCGTCTACAGAAAGAAGCGGTATTATCTGAGCGGGCCCCCACGCAGGTACTTCATCAGACATACTCCACACTGCTGGGGCTGCTGTCATTGACGCCGGCCCATCGAAAGCATCTGCAAGAAAAACGCGGCTTCAACGATGAGCAAATTGCCGCTTTGGGCTTTAAGAGTACTCCGCCATCGTATTTGTGCCGCTCGCTGACAGCAAAACTCATTCAACTGGGGTGTACTGTCCAAGGTGTTCCGGGTTTTTACATGGACGACAATGGAAAGTGGACAGTCAAATTCCATCAGCGTACATCCGGCATCCTCATTCCATATCGGAATCTGGATGGCATGATTCAAGGATTGCAGATCCGTCTTGACAGGCCGCTCAAAAAAGAGGGTGACCCTCCAGATAAAGGCGGTGCTAAGTATCTCTGGCTGGCTTCCACTTCCAAAACCTTCGGTGTATCTTCCGGCAGTCCAGTCCATTTTGTCGGTGATCCGTGTTCCCGTGTAGTCTATGTGACTGAAGGAGCACTCAAAGCGGATATCGCCCATGTGCTGATGAACCGCACCTTTGCCGCCACCGGCGGTGCAGGCTGTGTTACGCAGCTCGACAGCTTGTTCGAGAGTTTGCGCCGCAATGGGACAGAAGAAATCATTGAAGCCGAAGACATGGATAAATACAGCAACAAAGGCGTCAGCCAAGGGGCATCTAAACTTTATTTGCTCGCCAAAAAACATGGCCTGTCATGCCGCCGTCTTACATGGAACCCGAATTACAAGGGGATTGACGATTGGCAGTTGGCTCTGCATCGAAAAAACAAAACAAAGGAGGTTACAGATATGGCATTCAAACGCATGACATTCAAGGAGCGCTACCAGTGCGGCTTATGCGACCTTAGCGCCATAGATGCGTTTATCCAAGAGTGGGAAGAAGCAAAGGACTGCACCATACCCCTGCGGGAATACCTGGGGCTGACAGATTTTGAGTATGCCGCCTTTCTGCAAGGTGGAGAGAATGAAGCATTCCGGCAGATGATGGACAGCGGCCGGATGTGCCAGCGATTCCGCATTTATCAACTGAACCTGCAGCCTGGCAAGATCATTCCCTTTGCGTTTTCCGGGATCGACGAGCTCCGTAAGGCTGGATATGAGCAGCCGCCGGCGTCGGAATACTGTTTGATATATGATGGCAGCATGATGTGTCCCCAGACACAGTCCACATTTGATTTATTGGAGCGGATCTTGGATTGTTATAACGATGATCTGCCTGCCGATTATCATGGCCGCAGCGTGTCTATCTCGGATGTGGTGGAACTGTATGATGACGAGAACCGAACTTATTATTACTGCGACACGGCCGGTTTTGTTCCCGTTAAGTTTTCACCCATGTTGGCTAAAAAGGGACTTCCTACTGGTGCTAAAAAAAGTAATGGAGTTGAGTAAAATCAGTCAGTTAGAAGCTCTGCTATCCTACTGCAGCCAGTTGAACTTGAAAATCCGCTATGACCAGAAGAACCACTATTTTACTGCTATTGCTTGGTGCCCAGACTGTATCTTCCCACCAGAGGAAACAGCGGCGGCAATCCAGCGGCAGATACAGAAGGAATCCACTCATTTCCCTGGACTTGTGTGCTATTGCTTTGACCCGTTCAGCACACTGGTCTATGTGGTATGAGCGGTAAAAGACGAAGGAATGTGTGCGTGGCGGTAGCTGTCGATGGTGGCCGGGGCGTTATACAGGGCAGCCAGCAGATATTTCTTGATGTTGCGGACATAGGTGGTGTTCTCCCGCATACGGTCCAACACATACTCAATGTGAGAACTGTTCAGCTTCAGGAACCGGGATTTGACCACCTCCGCCGGATAGTCGTCCCCGGCAATGCGGATCGTTTCCCTGCGGGAACAGACGGTATCCACCATGAGTTCCACCAGTTCATTCAGCATATCCCGATCCAGCCGGTCATCCCGGCATAGATAGTCATACTCGATATTCTCCAAAATCAGTTCCCGATAGCTCTCTCGTTCCCGCATCCAGTCCCGTCCGGTCCTGTTGGCTCCTGCGGGGGGGTGGGGGCTTGATTGGATAGGATTTGATCCTTCCGTACTTGATGAATCAGTATTTTGTTCTTCAGGATTTCTTTTCTCTTTATTTAATTGCGGCCGGTTTTCCAGACATGGGTTATCCATATCCGGGTTTTCCGTATCTGGACAAGCCGTATCCGGCTCGTCCTCACACGGCTGGCCCGTGTCCGGGGGATGGGGTGTCTCGTAGATGACATACTCCACATCCACGATCTTGCCTTTGCTGTCCCGCAGCCGGTTGCGGACTATGTACCCGGCCCGCTCCAGCTCCTTCAGGGCGGAGCCGATGCTGTCCGTACCCTCCTTGCAGATTTTCGCCAGGCCCCTGGTGGTGTAGTTCCAGTCCTCCGGCAGGGACAGCATCATGGAGAGCAGTCCTTTGGATTTCAGCGACAGCCCCGCATTCCGCAGGTGGTTGTTGGACATCACTGTGTAGTCACGGGTTTTCTCAATGCGAAATACCGCCATGGTATCACCTCCTTTCGGCGGTCTGAAAAAGTGTTTGTTTTTGGGGAAAAGACGGCCTCTACGCCGCCCGGATACCCCGGAGGGGAAAACCTATGAGCGGTGGTTTTTCGGCTGATTGTGAAAGAAGAAACATAAGATTTTTAACTCCTTTCGAGACGTCTTTAAGCAATGCCTTGTTGTCGTAATTAAATGCAAATAGTATAATAACGGTAAGTCAGAGATGTAGCAACTTCAAATAAATATGAGCGTATTTAACTCCAAAGCAATTCAAGACGACGAGGTGAGACCATGAGAAAAGAGTTACCATCCTCTGTAATAACAATTAAGGGGGCAACTATCGAAGGCAAGTGGAGTGATACGGACATCCCGGTATTTTGTGTGCATACACCACATGAATTCAATCAACTGGTAGGCTATGTTAAATTTATTAACGGATCAAATGGAACCGTCTTATATCGTGGCCCGAATCAAAAATACGACAACTTAAAGCCAAGTGGAGCAAGAGATAAGAAAAAAGCCGTATCATCTAAGCTAATAGAAAAGGCTCTTAAAGATGCTGACATTCTTAATTACTTTAAATTAGATGATCCTGAAATTAATGGTTGGAAAAAGTATCAAGAAATAATAATTGAAGCGGCTTTGCAACATTATGGTGGGAAAACATACTGTATGGATTTTGTAGACAACCATTGGTGTGCCTTGTGGTTCGGACTGTATAAATTCAATCCCGATGGAACCTATTCTAAGCGTTCAGACAAAACAGGATTCCTATATATTTTTCTTTACCTTGCTGATACAAACGGTGCGAATATCCGAGGGCTCTATATTGGGGATGAGGTATATACTGTTGACTTGAGAAAAGCAATGCCATCATATTTTTTGCGGCCTGCATCTCAACACGGGTGGGTTGTTCGCAAGAAAGAACGAAAAGATGACTGTGA
>ENA-UEYL01001521-UEYL01001521.1-human-gut-metagenome-genome-assembly--contig:-NODE-1521-length-19651-cov-3.788955_pt1 | contig 19651 bp, 16 predicted proteins | sample MGYA00242941_ERZ507946 | MGnify/ENA primary metagenome ERZ507946 (study PRJEB26167, sample SAMN06115482) | human gut metagenome | host: Homo sapiens | place: China:Guizhou | collected 2015-03-11...
AAAATTAAGAAGCTAAAGTACGATACAAACTTTGAAACGTTAATTCAACCTCATCCAGCTGAGAATTTGCTTAAGATATAAAAGGTTAATATTTGATATTGTTATGGTGAGAAGCAAACTGTAATAACATAGTAATATTAGAGCTGTCTTGAAAGAAACGAGACAGCTCTTTTTGTATACAACTTTTTAAAGTCCGCCCCACCAAGCTGCGAGATAATGACCTTAGCCAAAGCAGGATTAGGGTTAGCGATCTTAACGGGGTATTGCAGCTTTTTTTCATATTGCCACATTAGTCAACACTCCTTTCCCACGGAAAAGGTGATGTTACCCATTCCCATTTCTTGGACGAATTGTTCTGCGTGATCGTCAATGGTCCGTATTTCTCATTGTATTCCGCTACAAGCTTCTCTTTTTCTGCCTTGTGGCGTGCAAAATATGCCAGACCATCTCTGCAGGTAGGGTGGCTGTCGAGGTAAAGATTAGCCTCTACAAGAGCAAAGCTGCACGCCTGTATCTTTCTAAGAAGCCTCTCCTTTTCACTTAGTATGGGCATTTTTTACAGCCTCCTCTCCTATAAAAGGTTTGTCTATGGACGGGAAGATAGTTCCTCTTGAAAGTCCTACATCTGCCTCATAAGGCTTCTCCCACATCTGAAAAGGTACATATGCCATTGCCAGCGGCGTGTCCTCAGGAAATCTTCCTTTCGGAAAAGGGCAAGCAGGTGTGTTATCCTCTGTGTCGTCAGCAAGTATCCTGCCTAACGACAAACTGTCAAACATATCCAAATAAGTTCACTCCTTATGTTGTCTGAATCTCATATACCACAGGTTTCGTGTGGCTGTTTTATCATATGCAGCTTATAAGTCAGTGGTGTATGTATGCAGGATATTATCAAAAAACTTGCAAATCGTTCATTGAAAATACACAAAATTAATTTTCTGTGAACGCTAATATTTTTTGTAACAATAAACATACTGTAAATAACGCTAAATTTGTAAGATTTAATATTGACAAATCGGGCTTCTGCGTGTTATATTAATACTATTAAAAAAAGCATATGCAGTGACATATGTGATCAGAGGAGAGATTATTATGAAAAATGTTAAGAGAATTCTTGCATTAACAGTTTCGGCTGCCCTTGCAGTTTCTTGCTTTGCAGGTTGCGGAAACGGTGCAAAGAAGAACAGCGATACTATCGTTATCGGCTGCAGCGGTCCGCTCACAGGTGACGCTGCACAGTACGGCGTTGCTGTTAAGAATGCTATCGAGCTTGCTGTCAAGGACGTAAATGACGCAGGCGGAATAAACGGAACGAAGCTCTCATACGTTTTCGAGGACGATGAGGCTGACTCAGGCGATAAGGCTGTAAATGCTTATAACGCACTGAAAGACAATGGTATGCAGGTAATGGTCGGAACAGTAACAACAGGTTCTTGCCTCGCAGTTATTGAAAAGACAAAGCAGGATAACATCTTCCAGCTTACACCTTCTGCATCTGCTCAGGACGTTATCAAGAACGATAACTGTTTCCAGGTTTGCTTTACTGACCCTAACCAGGGTAAAGGTTCTGCCGACTATATCGCAGAAAATAAGCTTGCTACAAAGATAGCAGTAATTTACGACAGCTCTGACGCTTATTCATCAGGTATCTTCAACACATTCAAATCCGAGGCTGAGGCTAAGGGTCTTGATATCGTTACAGAGCAGTCATTCACAAAGGACAGCAAGACTGACTTCTCAGCTCAGATCAGTGCAGCTAAGAACGCAGGCGCAGACCTCGTGTTCCTGCCTATCTACTATCAGCAGGCTTCACTTATCCTTACACAGTGCAAGTCAGCTAACTACAACCCAACATTCTTCGGTTGTGACGGTCTTGACGGACTTCTTTCTATCAAGAACTTTGATACTTCACTTTGCGAGGGCGTAATGCTCCTTACACCATTTGCTGCCGACGCTCAGGATCAGGCAACTCAGGACTTCGTTAAGAAGTATAAGGACGCTTACAAGGGCGAAACTCCTAACCAGTTCGCAGCAGACGCTTATGACGGCGTAATGGTACTTGCAGAACTCATGAAGAAGGAAGGCATCACAGCTGATATGTCTGCTTCTGATATCTGCGATAAGCTCAAAAAGGCTATCTCTGATAAGGACTTCTCATATGACGGACTTACAGGTACAGGCATGAAGTGGGGCGAAGACGGTGCCGTATCTAAGGACCCTAAGGCTGTTATCATCAAGAACGGCGCATATTCTGCACTGACAGCTGATGACATTGCCGCTTCTACTGCTCAGTAATAGCTGAAATGAAGTGCGTACAAAAAGTACGCTTAATATGAAAAAAAACCGGCAATTGCGAAAAATTGTCGGTTTTTTTGATTTATTTCATTAAAATGTGTTGCAAAAACTACGGGGTTATGTTATAATTTATTGTATATTGTGTTTATGACAAGGACAGATGTAATATATGTGATTACATCTTGTGTTTTGTCTATTCCAAAAGGAAGGAATGTTTGTATATGGGTTTTCTTAATAACCTCATCAACGGAATAAGCCTCGGCAGTATATACGCAGTTATAGCTTTGGGCTATACGCTTGTATACGGTATTGCCAAAATGCTTAACTTCGCACACGGCGATGTTATTATGGTGGGCGGATATGTTATATTCACCTGCATGACCACATGGGGACTGAACTCTTGGCTTTCCATAGTTCTTGCAGTTATCGCCTGCACACTTCTCGGTATAGTCATCGAAAAGGTGGCGTATAAGCCGCTCAGACAAGCTACTTCGCTTGCGGTGCTTATCACTGCCATAGGCGTCAGCTACTTTTTGCAGAACATCGCACTGCTTATATTCGGTGAAAAGCCTGTAAACTTTACATCAGTTGTAAACGTGCCGAGCATCAAGCTTTTTGACGGACAGATAGTTATTTCCGGAGAAACATCAGTTGCAATAATCGTATCTATACTCATTGTAGTTGGTCTTTCATTGTTCATCAACAAAACCAAGAGCGGACGTGCAATGCTTGCAGTATCTGAGGACAGAGGTGCAGCTCAGCTCATGGGTGTAAACATCAACCGCACTATCTCTCTTACATTCGCTATCGGCTCAGGTCTTGCCGCAATTGCAGGCGCACTGCTTTGCTCAGCTTATCCTACGCTACAGAACACCACAGGCGCAATGCCTGGTATCAAAGCGTTCGTTGCGGCGGTATTTGGCGGTATCGGCTCAATACCGGGCGCTATGATCGGCGGTATCCTTATCGGTGTTATCGAGATACTTGGACGTGCCTATATCTCACCGCAGCTTGCCGACGCTATCGTTTTTGCTGTTCTTATACTTGTGCTTATCATCAAGCCTACAGGTATCCTCGGCAAGAAGATAAGCGAAAAGGTATAAAAGTCAACTTAAAATTTTCGAGCAGACTTGCTTTGCAGTTCTGTTTTATCTGAAAGGATTGGTTTTTTGTGAAAAAAGAAGGGGCTAGCGCAAAAACAAAGTTTTTTAAGCCGCAGACCAGAAAAAGCTTTATCACATACGCAATGGTGATAGTTGCCTTTGTGGTAATGCAGATACTCAGCAGCGGCGGATATATCTCAAGTATGCTCACAGGACTTCTTGTTCCTCTGTGTGTATACTCTATACTTGCAGTATCCCTTAACCTGACAGTTGGTATACTTGGCGAGCTTAGCTTGGGTCAGGCAGGCTTTATGTGCGTTGGCGCATATACAAGTGCGATATTCTCTATCGTTACTTCTGAAACTATTGAAAATGTGTGGATCAGATTTCCTTTGGCTATCCTTATAGGCGGAATAATTGCCGCAGTGTTCGGCATACTTATAGGAATACCTGTTCTCAGACTTAAAGGTGACTATCTCGCTATCGTTACACTTGCGTTTGGTGAGATCATAAAGAACGTTTTCGCAGCACTATACCTTGGTTATGATTCTAAGGGTGTTCACGTTTCTCTCAAAAGTCTGTCAAACCTTAACCTTGAGCCTGACGGAAAGCTTATACTGAACGGCCCTCAGGGTATCAGCGGCACACCTAACGATTCTACATTCATTATCGGTGCTGTTATGTTGCTTATCACTCTTATCATTGCCTATAACTTTGTATATTCAAGAACGGGAAGAGCAGTAATGGCTATCAGAGATAATGTTATCGCAGCCGAGTCTGTAGGTCTTAATATCACAAAGTATAAGCTTGTTGCATTGACTGCATTCCTTGCAGGATGTGCAGGTGCGCTTTATTCTCATAACTTCTATACGCTCCAGGCTTCTAAGTTCGACTATAACCTGTCTATCCTTATCTTGGTATTCGTTGTTCTGGGCGGTATAGGCAGTATCAGAGGAAGTGTTATCGCAGCTATCGTGCTTGTTCTGCTTCCAGAAATGCTAAGAAGCATAAACAGCTACAGAATGCTTATCTATTCTATCGTTCTTATCGTTATGATGATAATAACTTCAAATGAAAAAACAAAAACTTTTATCAGTGCAAATACTGCTAAGTTCAAGGCTTTGTTCAAGCGTGAAAAAGTAAAGGAGGCTGAGTGATATGGCACTTCTTGAAGTAAAAAATCTCGGCATTTCATTCGGCGGACTCCGTGCAGTTGACGAGTTCAGCATAACAATAGAAAAAGGTCAGCTCTATGGTCTTATTGGGCCGAACGGAGCAGGAAAGACCACTATCTTCAATATGCTCACAGGCGTTTATAAGCCAACAGACGGCACAATCGTTCTTGACGGAAAGAACATTACCGGCAAAAACACTATCGAAATAAACCGTGCAGGCATTGCCCGTACATTCCAGAACATCAGGCTTTTCAAAGAGATGTCAGTGCTTGATAACGTAAAGGTCGCTCTTCATAATCATTATAAATATAGCACCTTTGAAGGCGTGTTCAGACTTCCAAGATATTTCAAGCTTGAAAAGGCAATGGACGCAAAGGCGATGGAGCTTCTGAAGGTTTTCGAGCTTGACGATAAGGCGAGTCTGCTTGCTTCGGGACTTCCATACGGCGATCAGAGAAAGCTTGAGATCGCAAGAGCTCTTGCAACACAGCCAAAGTTGCTGCTTCTTGACGAGCCTGCTGCCGGCATGAATCCAAACGAAACAGCGGAGCTTATGGATACTATCCGCTTTGTAAGAGATAATTTTGATATGACGGTGCTGCTTATCGAGCATGATATGAGCCTTGTTTCAGGTATCTGCGAAAAGCTGTCAGTGCTGAACTTCGGTCAGCTCCTCTGCGAGGGCAAGACAGCGGAAGTGCTTAAAAATCCTGAAGTTATCACCGCATATCTGGGCGAATAAGGGGGTAAGTAAAATGGCAATGTTGGAAATCAATGATCTGCACGTCAATTATGGCATGATAGCCGCTTTGAAAGGTATCTCCTTTGAGGTAAACGAGGGCGAGGTCATTTCCCTTATCGGCGCAAACGGAGCAGGAAAGACCACCACTCTGCACACCCTTACAGGTCTTATCTCTGCAAAATCGGGTTCTATCAAATTCAACGGCGTGGAGCTTACAAAAACTCCTGCACACAAGATAGTCGAGATGGGTATTGCACACGTTCCTGAGGGAAGAAGAATATTCCAAAACCTCACAGTGCTTGATAACCTTAAGCTTGGAGCATTTACAAGAAAGGACAAGGAGAATATACCGAAGGATATTCAGGATATATACGAGCGTTTCCCTAGACTTGCAGAAAGAAAAAATCAGATAGCAGGTACTCTTTCAGGCGGTGAGCAGCAGATGCTGGCAATGGGCAGGGCGCTCATGTCAAGGCCTAAGATAGTTGTAATGGACGAGCCGTCAATGGGTCTGTCACCGATCCTTGTGTCAACCATATTTAAGATAATCGAGGACATAAGAAAGAGCGGAACAACTGTATTGCTTGTTGAGCAGAACGCAAAGAAAGCCCTTGCTATCTCAGACAGAGCTTATGTTCTTGAAACGGGCAAGATAGTTCTGTCAGGCAAGGCGTCTGATCTTATCAATGATGAGTCGGTCAAGAAAGCATATTTAGGTGAATAGGAGTTGAGCTTTATGGCAAGGATCATAACCATTGCAAGGGGCATCGGCAGTGGCGGAAGAACTGTAGGAAAAATGCTGTCAGAGGATATGGGTATAAAATATTATGATAAGGAGCTTATAAAGCTTGCAAGCGACGAAAGCGGCATAAATGAGCGCTTTTTCGGGCTTGTTGATGAAAAACTGAAAGGTTCTTTTCTGAGAAAGGGCGGAGTTTACAAGGGTGAGCTTCTTGACCCTGACGATCACGACTTTACTTCTGACAGAAATCTTTTCAATTATCAGGCGAAGATAATAAAGCAGCTTGCAGACAGAGAGCCTGCGGTAATAGTTGGCAGATGTGCTGACTATATCCTCCGTGACAGAAAAGACGTGCTTAAGGTTTTCATATATTCTGATATGGAAACTGCGGTCAAGAATATCGTCGATCTGTATGGTGTTTCTGAAAAAGAGGCTGTCAAGATAATCGAAAAGACAGACAAGGAGAGAAGCGATTATTATCGTTACTACACAGGCAGGGATTGGACAAATGCGAAAAACTACAATCTGTGTCTTGATACCAGCGACATGAGCTATGACAAGTGCGTTGATATCATTGAGGGATATATAAAGCTTCTTGAAGAGTAAGGCATAAAAATAAAGCCGCATTGCTTTTTGGCAGTGCGGCTTTTGTGATATATGAAATCAGTTGAATTTTTCTGAAATAGTCCTTGCGGCAAATACTCCTGATGCAGAAGCCTGCGACAGAGAGTGCGTAACGCCTGAGCCGTCGCCAAGGACGTAAAGACCTTTGACAGCAGTTTCAAGGTTCTCGTCAACGTCAACTCTTGAATTGTAGAACTTGACCTCAACGCCATAGAGCAGGGTATCTATATTCGCCATACCGGGTGCTATCTTGTCAAGTGCGTATATCATTTCGATAATATCGTCAAGCTGTCGCTTTGGGATAACAAGGCTCAGGTCGCCCGGAGTAGCTTTGAGAGTAGGGTTAAGGAACGTCTGACCAAAGCGGTGTTCATTTGTACGTCTGCCTGCAACAAGGTCACCGAAACGCTGAACAAGCACTCCACCGCCAAGCATATTAGACAGCCTTGCGATAGACTCACCGTATGCGTTTGAGTCCTTGAAAGGCTCAGAGAATGTGTTGGATACCAGCAGAGCGAAGTTTGTGTTCTCAGTTCTCAGTGCAGGGTCAGCATAGCTGTGTCCGTTTACTGTGATGATGCCGTTTGTATTCTCGGTAACCACCTCACCGTATGGGTTCATGCAGAATGTTCTTACAAGGTCGCCGTATTTCTTTGTGCGGTAAACTATCTTGCTTTCGTATACCTTGCTTGTGATATGCTCAAAAACAGCCGCAGGTATCTCAACACGAACGCCGATATCAACTCTGTTTGAACGCCTTTTGATACCAAAGTTGTCGCATATCTCAGATATCCATTTTGAACCGCTTCTGCCTGCCGCAACAACAGCGTTTGAGCAGTGATACTCGTCCTTGTCTGTGATAACAGTGAAGTCATTCTCCTTGCCTGTTATACCCTGAACACTTTCATAAAATTTTATGTCTATCTTGTCCTTGACAAAGTCATAGATGTTCTGGAGTATCTGCATATTTCTGTCAGTGCCAAGGTGTCTTACCTGAGCGTCAAGGAGGTGGAGGTCATATTTCAGAGCCATTGCCTTGATGTCGGAAGAAGTTGTGGAGTAAAGCTTAGCGTCCTGACCGCCCATTTCAAGGTTTATCTTGTCAACATACTGCATAAGCTCGATAGCCTTTTCCTTGCCGGTAAATGTGTAAAGGTCACCGCCGAAATTGTTTGTGATGTTATATTTGCCGTCCGACATTCCGCCTGCACCGCCGAAGCCGTGCATAATGGAGCATACCTTGCAGTGAATGCAGGACTTAACTTTTTTGCCATCTATAGGACACTTACGCTTGCTGACAGGTCCGCCCTGATCAATAATGCAAACTTTTATGTTTTTGTCAAGCTTGACAAATTCGTATGCCATGAATACGCCGGCTGCACCTGCACCGACAACAACTACGTCATAATTCTGAGCCATAACTATTTCCTTTCATATCAAAATCCAATTTTTTTTATCCATAAAACGGGCGGCTGCACCTTTGCAGAAGATAGCCTGAAAGGAGATAACCGCCATATTTTTTTCTATTTTATATCAAATACGATAGTAGCCAATGTGAAGAATATCAGTGTTGAGCAAGTGTCAACGATAGTGGTGATAAGCGGGGCAGCCATGATAGCGGGGTCAAGATGAAGTTTCTTGGCAGCCATCGGGAGCATACAGGCGATGAGCTTTGAAAGCACAACAGTTGCCATGATAGCCATACTCACCGTGAACGCAAGCTTGTAGCAATCCACAGATGTGTCACCGTGATACACAAGAATTATTCTTATAGCATTGACTATAGCAAGGATAACGCTGCAAAGAAGCGCGACTCTGAACTCTTTCCACATGACCTTGAAAAAGTCTTTCATTCTTATCTCACCAAGCGCCATGCCTCTTATAACAAGGGTCGAGGTCTGAGAGCCGCAGTTTCCGCCTGTGCCACTAAGCATTGACAGGAACGATACCAAAACAGGGACAGCCGCAAAAGCAGACTGATATTTGTTTACGATAGCACCCGTAAGGGTAGCCGACAGCATAAGTATCAAAAGCCATGCTATTCTGTTTTTTGCATGAGTGAAAACAGAGGTCTTGAAATAGGAATCGTCACTTGGCGCAACGGCAGCCATTTTCGAGAAGTCCTCAGTGGTCTCCTCCTCGATAACGTCCATAGCGTCGTCAAATGTAACGATACCGACCATGCGGTTTTCTCTGTCAACAACAGGCAGAGAAAGAAAGTCATATTTTGAGAACATGGAAGCAACATACTCTTTATCCTCAAGAGTATCAACGGAAATAACGTTGTCCTCCATTATGTCCTCTATTTTATCGTTATCATCAGCAGTTACGATATCAAGCAGTGAAAGCACGCCCACGAGCTTTCTGTTCTCAGTGACATAAAGTGTATTTACGGTTTCCTTGACCATACCAACGTGTCTTATCCAATCCAGTGCTTCCTTGGCGGTGTAGCTTCTGTGAAGATAAACGTACTCGGTGGTCATAATAGAGCCTGCACTGTCTTTAGGATATTTGAGTATCTGATTTATCTGCTTTCTCGTTTCAGCGTCAGCAGACTTGATTATCCTTGCAACAACATTTGCAGGCATTTCCTCGATAATATCTACCGTATCATCAAGATAAAGGTCGTCAACGATCTCCTGAAGCTCCTTATCCGTAAAGGCATTGATAAGCATCATTTGTGTATCGCTGTCCATATAAGCGAAAACGTCAGCCGCAACGTCCTTGTTCAAAAGACGGAACAGCAACGGAAGCTCGTATTTCTCGACCTCGTGATCGTCATAAAACTGCTGCAAAAGAGCAGCCACGTCGGCTTCGTTCATATCCATAAATATTTCACGTATAGCCTTGTAGTTTCTGCTTTTGAGCAACTCCAATACTGTGTTAAACATAATGTTTCCCCCTAACAGCAGCGGCAATAAGCACAACAGTACAAATAATTGTACTTATACCAACTCTGTACAAATATAAGGATCTACCAAAACACAGATCGTCCTATTCAATTAAAATTGATATTTAGATCACAAAAAGGCTGCCACAAACGGGCGAGCCGCTCTGCAATCGAGGGGCGATCGTATTCTGACTGGCGTCGTCCATTTGTACACACTCCTTAAAAATCATGATTTATGCACGTTTTTACTATTCGCACACATAATATTATTATACGCTTACCTTGTTTTTTTGTCAAGAAATTGTTTAATTTAATTTTATGAACGTGCTGTAAATTTGCGAAGTATAATGAATTGCTTTTGACCTCTTGCCAAATGGGGAGAAATAGGGTATAATTATTATATGGATCGAATAATAAACCGAAAGGAATTGATAAAATGAGCGAAATAAGAGATGAAAGCTTGTGGGAAAGCGGTAAAAGAAAGATAGAATGGGTAAGACAGAATATGTCATTGCTCAGAAGCGTCGAGGAAGATTTCAAGAGAGATCAGCCTTTTAAGGGACTGAAAGTTGCACTTTCTATCCACCTTGAAGCTAAGACCGCTTATCTTTGCAAAGTCCTTGCAGCAGGCGGTGCTGAAATGTACATCACAGGAAGCAATCCGCTGTCTACTCAGGACGATGTTGCGGCAGGTCTTGTGCATGACGGCTTGAACGTTTTTGCATGGCACGGTGCAACTGACGAGGAGTATCACAGACATATATCCGAGGTAGTCAAGGTAGGTCCAAACATTATTATCGACGACGGCGGCGACCTTGTAAACCTTATCCACAATGAATACCCTGAGCTGATACCGAACGTTATCGGTGGTTGTGAGGAAACTACTACGGGCATTATTCGTCTTATTGCAATGAACAAGGACGGTCAGCTCAAATTCCCTATGATGCTTGTAAACAATGCAAAGTGCAAGTATCTTTTTGATAACAGATACGGCACAGGTCAGTCTGTATGGGACGGAATAAACAGAACAACTAACCTTATCGTTGCAGGCAAGAACGTTGTTGTTGCAGGCTACGGCTGGTGTGGCAAGGGCGTTGCAATGAGAGCAAAGGGTCTTGGTGCAAGCGTTATCGTCTGCGAAGTTGACCCAATAAAGGCTATGGAGGCTGTTATGGACGGCTTTAAGGTAATGAAAATGGTTGACGCCGCTAAGGTGGGCGACTTCTTTGTTACTGTAACAGGCTGTAAGGACGTTATTACTGAGAAAGCTTTCATGAACATGAAAGATGGTGCTATACTCTGTAACGCAGGTCACTTTGATTGCGAGGTAGACGTGGCTGGACTTAAAAAGCTGTCTGTTGAAAGCAAGCTTGCAAGAAACAATATTGACGGTTATAAGCTTCCAAACGGTAATTGGTTGTATGTTATCGGCGAGGGCAGACTTGTAAACCTTGCCGCAGGCGACGGTCACCCTGCCGAGATAATGGATATGTCCTTTGCTATCCAAGCCCTTTCTGCGGCTTATCTTGTTAAAAACAAAGACAAGCTTACAGACAAGATAGTTTATGTTCCTGATGAGATAGACAAGGAAGTCGCAAACAGAAAGCTGAAGTTCTGGGAGCTTGAGATAGATAAGCTTACACCTGAGCAGGAGAAATATCTTAACAGCTGGCAGGTATAAAATTTCATATTAGTACAATAAAACGGACAGCTTGGGTTGTCCGTTTTTTGTATCTTGAAATTGCCATAAATTTATTTTGTCTTCAAGGTTTTAAATCACTGATTTCTGTACATTTTAATATTAGGGCGATAAAAAAACAGGGCGGTGAGAATGTGGCGGCAAAGATGTATAAGATACTTACGCTTTTTTCAGTGGGCGCAATATGCTATGGTTTCATGGAAATACTTAACAGGGGATATTCTCATATCACAATGGGGGTGCTTGGGGGAACTTCAATGCTGGTTATCCATATCATGAATGGCGAGCGCAGGCGAGGAGTTAGCCTGCTGTCTGTGCTTGCAGTGTCGGCAGCATTTATCACTGCCATAGAATTTCTTGCAGGGGAGTATCTCAACCGCTATCTCGGCATGGGCATATGGAGCTATGAGGAAGTGCCGCTGAATTTTGACGGACAGATATGCCTGCCATTTGCTTTTGTGTGGTTTGGGTTATCCTATATTGGTGTGCTTGCGGATAATTTTATACGCAGACATATTTTCAAGGAATACCCTGTCATTGTTAAACGAGGAAAAGAAAAAATATCTGCGGCGGTTGGATAAGAGTACGATTATTTGTACTGCTCAGTATGTAAAAATATAATTAACTGGCGACCTCAGGTCGCCCCTACGCAAAAATTGTAAATATAGGGGACGGTGACACGCTTACATTCGCCCGTCATTCACCAACGCATATAAAAACAAATGGACTGTCTATCCAATGATAAACAGTCCGTATTTTTGTACATATCAATCTTTTGTGTACCACTTTTTCAGCACTTCTTCGCCAAGCTTGCCGTAAACTGTGAAGTCACGGTTCTCTTTGGCTTTTTCTATTGGCGGCAGGATAGCTTTCCAATCCCACCAGAAATAGCCGCAGAACCAGTCAAGATCCCATGTAGCCTCCATGGCTGTGTCATAGAAATCAGCCTGCTCCTGCTCGTCAAGTGGCTTGTCGAGCCTGTCATGGAAATCCCAAGGGTACTGCGTGCAGCCCTCCTCGTTTCGCACGCCTATCTCAGCGAACATTATAGGCTTGTTGAAATGTTTGTGAGCCTTTTCAAGGGAGCCGACAACTTCGTTCCAGCGACTGAGCATATGTTTCTTGTCCCTGTTCACACCGTTTGTAACAGGGTAGTAGCCTGAGATGCCAATGATATCCACTTCGCTGAGCCAATCGAAACGCTGTTCGTCGCCGTGATTGATGTTGTGCATAACGATACCGCTGTAGACCTCTCTCACCTGTGCGATAAGCTTTCTGCATCTGTCGGACTGCTTGTCCATTCCTGCCATTTCACAGCCTGTGCAGAGCATTTCACAGCCGAGCTTTTCTGCAAGCTTTGCATAGTGGAGCATAAAAGCTGTGTATGATTTGAACCACTTGTCCCAATATTCAGGGTTCTCAGGCGGGAAGTCTATCCTTGCACGCCATGAATGGTCAAGGCAATCAACCATAGGCTTAAGGCAGACTTTAAGCCCCAGTGACTTTGCTTTTTTTATAGCGAAGGCAATGTCCTCGTCAGATTGTGTTCTCTCATAATCACTGAAAACTCTTGTGCTCGCAAAGCTCTCCTGCAATGCGTTTACAGGGATACATATCCAGTTCAAGCCGTTTGAAGCAAGCCTTTCCATTGACTTTTCAGCTGCTTCCGTCTGAAAATCACCTCTCTTGGAGAAAAATCCCCAAGTATATCCTTTGCAGAAAATATCTTTATTCATGTATCAAAAACCTCTCTTTTTTGTAAATGTCCTGATAGAAAAGCCACAGGTAAGCTCAAGCCTGTTCACCTTTTTAAGCTTCTCCACCGCCTCGGCAGATGTTTTGTAGTAATACGGAGTCATTGTAAAAAGATTGAAAATATCCTCATGACTTTCAAGCACCACAGGGTATTCAAAAATCATCTCCTCTGACTCGTCAAATTTATTAAGTCCATATACATTGGGCTTGTTTTCGTAAGGCTTCTCATAAAGCACTTCTTTAAGCTCAAACAGATGTCTTGGGGACGGAGAAACTACCACAAGCTTTCCGCCGTCTTTCAGCACCCTTGCGTATTCGTCATTTGAAACAGGTGCAAATGTGCATACGATAAGGTCTGCAAATTTGTCTATAAACGGAAGCTGAAATGACGACGCCACTGCAAATTCGCAATTTGTGATACTTTCGCAATGTATCCTCGTCATGCAGTGGGCAACTGCCGCCTTTGATATGTCAATGCCGTAAAACTTCGCCTTTGGCAGTGCCTTGGCATAGTTCACAGTGTAAAAGCCCTCACCGCAGCCACTGTCGATAATGTAAGGCTGTTTCACATTTTCAAGCAGACCGCCCATTACCTCAGCCGTTTTCTTCGCAAGCGGCAGATAATAGTCACGGTCGAGGAAATCCGTTCTCGCCTTTACCATTTCCGCATTATCCCCTGCGTTCTTAGGGTTTCTGCCCTTTGTGGTAAGCAGATTTACATATCCTTTTCTCGCAATATCAAAGCTGTGACCGTTCTGACAGTGCCATACGTTGTCAAGCTTTCTGAGCCGTTTTTTGCATATCGGACAAACATACATATAAATCACCCTGAACATTATAGCATTTCCCTCTGCTTTTAGCAATGGATATTTTATTAATAAAAAAGTGCTTGACAATCGTCGGGTTATGCTTTATAATATCAATATATGCAAAATGCGGTGACGGAATTATCCGAAACAGTGTCGGTAAAGAGAAAAGGCGGTGGGTGAAAGCCTTTGCGGCAAGTTCGGTGGCTAACCTGAGCGGTGCTGAAAACAGCAACGTATGCTCTGCGTTAAAGGGCTTCGAGTGGTCGGGCGATGAGTTCGGCAATTTGGGTGGTAACACGGAACTGTCGGTTTCGTCCCATGTTTAGGGACGAGCCGTTTTTTTATTTTGCGAATAATTTCATTTGGAAGGATCTGAATTTATGGAATGGACAGGACTTAATGAACTGCGTGAATCTTATCTGAAATTTTTTGAGAGCAAGGGCTGCTTAAGACACAAGAGCTATCCTCTTGTACCTCAGAACGATAACAGCCTGCTGCTTATCGTTGCAGGTATGGCGCCTCTGAAGCCTTACTTCACAGGTCAGGAAACACCTCCGAGAACAAGAATGACAACTTGTCAGAAGTGTATCAGAACCGGCGATATCGAAAACGTTGGTAAGACGGCAAGACATGGCACATATTTTGAAATGCTTGGCAACTTCTCATTCGGTGATTACTTCAAGAAAGAAGCCATTGCATGGGCTTGGGAGTATGTTACACAGGTACTCAAACTGCCAAAGGACAGACTTTATATTTCTGTTTATGAGGACGATGACGAGGCTGAGAAGATATGGCATGAGGACGCCGGCGTTCCAATGGATCATATCGTAAGAATGGGCAAGGAAGACAACTTCTGGGAGGCAGGAACAGACGGCCCTTGCGGTCCATGTTCAGAGATCTATTTCGACAGAGGAGAGAAATATGGCTGTGGCAAGCCTGATTGTAAGGTCGGCTGCGACTGCGACAGATATATGGAGTTCTGGAACCTTGTGTTCACACAGTTTGAAAGACATGAGGACGGCACTTATACTCCACTTAAGCAGAAAAATATCGACACAGGTATGGGTCTTGAAAGACTTGCTTCTATCATGCAGGACGTTGACTCTATCTTTGACGTTGATACAGTAAAGGCTATCAGAGATCATGTTTGTAAGATAGCAGGCTGTGAGTACGGCAAGGAGTACAAAAAGGACGTTTCTATCAGAGTTATCACAGACCATATCCGTTCTGTAACATTCATGGCGTCAGACGGAATTTTGCCGTCAAACGAGGGCAGAGGATACGTTATGAGACGTTTGCTCAGAAGAGCCGTTCGTCACGGAAAGCTTCTCGGCATAAACGGACTTTTCCTCAAAGACCTTGTAAAAACTGTTGTTGACTGCAACAAGTGTGAGTATAACGAACTTGAAGAAAAGTATGACTATATCGTAAAGGTGCTCACAACTGAGGAGCAGAATTTCAATGCCACTATCGACAGAGGTATGAAGATACTTGACGATCTTATCGCACAGATGCAGAAAGACGGCAAGACGGAGCTTGACGGTGAGAGCTGCTTCAAGCTTTCCGACACATACGGTTTCCCTATCGACCTTACAAGAGAGATCCTTGAAGAAAAGGGCATGACCTGTGACGAAGAGGGCTTTGCTGAGTGCTATGCAAAGCAGAGAGAAACAGCCAAGAACGCTCATGCTGCAACAAAGTATATGGGCGCAGACGAAACTGTTTTCCATAAGATAGACAAGGATTTCCACACAGAGTTCATCGGCTATGACAAGCTCGAGGGCGACAGCGAGATATCATTCATCACAACTGATGATGAGCTTATCGAAAACGCAAAGGCTGGCGATGAAGTATATATCGTATCTTCACAGACACCCTTCTATGCAGAGAGCGGCGGACAGGTTGGCGATATCGGTACTATCGTTACAGAAAGCGGTAAGTGCAGAGTCGTTGACACCCAGAAGGTCGTTGCAGGCAAGTTCGCTCATAAGGCAGTTGTTGAAGAGGGCGAGATAGCTGTAGGTCAGAAGGCTCACTTCACTGTTGACAGAAAGACACGTTATGCTGTTATGAGAAACCATAGCTGCGCACATCTGCTTCAGGCTGCACTGAGAAAAGTTCTCGGTGAACACGTTCATCAGGCAGGTCAGCTCGTTGACGCCCACAGACTGAGATTTGACTTCTCTCACTTCAACGCAATGACAGCAGAGGAGAAGCTCAAGGTCGAAGCACTTGTAAACAAGTATATCCTTGAGGCTCTTGATATAAAAATGGAAGAAATGCCTATCGCAGAAGCTCAGAAGCTTGGCGCTATGGCTCTGTTCGGTGAGAAATACGGCGAAACTGTAAGGGTAGTAACAATGGGTGACGGTGACGAAACAGCTTCTATTGAGTTCTGCGGCGGTACACATCTTGACAATACTTCAAGAATAGGTCTGTTCAAAATAATCTCCGAAAGCTCTGTAGCTTCAGGCGTAAGACGTATCGAAGCCGTAACAGGCAGAGGCGTTCTGGAGCTTGTTGAGGAAAGAGCTGCAACTATCCAGCAGGCGGCTGAAAGCCTTAAGCTTGCAAATCCACTGGACATCGTAAAGAGATGCCACACTATCATGCAGGAAGTCAAGGATCTTGAAAAGGAAAGAGACGCTTTGCAGGCAGAGATAACAAATCTCAAAACAAAGTCGCTGTTCGATAATCCGTATGAGGTCAACGGCGTTAAGGTGGTCACTGCAATGCTCACCAACACAAGACCTGATATGCTCAGAAAAATGGGCGACGAGCTTAAAGCAAGAGAAGCTGACGCAGTTGCAGTTGTTGCAGGCGTTGACGGTGAAAAGGCAAACCTTGTTGTAGTTTGCGGCAAGAATGCTGTTGCAAAGGGTGCACACGCAGGCAAGATAGCAGGCAAGGTAGCAGCACTCACAGGCGGTAAGGGCGGCGGACGTCCTGACTCTGCTATGGCTGGCATCGGCGACAGATTCAAGATAGACGAGGCACTTGACAAGGTAAACGAAATAGTTGGCGAATTTGTAAAATAATATGGGCAAAGGCTGTGCAAAATGCTGTGCAGCCTACCCCTTTTTGAAAGGCGGAGAGATAAATGGAAGATTGTCTTTTTTGTAAAATTATTTCCGGGGAAATACCTTCAAAGAAAATATACGAGGACGAGCTGACATACGTTTTTGAGGACATTGCTCCTACAGCTCCGATTCATTATCTTGTTATCCCTAAGCAGCATATTTCAAAGCTTGATGAGATAACACCTGAAAACAGTGCGGTTATCGCACATATCTATGAAGTTATCGCAAAGCTTGCCAAAGACCTCGACCTTAAGGACGGTTTCAGAGTTGTTTCCAACTGCGGCGAGCAGGCAGGACAGAGTGTTTTCCACATTCATTTTCATCTTCTTGCAGGCAGACCACTTGCTTGGCCAGCCGGTTAAAGAAATCAAACGGGCGGGTAAATTTCTTATCCGCCCTTAGTTTTAAGGGGGACGGCGGCAGTGGTGAGAAAAAGCTGTTATATCGGCTTTTCGTATTTTGCAGGACTTTTTCTCTGTACCATTGGCTGGGGCAGGAACAACGCAGTTTTCGCACTTGCGTCAGCGTGTGTAGCCATTACAGCCTTTGCGCTTTTTAAGAGATACCGAAAGCATATAGCTCTCTGCTTTGTTTCGTTCCTGATAGCGGTGGGAGTCAATACCGCTTATACTCACATTTTCTATGATAAACTGACAGCTTTAGACGGAAAGACCGTCACAGTTAAAGGCGAGATAACCGACATAAGCTATATAGGCTCTGACACCTGTCGACTAAGTGTCAATGGTACTGTTGGGGGAGTAAAAGGCAGGCTGACCTTTTATGCAGATGACATTGAATATGATTACTATGACAATATCGTGGCGACAGTAAAGGTCAGCAGGATAAAAGACAGCATCAATTTCAAATCAGAACAGTATAACAGACCTAAAGGCGTTTTTCTCAAAGGCTCGACCGCTGAAAGCATAGAAGTCACAGGCGGCGGAAACACCATTTTACGCAGTATAATGCACTATCGTGACAAGATGTTCATGTTGATAAACGATATCATAGGCGGAGATGAGGGCGGTTTTGCCGCTGCAATGCTCTGCGGAGATAAAACTGAGCTTTCAAAGCAAACGAAGCTCACGGTCTATCGTAGTGGCATAGGTCATATATTTTCCGTGTCGGGAACTCATGTGGTCATAATAAGTGCCATGATAGGCTGGCTCATGCAGAAACTAAGCAAGGATAAGCGTGTGATATTTGCTGTCCAAACTGTGGCCATATGGGCGTTTGCGGTCTTTGCAGGATTTTCAGTATCCGTTGTGAGGGCGGCTGTTATGCTGACCTTGGTTACTGCCGCACCGCTCCTTTACCGCAGACCAGACCCAGCAAATACTCTCTGCCTTTGCGCTGTTGTAATACTCACTCTTTCGCCCTATGCAGCAGCGGACTGCTCGTTTTTGCTGTCATTCACAGCTGCGTTTGTTATAAGCGTTGTATGCCCGAAAGCAGCGGCACTTGTAAAGGGCGAAGGCATTTTGTACAGTCTTGAACGGCAGGCAGTAAATGCGGTGACGATACTTTTTTGCACAATGCCTGTTCAGCTAATGTTTTTCAGTGAAATATCTCTTGTTGCACCACTATCAAATATCCTGCTGGTGCCTGTGTGTACCCTTGCTCTGGGTCTGACGGTAATAACTGCGGTCACAGGCGGTGCGACAATAATAGCTTATCCGGTGTTAACAGTGGTAAAGTATCTTCTGAAAGTCGTTCTGTTTCTTGCTGAGCTGTTTTCAAAATTCAGCTTTGCCTATCTTCCTCGTGGAGTAAGACCACTTGGTATTGTAATGCTCGTTACCTGCCTTGTGCCTGTGGCGGTCATGTTCCTGAGAAAGTCAGTAAAGCTTGGGGCTTTTTGCACTGCTCTAATGCTTGTATGTTGGACAGCGGTGTATAATTTTTCTCTTGCTTTTGGAGGCTCGGTAAAGATAGTTGTAATGCCAAAAGGAAATGCAGTGCAGGCTGTGCTGTATGATAAAACAAAAGGTATGGTTTTCGATATCGGTAGTAAGGGCAAGCTAAACAGCGGTATGGAAAGCTTTTTGGAGCTTTACGGCATAAAAGAGCTAAAGGGCGCATTTATAGAAAGCGAACAGTATTACACTATAACGAAATATAACGAGCAGATGACTATACGACCTGACAGATTTTATATAAATGGCGAGCCTGATAATGACAGTGAACTGCCGTTCATGACAGGCGCACAGCTTGATTGGAACGGTGTTAAGATAGAAGCACTGGAGGACGGCTATAAAATTACCTCCGAGGGCAGTGTGGTCACTATAGAAAAAGGTTCTGTCACCATAAACGGCAGAAACCTTGACACAACAGATGAAGAATACCCATTGATGATAGATATGAAAAATTCGCAGATAAGGAGGACGGACTATGGCTTTGCTTACGGCTTCGGCTCTTGGTAAAACGATAAGAGAGAATGATATCGACAGCCTTTATTATTTTTACGGACATGATACAGCGGCACTTGAAAGCTTTACAAAAAGGCTTGTGAACAAGCTTTGCCCTGCTGATGCTCAGGTCATGAACTTTCATAAGCTTGACGGCAAAAATCTTGATTTTCCAATGCTTACAGACGCTTGCGAAGCTCTGCCTTTTATGGCTGAACGTGTGGTGGTGACTATAAACGACCTTAATATAGACGCTGTGACTAAGGACGATCTGGACGACCTGAAAAAGATTCTAGGCTCTCTTGGCGAAACCACCACAGTGATAATCT
>ENA-UEYL01001523-UEYL01001523.1-human-gut-metagenome-genome-assembly--contig:-NODE-1523-length-19642-cov-4.008229_pt1 | contig 19642 bp, 17 predicted proteins | sample MGYA00242941_ERZ507946 | MGnify/ENA primary metagenome ERZ507946 (study PRJEB26167, sample SAMN06115482) | human gut metagenome | host: Homo sapiens | place: China:Guizhou | collected 2015-03-11...
CGAAGATGCCGTCAAAGGAGGTCGTCACAACCTGCATCTGCAAGCCCAGCTTTTCCGCCACAGCCGCCATGATGTCCTGACCGATGGCCCGCAGCTGGTCCCGGCACAGGCGGAAGGTTTCCTCCCGGTAGGTCCGAAGGCTTCCCTCCAGCACGGTTTTTCCGCTGACGGCGTTGCGCACCGTGCCGGAGACCATCTTGCCGAAGCGCAGTACCACCAGTTCCTCCGGCGGCAGGGCGTCGGTCATCGCGTAGGCCCGGCGCAGGTATTCCGCGCCGGCGGTCAGGGCGTCGAGTCCCTCGGCGGCCCGGCTGAGATGGACACTTTTGCCGGTGATGGTGACGGTGACCTCGTTGGCCCGGGCCATCATGGCCCCGGGGCGGGTATAGACCTGTCCGGCCGGGAGGCCCGGCCACAGGTGCAGGCCGAAGACCCGGCTTGCGTTGTGGCGGGCAAGCATTCCGGACTGGCACAGGCGCAAAGCGCCGCCGGTGGTCTCCTCGGCGGGCTGGAAGAGAAAGAGCACGTTCCGCGGCAGGGTGTCCAGATGCGCCCCCACATATTCCGCCAGGGCCAGCATCATGGCAGTGTGGCCGTCGTGGCCGCAGGCGTGCATTTTGCCGGGGTGGACGGAGGCCCAGGGCAGGCCGGTGCACTCCGAAACGGGCAGGGCGTCCAGATCCGCCCGGAAGGCGACGGTTTCGGATTTGTCCGCGTCAAAGAAGGCGCATACGCTGCCGGGAATGGGGGAGGATACCCGGCAGGGCAGGCCTTCCAGTACGGCGCGGACATAAGCGGTGGTTTCGGGCAGCTGGTCGTCCAGCTCCGGGATGCGGTGCAGAGCCCGGCGGTGGACCACGGCGGATGAGAGCATGGGCAGGACCTCCTCGTCATAATCGCATCCATCATAGCACGATGATGCCGGGAGGGCCAGAGGCTCCGGCGGGATTTCTCTCATTTGTGCAAAAATTTTCCGCCTGCGGGGAATTTTTGAAATTCACCCTTGCATCCGGCGCGGTGTGGTGGTATGATAGCCAAAAATGAGATAGAGGCGCGGATGCGATGGACCCACGGGAGCCGGCAGGCGAGGAACGTGGGAAGGGCAAGTCCGCCGAACCGCTTTTCCGGGCGCGGAGAGGTGGTGGGGCCGCAGGGAATACCTGCGGGACTGTCTGCGGCAAATGCCGCAGGGGCGCTATCCGCTTACAGGGAATTCCACACGTTTGGTGTGAATCAGCTGTCGGTAGGGGCGTGTCTCTACCGACTTTTTATTTCATCAAAAAGTATGGAGGACACTGAATTATGAAGTTCGATCATCTCAAGGGGTCTATCGTGGCCATGGTCACCCCGTTCCACGAGGATGGAAGCGTGAATTTCGATGTGCTGACGGAGCTGCTGGAGCGGCAGATCGCCGCCGGTACCGACGGTATTTTGACGCTGGGCACCACCGGTGAGTACTCCACCATGTCCCATGAGGAGGATGCCGCCGTGGTGGCTCATACCATCAAGGTGGTCAACGGCCGGGTGCCCGTGATGGTGGGCAGCGGTTCCAACTGCACGGCCACCCAGATTGAAAAGAGCATCGAGTACCAGAACATGGGCGCCGACGCGCTGCTGCTCATTGCGCCGTATTACAACAAGGCCAATGCCGAGGGCATGTACCGCCACTTTGCCGAGACGGCGGACAAGGTGCAGATTCCCTGCATTTTGTACAACGTCCCCGGCCGCACGGGCTGCTCCATTCCCGTCTCCGTGGTGGAGCGGCTGAGCCAGCATCCCAACATCGCGGGCATCAAGGAAGCCAGCGGCGACATGAGCTACGCCATGAAGATCGCCCGCTGTGTGGGTCCGGACTTCGCCCTCTACTCCGGCAACGACGACATCACCGTGCCTCTGATGAGCGTGGGCGGCAGCGGCGTGATCTCCGTGTATGCCAACGTGATGCCGGCCATGTGCCATCAGATTGTGGCGGACTTCCTGGGCGGCAATCAGGCCCAGGCGGTGGCCAATCACCTCAAGTACCTGCAGCTGATGAACGACCTGTTCCTGGAGGTCAACCCCATCCCCGTCAAGACCGCCATGAACCTGCTGGGCCTCAACGTCGGTCCCATGCGCCTGCCTCTTTGCGAGATGGGCGAGAAGAATGCTGCGGTGCTGCGCCGCACCATGGAGGAGGCCGGACTGCTGTGAGAATGCTTTTGATCGGCCGGGGCAAAATGGGAACACTGATCCAGCAGACGGCCCAGGCCGCCGGCGACGAGGTGGTGGCCGCCCTGGGCCGGGAGGATCTGGGACAGCTGGCTTCCATGGGAGCGGCGGATGTGGTCATCGACTTTTCCCGGCCTGAGACGCTGGATGCGGTGTGCGCCTATGTCCGCCGGACCAGGACGCCGCTGCTCTCCGGCACCACGGGCTATACGCCCGCGCAGATGGCGGAGCTGGAATCTCTGGGGACCGTGGCACCGGTGCTCTGGAGCGCCAATTTCTCACTGGGCATTGCGGTGTTCGTCCGGGCTTTGCAGGCGGTGACCGGTGTGCTGCGGCCGGATTTTGACATTGAGATCACGGAGACCCACCACAACCAAAAGGCCGACGCCCCCAGCGGTACGGCCAAGCTGCTGCTGGAGGCTCTGGACCCTGCCCATACCCTCAAGCCGGTCTATGGCCGGGAGGGCAACTGCGGCCGCCGGGATCCCCGGGAGGTGGGCATCCACGCCCTGCGGGGCGGCACCGTGGCCGGGACCCACACCGTCCATTTCTTCGGACCGGATGAAGAGTTTGAGATCACTCACCGGGCCGCCAGCCGCCAGATTTTCGTCAATGGTGCGCTGCACATGGCGCGGCTGCTGCCGGGCAAGCCTGCCGGCGTATATGATTTGCAGAAAATCCTCTTTGGAGAGTAAGGAGAACGATATGAACGCACAGGAAATCATTGATTTTATTGCCAACGCGGAGAAGAAGACCCCGGTCAAGGTCTATGTCAACACCACGGATACGGTGGACTTCGGCTCCGCGCAGGTGTTCGGCAGTGACTACGGTGCCGACCGCAAGGGCGGCAGCTATGTGGTCTTCGGCGACTGGAAGGAGCTGGGCCCCATTCTGGAGGACAACGCCGGAAAGATTGCGGACTATGTGGTGGAAAACGACTGCCGCAATTCCGCCGTGCCTCTGCTGGATCTCAAGGGCGTCAATGCCCGGATCGAGCCCGGCGCCATCATCCGCGACAAGGTGGAGATCGGCGATGGCGCGGTCATCATGATGGGCGCCATCCTGAATATCGGTGCCGTGGTGGGCAAGGGCACCATGATCGACATGGGAACCGTTCTGGGCGGCCGTGCCACGGTGGGCGACCGCTGCCACATCGGTGCCGGAACGGTGCTGGCCGGTGTGGTGGAGCCTGCGTCTGCCACCCCGGTGATCGTGGAGGATGACGTGGTCATCGGTGCCAACGCCGTGGTCATCGAAGGCATCCGCATCGGCAAGGGCGCTGTGGTGGCCGCCGGCGCCGTGGTGATTGAGGATGTCCCCGCCGGTGCCGTGGTGGCGGGAAGCCCCGCCCGGGTAGTCAAGCAGAAGGACGCCAAGACCGAGGGCAAGACTGCTCTGGTGGATGCCCTGCGTCAGCTTTGATGTGTATTCCAAACCGTCTCCGCCTGCGGGCGGAGGCGGTTTTTTGCCCCTTCGGGGACGGATGTGAGGGTTGAACGGATCAATTTCTCCGGAACTGCCAAAATTTAGGACAAAAATTTGGAGGCAGACGGCGGATCCGGCGGTTGTCAGGAGCAGGGGTTGTGTGCTATGTTAAAAACAAATCAAAGAGGGGGGACGCACATGCTGACACTGGACTTTATCAATGTGGGCAACGGCGACTCGATCCTGGTTCGGGAGCTGCGGGAGGGCGCACAGCGCTTTGCCATGCTGGTGGACTGCGGCCATGACAACCTGATCCGGGACGACCATCCCACGCCCCTGGACCCCCGGTCCCGGCGCATCTATGCCGGGGACTTTTTGAAACAGCTGGGTGTTGCGCACCTGGATGTGCTGCTGCTGACCCACTTTCACCGGGACCATGTGGGCGGTTTGGGCCGGGTGTTGGAGGCTGTAACCGTGGGGGAACTGCTGACACCCTATTTTCCGCCGGAGGATGCCCGGTCCCTGGAGCCCGACGGTGACAACGGCCTGGTCAAAGCCGCCCGGAACGTGCTGCGGTGTGTGGATCTGTACGCCGGAGCCCTGCGGACCCATCCCGGCCGGATTGCCCGGAAGCGGGAACTGGCGGGAGACCGGATCGAGCGCCTGGATCTGACGGAGGAGTTGCGGATGGACATCCTCTTCGGAGAGCCCGCCCTCTATCCCCGGCAGAGGGAGGTCTATGACGCGGCGTTCCGGGGCGAGCGCAACGGCTATGATCTGGTGCGCTGGGGCAAGACCATGAATGTGGCCAGCCTGCGCCAGCGGCTGTACTATCATGGCCGGGAGATCGTCCTGGGCGGCGATGCCTATGCTCACATGTGGGAGACGGAGACCGCCACCCCCTGCGACATTCTCAAGGTTCCCCACCATGCGTCCTTGTCCTCCACCACCCGGAAGCTGCTCCACCTGCTCCAGCCCAAAACAGCGGTGGTATGTGTGGCGGCGGGCCGCCCGGATGAGCGTCCCCATCCTTATATCATTTCCTTGCTGAAGGAGTTTGTGCAGGAGCTGTATTTTACCGACGCGGTGGACATCCCCGGTCTGGTGGAGCCGCAGTTCCACACCTCGGTCCATCTGGAAATTCCCTGAATGACACCGTCCCCCGGCAGGACTTGCCGGGGGACGGTTTTTGTTGCATTTCCTACTTGACTGGTAGGAAGACTTGTGATATCACTATATCATAGTAAAACGATAGGAAAAGGAGGAAATAGAGATGTATGTTTATGCGGATAACGCGGCAACAACCGCTTTGAGTCAGACGGCACTGGAGGCCATGATGCCCTGCTTCCAGGAGGAGTACGCCAATCCCTCCAGCCTGCATACACCGGGACAGCGGGCGGCGGAGAAGCTGGCCCAGGCCCGGGAGATTTTTGCCCGGCACCTGCATGCCGATCCCCGGGAGATCGTGTTTACGTCCGGCGGCAGTGAGGCGGATACCCAGGCCCTGCGCAGCGCGGCGGCACTGGGCGCCCGGCAGGGGAAGCGGCACATCATTTCCACCCGTTTTGAGCACCACGCGGTGCTCCATACCCTGGCGGCCCTGGAGAAAGAGGGGTTTGCCGTTACCCTGCTGGACATTCCGCCGGACGGAGTGGTCACAGCCACGGCGGTGCGGGAGGCCCTCCGGCCGGATACGTGCCTGGTGTCCGTGATGTTTGCCAACAATGAGATTGGTACCATCCAGCCCATTGAACAGATCGGCCGGGTGTGCCGGGAGGCGGGGGTGCTGTTCCACACCGATGCGGTACAGGCTGCCGGACATCTGCCCATTGACGTGGAGGCGATGCAGATCGATCTGCTGTCTCTTTCGGCGCATAAATTCCACGGACCCAAGGGCGTGGGCGTACTGTATGCCCGGCGGGGCATCCCCCTGGTGAATGTGATCTACGGCGGAGCCCAGGAGCGGGGCAAGCGGCCCGGTACGGAGAACCTGCCCGGAATCTGCGGCGCGGCGGCGGCCTTTGACGAGGCCTGTGCCAACATGGAGGCGGAGCGGGCCTATCTGACGCCTCTGCGGGACCGGCTGATTGCAGGACTCACTGCGATTCCCCATACCGCACTCAACGGTGATCCGGTCCGCCGTCTGCCCGGCAATGTCAGCGTGTGTTTTGAGGGCATTGAAGGCGAGTCGCTGCTGCTGCTTCTGGATGACCGGGGCATCGCGGCGTCCTCCGGATCGGCATGTACCTCCGGGTCCCTGGATCCCAGCCATGTGCTGCTGGCTCTGGGGCGGCCCCATGAGGTGGCCCATGGATCCCTGCGGCTGACCCTGAGCGGCGAGAACACGCCGGAGCAGATCGAACATATCCTGCGGGAAGTCCCGGAGGTGGTGGCGTACCTGCGGGGAATGTCGCCGGTTTGGGACGAGCTGGAGCGGGGGCAGCGGCCCCATCTGATTTGAAAGGAGCGCATGAAAAATGGCATTGTATAGTGAGAAGGTCATGGATCATTTCCGGAATCCCCGGAATGTTGGAAAACTGGAAGATGCCGACGGCGTCGGCGAAGTGGGCAACGCCAAGTGCGGCGACATCATGCGGATGTATCTGAAGGTAGACCCGGAGACCAAGGTCATCACCGATGTGAAGTTCAATACCTTTGGCTGCGGCAGCGCCATTGCCACCAGTTCCATGGCCACGGAATTGATTAAGGGCAAGACCCTGGACCAGGCGCTGGAGCTGACCAATCAGGCGGTGGTAGAGGCGCTGGACGGTCTGCCCACCCAGAAGATCCACTGTTCCGTTCTGGCGGAGGAAGCGGTCCGGGCGGCCATTCAGGACTATTACACCCGGCAGGGGCAGCCTGACGCGGCACCGGCTGTCTGCACCGGCTGCTGCGGCAGCTGCGGCCGGGAAGAATAAGTAAGGAACCCCCGTCCCCCGGGCAGCTGCCTGGGAGACGGGGGTTTGGTTCAATGGGATGGGGAAGGGTCGTGGGGATAACAGTCGGCATAGCGGGATGCGAATGCTGCCTGGTTTTGCTCGTTGTTGGGGGTCATCCGGCGGAAGGAACGCAGCAATGCCAGAATCATGCCGAAAAAGTATCCAACCGTGACCAGAAAAGGGGTCAGGTGAATGACCAGTACGGTTGCAAGGATCATGCTCAATAGAGACATCCAGAAAGTCCGGATGATTCTCCGGTAGGCGCGGCGCAGGTCAAAGGCCGGATTGCTGTGGTGATGCGCTCTTGCCAGCGGAAGGGAAGAGAGCAGCGCGATGAGGGCGTGGAGCCCGATGGCGGACATCAGTATATAACCAATGACCGCGGCGGCGAGAGAAAAACAAACGTCCATAGCGGTCCTCCTGTGCGGTGAGAGTCGAAACATCAGTATACACGATTCGACACCCTTTGACAAGAACCGTTCCGGAGGGCGGAGCTCCTGCGGGGATTTTGCAGGCCGGCGCAGGGGACGTTGCGTCCCGGAACCATTACACCCGGGACAGCTCCACGGTTCGCCCGTCCAGATGTCCCGGTTCCAGGATGACTTCACCATAAAACGGACGAAGGGCATCACCGATACTGCCGGGATTCAAAAACAGAGTTTTGCCCCGCCGGTCCACCAGAGGACGATGGGTGTGGCCGAAGAGAAAAAGATCCAGGTTCTGTTCTTCGGCGGCGTATCCCGCTGAGAGTAAAGACTGCTTGACACCATACGTGTGGCCATGACAGAGCAGAATGCGGAATCCTTCCGTTTCCAGAACCCGTTCGGACGGCTCGTCCGGGCGGAAATCACAATTGCCTGGGACCTGATAAAAGGGAATCTGGGGAAAAAGCTGGTGCAGGCGCTGGCCGTCCTGCCAGCAGTCGCCCAAATGAAGGATGCCGTCAGGGGCTGACCGGATCACCGCTTGCTTCATGTTGGAGACGACCCCGTGAGAATCAGAAAGGATCAACCATTTCATGCTGAACACTCCTTTTTGCAATACCGTCAGTATAAGTGGTTTCGGTATGGTTTGCAACATTTGCCGCTGGAAAAGTTGAAAAGAGGGTTGACAAACTGTGATGCGGATGGTATATTAAACCCAAGGTTAGTTAAAACTAACTACGTGCCCGGGCCGGCGCAGCCACCGGATGGGACGGTTCCGTATGATCCTCGCGGGGCCGTCCTGCCGGACAAGGGCAGCAAGATCCATTGATTTGTACAGTAAGACCCGCGGAGAAGCAGCCGCGGGTCTTGCTGTATGTTTTGACAGACGGCGGGGAATCTGGTATGCTGGAGTCCGAATAAGGGAGGGCGTGGTATGGAGCGTCAGTTTGAATTTCTCACCGTACAGTTTTTTACCAAGGCATCTGTCTATCCGGGGAGCCTGGGCACCTTTCGTTATCGGTTTGCCCGGACGGGCTGGCCGGGGAAGCCGGATTCCACCATTCAGGTGTGGGTCTATGAGAACGTGAGCTTTGAGCTTGCGCAGGATGTGGAGACAAAGACCTTTCCCTGGACCGAAGAGGGCGTGGAGCAAATTAAGGACTGGCTCAATGAGAAGCTGGCCCAAAGAGGGACGGAGCCCTACCGGATTCCCTATCCGGCCCCAAAAGAACAGACCGAGTCTTGAAATCAAAAACCGCGCGCGGAATGTTTCTCCGCGCGCGGTTTTGCGCTGCTTAGGGGGATCAGTCCAGTGGCTGGAAGGTGTCGCCGCTGATGAGATCGTGCCAGGTGAAGACGCCGTTTTCCAGAGTCATGAAGCTGTGGGGGGTATCCTCCTTGGGGAGGGCGACAGAGCCGGGATTGAGATAGGTATATGTGCCGCAGTTCCGGCGGACGGGGATGTGAATGTGGCCGCACAGGAGGTAATCGCCGGGCTGCAGGGGCGGGGGATCGTCGGGACCGATCCGGTGGCCGTGGGCGGCGCAGATGGTGACGCCCTCCAGGGCCAAAAAGCAGTATTCCGCCAGGATGGGGAACTGAAGGACCATCTGGTCCACATCCGCGTCGCAGTTGCCCCGCACGCACAGCAGCTTGTCGGCGGCTTCATTGAGCATGGCAGTCACAGCGGGGGGATCGTATTCCCGGGGAAGCGGGTTGCGGGGACCGTGGTACAGCAGGTCGCCCAGCAGAACAAGGCGCTGCGCGCCCTCCCGGCGGAAAGCCTCCAGCAGAAGGCGGCAGTAATAGGCGGAACCGTGGAGATCGGATGCGATCATGAGTTTCATGGGAATGCTCCTTTGCAGTCAGGTATCGGAAAACGGGGTCAGGGCTGCTCGCTCTCTTCCGGTTCATCCGGCGGCATGCCGGAATCTCCGGAGTAAACCGGGTGCATTTCGTGAGAGGAGCGTCGGGTACTTTCCTTGCGGTGGGTCCGCCAGGAGGAGATATCGATGGGATCGTTCTCCTCGAAAAGATCGTAGTAATCCTCGTCCCGCAGCACCGGCCGCCGCCGCTTCCAGATGGCGGTGATGGTGGGGTAGAGGACAATGGCGATCAGTCCTCCGGAGAAACCGTTGTTGTACAGGTTCAATCCGGCCACCGGGCCGCCGGTTTGCAGCACGAGAGCGGAGTGAATGAAGCCTGCCAGGATGCCGGGCAGCCAGCCGAAATGGCCTGCGATGGGAGCCAGAGTGGTGCCGAACAGTCCGGCCAGCTGCAAGGCGGGGTAATCGGGCGTATAATGCATACCGTACGCGCCCAGGGCCACGCCGATCATGACCGGGATGATGTTGAAGGCGTGCTTGCCGAAGGCGGAAAAGCCCATGATGGTGAAGATTCCGCCCACTGTGGGACCATTGAGTTCACCGCCTACAATCAGAATGTAAACAATCCCCAGAATTCCGTTGACGCCGATGTTGATGAGCACGGGCCCGGCGCCGAACATGCGCAGATAGTCGCTGGGAGCCCGGCCGGTGGTAGTCAGCAGACGCCGGTAGCCGGCCCAGACGGCCCAGGGCGGGACGCCGGTTCCATAGAAGCCCATCAGGATCATGGAGGTACACAAGACGCCCATTACAATGATAAACACGCCGTTGTAATGGGTGGCCCAGTAGAGCACAGAGTCCGGTTTGTCGCCGAAGGCCGTCAGGATCGGCACGATCATCATGGCAAACAGTCCGCAGGCAAATCCCATGTTGTAGAGGTTCATGCCGTTTTGAATTTTATAGGTATAGGCGGACAGAGACGGCAGAATAAAGCCAATCAGGATGCCGGTCAGCAGGCCCAAAGGCAAGCTGGCGTGAATGCTGCCCAGGGCCATGTAGCTGACCATGGGGGACAGGGCGGTAGCCAGCAGGGCCACGGAAGCATATTTGGAAAACGGTTCTCTCTGGTATTTGGCGTACAGCCACGTGCCCAGAATGATGGGCCAGATGTTGAAACAGTTTTTTCCAAACAGAGAGAAGCCGGCCATCAGGCCCATTTCCACAATGGTAAAGCCGTTGAAAGGATCCCCGGAGAATTTAATGATGCACACGGAGAGCATGGTCACAATGCCGGCGTTGACCAGAGCGGCGCCTGCACCGGCAATATAAACGTAGTCGGTAATGAGCAGATCCTGCATGGTGACGATCCGGTAGAGACCGGACAGAATGTTAGCAGGCGTATCCATAATGAACCCCAGGATGATCAGTGCGAGGGAAAACACAATGGTGGACGAGAAGATCTGTTCGTAGCGTGATTCTGAATGCACGGTCTTGGTCCCCCTTTTGGAATAAGCCGGACGATGTTGCCAAATTTCTGTAAACCTGTAAAATTATTATACATGGCCGGGCGGCTGTGAGCAACAGGCAATTGTGCCTCTGACGCAGATATTTGCAACAGGACAGATATGGACTTGCAAATTTGAATGGGCAAGGTATACTGAGAGCAAAGGAGGTGCTGCCATGGAACGTTTTTCCATTCTTGTGGGGGATCTGACCTGTTCGGATGCGGAGGCCATTGTCAATGCGGCCAATCCCACGCTTCTGGGGGGAGGCGGTGTGGATGGAGCCATTCACCGTGCCGCGGGACCGGGGCTGCTGGCCGAATGCCGGGGACTGGGCGGCTGTGAAACCGGCCGGGCCAAGCTGACCCGGGGCTATAACCTGCGGGCCAGATATGTGATTCACACCCCGGGGCCTATCTGGCAGGGCGGAAATATGGGGGAGCCGGCGCTGCTGGCGTCCTGCTATCGTTCCTCTCTGCAGCTGGCGGCAGACCATGGAATCCGCACAGTGGATTTCCCCTCCATTTCCACCGGAATTTACGGGTATCCTCTGGCGCAGGCGGCCACGGTAGCCCTGAAGGCGATCATGGAGTTCTTGCAGACACATCCGCTTCCGCAGCGGGTCCGGATGGTTTGCCACAGTGAGGCTGCGGCGGCCGTATACCGGCAGACCTGGAACCTCTGGTATGCGGAAGATCACGATTCCCGCGTGTAAAGCGATCAAAAAGCAGGAAGGCAGCCCATAGGGCTGCCTTCCTCAGTCTGCCGAAAAAGTGGCTGTGCCACTTTTTTGACAGAGACACAGCCCACCGCGCGCAGGATTTGTCCGCTCATAGCGGACAAATCCCACACTTGCGGGCTGCAAAGTATTTTCTCCGACGCACATGTCGCCGGAGAAAATAAATTTCATTTTTTTGCGCCATTCGGCGCAAACTCTGCGAGGCTTTTTCAATAAGCTCAGGAAGGCAGCCCTATGGGCTGCCTTCCTTTTGCGTTCCTTATTGTGCTTCCTGGGCGTCGATTTTTTCCTTGAGTTCGTTGAGATAGACCCAGCGCTCTGTTTTTTCCTCCAGGGCTGCCTCCAGGGCGGATTGCTGCTCCTGAAGCTTCTGGAGCTGGATATAGTCGCTGCCGCAGGCCGCCTGCTGGGCCTGGCAGTCTGCAATCTGCTGCTCCAGGGCTTCCAGCTCCCCGTCGATCCGTTCAAACTCCAGCTGTTCCTTGTAGGAAAACCGGAGTTTTCGTTCCCGGGGACGCTCGGCGGCAGGGCGGGCTGCCTTGGGGGAGGCCGGCGGGGCGTCCTCTTCCCGGCGCTTTTGGGCCCAGTCGGACCAGTTGCCGGTATAGCGCAGAACCTGACCGTCTCCCCGGACCTCCCATACGGACTCAGCCAGCTTGTCCAGGAAGAAGCGGTCGTGGGAGACCGTCACGATGGGGCCCGGAAATCCCTGGAGATAGTCCTCCAGAATGGACAGCGTCATGACGTCCAGATCATTGGTGGGCTCGTCCAGGAGCAAAACGTTGGGAGCTTCCATCAAAACGGAGAGCAGATACAGCCGCCGCCGCTCTCCGCCGGAGAGCCGCCCAATGGGAACGGACTGCAGGTCTCCGGGGAAGAGGAACCGCTCCATCATCTGATTGGCTGAGAACGTTCCCTCATCGGTTTTGACCTCGTCGGCAATGTCGTGGATGAAGTCATACACGCGCTGATTGAGATCCAGTTCCCGGCCTTCCTGGGAGAAGTGGCCAATCTTTACCGTGGTGCCAATGTCCACACTGCCGCTGTCCGGCGCCAGTTCTCCGGCGATGAGGCGCAGCAAGGTGGATTTGCCCGCGCCGTTGCGGCCCACAATGCCGATCCGGTCATCCCGCAGCAGGTTGTAGGAGAAGTTTTGAAGAACAGTACGGTCTCCGAAAGTTTTGGAGACATCCCGGAGTTCAATGGTTTTTTTGCCCAGGCGGCTGGATGCCGCTGCCAGCTGCACCGTCTCGTCGGTCTCCGGTGCCGCCTGGTTCAAAAGGGCTTCGTAGCGTTCCACCCGTTCCCGGGATTTGGTGGTCCGGGCCCGGCAGCCCCGCATAATCCATTCCCGCTCTACCCGGAGGATGGACTGGCGCTTGCGCTCACTGGCCTCGGCCATTTCCGCTCTCTGGGCCTTGAGCTCCAGGTACTTGGAGTAATTGGCCTCATAGTGGTAGAGCTTGCCCCGGCTCAGCTCGGTAATGTGGTTGACCACCCGCTCCAGGAAGTAGCGGTCGTGGGTGACCATGACCAGACCGCCCCGGAACCGGCGCAGCCAATCCTCCAGCCAGGCCACCATCTCGCTGTCCAGGTGGCTGGTGGGCTCGTCCAGGATCAGGACGTCTGCCGGATGGATCAAAGCGGCGGCCAAGGCCACCCGTTTGCGCTGACCGCCGGAAAGCGTGCCGACTTTCTGGGTGAAATCGGACAGGCCCAGCCGGTTGAGCATGGTTTTGGCCTCATATTCGTTCAGCTCCCGGAACTCGGCGGGAAAGTGGAGAAATACCTGCTCGAGAACAGTGGCGTCATCCTGCATGGCGGGATTTTGGGAAAGAAAGCTGACCTGTACATTGGGATTGCGGGAGATCGTACCGGCATCGGGCTCCGTCAGTCCGGCCAGGACCTTGAGAAAGGTGGACTTTCCGGTGCCGTTGATGCCGATGATCCCGGTCTTGTCGCCTTCGTTGAGATAGAAGTTCACATCGTCCAGCAGCTGCCGGCTGCCGAAGTTGATGGAGAGATGTTCTGCGGATAAGAGCATAATGGCCTCCTTACTGCGTATCGAAAACATTTTAACACATGCCGCTGGGTTTGACTAGCCAAAGCGGCGGGATTGTGGTATGGTTTTGAACAGTGACGGGAGGGATTGCATGGAAACGATCACAAGGATCATCACGCTGGAGGAAGCGGGGAGCACGGTTCGGCATATCCTGAAAGCAACGCTGCATTTTTCCTCCCATGCCATTTCCCGGCTGACCCGGGCGGAGACGGGGATTCTGGTCAACGGTGTCCGGTCCCGGACGACCCGGATTTTGGAAGCGGGAGATCTCCTGACAGTGGAGACGGGGGACCACCGTCCGCCCCGGACGGCCGTGACGCCGGGCGACTGGCCGCTGCCGGTGGTGTGGGAGGACGGACACCTGCTGGTGGTGAACAAACCGGCCGGTATGACGGCCCATGCCTCCAACTTTGTGCCGGATACGCCCACAGTGGCGGGGGCGCTGGCCCGGGAACGGGGGACGGAGTTTGTGTTTCACCCGGTCAACCGCCTGGATAAGGGGACCACGGGGCTGATGGTGGTGGCCAAAAGCGGGTATGTGCATGATCTGCTGCGGCGCAGCCTGCATACTCCAAGATTTTACCGGGAGTACCGGGGAATCTGCATGGGATGCCCGCAGCCTCTGCACGGCACAGTGGACGCGCCGATCGGCCGCAATGAGGCATCAGTGGTGGCCCGGATGGTCCGGCCTGATGGGGTACCGGCGGTTTCGGAATATGAGGTCCTGGCCCAAGGGGACGGAATGTCCTTTTTGAAGCTGGTGCCCCAGACGGGGCGGACTCATCAGCTGCGGGTGCATATGGCATATCTGGGATGTCCGCTGGCGGGGGACTGGCTCTATGGAAAAGAGGAGCCGGCATTGATTGGACGTCCGGCGCTTCATTCGTATGCGCTGAAACTGATTCATCCGGTAACGGGAGAGAGATTGGAGCTGACGGCTCCGCTTCCGGCGGACATGGAGCAGCTGATCAAGGATATGAAAAGCGATCACATATAAATATAATGAGAGACGGAACAACGGTTTGTGTGCCGTCTCTTGATTTTGAAAAAAGCGCGCCGCAAGCAGATGCTTGCAGCGCGCTGGCGCAGAAGGAGGGATTTGAACCCTCGCGGCGTTTTTTAGACACCCTACTCCCTTAGCAGGGGAGCCCCTTCGGCCTCTTGGGTACTTCTGCAGATATGAAAGAAAAGAGTGTGGCGGAGAGAGTGGGATTCGAACCCACGGACGCTTGCGCGTCGCCGGTTTTCAAGACCGGTTCCTTCAACCACTCGGACATCTCTCCATACGGCAGGAGAGTCCGTCTCCTGAACACTTGTGATATGATACCACATGTGCCGCGTATTTGTCAACAGAGTTTTAGAAAAACCCATAAAAAAGAAAAATGAAAAAAATGAAAAAAAGGGCTTGCATTTCCTGAAAAGATATGCTAGTATATACAAGCTGACTTCGATAAGACAGCGACAAACAAATCCGGGTGTAGCGCAGTTGGTAGCGCACTTGACTGGGGGTCAAGGGGTCGTGAGTTCAAGTCTCGCCACTCGGACCAAAGAAAAAGCCTGTAACCGTAATGGTTGCAGGCTTTCTTTGTATCTTCTGCCGGAAAGTTTTCCCTTGCTTTTTCCCTTTACTGGGTCGAGACATTCCGGATGAACTGTTCCATGCGGTTTGCGCTGGCCTGTTTCATTTCCTCTGTCACGTGCCCGTAAACGTCCAGCGTAAAGGATGCCGTTGCGTGCCCAAGGTTTCCCTGAACCGTCTTGATGTCATCTCCGGCGCGCAGGGCCGCCACAGCATAACTGTGCCGCAGATCGTGAAAGCGGGCATCAGGCAAGCCAATCGAGCGGGCCACGCGCTTGAAATGATGATACACCGTATGGGGCGAGAGGTGGTGTCCGATCTCGTCGGTAAATACAAAGTCCCCCTCTTCCCATCCAGGTCCCACTGCAAGGCGTTCCAGCTTCTGACGGATCCGGTGGTGCTTCAGCAGTTCCGCAACAGACGGCGGGAGTGCAATTCTGCGTCCTTTTCCGTTTTTAGCAGCGATCAGGCGATAGCTGCCAGGCTGGTGCGGTATATTCTGCAGCTGCTTATTGATCAGGATCGTCCCTTTATCCAAATCCACACAGTCCCAGGTCAATCCGCAGACCTCCCCCCTGCGAAGGCCGGTAAAAAGGGTCAGCACAAATAAGGGTTCCAGCCGGTCTCCCTCGAGAGCCTTTAAAAATGCAGCGATATTCTGACTGTCCAACGGCCGGATCTCTTTTCTCTCTATTCTGGGAAGCTTGCAGGCATCCGCCGGATTGAAGCGGAGATAGCCGACGGCCACCGCCTGCTGCAAGGCCTTGTGAAGCACCCCATTGATACATTTGATCGTCTTGGCGGACAGGCCAGGCACATTTCCACGTGGATTTTGCAAGTCATTATAGAACGTCTGGATCATATGTGTCTGCAACGCTTCCAGTTTCACAGCCCCCAATGCGGGTTTGATATGATTTTTGACATGCTGGCAGTAGTTTTCCACTGTCATGGGCTTTACAGGGCCCAAATAGTCTGCAAGCCAAATATCCAGCCATTCGCCCAAGGTCATTTTGCATGGATCCCGATAGGTTCCCTGCGCCAGCTCCACAGCCGCCGCCTGCATCTTTTCCCGCACCTCTCTCTGGGTTTTCCCCGAAAAAGATCTCTGGGTCTGCCTGCCTGTACCAGGATCATACCCCGTAGTCAGGCGCGCTTCCCAGTAAGTATAGGTCTTATTGCCCCGCTTCACGTTCTTTTTCCGAATGGCTCCAGCCCCCTGAGGGCCACGGCCAGTCTGTCTTTTTGCCATTTGAAATCTATGCTCCTCTCTTTATGTTTGGAAGGGGACTTACGTCCCCCTCCATCTGCTGTTCTCTCAGGAAAGGCCTGCCAGCAAGTCCACAATTGCGGCCTTGGGAACCCGAAGCTGTTTTCCCGCTTTGATGCTCCGGATCTTTCCGCAGCGGACCATAGCATAAGCAGTCCCCCTCCCGATCCGCAGCACCTCACTTACCTCCTGAACTGTCAGCAACAAGGGAAGCTCCTCCGTAGACGTAGGCTGCCCAATCTCTGTCTCCACGGTTCTTTTTGTGTCAGTCATTATAGATTCCTCCTGTTTTCATTTGAATTCCCTCCAGATAGCTGGTCGGATTGTCCATATTTCCCCGGCGCTTTCTGCTTTTTTTGGCTCCCAGCAAGCGAGCCGCACTTTCACCAAAATACTGGCCGAAGAGGTTCAGCGGCAGATAATCGCCATGCTGTTCCACAAAGCGTCCATATGCGTCCGCTAAAAAAGTCCCCGCATCTGGAGCGCGTTCAAAATAGCACTGCAAAAACTTCTCTACCATCGCTGCCGGGTGCTCACAGCCGCCGCCTTCATACAATATCGGTGCTGCATTTATGGGATAGTCCCCGGAAAAAATATAGCCGTGCTGACGGAGCCTAAAGTACGCCACAATGGCTTTTGTGGCTACCGCATCCCGCTCCATCTGTAATTTTTGAAGCAGATCGCGATCCTGAAGGCGTTCCGGCACCGCATAGCAAAACGGGACCGTGACCATCCGCCGTTCCATAGCCGGATCCGGCACTTTCATCCGCAGCGGATGATTGCTCACCAGGATCAGCTTCCCCAAAAAGCGAAACTTGGCATAGCTCTTGTACTTGCGGTCACCGGAAACCAAGTCGTTGCCCGAGAGGGCTTTGATGTTCCCTACGGCGCTCTCTTTCAGTGCCGCAGCCGGCAGGTCCGGTGAAATGCACAGCAAGGCGCTCTCCAGTTCTGCCAGCGCAAACCGTTTTCCCAGATCATGCACACTCAACGCACAAAGCCGCTCCGGCGGAAAAAACGACTCCAGGAAATTACAAAGCAGGCTCTTTCCGCTGTCTCCGATTCCCTGGAACAAAAAGCCTTTTTTGGCCCGGGTGTCCGGCGCAAGGCAATACCCGAAAATCTCCCAGATCCGGCAAATCAAGTCCTGATCACCGCCGGCAATCTGCCGCAGCAGCTGATCAAATACCGGTGTCTGCTGCTGGCAGGACACCCCCAGATAACGGGCGTTGAGGGCATAGGTTGTGAAAAGCTGAGGCGTATGAGAGAGCATCTGCCCGGAAGTAAGATCAAGTACTCCATTTCTAAACGTTAACAGCTCCCGGGTCGTATCCACGGAAGATTCCTTCACTTTCCGTTCATTGTCGATGAGCAGCAGCCGGCAAGCTCCCTGAATGGACCGGCACTGTCCGCTGCTTTCGATTTCATCCCGGCAGACGTCCAGAATCACCCCCTCCAGCTCCTCCACAGTCCGCTGCTCATAGCAACTTCCATTGAAGATGTACGGATTCCCATTGTAGACGACCACTCCTGTAGCACAGGCCGTCTTCTGCATCAAGCGGTAGGCGTTGCACGTTCCGCCTGCAGCAGCCAACGGCGTTCCCCGCTTGTGCCGAACCAGAGCCGCCAAGTTCCCGTTGGTATACTGCTGTTTATCCGGGAACCGCGCAACATTCGGAGCTGCTTCGGTGGCGTTTCCTTCCCGCTGCACCTCCTGTGCATCAACGAGGCAGGCTGCCTGCTCAGAAAAGAAAAACTGCATGGGTTCGACTAACGCGCTGTGCTGTTCAGAAGCTCCTTCAGCTTCTTTCCCCAAATCTTTTCTTGTGTCTACTTCGGGAGCACCTGTTCCGGGCACAAAAAACTGCATGGGCTCGACTAACATTCTGTGCTGCCCCGAGACTCCTTCAGGTTCTTTTCCTTTGTCTGCTGCGAGAGCACCTATCTCAGGCTCAAAGAACTGCATAGGCTCAAACAGCATCGGCCACCGACATTCCTTTTTCCTGTCAGCGACAGGACTGTCCGTTTTCTGTACATCCTCTGCGCGTTTCATATCATGGGTTTCCATGGTTCCCCCTCCACTTCATTATGATTGGGCCAGCCTTCTTTCCGATCGGCGGAGCAGCATAGGTTGCTGCCCTCAAGTGCTATGATACCGGGTTTTCCTCGAATTTTGTTCTCTTTCGCCAAAGAAAAAACTTGGAACAAGCCGCCTGATATCAAGGCAGCTTGTTCCAAGGCAATACGGTGCTATATTTTCTTTTGGTACCACTCCTGTAAAGATTCATACTGCTGACGCATCTCTTCTTCCGCCGTATCAGCAATGTTTACAGCAACAGCCCTCACCCCCCACAGAAGCAGCACCGTTTTCTGCTGCACACACTGTATCCACGTCATTCCGGGGCTTCGCAGGATTTTCAGTTCTTTCCGGAACAGGGCTGTATCTTCATATAACTTTTTAACAACATGTCTTTGATGGGATGCAACAAACCCCGGCGTCAGCTCGTTTGGGGCTTTCGGAAGAGACTGTACACAATGGTTCTTCAGCCGATCTATCTCTTGACTAAAACCGTTCTCCCAGCCAAGCAGCTGCGGAGCGAGCAGCGTTCCGAGCGCCTGGGCGAACTGTGCAGCTGTGTTAGGATCCTTCGCCGCCGCCACAGGATAAAAATAGGCCAAATACGCACTTTCCTGAATCAGACGCAGCGGGTGATGGACTGCCGCCCGAATTTGATTGTGTGCGTGCCGGCACAGCTCCCGGATAAATGCCGTTGAGGCATCAGTCTCTTCGTAAGATGCATAGTCGTAAGGGACATAGTCCAGGTTCACTGCATCCGAACACAAATTTCTGATGTAAGTATATAGTTCCTTCCGAATCAGTTTCTGGGTGCCGGACCACGATTCCGACCTTTGAATATACCGCATCAAGCCCGCATATTCAAAAGCAAACTCATCTGCGGTTTTTGCACCTTCGGGATCCATTTCTCTGGATCGTCGGCGTAAATACTGTCCAAAGGCTTCTTGGGCTTCTCGGGCTTCTTGGGCTTCTTGGGTTTCTTGGGTTTCTTTCAATTTATCCGTATCGTCCGGATGTGAACCGAGCTTTTTTAAACGCTCCACAAGATCCTTCGTAAGCTCCGGCTGGGCAGTCGGCTGAAACGTTACCTTGAAGGCAAGCGAATCGGGATCCGGTAAAACCGGCTTGGGACGGCACTCCAATAAACGGGCATAATATTCTTGCAGGCTCTTCAGTGGTGATGCACATTCCGAGCCATCCTCATTCCCAACAGATTCTTCCTGCAGCAGTCGGATGATCAACTCATCCAGCACCGGGAATGCCAATTTCATCCGCTTCAGCGCCTGATTCGCAGACCGAGGAATCACAAGGCCATGAATCAGCCCCAACCGCGTTCGGATCTCGCCGCCGGCATCTTCGATCAGCCTGGAACGGATGTATTCGTCTTTCAAAAGTTGAAAATCCTGGTAGCTTTCCCCCACCGTAGTCGGATTTCGCTTTTTAAGGTCGTCAATCAAAAATTCCAGGGCTGCTTTCGCTAAAGGTTCATCTTTCAGCTTACAGTTCTGCTTGCGCCCCTTACAGATCGCTCTGAAAAGGTCTTGCGTTTCCCAGAAAATCGGAATTGGATAGGTGTGTCTTCCACTCCTATCC
>ENA-UEYL01001527-UEYL01001527.1-human-gut-metagenome-genome-assembly--contig:-NODE-1527-length-19603-cov-14.357011_pt1 | contig 19603 bp, 18 predicted proteins | sample MGYA00242941_ERZ507946 | MGnify/ENA primary metagenome ERZ507946 (study PRJEB26167, sample SAMN06115482) | human gut metagenome | host: Homo sapiens | place: China:Guizhou | collected 2015-03-11...
AGGAGTTGTTGGGGCAGCGGCCAGCAAGACGCGAGTGCCGCCCAAGGCACGATGCGGATGCTGGGTGCCGCAACCCGTAAGACGCGGAGGGCATTTTAAATCGTCCTTCTTACAATATAAATATACTGCTACTGGGCGGCGGCTCTGCTTACATCACCATCGTAATGATCAGCGCACACAGCGGCAGGGTGACGATGCTGAGCAGGGTAGTCAGCACTACGCTCCCGGCGGCAAAGTGCTCATCGTGGCCGAACTGCACCGCAAATACCGAGGTGATGGCGGCCGCCGGGCAGCATTCCAGCAGCGTTACTACCTGTGCGGCAGTGCCGTGGAAGCCCAGCACCCCGAACAGTGCCAGCGTAGCCGCCGGGATCAGCAGCATACGCACAGAGGCAAGCTTCCAGATGTGTTTGTCGGTCACGATGCTGCGCACGTCACCGGCGGCGATCAGCATACCGGTAATGAGCATGGACAGCGGGGTGTTTACCCCGGCCAGCAGCTCCAGCGGCTGGGTGATCAGGGCAGGCAGCGGGATCTGCAGCAGATAGATGCTCAGCCCCACCACAATGGCGTACAGCACCGGGGTGCGCACCAGACTGCGGGCGACCTCCTTTACGCTGGAGCCGCCGCTGACAAGACCGTAGCCTAACGTCCACAACAGGATATTGAATACAGTAACGTAGGCGCTGGCATACAAAAGACCTTCAGAGCCGAACAGTGCCGAAATAAGCGGGAAGCCCATGTATGCTGCGTTGGAAAAAATGCAGGCAAACCGGAAAATGGGCATCCGGCTGCCGGTCTTGCGTGCCGTGAGCAGCAGGGTGATCACGGTGCCCAGCAGCACAGACAGGACGCTCATGCCGAAAGCTGCCAGCAGATTGCGCAGGATCTGAGCGCTGAACTCCATGCGGTAAGAGTTTACCACCATGGCCGGTACGATGATGTACACCAGCAGATTGGAAAGCGCCTGCTTGTTTTCCGGCTTGAGCACGCCGGTCTTGACCGCCACCATGCCCGTGCCGATCAGCAGGAACAAGACCGCGACCTGCTGCGCAGTGATGAGAGCCAGTTCCATAAAATTCTCCTCCTCTAGGTCGTAACGTGTATACCACGAAAGATACAACACAGGTATAGCACAAAACCCTGCGCATGGCAAGGACAAACGCAGGGTTTTGCAAGATTTTGCAGTTACAGCTTACAAAATGACGTTTTTGATCAGCAGCGAGATACTGCCATCGTCGGCGTGCAGGAACTCTACCTCGGATTCGGCGTTCAATAGCTCAGTGGGGATCTTTACCTCAATGCCGTTGGCGGTGCGCAGGCTGCGGCTCTCCATCCGGCGGATGCGCGCAGGGGTCACAGTCACCGGCTGGGCGGCGCTGTCAATGACATCGCTCTTTTCCACATAGTCGTCAAAGGGCACAGCGGCGAGAGGGTATTCCTCTTCCAGCTGCTGGCGCACCTGCTGGATGGACACCTGATTGTCGTTGTCAGCAGCCTGATTGGCGATCATCATGGCCACCTGCGCCTCCACATGGGGCGTTTCGGCGTAGTTTTCCTGCACAGCCTGCACGGCGGCTTCCTGAATGGCCTGCAGTTTTTTCTTTTCCGGCTGGGCAGTAGTGTACTGGAACACCACGGTGGAAAGGTAAAACTCCTTGTGGCCGTCAATATCGTACTTTTTTTCCAGCAGCCGCATGGAGTAATCGGTCAGGTCTACCAGTGCGCCCTCCTCCACTTTGCCGCTCTGGGTGGGCAGGCAGGCGCGCTGCTGGATGATGGAGTTCACCGGCGCACCCTCCACATTTTCAGTGTAATGGGTGTAGCCGTTTTTGTAGTTCAGCTTCAGGATGCCCAGCCACGGTGCGCCGTCCCGGGTAAAATCCACCACGGCAAGGTCTGCCCCGGGGATGGTGGTGTGGGCGTGCATATAGTCGAACAGCACCCCGGCAATGCGGCAGGAAAGGTCCACAAAGTCCTGATTGTGCTCCAGCTCATTTTTAAAGGCCGAGTCCGGCAGCGGGCGGCACTGGCGGATCTCGTCGCTGGCCAGCAGCTTTTCAATGTGGTTCTGCAGGTAGGCGTTCTTTTCGGCGGTCAGTTCCATGGGCCCGCCGCTGAGCACCGGCGCTTCCATGGTGGTATCCAGAACGTGCAGAATGGCCTGATGAATGATGATCTCCATTGTTGCTCCTCATTTCGTGACGTAGTGTTTGCGCCCAGTATAGCACAACCGCCGGAAAAAGGCGAGAGCCGCCCGGGGATTTTGCGGATTCTACAATTTACAAATCCCGCCAAAAGGGCTATACTTATAATATCTGTGCAAAAGGAGGTGGAGCTGGTGGACGAGCAGCAGCTGGAACAAATCGAAGGCGTTGTGGAGGATATTATCTACGAGAACGAGGATAACGGCTATACGGTGTTCGAGATCTCCGGCGGCGGGGTGCTCACGGTGGTCTGCGGCATCGTAGGCGAGCTGCACGCAGGCGAAAGCGTCATCTGCCGCGGCCGGTACGAAAACCACGCCACCTATGGCCGCCAGTTCCACGCGCAGGAATGCGAGACCGATATGCCCAAGGATCTGGAAGCGGTATATGCCTTTCTGGCCAGCCGCTCCCTGCCGTATATCGGCGCAAGAACTGCGGATAAGATCATTGATATGTTTGGTGCCGAGGCGCTGGAGGTCATCGCCAACGACCCCGCCCGGCTGACCAAGATCCCCGGCATCTCACCGGATAAAGCCGACCGCATTCAGCAGGAGTTCAAGCGGATGTTTGGCATGCGGGAGCTCATCGCCTATCTGGCGCAGTTCGAGATCAGTCCCCGCAAGGCCATGGAGGTGTTCAAGGCCTTTGGCGTGGGGGCAATGCAGGCCATTGCGTCAAACCCTTATCTGCTGTGCGGCGAGCCGTTGCAGCTGGACTTCCGTCACGCGGACAGCATCGCCCAGTATTACCACATGGAAGGAGACTGCGCCCAGCGGCTGGAAGCTGCCCTGCTGCGCACGTTGCGCCACAACGCGGGCAACGGTCACACCTGTCTGCCCCGGGCACAGCTGCTGGCGACCGCCTCCAACTTTATCCACCAGCCGCCGGAAAAGCTGGCCCGGGCGTTGGATCATTGCATCGAAACGGAAGAACTGTGCGTGAAAATGTTCGATGCTGTACCTTATATTTACCTACCGGATCTGCTGGCTGCGGAGCAGGACATTGCCGACCGGCTGAACCTGCTGGCAAAGCGCGGCAAGAATACCGCCCGGGATCTGGATAAAAATATCCAGATCTTAGAACTGACACAGGGCTTTGCCTACGCTCCCCTGCAACGGGAAGCCATCCGCAAGGCCATGACAGAGAACTGCCTTGTGCTCACCGGCGGCCCCGGCACTGGCAAGACCACCACCGTCAACGCCATTTTGCAGCTGCTGGAAAATCAAGCCGAGCGGGTAGCCCTGTGCGCCCCCACCGGCCGCGCCGCCAAGCGTCTCAGCGAGCTGACCGGTCGCAAGGCCAGCACCATCCACCGTCTGTTGGAGGTGGACTACACCGGCGGCGTGGTCAGCTTTATCCATAACGACAAAAACCTGCTCAAGTGCGATGTGGTCATTCTGGACGAGATGAGCATGGTGGACGTCAAGCTGTTTCAGGCACTTATTGCGGCGCTGCGCTACACCTGCCGTATTATTATGGTAGGCGATGCCGACCAGCTGCCCAGCGTGGGCGCGGGCAACATCCTCAGCGAGGTCATTCGCTCCGGCTGTGTGCCCACCGTCTGCCTGAACGAGATCTTTCGGCAGGCAAAGCGCAGCCTCATCGTGGAAAATGCCCACCATATCATCTCCGGTGAGCCGCTGCAAAAGGGCAGCAAGACCGACGACTTCTTCTTTCTGGAGACGGACGGCGAGGCGGCGCAGCGTCTGGTGTGCGACCTTGTCACCACCCGGCTGCCCCGGAGTTACGGCTTTGACCCCATCCGGGATATTCAGGTGCTGTGTCCCACAAAGCTTGGCCCTACCGGCACACAGGCGCTGAACGTGGAACTGCAAAACCTGCTCAACCCGCCCCAGAAGGGCAAGCCCCAGCTGCAAAGCGCCGCCCGGGTGTTCCGGGTGGGGGACAAGGTGATGCAGGTGCGCAACAACTACGAGATCGTATGGAACCGCATCGGCGGCGAGCAGGGCGTGGGTGCTTACAACGGCGATATCGGCATTGTGGAAAGCATCAATGTGCGGGAACGCTCCATGGTGGTGCGCATGGACGACCGGCGTCTGCTCTACCCGGCGGAAAACCTGAACGAATTGGAGATCGCCTACGCCATCACGGTGCACAAAAGTCAGGGCAGCGAGTTCCCGGCGGTGATCCTGCCGGTGGCGCAGGTGCCGCCAAGGCTGTGTTACCGCAACCTGTTCTACACCGGTGTCACCCGCGCCCGCAGGCTGTGCGTTGTGGCAGGCCGCAGGGACGTAGTGAACAGCATGATGAGCAACATCCGGCAGAACCTGCGTTACAGTGGCCTGTGCGCCCTGCTGCAGGCCGGACAACCGCCGGAGCAGCTCAGCACAGAAGGGGAAAACCCCTGATAAAACCGCGCAGAACAGCGGCAAAGCTTGTATACTTTTTGCCGCAACTATGTTATACTAAAGCAGTCTTTGTTTTTTGCCCGCAGCTGCGGGCGTTACATACATGATAGAGGAACGCAGAGAAAGGAATCAGGCAATTATGGCACAGAATGATATCGGCATCGACCTTGGTACTACTACCATCATCATCGCGCAGGAGGGCAAGGGCGTAGTGCTCAACCAGCCCAGCGTTGTGGCAATGGATACCCGCAAGAACACCGTGCTGGAGGCCGGCGACAAGGCACTGGCCATGGTGGGACGCACGCCCAACTACATCTCCGCTATTTTCCCGCTGAAGGATGGCGTCATCAGCGACCACACCATGACCCGGGAGCTGATCTGCCGCTTTGTCAAGCAGGTGTACAGCTCCCACATGGTCAAGCCCCGGGTAGCAGTATGCGTGCCCGCCGCCATTACCGGCATCGAGAGCGATGCCGTGGTGGAGGCTGTGGTGGCTGCCGGTGCCCGTCAGGTATACCTGATCGACGAGCCTATCGCCGCAGCCCTTGGCTCCGGCATCGACATCACCCTGCCGGACGGCCGGATGATCATTGATATCGGCGGCGGCACCACGGATATCGCTGTGCTGAGCCTTGGCGGCAAGGTCAAGGCTACCAGTGTGCGCGTAGCCGGCAACCACTACGATGAGGAGATCCTCAAGCATGTCCGCAACAAATACAGCATTGCCATCGGCCAGCGCACCGCCGAGGAACTGAAAAAGCACGTTGCCTGCTGCCCCCAGAAAACGGATTTCCACGAGAGCATGGAGATCAAGGGCCGCAGCCTGCTTACCGGTCTGCCGGTGCGCGTGACCGTTTCCACCGATGATCTGTACGAGCCGGTGATGATGCTCAGCGAGCAGATCGGCACCGCAGCCCATCAAGTGCTGGAAAAGACCCCGCCCGAACTAGCAGGCGATATCTACCGCAACGGCGTCATGCTGACCGGCGGCGGTGCCCAGCTGCACGGTCTGACCGAATATCTGAGCCAGGAACTGAAGGTGGAGGTCACTGTCTCGCCGGACCCCGTAAACTGTGTTGCACTGGGCACGGCGCAGAGCCTTTCCATCGGTGATAAACTGGAAACCGGCTTTACGGATGCCACCCCGCGCATCGGCCGCCGCTAAGCTTTGTTCGTTTTGTCCATGTCATATCACAAAGCAGCAAAAATAAAATTTGTTAATTTTTGTTGAAATGAATGGCAAAATACGGTATACTATACCCAAATTGATTTTCTGCTAACGATGTTGTATCGCTTGCAGTATCCAACAAACAGGAGGAAAAACCATGGACTTAGGTTTCGATGTGGTCGTTACCATTACTGGTATCGTGCTGGTGTTCCTGATCCTCGTGCTGCTGATGGCTATCATCACGCTGGAGGGCAAGATCTTCGACTCGATGAATGCCAAGAAGAAGGCCGCCAAGACTGCTGCGCAGACACCTGCCGCAAAGCCCGCTGCCGCTCCGGTACAGCAGGCTGCGCCCGCTCCTCAGGTAGAGGAGGGCATCCCCGGTGATGTGGTGGCCGCCATTATGGCTGCTATCCATGCAATGGGCAACGGCAAGTACACCCTTAAGGCAGTGCGTCGTGGCAAAAATGGCTGGGGCAAGGCCGGCGTGAACGACACCACGGCCCCGTTTTAACACAGGAGGAAGAGCATGACACAGTTTATTGATACTCTGGTCGGTATTTTCCAAAGTTCCGGCTTTGCACAGTTTGGCCAGCCCGGCGGCTGGCTGTACGCCGTGATGATCTGCGTGGGCTGCTTTCTGCTGTACCTCGCCATCGTCAAGGAATTTGAACCCCTGATCCTGCTGCCCATGGCATTTGGCATGATCCTTGCCAACCTCCCCGGCAGCGGCATCATTCACATGCAGTACTTCGTTGGTGACGGTCTGGAGCACCCCATGTGGGTCGAGATCCTGAACAACGGTGGTCTGGCCGATATGCTCTACATGGGCGTTAAGCTGGGCATCTACCCGCCGCTGATCTTCCTTGGCATCGGCACCATGACCGACTTTGCACCCCTGATCTCCAACCCCAAGAGCCTGCTGCTGGGCGCTGCCGCACAGTTCGGTATCTTCGGTACTTACATGGGCGCCCGTCTGCTGGCCGCTACCGGTCTGGTGGACTTCACCCAGAAGCAGTCCGCTGCCATCTCCATCATCGGCGGTGCCGACGGCCCCACCGCTATCTTCGTTACCTCCCGTTTGGCACCTGAGCTGCTGGGCAGCATCGCTGTGGCAGCGTACAGCTACATGGCACTGGTGCCCGTTATCCAGCCGCCCATCATGAAGGCGCTGACCACCTCCAAGGAGCGCTCTGTGGTCATGAAGCAGCTGCGCACCGTCTCCAAGACCGAGAAGATCATCTTCCCCATCATGGTCGCTATCATTGTTTCCCTCATCGTGCCGGATGCCGCCGTTCTGGTCGGTATGCTGATGCTGGGCAACCTGATGAAGGAGTGCGGCGTTGTGGATCGTATCCAGAAGACTGCCGGTAATGAGCTGATGAACATCATCACCATCTTCCTGGCTCTGTCTGTTGGCTGCACCACCAGTGCAAACACCTTCCTGAACACCCGCACCCTGTTCATCATCGTGCTGGGCCTGATCGCCTTCTCCTTCGGCACCGCAGCCGGTGTGCTGTGCGGCAAGGTCATGTACAAGCTGACCGGTGGTCAGGTGAACCCCCTGATCGGTTCTGCCGGCGTTTCCGCTGTGCCTATGGCCGCTCGTGTTTCCCAGAAGGTCGGCCAGAGCGAGAACCCCTCCAACTTCCTGCTGATGCACGCCATGGGCCCCAACGTGGCCGGCGTTATCGGTTCTGCCGTTGCTGCTGGTATCCTGATCAACATCTTCGGCTAATCGCATCCTGAAACACTATCCCATGAGCCATCGCACAAGTCTGTGCGGTGGCTCTTTTTGTGTAGAACAATTTTAAATGGTGCCGCATTGCCGCTCTGGCCATATTCAGCGGAATTATGATTTGTTATTTTGGGATAACGGAGCATCTGCGGACGCTCCGTTATCCCATTTTTACGGCAGAGGACGTAAGATGTAACAGCTGCCGTTTCCAGTTACGACCCCTTCTGTGAAAAAGAGGTTCTGAAACGCCCGCAGGCGTTTCAGAACCTCAAATATTAAAATATACTTTCCTTGAACAGTGGCCATAGCGCAGCGGAGGCCATTCAAAAATGTTTTACCATAGGGGCAGATAGCAACTTTTTCCTGTTTGTGTTTGGCAGCTGCTTGTGCTATCATAGAGAAAACAGGGCACAAAACGCCCCCAAAACAGGAGGGAGCCGTTATGGAAAAAATCAAACTTGAGGTTGCAGGCATCCCGGCTGTCCTGTACGGCAAGCGCAGCCGTAAGGCCTATCTCTATGTCCACGGCAAAAACGGCAGCGCAGCTGAGGCAGCCCGCTTTGCCCGCACTGCCTGCCCGACAGGCTGGCAGGTTCTGGCTGTCGATCTGCCCGAGCACGGCACCCGAAAAAACAGTCCGGAAAAGCTGGTACCGTGGGTGGTCACCCGGGAATTGCAGGCAGTCTACACCCGGATGCAGCCGGTTTGGAAGCATATCCGTGTGTACGGGGTCAGTATCGGGGCGTGGTTTGCCATGCAGGCGTTGCAGTCGCAGTCGCCGGAAAAGGCTCTGCTGGTGTCCCCGTTGGTGGATATGGAAAAGCTCATCCTTGACCTGATGCAGCAGGCAGGGGTGACAGAGGAGCAGCTGCGCACGGCAGGGGAGATCCCCGCCGCCATGGAGGAGACCCTCTCGTGGCCGTATCTGTGCTGGGTAAGGGAACACCCCTTGCACTGGAAGGTACCCACACAGGTGCTCTATGCCGATACAGACCCCCTTACCGGGCACACTGCCATGGAGCGGTTCCGGCAGCAGACCGGGGCGCACCTGACCATTCTGGAGGGCGGGGAACACTGGTTCCATACAGAGACCCAGCTGGCCGCTCTGCAAAGCTGGGAGGAACACAATTGCTGAACCTTACCGAACAGAAAGCTACGCTGGCAGAGCTGGAATTGCTGGTAGCAGTGCGTTGCCGGGTGCTGCGGGCAGCCAATCAGCTGCCGGAAGATACTCCGCTGCCGGAGGTGGAGAGCCAGACACGGACCTATTACCAGAAGGCCTTTGCCGAGAACATCCACACGGCGTATCTCCTTTGGGACGGTGAAACGCTGGCAGGCACCGGCGCCGTGAGCTATTTTCAGGTCATGCCCACCGTCCATAACCCCACCGGTCGGAAAGCCTACCTTATGAATCTGTACACCGCACCGCAGTACCGGCGGCAGGGCATTGCGACCCGCATCCTGACCCGGTTGGTGGAGGATGCGCACCGGCGCGGGGTGACGGCCATCTCGCTGGAAGCGACCGCAATGGGCAGGCCGCTGTATGAAAAGTTCGGCTTTGTACGCATGGAACATGAAATGGAACTGCCGGAATAAAACAAAACGCCGCTGACGGCTTTGTGCATCGTCAGCGGCGTTTTGTTTATTGAAAACAGGATTGTGAATGGCAGAATTAAGATCAGACGTTTGCTTCGCTGTTGTGCTCAGCCTTCTTGTATGCGGAGAAGGAATGGAACACAATGTTCAGGCCCAGCACGATCAGCAGCACGGCAAGGATCAGCTGCAGGCCGTTTGCGATGAACACAGCGCCCCAAGTGGTCTCACCGGCAGGGATGGTAACAGAAGCAGCAGTGCTGATGGCCTTGACCATAGCGATCAGGCGCTGCACCAGTGCGGTAAAGGTGACGCACAGCATGATGACCAGCGGGGGGAACAGCATCTTGTTGCTGCGGCCGGTCACCTTCAGGAACACGCACAGGGTAGCCAGCACCAGTGCGCTCAGCAGCTGGTTGGCAGAACCGAACAGAGGCCAGATGTTGGCGTAGCCGATCTTGGTCAGGATAAAGCCGAACACCAGAGTGATGAAGGTGGAGAAGTACACATTGCAGAACAGTTTGCGCCAGCCCTCAGCGTGCTCCATGTCGTCCACGCTGAACAGCTCCTGGAAGCTCATACGGCCAATGCGGGCCACGGCATCCAGACTGGTCAGAGCCAGTGCGGAAACGCACATGGTCATGAACACGGTAGCAGCGTAGGCGGGCACACCGAACATCTCAAAGAAACCGGCAACGCCGCGGCTGAAGATCTGGAACGGAGTACCGGCAGCAGGGGTGCCGTCGGCAGCTGCGGCAGCACCGGCAACGCACAGAGCCAGAACAGCCAGCAGGCTTTCAAGGATCATGGCACCGTAGCCGACCTTCAGCATATCCTTCTCGTTCTCAACGGTCTTGGAGGAAGTACCGGAGGAAACAAGGCTGTGGAAGCCGGAAACTGCACCGCAAGCCACGGTGACGAACAGGATGGGGAACATGGTGCCCAGCTTTTCGTTGGTAAAGCCGGTGAACACAGGCAGGTTCATGGCGGGGTGTGCCACCAGCAGGCCAACCACAGCACCCACGATCATGGCCACAAACATAAAGGTGGTCATGTGGTCACGGGGCTGCTTGAGCAGCCACATGGGCAGCACAGCGGCAAAGAAGATATACACAAAGGTGATGTAGCTCCAAGCGGCCTTACCCAGAATCAGGGGCAGATTTGCGCCGATGACAAAGGACAGCACGATGAACACGATGCTGATAACGCTTTCCTTCCAGCCGGAGAAGCTGAACTTCTTCTGCAGCAGGCCAAAGACAACGGCAAACACCATGAACATGATGGACACCATACCGGCAGCGCCGTTGGTCTTGGCGGCCTCGACCATTGCACCGTCTGCACCGAAGGCATTGAAGGTGCCGGCAACCATGTCCGCAAAGGCGGCAATGACGATGCCGCAGAACAGCCAGCAGAACAGCAGGAACAGCTTGCGGCCGGTCTTGCCGATGTACTTTTCAATCAGCATACCCATGCTCTTACCGTCGTTCTTAACGGAAGCATACAGGGCACCAAAGTCGGTGACAGCGCCGAAGAAGATGCCGCCCAGCAGCACCCACAGCAGCACCGGTAGCCAGCCGAAAGCGGCGGCCTGAATGGCGCCGGTAACAGGGCCTGCACCGGCAATGGAGCTGAACTGATGGGCAAACACCGTCCAGCCGTTGGTGGGCACATAGTCCCGGCCATCCTCGTGGACGACTGCCGGAGTCTTGGCTGCGGGGTCAATGCCCCATTTGTTAGCCAGCCAGCGGCCGTAAAGCACATAAGCGCCAAACAGGCACACCGCTGCGATCAATACGATGACCAGCGTATTCATAGTTTTCTACCTCTTTCCTTTTTTCACTCCGCAACAGGTTCGGAACGATAGGCTGCCGCCCGGCAAAGTACTTTCCCGGAGCGTAAAAAACCTTCGTCCTCAGCACATGACTGGTGTCCCAGTCACGCTCCGAAGACGAAGGCTTCTGCATCTGCCTGCCAGAGCAGATGCAATACTCCGCGGTACCACTTCGCTTGCTGTGTTAAAACAGCCACTCTCCCACGCATGACATATTGCCATGCTGCCCGATAACGTGGGCTGGACGGCACCGTGCTACTAAGGGGCACAAAACCCGGTTCACACAGGCTGCTCGCAGGTGAGGGTCCTCTGCTCCTGACTGCCGCTTTTTCACCCGAGAAGCGGCTCGCTGAAAGAGGGTGATGCAGAAGATCATGTCCTGTTCCTTGCATTTGCTGAATGATTGTGTCCTACTTTATTCCCGTTTTCATCAATTGTCAATATTTTCGTCACAAGTTCAGAGGATGCGCCAATTCAAGCCATTTTCTGGGAATAATTTTTAGATGATTTTCTTTCATGTGTGAAGAGAATAAAACTAAACACATCTATAATTGAAAACCATTCACCCGCAGGTCTTGACTTTCACACTTTGAAGTGCTAAAGTAATAGCGTGCAGAATATTCCGCGCGGCAGAACTGTCCGCTTTGCCCGCTGCCGCCGCTGTTATAATAAGGAGAAAAACAATGGCAGAAAAAAATTCCAGAAGAAACGAGACGACGGATGCACTGTTTGACGCTATCCTCAGTCTGGAGAGCCGGGAAGAGTGCTACGCCTTTTTTGAGGATCTGTGCACCGTAAAGGAGATCTCGGATATGGCACAGCGCTTACAGGCAGCGAAGCTTTTGCTGGACGGTGCCACCTACGAGCAGATCGTCAAGGCGGTGGAGATCAGCACCGCCACCATCAGCCGTATCAACCGCTGCATCCAGTACGGCTCCGGCGGCTACCGTGGTACCATTGAGAAGGTGCGCGCACAGGCAGAAAAGCAGTAACAGCCGCACCCGCCACAGCATAGGATAGGGCACACACGACCGGAAAGGAAGGTTTTGCCCTATGATGATCGATACACCCTGCGCCCGTTCTCAGTGCCCGGAAATGCCCAAGGTCAGTCTGGATCAGGCCGTCGTGGACCTGATGGAGAGCATCGCTTTGCAGGAAACGGCGCTCAGCCACATCCTGTGCGCTGAAAGCCGGAAGATGCAGAAAGCCATGGATCTGGACGGTCTGGATCTTTGCAAGCTGCTGGAGGTGAACGACTCCGCCACCAATATGGTGCACGCCGTCGCAAACCTTGAACTGGTGCTCAAGGATAAGCTGGAGTTCGTTTCCAACAACCTCTATGTCCCGGGGGACAGCAGCTGCCCATCGCCTACGCAGTAACGCTTTTGCAGGGGACGGTCTCTGCTGCAATTTGATCCGTGAAAATGCAAAGCCGGGCAGCCCGCGGGCTGCCCGGCTTTGTGCTGCCCCGCTCTGCCGCATGAAAGGCTGCTGCACAAAAAACGGTGCGGCAGCCTCCTTTTTTAGGAAAAATCTGCATAAGAGACAGAAAAATCTTTTGTTGGAATTGCTGATGTATCAAATCTGTGCTATACTATTGGATGTATCACCATGAAAGCGAGGAATATAACATTGCTGCATTATGATGCGATCCTATTTGATGTGGACGGGACGCTGATCGATTCAGCCCCCGGTATCATTCATACATTGCAAGAGGTTTTCTGCACCATGGGTGTGGATGTATCCGGCGTAAACCTGCGCCGGTATCTGGGCCCGCCCCTGCGCAAAAGCTTCGGCGAGCACTTTACCGACCCGGCGCTGATCGAAAAAGCTACCGACCTTTACCGCACGAGCTACGCGGTGAAGGGCAGCCACGAGTGTGCCGTGTTCCCGGGTGTTCCGCAGATGCTGCAACGCCTGAAGCAGGCAGGCTTTCTCCTGTGCACTGCTACATCCAAGCCCACCAAGGTGGTCACCCCCATTCTGGAAGAGCAGGGGCTGGCACAGTATTTTGATTTTATCGGCGGTGCCTCTATGGACGAGAGCCGGGACACCAAGACCGAGGTCGTGCGTTATGTGCTCAGCCAGCCTGCTTTGCAGGGCAAGCGGGTGCTGATGGTGGGCGACCGCAACGATGATATGCGGGGCGCTGCCGACTGCGGTCTGGATGCTGCCGGTGTGCTGTACGGTTACGGCAGCCGGGAAGAGCTGGAGCCCTTCCATCCGGTGTTGCTGGCCGAAAGCTGCGCCGACCTTACCGACCGGCTGCTGGCAGCCCGGGTATGACAGGAAGTTTCATTCCTTCGGAAGGAGAATGGATAGAATATGAGAAGCAATAACCAAAAGGAGAATCAGGCGCTGACCCCGATGCAGAAGCAGGCAGTGCTGGTGTGCATCGTGTGTGCACTGGCGGCGCTGCTGACCATCGGTATCACTCTTACCATGCTCAAGCGGGGCAAGAACCCGACGGAGCAGCCGGGGGATTCTTCCATTATTACCCCCGCGCCCGCACCGGAAGGGGAGGAGGATATCTCCGACCACTATCAGATCAACGAGACCTCCAGCGCGCTGCTCACCGGGACCGCCGATGCCGGCAATGACTATCAGGAGCAGACCCTTTTTATCGGCGATTCCAACACGGTGCGTCTGTACGCCAACGGTCTGATCTCGCTGCAGCAGTTCTGCGCGAAAGAGGGCATTGGCACCAGTGCCGCCCTGAACGAAGGCATCGTCACTTTTAAGCGGGACGATAACCGCTACACCATCGCGCAGGCAGTGGCAAAAATGAAGCCCCGCCGGGTGGTCATCATGCTGGGCACCAACGATAACGGCATGAATACCGAGGACTTTATCAGCAACTACACCGCGCTGGTGCAGGCCATTCAGGCCAGCTATCCCTATACCGATATCATCGTCAACACGGTGCCGCCGGTCCCGTCCAACCACTCCAACTACCCCAACATGGACCAGACTCGCATTGATGATTTCAACATGGCGCTGCTGACCATGTGCGAGCAGCTGGGGGTCAAGTTCCTCAACTCTGCCGAGGCGCTCAAGGACGCCAACGGCTATGGCAATGTGGATTACTACCAGAGCGGGGATATCCACCTCAAGCCTGCAGGCCTGAAGGTGCTGCTGAAGTATCTGCGCACCCACGCCTATGAGACCGAGGATCGCCGCCCGGATACCAATAACATCCCCACCCGTGCCGAGTATACCGCCAACCCCAGTTCTGCGGTGGAAGCACCCAGCAGCTCGGAGGTGGCTTCCTCCTCGGCCGTTGAGGAAAAAACGGAGTATCAGGCCGGTTACCGTGTGGATAAAACCGGCGGCGGCACCCTGACCTGCGGCAATGAGAGTGGCAAGTCCCTTACCGTCAAGGTGACCAGCGCCGCCCAGACTGTTACTGTTACCGCAGTGCCGGAGGACGGCTATGTGTTCGTCAAGTGGAGCGACGGCGTAACTAAGCGCACCCGCACCGATACCAATTTTGACCAGAACGTGGATGTGACTGCGGTGTTTGCGGCAGCCTCTATCCACATCAGCAGCAGCGGCAAGGCTGTGCTGGGGGATGCCTACACCTTTAAAGCGACCCTCAAGGGCAAGTATCTGGATGCTTCCAGCATTCGCTGGTATGTCAACGGCAGCGAGGTAACACAGGCTACCGGTAAGACCACCGTAAAGGGCGAGGTAGACCCCTCTATGGTGGGCGGCACCTTCCGGGTGTACGCCACCGCCAGCTATAACGATTGCACCGTGACCAGCAACAAGCTGGAGCTTGCGGTCAGCGGTGCAGCGTCCAGCTCGTCCAGCAGCACCAGCAGTTCCGGTGCATCCTCTAAGGAGGATAAGCCTGCTTCTTCCAAGGATGAAACGTCCTCCTCTAAGGAAGATAAACCGGCCTCTTCCAAGGAAGAGAAGCCCGCTTCTTCCTCCTCGAACGGAACTTCCGAAAGCACCGGCAGCTCCTCCAAGGTGGAGAAGCCTGCCTCCTCTGCGGCTTCTTCTAAGGAAGAAAAGCCCACTTCTTCTTCGCAGAGCAGTTCCTCTTCCAAGGAGGAAAAAACTGCTTCCTCCAAGCAGGAGCACGCGGCTTCTTCTAAGGAAGAAACATCTGCTTCCTCTAAGCAGGAGCATGCAGCTTCCTCCAAGGAGGAAAAAACGGCTTCTTCTAAAGAGGAAAAGCCTGCTTCTTCCAAGACTGAGGCCAGCGCCAGCAAGGAAGCTGCCAACTGAGCGCACATTCCCTCGCTGCACCGCATAGGCTGGCGGGAGAGGAAGGTGGAGCCCTTATGTACTGGGAAGCAATGCGCACGCCCTCCCTGCCCGGGGAGAATGACGTGACCGACGGCAGCGTGGATTACTACGACACCGACTGGGAAAACGTGGATAACAGCGCACTGGAGGAAGAAATGCAGAAATGCGGTCTGACGCCCTGCGAGGGAAAGACGCTGTGCCCGGACAACACCCCGGCACAAACAGACCTGTCTGCGTATGAAATCGTTTCTGAATAACGAGAAGCCAGCTCTGCCGGGGGTGGGGCTGGCTTCTCCCTGTTGATACACCAAAGTGGGAAATGCTGAAAAGAAAGTGAGATTCTATGGCAAAATATTATTGCATCCTGTTCGATGCGGACAATACGCTGCTCAACTTTGACGCAGCCGAAAACAAGGCGCTGGCCGAAACACTGGTGAACTTTGGCATCGAGCCGGACGCCGAGACCGTGCAGACTTACCGCACCATCAACGAGGAGCTGTGGCGGCAGCTGGAAAAAGGCCAAATTCGCCGCGAAAAGCTGTTCGGCGAGCGGTTCAGCCGCTTTTTAAAGGCCATCAATGCCGCCGGTGACGGCGTGGAGATGAACCGCTGCTATCTGGAGCAGCTGTCCACCCACCCGGACCTGATGAGCGCCGAGGTTCTGGATGTGCTGCGCGAACTTTCCGAGGTGGCAACGCTGGCCATCGTCAGCAACGGTGCCCAGAAGGTGCAGACCCGCCGTCTGGCAGAAAGCGGCGTGATGGATTTTATGGAGGACGTGTTCATCTCCGAGAAAATGGGCTGCGAAAAGCCCAATGTCCGCATCTTTGATGCCGCCCTGCGCGCGCTGGGCGTGGAGAACCGGGAGCACGTTCTGATGGTGGGCGACAGCCTTGCCAGCGATATTCAGGGTGGCAGCAACGCCGGGCTGGATACCTGCTGGTACAACCCCAACCACGCCGAGAACCCCGGCAAGGTGATCCCTACCTACGAGATCGCCAGTCTGGAAGAGCTGTATCCGCTGGTGATGGAGCAGGAGGAACTGGCCAATGTTGGCCTGAAGAACCGCCGCCACCAGTGCTGAAACTTGAAAAAACGGATAACGGAACAAAACTATGCTGATACATTTGGAAAAACTGGGTAAGACTTTTGGCGAAAAGGTGGTGCTGCACGATGTGACCGCCAGTGTCGAGCGGGAGGACCGCATCGGCATCGTGGGACAAAACGGTGCAGGCAAGACCACCCTGCTCAAGATCCTTACCGGCGAATATCAGGACTACGAGGGCGAGTTCAGCGTGACCCACGGGGTAACGCTGGGCTATCTGGAGCAGAACGCAAAGCTGGACGCCACGCTGGATATCTACGGCGAGATGCGCGCCACCTTTGCTCCGGTGCTGGATGCCATGGCGCAGATGCAGATCTTGGAGCGCCGCATGGCTGCCCAGCCCGATAACGCCGACCTGCTGGCACAGCATGATGCCCTGCAAAATATTGTGGACGCCGCCGACGGCTACAACATGGACGTGAACATCAAAAAGGTGCTGTCCGGCATGGGCTTTGCGCAGGATACCTGGCAAAAGAACATTGCGGTGCTCTCCGGCGGCGAGCTGACGCGGCTGCGTCTGGCAAAGCTGCTGCTGGAAAAGCCGGATGTCCTCATTCTGGACGAGCCCACCAACCACTTGGACTTTGCCACCATGGAATGGCTGGAAAATTATCTCAAGGGCTACTCCGGTGCGGTGCTGGTTGTCAGCCACGACCGCTATTTCCTCGATAATGTCTGTACAAAGATCTGGGAGGTGTCCTTCCAGACCATGACCACCTACAAGGGCAACTTCTCGGCCTATCTGCCCCAGAAGGAAGCCGCCGATGCCCTGCGCCAGAAGCAGCACGATGCCGATGTGGCACTGGCTGAAAAGCTGCAGGACTATGTGGACCGCAACCTTGTGCGCGCCTCCACCACCAAAATGGCGCAGAGCCGCCGCAGGCAGCTGGAAAAGCTGGAGATCACCGAGGCACCCAAGGACGAGACCAACCAGCTGAAATTCCGCTTTGAATATGACGTAGAACCGTGGAATGAACTGGTGATGCTGAAAAACCTCAGCATCAAGATCGGGGAGCGTACCCTGCTGGAACCATTTACCTATACGGTCTGCCGCGGGCAGCGGCTCATCATTGCCGGCCCCAACGGTGCGGGCAAATCCACCCTGATGCAGGTGCTGGACGGCAAGCGCCGCCCCTCCGGCGGTATGGTGCGGCTGGGCACCGGGGCGCGTCCCAGCATCTTTGCCCAGCAGCAGAACCGTCTGGGGCAGGGCAGAGTCATTGACGTCATCTGGAACAAGTACCCCCGCATGACTGAGCTGGAAGTGCGCAGCCACCTTGCAAAGCTGGGTTTTCGGGGCGATACCGTGTTCAAGCCCTGCGAGGCACTGTCCGGCGGTGAGCTGGCGCGTCTGCGCTTTGCAGAGATCGTGCTGGAACGCCCGAATCTGCTGTTTCTGGACGAGCCCACCAACCACTTGGACATCTATACCCGCGAAAACCTGACCGAAGCGCTGATGGCCTACACCGGCACCCTGCTGCTGGTTACCCACGACCGTCACCTGATGAACAGTCTGGCCTGTCCCATCCTCTACCTTGAGGACGGCAAGGCTGTGCTCTACCCCAGCTACGATGCCCTGATGGGACGTGCCGCCCCGGTGCAGGCTGCCCAGAAGGCTGCCGAGCCCGCCAAGACTGGCTACGGCAAGGAGCAGCGCCGCCGCCGCGCCGAGCTGCGCGCCAAAATCAAGGCCTGCGAGGACGAGATGGAGGCCTGCGGTGCACGCGAGGTAGAGCTGGACAACGAGATCAACTCCCCGGAGGTGTACAACGACCCCGATCTGCTGCGCCAGAAAAGCGATGAGCTGAGCGACCTGCGCTTCCATCAGGAGGAGCTTTTTGCCGCATGGGAAGCCGCCATGGAAGAGCAGGAAGCCTACGAGCAGACGCAGCAGCCCGAAGAATAAAGGAGCGTATCCTCTATGCCTAAAAATCACCGCAACTATCAAAAAACACGGCACATCGCCCTGTCTGGTCTGCTGTTTGCGCTGGCCATGGCGCTTTCCTTCATCGAGGGCTCGCTGGTCATCCCGGGGCTTTTGCCGGGCATGAAGCTGGGGCTTGCCAACATCGTGGTCATGTACGCGTTGTTCTTCATGGGTCCCCGGCAGGCACTGGTGCTGGATGTGCTCAAGGCGCTGTTCGTCTTTCTAGTGTCCGGCTTCACGGCGGGCTTCCTCTCGCTGTGCGGCGGGCTTTTGTCCCTTGCGGTGATGTGGGTGCTGTACTATCTTTTGCCGGTGCGTCCTACATGGTTCATCCTGTCGGTCTGCGGCGCACTGGCGCATAACGTGGGGCAGCTGCTGGGCGCGGGGGTCATCATCTCCTCGTCCTTGTCGCTGTACTATGCGCCGGTCATGCTGGTGCTGGGGCTTGTCATGGGCGCGCTCACCTCGGTCACCCTGCGGGCGCTGCTGCCCGCGCTGGGCAAAATGGGTTTCAACACCCACGAAAACCGCCCCGAATGACCGACCATTCCGGCAAGGCAGTTGCATTTTGGCCGGAAATCTGTATAATAAGGAAACAACTGTATTTTTATCAAAAAGACCCCAAAGGATAGAGCTGCCGCAGCATGGGAACTTGAGCGGCAGTCGGGAGGTGTTTGTATATGTCTGAAAAAGTTACCATCAAGGTCGAGCGGAAGGAGCTCCATCTGCCCACCATCGCGCTGCGCGGGCTGGTGGTGTTCCCCAACAACCTTGTTCATTTTGAAGTCGGGCGGGAAAAGAGCATTGCCGCCGTGGAGTGGGCCATGGCCAATAACTCCAACGTATTTCTGGTAGCCCAAAAGGAGATGGAGACCAGTGAGCCCACCCAGCAGGACCTGTACACCTACGGCGTAGTGGCCGAGGTCAAGCAGGTGCTGCGCGTGTCGGATGAGCTGGTCAAGGTACTGGTGGAGGGCAAGTACCGCGCCAAGCTGACCGAGCTGGATACCACCGGCGATTTTCTGCTGTCTGCCGTGCGCTCCGCTCCGGTGCGCGCCGCAAAGCCTGAAGAAGCTGTGGAAACCGAAGCGCTGCTCCGCGCCCTCAAGACCGGTTTTGACGAGTATCTGGGCATGAACCCGCGCCTTGCCAAGGACGTAGTGTTTACCATCGTTTCCAGCGATGACCCCATGTTCCTCACCGAATATATGCCGGCAAACCTCTTGTTCCGCTACGAGGACAAGCAGGCCGTGATGAACGAGAATACCCTCAACGGCCGTTTGCAGCGCCTTGTGGAGATGCTGCGCCGTGAATGTCAGGTGATGAAGATCGAAAAGGAGATCGCGGAAAAGGTCAATGAGTCCATGGACAAGAACCAGCGCGATTACTACCTGCACGAGCAGCTGCA
>ENA-UEYL01001537-UEYL01001537.1-human-gut-metagenome-genome-assembly--contig:-NODE-1537-length-19480-cov-3.563624_pt1 | contig 19480 bp, 18 predicted proteins | sample MGYA00242941_ERZ507946 | MGnify/ENA primary metagenome ERZ507946 (study PRJEB26167, sample SAMN06115482) | human gut metagenome | host: Homo sapiens | place: China:Guizhou | collected 2015-03-11...
GTTTCCGTCCCTCAGCAAGCTCTGCCTTCTTCACCTCCAGCTCGGCTTTTCCGGCTTCAAGTTCTGCCCGGCCCGCTGTAATCTCTGCTTCATGGGCCAAAGCTTCTTCCGCCGCCGGCCGCATGGCTTCCATCGCATCAAGACTTGCCTTGGCTTCCGCCATCTGGGCTTCTGTCTGGGTTACTGCCGCCCGAAGCTGTTCTGCCTGAGCCATCTGCTCCGGCGTCGCCATGCCCGCGCCGATCAATTGCTCCAACTGAGCCAATTGATTTTTCAGCGTTTCCAGTCCGGACATGCCCCCCTGATACTGCTGCCATCCTGTCGTCAGTCCGGCAATCAAGGCCTTGGCATCAGCCAGTCCCTGTTCCGCAGCATTCAGCTCGCTTTCCTTTTCCAAAAGTGTCTTTTCTGCTTCCGCCATCTGAATCTCGCCATCAGCCAGTTTGGCCTCATTTTCTGCCAACGTTTTTTCTGCTTCTGCCAATGCTGTCTTGCCCGATTCCATCTGAGCTAATCCGCTGTTATACTGGCTCCATCCATCATCCAGCGTATTCCGGCTGGCATAAAGTTTATCTTTTGCTTCCCGGATATCATTTTCCGATGACGCCAGCTCCGCTTTGCCATCGGCCAGCTCAGCCTCGCCATCCTTCAACTCCTGCTCCGCCTCGGCGGGCGAGGTTCTGGTGGCCCTGAAAATCCAGGAGCTGGCCCAGTCGGGCATGGATTTCACCACCGTGGTCAGCCAGGTGTCCCGCTATATCAATGAGATGGAGACTTATTTTGTGCTGGAAACCCTGGACAATCTGCGGAAAAACGGCAGGCTCACCAAGGTTCAGGCCCTGGTCACCAGCACTCTGCGTATCAAGCTGCTCATGGGCGCCACCCCCGAGGGAGAGATCTGCAAAAAGGGCCAGGCCATGTCCGTCAAGCAGGCTCTAGGCAAGATGGTGGCCCTCATGGCAGCCGATCCCAAGCACGAGGGGCGCCGGCTGTCCATCGTCCACTGCAACTGCCTGGAGCGGGCTTTCGCCCTGAAGGAGCAGATCGAGGCCAAATGCCAGTTCCAGCAGGTCCTGATCCTGGAGGCCGGCGGGATCACCACCGTCTACGCCAACGACGGCGGCGTGGTCGTGGCCTATTAAAACAGTCAAAAGCCCCGCTCCGTCTGTATGCCCGTCCCCGGCGGGGGAGGGCCGGGGGAGCTTCGTCCCCAGGAGCACAGAAGGAGTTCAGAAGTGAAAAAAGGAGTGTTTCAGAGATGTCCATGACAAGAGAGCAGGCCTGGGACCTGCTGACCCAGTATAACCAGGAGGAGTTCCACCTGCGCCACGCCGTTACAGTGGAGCACGTGATGCGCTGGTTCGCCCGGGAGCTGGGCTATGGGGACCGGGAGGAGTTCTGGGGGATCGTGGGTCTGCTCCACGACCTGGATTTTGAGCGCTGGCCGGAGGAGCACTGCAAAAAGTCCCAGGAGCTGATGCGGCAGGCCGGGGTGGAGGAGGAGATCGTCCGGGCCACCGCCAGCCACGGCTGGGGCCACTGTGTGGACATCAAGCCGGAGCAGGAGATGGAGAAGGTCCTCTTCGCGGTGGACGAGCTCACCGGGCTGATCGGGGCGGCCGCCCTGATGCGCCCCTCCAAAAGCGTGTCCGACATGGAGCTCAAGTCCCTGAAGAAGAAATTCAAGGACAAGAAATTCGCCGCAGGCTGCTCCCGGGACGTGATCGCCCAGGGGGCGGAGCTGCTGGGCTGGGAGCTGGACCAGCTGCTGGACCGCACTCTGGCAGCCATGCGGGCGGAGGAGGCGGCCATTGAGGAGGCCGCTGCCCAGGGCTGAGACATATAAAAAACACCCCCGGGACCGTGAACGGGTCCCGGGGGTGTTTTTTGTACAGAGGCGCCCATCAGGGCATGTCCAGCAGGGAACAGGAGAGAGCCTCCCCCTCTGGGAGGACGAGGCCGAAGGTGCTGCGGGCGCTGCCTGGATTGAGGACCCAGAGGCCGTCCGGTTCCTGGAAGCAGCAGGGGCGGTGGGTGTGGCCGAAGAGCAGAAGGTGGGCCCCGGCGTTCCGGGCCGCCCGGAGGGCGGCGTCATACCCCTGCTTCACATGCCAGATGTGCCCGTGGGAGAGGAGGACGCGCTTGCCGCACACCATGAACTGGCGCTCCAGAGGATCTGTGGTCCAGCCGTCGCAGTTGCCGGGCACGGTGACCATGGACAGCTTGGGATAGAGGAGGGCCAGCTCCTCGGCGTCCCGCTGGAGGTCGCCCAGGTGGACCACCAGGTCGGGCTGCTGCTCCTCGATGGCCTGGATCATGCCGCCGGTGTAGCGGTGGGAGTCGGAAAACACAAGAATTTTCAAAAGAGTCACCTTACCTCGTCTGGCGCATATACTGGAATGAAATCCTCTTGGAAGGGAGATCCGGTATGAATCAGGAAAGAAGCGGCAAAAAGGGGCAGGAGAGCCTGCCCGCCGATCTGGTCAAAAATAAGGAGGCCCTCAACCGTCTGGCCAGATCCGGCGATGCCCAGCGGCTGATGGAGCTGCTGCGGCAGGGGGGCGGTATCCAGGGGGCGGCGGAGGCCGCCGTGAAAGGGGACACCAGCCAGCTGGTGGGAATGATGCAGCGGCTGATGAACACCCCGGAGGGAGGCGAGCTGGTGGAGCGCATCAGCCGCCAGGCCAGGCAGTCGGGCCTGACCGACTGAGTCCCCGCACAGGAGGGGGAAAGGAGGGGCTGCCCTGTGGGGGAGATGGAAGACAAGCTGAACGCGATCCTCAATGACCCGTCCGCCATGGGGCAGATCATGGCGCTGGCCCAGTCCCTGGGCGGCGGCGCTCCCCGGCCGCAGGCCTCCCCGGCGGGGGAGGCCGCCCAGGGGGCGGAGCAGACCGGCGCCAGGGAGGCGGAGGCGCCCGCTTCGGCGGGGAGCGCTCCGCCGGCCCTGGCGGGGGGAGAGGACCCGCTGGCCGCCCTGGGGGAGATCGACCCCGGCATGATCCAGATGGGGATGCGGCTGCTGCGGGAGTATCAGGGGGAGGACGACCGAACGGTGGCCCTGCTCAACGCCCTGCGCCCCTTCCTGAAGGAGAGCCGCCTGGCCAAGCTGGACCGGGCGGTGCAGATCTCCCGGCTGGCCCGGGTGATCCGGGTCCTCTTCCGCGGCATGGGAGAAGGGGGGCGGGGCGATGTATAACCGCTATATCCCCCAGAATGGTACTTATACCCGGGTGGTGGAGCAGGACGGCCCAGAGGAGGGGGCCCGGCGTCCGGCGCCCCATCCGCCCGGGCCGGAGCGGGGGGAGAACGGGCCCCGGGGCTCCGCAGGACCTCCACCCGGGGCAGCCCGGGGCGCGCCCGGAGGAGGAGGCCGCCGGCCTGCCCCGGGTCCCATGGGCTTTGGCGGCCTGGGGGACCTGCTCTCAGGGGAGAAGAGCCCGCTGAACGCCCTGTTCGGCGGGGACAAGGGGGGGATCAACGGCATCCTGAAAGTCCTCCGGCTGGAGGAGCTGGACAGCGGGGATATCCTGCTGATCCTGATCATCCTGCTCCTGCTGGTGGAGGGGGACAACATGGACCTGGTCATCACCCTGGGGCTGCTGCTCCTGCTGGGGCTGGCGGATGACAGGAAGGAGGAGAAGCAAGGGGGGTGAGCTCCTCCTCAAATGCTGTGGAGCACCGTTCCGTCCGGCAGCTGAAAGGTGGTGCCGGAGGGGCAGGACTGGATGGGAGAATAGGCGGTCATGCGGTAGAGCAGCTCCTCCCCCTCCAGAGTCTCAGAGGAGATGAGCAGCCCGCTCTCCACGCTGATCCAGTAGCGGTCCACCCGCTCCCCGCCGGGGGCGGATACCTCCACATAGATGCAGGGGATGCCCCCCCTGGAGTCGTCGTAGCCGGTGCCGGTGATCTGCTCCGGGTCCGCGTCCAGCACGGTCTCATAGGTGGGGATGTGCTGGGCCAGATCGGCGGAGCCGCCCTCCGCCGGGGCGGTGAGGTAGTCGGAGGACCCCTCATACCAGTAGTAGACGGTGTCCTCGCTGATGAGGTCGTGGCGGATCAGACCGGAGGGGAGGACCTGACGGGTATGGGACCAGCCTCCGTCCACCCAGGTCTGGACGGAGGTGGCACTGGAGCCCCCGGTCCAGAAGGTCTCTACCGTCAGCTCCCAGTAATAGCTGGTGGAGCGCTCCAGGGTGCGGATGACGCTCTGGACGGTCTGGGGGGTCACCTCCACCCGCTGGAACAGCTCGGCGGACTGAGAGGAGCCTCCCCCCTCCTGGCTGCTGGAGGAGGCGCCGGGCTCAGGGAGCTGGATATGTTCGGTGCGCATAGAGAAGAGGCTGCGGCCGAAGCTGGTGAACATGGCCGCCACGATGAGAAGGGTGACGGCGATGGCGATGATCAGGCGGTTTTTTTGGTCCATGGCCGGCTCCTTTCTCGTGGGGTCAGACAGAGGTCAGGGATGGAAGGGGGCGGGGGGCTGCGCCCGCAGACCGAAGCGGTACTCGATGGCGTCAGCGATGCGCCCGCAGGCCCGGCCGTCGCCGTAGGGGTTGGCGGCGTGGGCCATGGCGGCATAGGCCGCCGGATCGGTGAGCAGGCGGGAGGCCATCTGGAAGATGGGCTCCTCCTCGGTGCCCGCCAGCTGGACCGTCCCCGCGGCCACCGCCTCGGGGCGCTCCGTCTCCCGACGCAGGACGAGCACCGGCTTGCCCAGGGCGGGGGCCTCCTCCTGGAGCCCGCCGGAGTCGGTCATCACCAGATGGCAGCGGGCCATCAGGTTGTGCATCTCGTCCACCGCCAGTGGGGCGATGAGGTGGATGCGGGGGTGGCCGTCCAGGTACTGATGGGCCGCCTCCTGGACCACCGGGGAGAGGTGGACCGGATAGACCAGCTCCACGTCGGGGAAGGCGTCGGCCACCCGGCGCAGGGCGGTCATGATGTGGGCCATAGGCGTTCCGTAGTTCTCCCGCCGGTGGCAGGTGACCAGGATCACCTTTCGGTTGACATAATCCAAATCATTGAGGACGCCTTCTGAAAAATGAAAGTCTTTTACAACTGTGGTCTGGAGCGCGTCGATCACCGTGTTGCCGGTCAGAAAGACGCCCTGCTCGATCCCTTCCCGGGCCAGATTGTCCCGGTTGGAGGGGGTGGGGCAGAAGTGCAGGTCAGCGATGGCGCTGACCATCCGGCGGTTCATCTCCTCCGGGTAGGGGGAGTATTTGTCATAGGTGCGCAGGCCGGCCTCCACGTGGCCCACGGGCACCCGGTGGTAGAAGGCGGCCAGGGCGCCGGCGAAGGTGGTGGAGGTGTCACCGTGGACCAGGACCAGGTCGGGTCGGGCCTGCTCCAGCACCTCCTCCATGCCCAGCAGGCACTTGGAGGTGATGGTGGACAAGGTCTGCCGGGGCTCCATGATGTTCAGGTCGAAGTCGGGCACCAGGCGGAAGATGTCCAGCACGGAGTCCAGCATCTGCCGGTGCTGGGCGGTGACACAGCACAAGGCGTCGATCTGGGGGCGGCGGGAGAGCTCCAGGGCCAGGGGGGCCATCTTGATGGCCTCCGGCCGGGTGCCGAAGATGGTCATGACTCGGATACGGTTCATTTGTCGGAACGGTCCTCCTCACCGAAGAAATTGTCGTTGCCGGCGATCTGGGTCTTGGAGGGGGGGCGGTGCTGCCGGCCCTTGGCCTCCCCCGCGGCGCCGGAGCCGCCGCTGTCGCTGTGGGACAGGTAGAGCCTGCCCCCGAAGGCGCCCGCCATGCACAGGGCCAGCAGGAAGAGCATGGCCTTCATGGCGTTGTTGGTGGTGAGCACCACTGCGGACAGGCCCAGGATGGCGCTGATGAGATAGAGCACCGCCACCGCCTGCTTCTGGGTGAAGCCCATGTCGATGAGCCGGTGGTGGATGTGTCCCCGGTCGGGGGCCATGGGGCTCTGCCCCCGGGCCAGCCGCCGCAGGATGGCGAAGCAGGTGTCGAAGATGGGCAGGCCCAGCACCAGGAAGGGGACGGCGAAGGAGATGATGGCGTAGGACTTGAACAGCCCCTGGATGGAGACGGTGGCCAGCACGAAGCCCAGGAAGGTGGAGCCGGTGTCCCCCATGAAGATCTTGGCCGGGTTCAGGTTATAGGGGAGAAAGCCGATGCAGGCGCCGGCCAGGGCGGCCATGAGGATGGCCACCTGGGCCTCGGCCACCGTCAGGGCGATGACCAGCATGGTCATGGAGCTGATGGTGGACACGCCGCAGGCCAGGCCGTCCAGCCCGTCGATCAGGTTGACGGCGTTGGTGATGGCCACGATCCACAGCACAGAGATGGGGATGGACAGCACGCCCAGGTGCCAGTAGGGGTCGCTGCTGAAGATGTTGGGGTTGGAGAGGTAGTCGATCTGGTTGCCCATCAGCACGGCGATGAGGGCCGCGCCGATCTGGACGGCGAACTTCAGCTTGGCGGACAGGGCATAGATGTCGTCAAAAATGCCCAGAATGACGATGACCACCGCGCCCAGCAGCATGCCCCGCAGCTGGGTGGTGAGGGGCAGGAAGAGCAGCACGCTGAGGATGAAGCCGAAGAAGATGGCCAGCCCCCCCATCCTGGGGATGGGGTGGTCATGCATCCGGCGGCTGTCCCGGGGGACATCCACCGCGCCGATCTTGAAGGCCAGGGAGCGGACCACCGGGGTGGCGATCAGAGCCACCACCGCGGCCACCAGCAGGGCGGCGGCCACAGAGCCCACCACCTGAAGGGAAATATCCGTGGGAACGTTCATGGGAAAACCCCTTTTGCAGAATTGATGTGGGGAAGGAGGCGGGAGCGGGCGCCCGGTCAGCGGGCCACAAAGCCCACCTTTTTATAGACCTTCCGCAGAGTCTTGGCGGCAAGGTGGGAGGCGCGCTCCGCACCCTCCTTGTAGATGCCCTCCAGATACGCCTTGTCGGCCATGAGGCGGCCGGCCTCCTCCCGGATGGGCCGGAGGAGCTCCACCACCGCGTCGCCCACCGCGGGCTTGAACACGCCGTAGCCCTGGCCCTGGAAGGCCTCCTCCGCCTCCTCCGGACTCTTGCCGGTGGCGGCGCAGTAGATGGTCAGCAGGTTGGAGATGCCCGGCTTGTGCTCCGGGTCGAAGCGGACCTGGGTCTCGCTGTCGGTGACCGCCCGCTTGAACTTCTTCTGGATGACCTCGGGGGTGTCCATGAGGAAGACGCAGCCGTCCGGATCGGACTTGCTCATCTTGCTGGAGGGGTCCCCCAGGCTCATCACCCGGGCGCCCATCTTGGGGATGAAGGGCTCGGGGAGGGTGAAGGTGTCGCTGTACACGCCGTTGAAGCGCTGGGCCACGTCCCGGCACAGCTCCACGTGCTGCTTCTGGTCCTGACCCACCGGGACCAGGTCGGCCTGGTAGAGCAGGATGTCCGCCGCCATCAGCACCGGGTAGGTGAACAGGCCGGCGGTGATGTTGTCGGCGTGCTTTTTGGACTTGTCCTTGAACTGGGTCATGCGGGACAGCTCCCCAAACTGGGTGTAGCAGCCCAGCACCCAGGCCAGCTCGGCGTGCTGGGGCACGTGGCTCTGGATGAAGATGACGCTCCGGACCGGGTCCAGGCCGCAGGCGATATACTGGGCCAGCTGCTCCAGGGTGCGCCGGCGCAGCAGGGCCGGGTCCTGGCGGACGGTGATGGCGTGCATGTCCACGATGCAGTAGATGCAGTCGTACTCATCCTGAAGGGGGACCCAGTTCTTGATGGCTCCCATATAAGAGCCCAGGGTCAGATCGCCGCTGGGCTGGATGCCGCTGAAGATGCGCTTGCGGGGGGCGGAGTTGGCTTGCTCCATGGAAAAGACCTCGTTTCTGTCGTGATTTCAGATCGGGAAGGGAAGAAGACCCCTATCTTAACACGAATAGCACAGGAATGGAAAAAGTGCAAGAATCCCGTTGAAATTCCGGCGGAGTGTTTCATTGAAATTTTTCTTCTTCTGTGATAACATACCATAAAACCCATAAAACCAGTCAAATTTTTTCCGCGGCCTCAGGCCGCGGCGGCCCAAATCGGGAAAGGAGCGTATCCCATGTCCGACATCAGGGAATATTTCGACAGTCTGCGGGGGAAGAGGATCGCCGTGATCGGCATGGGGGTCAGCAACACGCCGCTGATCCGGATGCTGCTGCGGGCGGATCTGGACGTGACCGTGTGCGACAGGGCCCAGCGGGAGCGGGTGGAGGAGCAGGCGGAGGAGCTGGAGAGCCTGGGAGCCCGGCTGCGGCTGGGGGAGGCGTATCTGGAGGGGCTGGATCAGGACGTGATCTTCCGCACCCCCGGCCTGCACCCCGGCCACCCCGCCCTGGAGGCGGCCCGGGCCCGGGGGGCGGAGGTCACCTCGGAGATGGAGCTGTTCTTCCGCCTGTGCCCCTGCCGCCTGATCGGTGTGACGGGCAGCGACGGCAAGACCACCACCACCACCATCCTTGCGGAGTTCCTGAAAGAGGCGGGATACAACGTCTATGTGGGGGGCAATATCGGCAAGCCCCTGCTGCCAGATGTGTCCGGCATGGAGCCGGAGGACTTTGCGGTGCTGGAGCTGTCCTCCTTCCAGCTGATGACCATGGAGCAGAGCCCCAACATCGCTGTCATCACCAACCTGGCCCCCAACCACCTGGACTACCACCACACCATGGAGGAGTACACCAATGCCAAGAAGAACATCTTCCTGCACCAGGGGGAGGGCGACCGGCTCATCCTCAACTATGACAACGAGGTTACCCGTTCCATGGCCGCCGAGGCGGTGTGCCCGGTGACCTGGTTCAGCCGTAAGGAGCGCCTGGAGGAGGGCGTTTATCTCCGGGACAACGCCATCTGGCTGACCAACGAGATGGGCAGCCGGGAAGTGCTGCCTCTCAGCGATATCCAGCTGCCCGGCGTACACAACATTGAAAACTACATGGCCGCCATTGCCGCGGTGGACGGTCTGGTACCTGACAAGTGCGTGCGGGCTGTGGCCCGCCGCTTCCACGGCGTGGAGCACCGCATCGAGCTGGTGCGGGAGCTGGACGGCGTGAAGTACTACAACGACTCCATCGGCACCAGCCCCAGCCGCACCACCGCCTGCCTGGAGTCCTTCAACCAGAAGATCATCCTGATTGCCGGCGGCTACGACAAGGGTGTGCCCTTTACTCAGCTTGGCGTGGAAATCGTGGGCCACGTGAAGGCCCTGTTCCTCACCGGCAACACCGCCGGAGCCATCCGCCAGGCGGTGGAGCAGGCTCCCGGCTACGCCGAGAGCGGCATGATCCTGGCCGAGACCGAGGACCTGGCTGCCGCTGTGGCCGCCGCCCGCCAGGCGGCAAAGCCGGGCGACGTGGTGGTGCTCTCTCCCGCCTGCGCTGCCTTTGACCACTTCAAGAACTTTATGGAGCGTGGCCAGGTATTCAAAAAGCTGGTCCAGGAACTGTAAGGAAGCTGCCAAGGAGGCAAACTGCGTTGAACTATCTTTCCGCTATCAACCGTCTCTCTGCCGCCCCCGGCCCCAGCGGGTTTGAGGGGGCGGTGGCCCGTGTGGCGCTGGATATGCTGAGCCCCCTGGTGGGGGAGGCCTATCTGGACCGCATGGGCAATGTGGTGGGCCTGCGGCCCTGCGGCAAGCCGGGGGCAAAAAAGGTCCTGCTGGACGCCCACCTGGACGAGATCGGTTTCATCATCACTGGGCAGGAGGAGGGCTACCTCCGCTTTGCCCCTCTGGGGGGCGTTGATCCCCGGATGCTCCCCGACCGGGAGCTCACCGTCCTGACAAACCCGCCCCGGCTTGGTGTGGTGGCCTGTCTTCCCCCACACATCCAGAGCCGGGAGGACATGGACAAATCCCAGCCTATCTCGGAACTGTATCTGGACCTGGGCCTTACGGAAGAGGAGGCCAAGGCCATCCCCACCGGCACCCCGGCCGTTTACCGGACGGGGTGTCTTGCCCTGGGTAAGGAGCTTTTGAGCGGCAAGGCCCTGGACGACCGGGCCTGCTTCGTGCTGCTGCTGCGCACGCTGGAGTTGCTGGAAGGGGAGGAGTTGGATGTGGACCTGATCGTCCTGGGCTCCACCCAGGAGGAGACCCACTCCACCGGTGCCATCACCGCCGCCTACGGACTCCAGCCCGACCTGTGTGTGGCGGTGGACGTGACCCACGGGGACAGCCCCGATGCCTCCAAGGACAAGACCTTCCCTCTGGGAAAGGGGCCGGTCATCGGCCTGGGACCCAACTGCACCAAGTGGATCTCCGATCTCATGCGCCGGTGCGCCAAGGAGATGGACCTGAATGTCCAGCTGGAGGTCATGTCGGGCTCCAGCGGCACCAACGGCTGGCCTCTCCAGGTGAGCCGGGAGGGCATTGCCACCGGGGTGCTTTCTCTGCCCCTTCGCTACATGCACACCCCCATTGAGACCGCCCACCAGGGCGACATGGAGGACACCGCCCGGCTCCTTGCCAAGTTTATCTGCCGGGTGGGAAAGGAGGGAGCCCTGTGAGAGATCTTCTGAACGAGCTGTGCGCCCTCAACGGCGTGTCCGGAGACGAGGGGGCCGTGCGGGACTTCATCCGCGCCCAGGCCGAGCCCTACGCCGACTCCATCCGCACCGATGCCCTGGGCAACCTCATTGTCTTTAAAAAGGGCAAAAAGTCCACGGGCAACCGCCTGCTTTTGGCCGCCCATATGGACGAGGTGGGCCTCATTATTACCCGGGCTACCGAGGATGGCTTTTTGAAGTTTGACTTCGTGGGCGGCGTGGACCGCCGGGTGGCTCTGGGCAAGCCGGTAGTGCTGGGTCCCAAGAAAATTCCCGGCGTCATCGGCATGAAGGCCATCCACATGCTCTCCCGGGAGGACATGAAGAAGGTGCCCAAGACCGAGGCTTTGTATATCGATATCGGTGCCTCCAGCCGGGAGGAGGCCGAGGAGATGGCGGAGCCCGGCACCTACGGCTCCTTCGTCTGTGAAGGAGAACCCCTTGGCAGCGATTTCTTCAAGGCCAAGGCCATTGACGACCGGGTTGGCTGCGCCGTGATGCTGAAACTCCTTCAGGAGGAGCTGCCCCTGGACGTGACCTTCGCCTTCACCGCCCAAGAGGAGGTGGGCACCCGTGGTGCCTTCGCCGCCGCCTTTTCTGTAACCCCGGAGGTGGCTTTGGTCCTGGAGACCACCACCGCCGCTGATAGCCCCGCCGTGGAGGAGCACCGGAAGGTGTGCGCTCCGGGTAAGGGACCGGTGATCTCCTACATGGATGGAGGCACCATCTACGACCGGGGACTCTTTGAGGATCTGCGCCGCCTGGCGGAGGACAACGGCATCCCCTGGCAGACCAAGGAGTACCTGGCCGGAGGCAACGACGCCCGCACCATCCAGCGTACCAAGGCCGGCGTGCGGGTGGCGGCTGTGTCTGCCGCCGTTCGCTACCTCCACGCCCCGGCCAGCGTGGGCAGTTTTGCCGACTTTGAAAATATGCTGAAGCTGACCCGGCTGTTTCTGGCCGATCAGGCCACGAAATAGGAGGTTTTCTGCATGGAACTGTTTGAATATATCCAGACCCTCAACGCCGCCCACGGCCCATCCGGGGACGAGGGGGAGGTGCGGGAGACTATCACCCGTCTGGCCGCCCCTTACGCCGACGAGGTGACCACCGACACCCTGGGCAACCTCATCGTCCACAAGAAGGGCTCCGGCCCTCGGGTGATGCTGTGTGCCCACATGGACTCCATTGGCTTCATTGTCACCCACATCGAGAAGGAAGGGTTCCTCCGTCTGGGCCGGGTGGGCGGCATCGCCGCCAGCGAGGCTCTGTACACCCCGGTGCGCTTTAAAAACGGCGTGCGGGGAGTGTTCGCGAAGGAGGAGAAGGCGGAGCCCAAGGGGCTCAAGCTGGACTCCTGCTATGTGGATATTGGCGCGAACGATCAGGATGCCGCCAAGGCTCAGGTTCAAGTGGGGGACACCGCGGTATACGACACGCCCACTATTTGCAATGGCAATAAAGTGATTTCCCCTTACCTCGATAACCGCATTGCCTGCGCCGTTCTCCTGGACGTACTGGCGCGGCTGAAGGACTGCCCCAACGACCTGTACCTGGTCTTTTCCGTTCAGGAGGAGGTGGGCCTACGAGGAGCTAAGACAGCGGCCTGGGCCATCGACCCGGACTACGCTCTGGCGGTGGACGTCACCGATGTGGACGACACCCCCGGCAGCGAGCGCTGCGGCACCGTCCAACTGGGAAAGGGTGCGGCCATCAAGGTGATGGACTCCTCCGTCATCTGCCATCCCGTCATGGTCTCCGCTCTGGAGGAGGCCGCCAAGGCCGGGAACATCCCCGTCCAGAAGGATATTATGCGGGCAGGGGGTACCGACGCTGGGGCCATTCACACCACCCGCCTGGGCGTGCTCACCGGAGGGGTCAGCATCCCCTGCCGGTACATCCACACCCCCGTGGAGATGGCCGACTTAAACGACGCCAAACACTGCGCCGACCTGCTGCTGGCCTTTGTGTGCCGGAAGCTGGAACCGATCAAATAAATAAAGAATAAGGACTGAGAAGGAAAATGGCTTTACACATTAGCAAGCAAGTGCGTCAGCTGGGTGAGCAGGCCCAGGCAGAGCTGCGGGAGCAGTTTGCCCGCATTGACGCCATCGCCCAGGAGAACACCCAGCGGGTGCTGGAGGCGTTCCAGGACCACCGGGTGGCCGATGCCTACTTTGCCGGAACCACCGGCTACGGCTACGACGACCTGGGCCGGGACAAGCTGGACGAGATCTATGCCCAGATTTTCGGCACCGAGGCCGCTCTGGTGCGCATCCAGTTTGTCAACGGCACCCACGCCATCGCCAGCGCCCTGTACGGCTGCCTGAAGGCGGGGGACGTGCTGGTATCCGCTGTAGGCGCGCCCTACGACACCATGCTGGGGGTCATCGGAGTGGTGGACAAGGGCCACGGCTCTCTGAAAGACTACGGCGTCGAGTATCGGCAAGTAGAACTGCTTGACAACAAACCTGACCTGGAGGGCATGGCCAAAGCGGCCGCCGATCCCCGGGTGAAGGCAGTGCTGATCCAGCGCTCCAAGGGCTACGCCACCCGTGCTTCTTTGTCTGTGGCCGAGATCGGGGAGATGTGCAAGGTCATCAAGGCTGCCAACCCCAACGCCGCCATCCTGGTGGACAACTGCTACGGCGAGTTTGTGGAGACCCTGGAGCCCACCCATGTAGGGGCCGACCTGGTGGTAGGCTCTCTCATCAAGAACCCCGGCGGTGGCCTGGCTCCTACCGGCGGCTATATCGCTGGGCGCAAGGACTTGGTGGAGGGGGCAGCTATGCGCCTCACCGTGCCCGGCATCGGTGCTGAGTGCGGCTCCACCCTGGGCAACAACCGGCTGCTGTACCAGGGCCTGTTCCTGGCCCCCCACACGGTGGCCCAGGCGGTGAAGACCGCCGTGTTCGCCGCCCGGGTGATGGAGCTGCTGGGTTACGAGACCGAGCCCCACTCCAGCCAGGTACGCCACGACATCATTCAGATGATTCACATGCGGGAGCCGGAGGCCCTGAAGAAGTTCTGCAAGGGCATCCAGTTCGGTGCCCCGGTGGACTCCTACGTCACCCCTGAGCCCTGGGACATGCCGGGTTACGACTGCCCCGTCATCATGGCGGCGGGCGCTTTCATTCAGGGTGCGTCCATCGAGCTGTCCGCTGATGCCCCCATGCGGGAGCCCTACACCGTCTATCTCCAGGGCGGCCTGACCTTTGAGTCCGGCCGGCTGGGCGTGCTGCTGGCGGTGGAGGAGCTGCAGGGCGAACACGAATAAGCCAAGCTTCCCGGCGCATACCCTGCCCTGAGGGGGTGTTGGGATGCGCCGGGAAATTCGCCGCTGTATGGTGCGCTGCCGCTTGCGGCATAATAAACAACAAGGAAAACAGCTTGCCCCCTGGATGATTACCTTGGGAGTCGCCGCGGTTGTGGTATTGGTATGTACCGCCGTCCTGGAGGCCCGTCTGCGCCCCATGGTGGTGCTGGCCGCCCAGGCTCAGGCCCAGAATGCCATCACCGCCGTGGCCGAGGAGACGGTGGTGGAGGATCTGGCCCAGCGCGGGGTGAGCTATGATGACTTTGTCACCATCCAGCGGGACAGCAGCGGGGCTATCACCGCCCTGACCACCGACATGGCCGCCCTGAACCTGCTTCGGGCTCAGCTGGTGGCCGATGTGCTGGAGGCCCTGGAGGGGGTGGACGTATCCCAGATCCAGGTGCCTCTGGGCAGTCTGGTAGATTTAGATATTCTTTGGGGCCTTGGCCCCACCTTAAAGGTCCACGCCATGACGGTGGGCACGGTGGACGGGGAATTTTTCAGTGAGTTCACCTCCGCCGGGGTCAACCAGACCCTCCACCGCATCTGCCTGAAGCTGACCGTACCTCTGACCCTGATGCTGCCCGGCGGGGCGGTGGAGGCGGTGAGCGAGACCGAGCTGTGCGTGGCCGAGACGGTGATCGTAGGCCAGGTGCCCCAGGCCTATCTGGAAGCCGGGCAATGAAGAAAGGGAGGAACCCATGTCAGACGCACAAGAGATCCTGGAACTGCGCAAAGAGCTGAACCAGGCAAACTTCGAATACTACGTCAAGGACGACCCCACCATGGCCGACTACGACTACGACCATAAGCTGCGCCGCCTGGAGGAGTTGGAGGGGGCACACCCCGAACTGGTCACTCCCGACTCGCCCACCCAGCGAGTGGGCGGCAAGGCCCTGGAGTCCTTCACCCAGGTCACCCACCGGGTGCCTCTGGAGTCCCTTCAGGACGTGTTCGACTTTGACGAGCTGCGCGCCTTCGACCAGCGGGTGCGGGGAGTGGAGCCCAAGGTAAGCTACTCCGTGGAGCCCAAGGTGGACGGCCTGTCTGTGGCGCTGGAGTACCAGGACGGCCAATTTGTCCGGGGAGCCACCCGGGGCGACGGCCTGGTGGGCGAGGACGTGACCGAGAATTTAAAGACCGTAAAGTCTATTCCCTTGTCTATTCCTGACGTACCTGGAACCCTCATTGTTCGGGGCGAGGTCTATATGCCCAAGAAGGTGTTCCACGCCCTCAACGAGGAACGGGAGAAGCGGGGAGAGGCCCTGTTTGCCAACCCCCGCAACGCCGCCGCCGGGTCCCTGCGTCAGCTGGACCCGAAGATCGCCGCCCAGCGTCGTCTGGACATTGCTGTGTTCAACATCCAGTGGGCGGAAAACGAGGACTTCCACAGCCACACTCAGAGCATCAACTACCTGGCGGACAAGGGCTTTAAGGTGATTCCCCATGTCGTCTGCTCCTCCATTGGGGAGGCGGTGGCCCAGGTCCAGGCGATTGGAGAGGGCCGGGAGAACTACCCCTTCGACATCGACGGGGCGGTCATTAAAGTGGATGATCTGGCCCAGCGCCAGACCCTGGGCTCCACAGCCAAATTCCCCCGGTGGGCCGCCGCCTACAAGTATCCTCCGGAGGTAAAGCCTTCCCGCCTTACCGACATTGTGATCCAGGTGGGCCGCACCGGCGTGCTTACCCCCAAGGCAGTGCTGGAGCCGGTGCGTCTGGCAGGTACCACGGTGACCAATGCCACCCTCCACAACCAGGATTTTATCACGGAAAAGGACATCCGCATCGGCGACACGGTGCTGGTTCGCAAGGCGGGGGAAATTATCCCCGAAGTACTATCCGTAGTAATGGAAAAGCGGCCGGTTGACGCCGTACCCTACCGCTTCCCGGAGGTGTGCCCCGAGTGCGGCGCGCCGGTGGCCCGGGATGAGGACGGCGCCCACATCCGGTGTACCGGAGCTGAGTGTCCCGCTCAGCTGCTGCGCAACCTGGCCCACTTTGCCAGCCGGGACGCCATGGACATTGAGGGCCTTGGCATTGCGGTGGTAGAGAACCTGGTGAAGGCGGGGCTGGTCAAGACCCCCGGTGACCTCTATTTCCTCCACGAGGAGGACGTGGCCCAGCTGGAACGCATGGGCAAGAAGTCGGCCCAGAACCTGCTCTCCGCCATTGAGAAGTCAAAGAGCCAGGACCTGTCCCGGCTGCTCTTTGCCTTCGGCATCCGCCAGGTGGGGCAGAAGGCGGGCAAGATCCTGGCCCAGCGCTTCGGCTCCCTGGACAACCTCCAGGCGGCCACGGTGGAGGAGCTGACCCAGGTGGACGACATCGGCGCCATCACCGCCCAGAGCATTGTGGACTGGTTTGCCAGCCCCCAGAGCCAGCACCTCATCGCCCGCCTCAAGGAGGCCGGAGTGAACATGCAGGCCGAGCAGAAGGGGGAGGACCAGCGCTTTGCGGGAAAAACCTTCGTGCTCACCGGCACGCTGGACCGCTTTACCCGTGCCGAGGCCACCAAGATGATCGAGGACCGGGGCGGCAAGGCCGCGGGTTCCGTATCGAAAAAGACCACCTATGTGGTGGCGGGGGAGGCCGCCGGGTCCAAGCTGCGCAAGGCCCAGGAGCTTGGCGTGCCCGTTCTGACTCAGGAGGAATTTCTGGCCCTGATGGAGTGACCTTGTTTCTCCTGGTAACATGTGCTATACTGAACCATATAAAAAATAGGAAGAAGGGGCTGCCATGGGGGCAAAAAAAGGTTACTTTTTTATTGTAGTCACCATCATCATGTTCACCTCCTATGAGGTGGTACTGAAATTTATCTCTGGGCAGCTCAACTCTATGCAGCTGACTCTGTGCCGGTTTTCGGTGGGTTTCCTCATTCTGCTGCCCCTGGCCCTTCACACCCTGAAAAAGAGGGGAGAGCGGCTGGATGGCAAGAGTGTGGCCTACTTCGCCCTGCTGGGTCTCCTGGGCATCGCCCTGAGTATGCCCATCCTCCACGTGTCGGTGAACTACGCCGGCTCGTCGGTGGCGGCGGTGCTCTTTAGCTGCAACCCGGTATTTGTCACCTTTTTGGCCTTCTTTTTGCTGAAAGAGCCCATTTTACCCCGGCATATTGCTGCTCTGGTGCTGGAGGTGGCGGGCACCATCGCCATTATCAATCCCTTCCAGACCTCGGTGAATCTGCTGGGGACAGGGCTGGCTCTGCTGTCCACCATTCTGTTCTCCTTCTACGGAGTCATGGGCAAGCGCAAGTGCGCCCAGTACGGCGGGGCAGTAGTCACCTGCTTCAGCTTCTTCTTTGGCAGCCTGATTTTGCTGGTGTTCATTCTCCTGTCCCACATTCCCGCCCTGGCTCAGATGCTCACCGGGGCTGGGCTCAGCGAGTTTGCCAACATCCCTATCTTCGCGGGGTACACCCTGCAAAACCTGCCCTACGTGCTGTTTGTGTCGGTCGGTGTGGCGGGCATCGGCTTTTGCTGCTATTTCCTTGCCATGGAGTACCAGCCCGCCAGCGTGGTCTCCCTGGTCTATTTCTTTAAGCCGGCTCTGGCGCCGGTGCTGGCCTGGATGGTTCACGGCGAGATCATCGCCCCCAACATGCTGCTGGGCATCGTGCTCATCGTGGCCGGTTCTCTGTGTGCCATCATCCCGGGTATTCTGGAAGCAAAGCGAGTTTCTTTGCATAAGTAAGATATTCTACATATGAGTGAGGGGAAACATCATGTCCGTATCCAAAGTTTATTTTACTGATTTTCATACTGAGGCCTTCGGCGACGGCCTGCCCACCAAGCTGAAAAAGCTGATCAAGCGGGCCGGCATTGCCGACCTGGACCTGGAGGGTAAGTTTGTCGCCATCAAGATGCACTTCGGCGAGCTGGGCAACATCAGCTATCTGCGCCCCAACTACGCCCGTGCGGTGGTGGACGTGGTGAAGGAACTGGGCGGCAAGCCCTTCCTTACCGACTGTAACACCATGTATCCCGGCAGCCGGAAAAATGCCCTGGAGCACCTGGAGTGCGCCTGGCAGAACGGCTTCACGCCCCTGACTGTGGGCTGCCCCATCCTCATCGGTGACGGTCTGAAAGGCACCGACGATGTGGAGGTGCCCGTGGTGGGCGGCGAGTACGTGGAGAAGGCCAAGATCGGCCGGGCTGTGATGGACGCCGATGTGTTTATCTCCCTGACCCACTTCAAGGGCCACGAAATGACCGGCTTTGGCGGCACCATCAAGAACATCGGCATGGGCTGCGGCTCCCGGGCCGGCAAGACCGAACAGCACGCCAGCGGCAAGCCCCAGATCGACCCCAAGCTGTGCCGGGGCTGCACCCGTTGCCAGAAGGAGTGCGCCAACGGCGGCCTGGTCTTTGACAAGGAAGCCCGGAAGATGACCGTGGATCAGAACAACTGCGTAGGCTGCGGCCGCTGCCTGGGCGCCTGCAACTTTGACGCCATCTACTTCGTCAACGACAACGCCAACTCCACTTTGAACTGCCGCATGGCTGAGTATACCAAGGCGGTGCTGGACGGCCGTCCCAACTTCCATATCTCTCTGGTGGTGGATGTGTCTCCCAACTGTGACTGCCACGGGGAGAACGACATTCCCATTCTGCCCAACATTGGCATGTTCGCCTCCTTTGACCCCCTGGCCCTGGATCAGGCCTGCGTGGACGCCTGCCTGGCCGCCCAGCCCATGCCTGGAAGCCAGCTGGCCAAGCATCTGGCTGACCCCAACTTCCACGACCACCACGACCACTTCACCAACTCTACCCCTGAGTCGGAGTGGAAGAGCTGCCTGGAGCACGCGGCCAAGATCGGCCTGGGCTCCCGGGAGTATGAACTGATTGAGATGTAAAGTATAGAAACTTGCCCCGCCTGGAGAGCCAGGCGGGGCGTTTTCTGTTTACTTTGCCCCGAAAGTCTGGTACAATCAGAGGGCAAAGGGAGGCTGTCATGAAAGAGAAGATCCTGTACTACTGTACCGAATGCGGAAATGAGACCCCCAAGTGGCAGGGCAAGTGCCCGGCCTGCGGGGCATGGAATACGATTGTGGAGCGCCCGGCGGAGAAGGCCTCCAAAAAGGGACCGGTGCGCTCGGTGGGCAGCGGCCTGGGGGTGGCGGTGAACCGCCCCAAGCCCATCGCTCAGGTGGAGACCACCGACGAGCTGCGCTTTCCCACCGGAATGGGCGAGTTGGACCGGGTGCTGGGCGGGGGAGCGGTCAAAGGCTCCCTGGTGCTGGTAGGCGGCGCGCCGGGCATCGGCAAGTCCACGTTGATGCTCCAGATCTGCGGCTCTCTGTGCCGGTTTGCCAACGTGCTGTACGTCTCCGGCGAGGAATCCGAACGGCAGATCAAACTCCGAGCGCAGAGGCTAAACGTGGCAGAGGAGGGGCTTCATCTGCTGGCGGAAACCGATCTGGAGAACATGATTGATTCAGTTCATCATCTCCAGCCTGATGTGCTCATTGTGGATTCTATTCAGACTTTATACCACGGGGATGTGAATGCCGCCCCTGGAAGCATAAGCCAGGTAAAGGAATGCACACTGGCGTTGATGCAGCTTGCAAAGGGAGAGGGAATTACTGTTTTTGTCATCGGACATGTGAACAA
>ENA-UEYL01001540-UEYL01001540.1-human-gut-metagenome-genome-assembly--contig:-NODE-1540-length-19442-cov-4.509269_pt1 | contig 19442 bp, 10 predicted proteins | sample MGYA00242941_ERZ507946 | MGnify/ENA primary metagenome ERZ507946 (study PRJEB26167, sample SAMN06115482) | human gut metagenome | host: Homo sapiens | place: China:Guizhou | collected 2015-03-11...
AATCCGGTATTACGGATGTGTCCGTAGTTACCCATCGGTGCCCGCAGTTTAGAGTTATCATTGCCCGAGGTACCCATGTAAGTAGGCATCTGCAAATCCATCAGCATATCCTTGGATTCCTTTTGATACCAATCGAGAGTTACATTAATTCTATCATTGAGGAAACCGAGGTCAAGTCCCAGATTTATCTGTTCTTGTTTCTCCCATTTCACATCCAGATTAGGAATATTCTGCGGACGGTAACCGGCTCCAAGCGAGGTATACACCTGTTGCATATTCACACCCCACACATAAGAATTAATACTGGAATTACCAGTCTGCCCCCAACCAGCACGGAATTTACCATTGCTAATCCATTTAATATTCTTCATGAACTTCTCATTAGTAAAGCGCCAAGACAGAGCGAAAGAGTGAAATCCTGCCCAACGATTGTTTGGGCCGAAGTTTGAGGAACCGTCGTAACGATAAGTATAGGTAGCATTGTAACGGTTGTCATAGCTATAGGTCCAGCGGGTAAAGAACGAAGCCATGGAACTGCTGCCAAAACCAGCACCGATGGTCGGAGTATTGGTACCCAGCATCGGGTTATGTACAGCATCGGAAGGCAGATTGGAGTTAGCGACTTTAGTATAGTCATATTTACTTTCCCAGCATTCCTGACCTACCATTGCACTTACAGAATGCTTCTCGGCAAACGTGTTATTATAAGTCACGTAGTTCTTCAACTGCCAGAAAGTATTGTTATTTTTCTGAATACTACTTTCATTAGCTTCTTTCCAGTTAGGTAAGTCTATAGCGTTATTATACACTTCTGCCTTACTGTAACCAATATCATAACCTAGTTCCGCATGCCATGTAATATTCTTGATAGGTGTCAATTCAGCGTAAATATTGCCTGAAAGTTTCTTGCGATTCAACATATTATTGTGCTCCATAGCCTTGGCAATAGGATTATGAATGCTGTAGTTCTCACGGGCAAAAGAGGCATAGTTGCCATCAATATCATAAATAGGAGCCTCAGGCAAAGAAGTCAAAGCGAAACCGACAATACCTTCGGCACCATCAGCCAGCTTTATGTCATCATTAGAATCAGCAAATGTAGCACTCAAGCCCAACTTCAGCCATTTCTTCAACTGCGCATCTAAATTTACGCGCAACGACAAACGATTGAAATCAGAACCGATGATAGTACCTTCCTGATCCATATAACCGGCCGATACATAGTACTGGATTTTCTCCGTACCACCTTGTGCCGACACTTGATGTTGTTGTTGAAAAGCTGTTTGAAAAATGGCATCCTGCCAGTTAGTACCTACTCCCAACAGAGAAACATCACTATAATAAGGATCTTCTTTCACACCACCGAAGCCTGAAGCCACAAAATCATTATAATAACCTCCAAAGCCCCGGAGATTGAGCATATCCAAACGTTTGGTCTGACGACTTACAGCCATCATACCATCGTAAGAAAACTTAGCTTCACCGGCTCTACCTCTCTTAGTAGTTATCAGAACCACACCGTTCGCCCCTTGTGCACCGTAGATAGCTGTAGCAGAAGCGTCTTTCAGAATCTCCATACTTAAGATATCAGCGGGATTAATGGTTGACAATGGGGAAATAGTGGACGTAGTACCATTGTCCAGAGCATCACCAAAGCCTAAAGAAGAGCCACTGGTACTTCCACCTTGCACGATCACACCGTCTATCACATAAAGTGGTTCGGCATTGGAATTAATGGTAGCCTGCCCACGTACACGGATAGAGGAAGCTGACCCCGGGGCACCCGAAGTCTGCACCGCCGTAACACCAGCGGCACGTCCCTGCAAAGATTGATCGAGGTTGGTAATAATCGAGCCTTTAATTTTATCTTCGCCCATAGATACCGAGGCGCCTGAAAGGTCACTCTTTTTCATTGTACCATAGCCTACAACGACCACTTCATCCAGAAGTTCAGAGTCCTCCTTCATTACCACATTCACAACTTTTTGTCCCGCCTTCAAGGTAATTTCCTGCTGCTTATATCCGATACAGGAAATTACCAGAACATCTTTACCGGTCGGAACACTCACACTAAATTTCCCATTTACGTCCGCTATAGAACCGGTACCGGTTCCTTTTACCAGGACATTGGCGCCAATCAGAGGGGAACCATCCGTACCGTCAGTAATTATACCGGTAACTGTGGTCTGTTGGGCCATCACATGACAGCTCAGGAAGAGCGTCATCAGAAACAACATAAAGTTCTTCATACTATAATTATTAGATTTAATATGTCACAAATCTTTCACGACAAAGGTAGATGATATCAGTGGCGCAAACAAGTACAATTTTATCTGGAACTAATACTATATTTACAAAATAACAGTATCAGTTCCATACCCTTGCTTTAATGTCTGAATTGATTATATGATTCTATTTTTTCTGTAGTTCATCGCGTACTATCTGCCCCCATTCCTTCATATCCTGATCAGCCCAATTGCCGCCAGAAGAAGCTGAGGGAAGAAGCATTGAGCAAGTCTCATTCTTATCCGAAACAGACCACGCTACCCAACTTATGGAACGTTGCTGCATCCAGTCCAGCCAGTTTTGCCACTCTTCTTTATTTACCGCACCGTCGCCACTGGCCTCCATACCGGCACATTCGGATATAAATACCGGAAGCCCTTTGCTCAAAGCATAGTCTGTACGGTCACGCAACCATTGTCCGTGAGTATTAGCATAAAAGTGAACAGTATACATTATATTATTATAACCGGTAATAGGATCATCTGCCGCCAAGTGAATATCCTGATCCCAATGCGGACAACCTACCAGAATAACAGCCTCTGGTTCTATAGCACGGATGGTTTTGATAATTTCGACAGAATAAGCCTTCACTTGTTCCCAGCTATCTTCCACCGGTTCATTAAACACTTCATAAATCACATTAGGGACACCCTTATAACGGGTTGCCATTTGTGCAAAGAATTCCTTGGCTTCTTCCTGACGCAGATTATGGCTATGCCAGTCAATGATTGCATAAACATGATTTTCAATAGCCGCATCCACTACTGTCGTGACACACTTAATGCCAAACTCCGGCTTGTACACATAGCAGGCACTATCCAAGTCCACTCCCATAGAAGCTCGAAGCACCTCCGCACCCCAATCTCCAGAAAGATAAGCTACGGTAGAAGCATTATAGAAACGAGGCCAAAACTGATGCCACCCATAACTGACACCTTTCAGAACAACCGTATCTCCCTGTTCATTCATCAATTGCGTACCAGTCACACACAGACGGGGCAACTGCTTTGCAGCACCTTCCTTATTTGCTTTTTTAGACGCACTCGCCCCACATCCAAACATTGCGGTCAGCAGGCAAACGGCCAACAAACTTTTCCAGATATTCATCATATTATTTCAATTTTGCATTTTCAGTTTTTATAATCTCAACAGTAGTATCCGTTGCAAAAACAGAATTCAATCCCTGCTCTTCCTGAGCCGGATCTCCGGTGTAATCATCTCCTTTTTCCCAATAGATATGGTCGGAATTCTGTTCAGCAAAACCACCCCATGCCCAAAAGTTACATCCGGCAAAAAGTCCGCCGTTCTCCCGGTCCTGACGAATCAAATCAAATACATATTGATAATATTCATCACGAACTTCTGTCGAAGTACTTTTAGAAAAACGAAAACCATCACGAGGGAAGCCAAATTCTTCAAGTACCACAGGCTTCTTATATTTCTGCGCAACCACCATGTGATCATTAATATATTTCTTCGTATTCTCCTTAGCTCGCGGAAGAAGTTCTTTCAAACTATCAGCTTTTACCCATCCCCAATTATAAGGCCAAATATGGATATTCAGATAGTCAATATTCGGATCTGCATGCACTCTTTCATATAATGCAATATCCCCCTCACATCCCGCAGCACCTTCACTTCCCGAAGAAACCATATGATTGGAATCAAGTGACTTAATAAGAGCGGCAACATCTGCCATCCATTGAGCGAAAGGCTCCTTGTTTTCATCGGAAAAAGCGCGAGGCTCATTGCCTATCTGCCAGGACATAAGCGTTGGATCATCCACATATTTTATCTGATTATACCTATTTGTTCTTGTGACGATGTCTTTGACATAATTGGCAAACAACACCTTAGCGCTATCCGATTGCTGAAATTGTTTCACATACTCCATATATGCAGCCCAACCGTCTATTGCAGGCACTACAGCCTTACCGTGTCCCGACCATTGCAGATATACAGAATAACCACCACTCCACTCCCAAGAGTTATTCAAATAAAGTACGGCAGTCATATCCCGTTTGCGCAACTCATTCATGAAGTAATCCAATCCGGCTAAAATAGTATCATTATACACACCGGGAGCTACTTGCAGAGAAGGTTGTACACGGGTTTTCACACCATTTTCACCGTCCGCACCTACCAATACACGCAAATTATTAATACCGATACTTTTCAGAAAATCCAATTCTTTATGCAGGCGTTCACGATTACCTCCTTCACCTTCAGAACCAAGAATGGCACCATACCAGAAATTGGTACCTACATAATAATAGGGTTTTCCATTACGGATGAACTGTCCGTTCGCATTCACATGAACGAATGAGTTTTCAACAGGTTTAGGAGTACATGCACCCAAAAGGGATAAAAGAAGAGTCAATAAGAATAAGTGTCTCATATTATCAGGTTTTAGTAACAATTTTATCATTTCCCTATTCCCATCTGTTTCCACAGCCATGCCAGCCATTCGTCCCATTGTTCCTGATACCAATAATGACCAGTTTCAAGATATGGATGGAGTTCTTTGGGAGAAGTCACCGCATTATAAGCGGCATACATGGAAGTCGGCGGACAAACATCATCATTATATCCCCAACTGAACCAGCCGGGTACTGTAAGACAACGGGCAAAGTTCGCCGTATCATAATAACGCACCACTTCCAGTTCTTTAGCATCGGGAGCACCATAATAATAGAAATAATGCGGCCAGCCACAAGCACGTTTCTTCATAGAGGCTTCATGATCGCACAGTGCCGGATGAACGGCAGCAAAGAAAGTGACGCGCGGATCAAGGGCCGCCGTCATCACAGAAAGTGCCCCACCCTGGCTGGAGCCTGTCACACCAAGTGCCTGCCCATTATATTGCGGCAAATCACAGATGAAATCTACTGCACGCAAAGCACCGATAATCACCCGGTGATAATAGAAATTCCTCAAATCATTCCGGCAGAAAGTCCAATAACCATTCAATGCACCATTCATCAGGTTATCATAAAAAGATTGCTCCATAGTAACGGGAATACCGTGGATGCCAACTTCCAAAGTGATTGCACCTTGTTCCGCTGTATAAACATCGCCGGCATACGGACGAATACCTGCACCGGGCACACGCAACAGAGCCGGATACTTACCTTCTTTTTTCGGCACACAAAGGACACCGTAGAAACGGGAACCCCAACGATCTGTTTGAAAGCTTACATGATAGACATTGACTGTTGCAGTGCATCGTTCGGGAAGCAGAGTCATCAAGGGTTGAAGCGATGTCCGGCGGGCGCCTTCCAGCTCTTTCACCCAAAATTCACGAAAATCCGCGGGAAACTCCGTAATAGGCTGCAATTGTTCGGGAGCATAAGCAGCGGTCGCCAATCCTTCGTATTTACGGTCACCTACATGTGCCGTCACTTTGCAACGCAGGAATCCGGGTGTCTTCATCGTCCCTTGCAACTTTAATTCACCATTCTTCAGTAATACGCCTTTCTTGACTTCGGTAGGATACATCTCCGGCCCCAGCTCATAATCCACCATCACGTTCTGCAAAAGATTCTGAGCCTTCAGCACCCTCACGGTAAATGTACATTTGTCATTCAAACGATAATTCCAATCGGTATGATCAGGAGAAACCATTACACGGATTTCATTACCGCGTATCTGCGCTGTTGCAGCAAGCATACACAACAGACATCCAAAAAGAAGTGATATTTTTCTCATGGTAGAAAACTAAGATTTGTTCGTTGTTGCAAATGTACGTGGTTTCGAAGAAGAATAATGATACAATATTATCATATCACAATCTTCTTCTTTCTATAGTTTTCCCTGAATTCCTTTGGTGAACAATCTTTTTTACGTTTAAACATCCGGTTGAAGTTGGACAGATTATTAAAGCCGCAATCATAGCAGATTTCGGCAATGGTATGCGCCGAGTCCACCAGCAAGCGTGTAGCAAACCCCAGACGAATATCTATAATATAGTCGGAAAGCGTCTTCCCTGTACGCAAACGGAAGAAACGGCTGAACGAAACCGGTGTCATACCCACCATATCCGCCAGAGTATTCAAACGGATGTCTTCCTGATAATGATCAGCAATATATTTCTGTACCTTCTGCACCCGGCGACTGTCAGAGAACGTCTCGATCTTAGCAAAGGAAGAACTGGACAGCACCTTTGCATCATCATACAAAGACAATTCATAAAGAATGCGCAGAAAATGCATCACCGCATAGAATCCCTGCTCTTCGGAAGCCAGTTTATCCAGCCAGTTATACACCTTCATGATGGCTTGCATGGGGAAACTGATGCCGCATTGCGCCTTTTCCAACATACGCCGGATGCTGTCGAACTGGTTTTTATTCATGAAGTTCTTGAAAAACAGGTCGGATGAGAACTGAATCGTGATTTCCCGTATTTCCTTCGAAGTACATTCGTGTTGCTCCCACACATGCTCCAGCTCTTTGCCGGTAATCAGTACCAGATCATAGTCACTGATCACCTCGGCAGAGTCTCCCACTACCCGGCGGACACCGGCTGCGTGTTCCGTAAAGTTTAGTTCGAATTCGGCATGACAGTGGATAGGATAAGTAAACTCCGTCTTGCGACGGTCGGCGATATAAAAACAATCGCGGTCGGACAAGGGAGTAATCTCCCTCATAATGTAGTTTGAGTTTTCCATATTGATTGGTTAAAATAGTATCATGTCACAAAAATAACCATTCTTTTTAATCCCGAATGGTAGAATTTGTTTTATTATGGGGTAAGATTTGTTATAAAAGAAAGAAAGGTTATACCTAACCATCGGAAAGATATAACCTTAAAAGAAAAATGCAATAACTGTATTTTATTTCTCCTATTTTATTTCACAAAGAAAGAATCTTTCAGCAGATCTTTATCATCAGAAGATGCACCTACCATCACAATGAACTCACCCGGTTCTACAATCTTCTTCATCTTTTTATCATAGAAAGCCAGTTTATCGGGAGTAATCTTAAAGTTCACGACCTGACTTTCGCCGGCTTTCAACGGTACGCGGGCAAAGTCTTTCAGTTCCTTCACCGGACGGGTGACGCTACTGAATTTATCGCGGATATACAGTTGCACGATTTCCACTCCATCACGGTCGCCCGTATTCGTAACTTTTACACTCACATCCACCGTACCGTCCTTAGTGATTTCTTTCTGTGCCAATTTTAGGTCATCATATTTGTAAGTAGTATAAGAAAGGCCGTGACCGAACGGATAGAGCGGAGTGCTTGGCTTACCTGCCGCATAAGGATGGAAGTATTGTGACGGCTTATGGTTGTATATCATCTGCAACTGACCTACGCTATGAGGAATCGTAACAGCCAATTTGGCGGACGGATTCACCTGACCATACAGAATTTCGGCTACTGCCTGACCACCGTACATCCCCGGTGCCCATGCTTCTACGATAGCGGGAAGATTTTCGGCCGCCCACTGCACACCGAGAGGACGTCCGTTCACCAAAATAAGAATAGTCGGTTTACCGGATGCAGCCACTTTCTCTATCAACTCGTTCTGCAAACCTACGAGGTCGATATCTGAACGGTCGGTATCTTCACCGTCCGTACGGTCGTTCCAACGGAAGCGCATCATATATTCGCCTGCCACTACAATATTGAGATCAGCACTCTTGGCACGCGCGGCAGCTTCAGCCACTTTCTTCGGATCCATGTTGCGCGGGTCCCAACCCTGGTCTACAAAATCAAACTGAGTATCGGGAGCAATCATTTTCAGACCTTCCAGGATGGTAGTTACGTTTTCATCTTTCTCAGGAGCACTCCAGTCACCCAGGATATTCTGGTCGTCGGCATTGATACCGGTCACCATGATCTTCTTATATCTGGAAGCGTCCAGAGGGAGCACACCGTCATTCTTCAACAATACAATGCCATTGCGGGCAGACTCAAGAGCCGTTGCACGATGCTCATCGCAAAGGCGCACTTTCATGGTTTCGGCCTCATCGGCATAAGGTTGTTCGAAAAGGCCGAGACGGAATTTGATATCCAGTATGCGGCGTACAGACTCGTCAATACGAGATTCTGGGATACGCCCCTCCCTCACTAATTCCACTACCATTTCGTTCCAGTGGATGCCATGCATGTGCATGTCCATACCTCCCATAATAGACTGATAAAAAGCTTCCTTCAGATTTTCGGCAGTAGCATGCAGGTCATGGATATGTTCAATGTCCATCCAGTCGCTGACTACGAATCCGGAGAAGTTCCATTCGCCACGCAGAATGTCTTGCATCAACCACTCATTGCTATGACAAGGAATACCGTTCAGCTCATTGTGGGCAGTCATCAGAGACATGGCTCCCGCCTTCACTCCTGCCTCAAAGGGAGGGAATAAAACTTCACGAAGTGTACGCTCTGACAAATCAGTGGGAGAACCGTTCGTTCCGTTGATGGGTTCACTGCCACCGACGAAATGCTTGATACAAGCCAATACATCTTCGTTGCCATTCAAATCGCCTTGATAACCTTTCACTGACTGTACGCCCAGTAAAGTGACCAGATAAGGATCTTCACCATACGTTTCGCCAACACGTCCCCAACGGGCATCGCGGGCAACTTCCACATTCGGATTAAACGTCCAGTGCATGTTCATGGCACGCATTTCCTTCGCTGTCTGCCGGGCTATCTTATAGGCCATCAGCGTATCAAAGGAACAGGCAAGATTGATGTTGGTGGGATATACCGTATTATCCGGCGCATTGGCATTGCCATGGATGGCATCGATACCGAATATAATAGGTATCTGCAAGCGGCTCTTCATAGCGAGAGATTGCAGATAGTTGGCTTCTTCAATGGTCAACACATGCAGAAAAGAACCGATCAAGCCTTCTTCCGTCCACTTCTCTATATCTTTCTCCGTAAAGCCGGGATAGAAAGCATTTGCCGTATTATTCTTCAATTCTTCTTCGGTCATCACGGCACTGTTTGCCTTGATATGTTCCACACCGACGAACTGGTTCATCTGACCTACTTTCTCCTCCAGAGTCATTCTTTTCAAGAGATCTTCTACCCTGTCCTTTACGGGTGCGGTAGAGTCTTTATACACTTCCTTCTGGCTTCCGCCGCAGGAACACAAACAAGCTCCGATTGCCATAGTTGCGATTATTTTCTTCATTATTATTAGGGTTTTGAGGGAAAGGGGACAAGTTGACAAGGGGCTGCGCAATGCTCCTATGCCGCATGGAACTTTGTCCCCTTGTCAACTCGTCAACTGGTTTCCTTCCTTTCTTTCCCGTTACCCCGCAAAGATAGCGCTCTCCGGAAACTTCCGATAACATTTTCTTATCCAATTATAGTATAATTTGTTTCCAGTCGGGGCATCTGTTGTAATCCGCTCACTTTTAGACAAAGAAAAACGGTCTTTTCCGGAGAAATTACCTATTTTTGTTTCCTGATAAAAGTACATTTCTCACTTAAACTGAATGATATGATAAACCCCATTTACTCTCCCGATTCCAAGCGGTATGACAACGGCATGAAATATCGTCGTTGCGGGCGAAGCGGCATATTGCTGCCCGAAGTTTCTTTAGGTTTGTGGCACAACTTCGGAGATGTAAACACCTTCTCCAATTCGCAGGCAATGGCACATTACGCCTTCGACCAGGGTATCACGCATTTCGATCTCGCCAATAACTATGGCCCGTCCTACGGTTCGGCGGAAGAAACTTTCGGCATGATTATGAAGAAGTCATTCATGCCCTACCGGGACGAACTGTTTATCTCAACCAAAGCCGGACATGATATGTGGCCCGGTCCTTACGGTGAATGGGGTTCCAGGAAATATCTGATGAACAGTCTTAATCAGAGCCTGAAACGGATGAATCTGGATTATGTAGACATCTTCTATTCGCACCGTTACGATCCGGAAACTCCACTCGAAGAAACATTGCAGGCGCTTGTGGACATCGTGCGCCAAGGCAAGGCCCTGTATGTAGGTATTTCCAAATACCCGAAAGAAGCAGCCGAATTCGCATACCGCTATCTGGCGGAGAGGGATGTGCACTGCCTGCTCTATCAGGGAAGATACAATATGTTCAACCGGGAACCGGAAGAAGAAGGTATCCTGCAACAGGCACGCGAAAACGGTACCGGTTTCATTGCCTTTTCACCGCTGGCACAAGGCCTGCTGACCAACCGTTATCTGAATGGTATCCCCGAAGATTCGCGGATTGCCAAAGGTGGATTCCTGAAGAAAGAAGCGTTGACAGAGGAAGTGCTCAATAGAATAAAGGCACTGAATGAAGTGGCTGCCCAACGCGGACAGACTCTTGCCGAAATGGCGTTGGCATGGGTGCTGAAAGATGAAATGGTCACTTCGGTCATTATAGGTGCAAGCTCCGTAGCCCAACTGGCGGATAATCTGAAAGCCATAGAAAATACAAAGTTCACAGCGGAAGAGCTGGAAACGATCCAACGGATACTGGACTAAAAAGTATTAGAAAGGAATAAAGGTGATTAGGATTTAGTGATAAGTGATTAGCACCATTCAGTATATTATTTTTTAGACGCGGATAACACGGATGACGCGGATCTTTTTTTATAGCGCAGCCTTTTAAATCCGCGTTATCCGCGTCATCCGCGTCTAAAAGATTATTTATCATTTTGTTCATAACCCGATAAAAAAGAATAAAAGGTTACCGAAGGATATTCTGTTACTCTATTGATAATCAGCAAATAGTATTTACCAATAGTTTACTGAAATATGTAAAAGCATTTACCACTGTATGTAATGACACTTCCCCCTTATTGTAACGACATTTACCTCGATATGTAACGAGCTTTACCTCGGTGTGTAAATAGAGTCACCGTGTAGAGTCAACACAGTTACCATTTGGGGTAAACTGAATTTTCATGAAAGGAAACAGCTGTGGACTTATAGCCTGTAAAATACCGTCTATGCACCTATTCCCCCAATTCAAAGCGCCCCGTTTTTCTGCAAAAGATTAAAATTTAACATACCCCCTTCTGAACCTTTTATTTTTTATCTTGTTCATGTACCAAAAGCCTGAGGTACCAGGGCAGGATTTTTATATTTAACCTAAACATTATAAAAGTATGAAGAAATTAATTCCCCTATTATTGGTGGTCTTGACTTTCGCAGCCTGCGAAAAAGACCCTGACACGGATAAGCTGGACAACAAGTATCTGGTTTATACCAACTATGACACGAAAGCTGATTTCAAAGCTTTCCAAACGTACTACATGCCGGACAGCATCCTTATCATCGGTGATAAGAAAGAAGCTGAATACTGGAAAGACGAGAGCGCTCAGGAAATTCTGCAAGCCTACGCTACCAATATGAACAATCGCGGTTTTGTCCGTGTAGACGATCGTGAAGAAGCCAACCTCGGTTTGCAGGTCAGCTACATCAAGAGCACTTACTACTTTAATGACTACGGACGTCCCGAATGGTGGTGGAATTACCCGGGCTACTGGGATGCACCTTACTGGGGCAACTGGGGCGGATGGTACTACCCGTATGCTGTGACTTATACATATAGCACCGGTTCATTCATCACCGAGCTTCTCAACCTGGAAGCCACTCAAGGCGAAAAGGAAAAATTGCCCATACTCTGGACAAGCTACATGAGCGGATTGCTTAGCGGTTCTACAGCTGTAAACACCAAATTGGCCATTGAAGGTGTGAACCAAGCCTACACTCAATCTTCTTACCTTACTAATAAGTAATTGTTAGTAGTAAATAGTTAAGTAGAGAGGTACAGCCTGAAGTATCTCATAACTAAAAACAATAACAAGTATGAAAACAATAAAATATCTTTCTATAAGAGTACTGGCAATCACTGCCCTGGCTCTCGTCTTCGCCATGCCGGCAAAGGCACAATTAACCGATAACGGTTATGCCAACATCGATTGGCAATTCAACTTCCCCCTGAGCAACCACTTCGCTGATAAAGCCAGCGGATGGGGTATGAGTTTTGAAGGTGGTTACTATGTGACTCCGAACATTGCTCTTGGTGCCTTCCTGGCCTACCACAGCAACCACGAATACTTCGGTCGCCAGACACTTCCCGTAGGTGAAGGCGGTAGCATCAATACTGACCAACAGCACACTTTGTTCCAGTTGCCTTTCGGCCTTGCCGGACGTTATACTTTCGACCGCGGTAGCGCTTTCCAACCTTACGTTGGATTGAAAGTAGGTCCTCAATATGCCGAAATCAAATCTACTTTCAATGTGTACGAAGCTAACAAGAGCACCTGGGGCTTCTACGTATCACCGGAAATTGGTATCAACATCTACCCATGGGCCTATGGTCCGGGTCTGCACGTTGCCGCTTACTATAGCTACGGCACGAACAAGGGTGACTTGTTCACATACAGTGTAGATGGTTTGAGCAACTTCGGTCTACGCTTGGGTATTGCATTCTAACATAATTTGCATTGCAACACAATAAGTTTGACTGGTATTAATTGATTGTTTCAAGACGTGAAAAAGGGAATAACCGGCCGCGTGAGCGGGGGGCTATTCCCTTTTGTAGTTACGAACTACAAGATACAAGCTACAAGTTGCTGCGCTATGTTTACGAACAATTATGCCGCATGGCACTTGTAGCTCGTAGCTTGTAACTCGTAATTATTTCACCGCCTGATACATCACTTCCTGTATCCGTGTACGAATATCCATCTTCATCAGTTTCGTATTCCATACATTGGGATAAATGCGATTACACAGGAAGACATAAACAAGGCCGTTCGTCGGGTCTACCCAGGCGCAAGTACCCGTAAAGCCGGTATGACCATAGACGGTAGAAGGGGTGGCGGCAGCGCATGGGCTCTTTGCCGGATTCTGACGGTCGGGCTTATCAAATCCCAGACCACGACGGCTGATGCGTGAAACCGTAGTAGTAAATACACGGCAAGTCTCCGGACTCAGATAACGCTTGCCATCCAGTTCACCGCCATTCAGCAACATCTGATAAATTCGCGCTACTTCCGTTGCATTAGAGAATAATCCGGCATTACCCGATACACCACCCTGGAAAGCTGCCGACTCATCATGTACAAAGCCCTGAAGAACAGTCTTCCGCAAGAAAGGATCAAAGGAAGAAGGTATAATTTCGGCTTTCGACAGAGGAGCATGGCTACCGGAAACAATGCCGGCATAAGCCGTTCCCGCAGTAGCTGCACCTCGCAGCGGCAGGTATCCAGTACGTTTCAGTCCCATCGGAGCATAGAACTCCTGCTCCAGAAAAGCATCCATCGACATTCCCGTACGCGCTTCCACCAACTGCTGCAACAGGATGAAGCCGACACAACTATACCGATAGCGCCGGTCGCGCAACGGAGTTTCTATAATCTTCTGCCGGTATGCCTCCTTGAAGGAGCGATTCAGCCACAAGCTATCAGAAACCTGCAATGTATGCTCTGCCGTGCGTACTTTGGATGTCAGCCCCTTCTGGAACTTGAACTTCGGGTTTGCCCAAGTACGTACACCGATCTGTGCAGAATGTGCGGCATCGGGCTTTGCCTTGAAAAGAGTCCCTTCATAACTTTCCTTATCGATAGCTTCCAGATAGAACAACAACGTGGAAGGCAATCCGGACTCATGCAACAGTAATTGCCGGACAGTAATATCCTTTTTATCCGTATCCTGAAGCCAAGGCAGATAGTCCGACACACGGTCAGTAAGATTCAGACGTCCTTTATCATACAGCTTCATGACGGCAAGCAACGTTGCCGTAGTCTTTGTCAGCGAAGCAAGATCGTAAACATCCGTCGGGGATACCGGCAAAGTAGCACCCGGAATAACGGATGCAGAAAGCCTATTGGCAGAAGCACCCGGCCAGGTATGCGTTCCGAATGCCTTATTATACATTTCCTTTCCATCTTTCAATATCACAATCTGGCAACCGGGATAGGCACCTTCCTTAATTCCTTCTTTCGCAATCTCATCGATACGGGTCAGCAGACGAGAGTTCACTCCATACTCATCGGGCACAAAGTGGAGTGGTGTCTTCGGAGTAATAACCTGCCCCGTACCTGTGGCAAACAAATTGCTGATGCTTGCCGAAAGACGTCCGTCGGCTGTTGCATCTCCATAAAGTATTTTGGCTGTCCGGCACTGCACATCATCTATCGAAGAATGTGCCAATACTACGGCGTCCGCAGCAGACACTGCCCGGCGTATCTGCAACATCTGCTTACCGGGAATAAAAAGCAGATAAACCGCCGGCACATCGTGAGTAAACTCGGCAAAGAATGGTTGGTAGGGTGCCAGACGATGTTCCGTGACGCAGACAAGAATACGTTTATATTGCGACAATGAATCACGCAACAGCTTGCGTGCAGCAGGCTGCAAGTCTTTCTTCAGCTGAAAGACGGTGGGACTTCCTTTCGTCCCGGCGGAATTTATATATCCGGAGAGTTCTTTCAGGAACGGCTGTACCTCTTTCGCATCCCCCACATTGAGCACTGCCACTTCACGGGTATCCGCATCCAGCGGAAGCACATTGTTCTTATTTCTCAGCACAGTGATCGCCTCCTGGTTCAGACGCCGTATCAGATCACGCGTATGTGCCGTATTGATACGGTTTCCCAAACCGGAAAGACGGACAAAAGGTTTCTTCGACAATCCGAGAGCATATTTATAGGTAAGCACTTTCCGACACTTCGCTTCGATCTCCGCTTCTGTCAATTCACCGCTCTTCACGGCATCCAGTATAGCTTCCACCTCTTCCTTTATCCGCCGGGGAACGAGCAGCAGGTCGTGCCCCGCCTGCAATGCCTGCAAGCAAATACTCGTGTTATTGGCAGATACTCCCTTCATGGCAAGTGCATCCGTAAACACCAACCCTTTGAACTGCATCTCCTGCGTCAACAAATCATGCACCACTTTGCGCGAAAGCGAGGAAGGTACTCCTCGTTTCGGCTCAAGCACCGGCACTTCCAAATGTCCCACCATCATACCGGACAGTCCGGCCTGAATCGCCTTTCTGAACGGATAAAGCTCCACACTGTCCAGACGTGCACGCGAAAACGACAACTTCGGCAATGAATGATGCGAATCCACATCCGTATCTCCATGACCGGGAAAATGCTTGCTTACGGAAAGTACACCGCCATCTTCCAGTCCACGTGCATAAGCTATCACTTTATCCGCCACATTTACCGGACTTTCTCCAAAAGAGCGGGTATTGATAACGGGATTCTTCGGATTGATATTCACATCCGCCACGGGAGCAAAGTTGACTTGCACGCCAAGCTCACGGCACTGCCGGGCCATCTCGCGCCCGTACTCATAGAGCAGGCTGTCGTTTTGTATACAGCCCAGAACCATATTTCGCGGAAACACCGGTGTACCCCGCAAACGCATGGAAAGTCCCCACTCACCATCGAAGGTAATCATCAACGGAATATCCGCCATTTTCTGCGCTTCATTAGTCAGTGCCACCTGGTTTTCCATTAAACCACCGGAAAAAAGCAGGCCACCCACTTTGTAGTCGTCCACTACTTTGCGCAACAGGTCGCGGTTTGCTTTATCCTGTTGGGGGGCAATGGTATAAATGAATAGCTGTCCGATACGTTCTTTCAGACTCATCTTGTTGAGCACTGAGTCCACCCACTGCCGGCAGCGGGCATCATTGGTAAAGGGACGCATCAGGATAGGTTCAACAGGCGTAACAGTAGATTGCGGTGCCGGTAAGCGATGTGTCTGAGCATCAAAACGGGCACAACAACTGAATAGTATCAAGAGGAATAGGAATAGTTTCTTCATTATTATCTATACATTAAGGCTACCAAAGTTATAGTATTTCAAACACAAAGACACGGAAAACACAGAGTTTTTTCGACTAATTAGTAAAAAACGCTGTATTTCCCGTGTCTCCCGTATTTCTATGTTCCGGCTATTTCAGACTTTTATAAATCGCCTCCTGTATATCCGTGCGAATATTCATTTCACCCAGTTTCGTATTCCACACATTGGGACACAGGCGGTTACTGAGGAAGACGTACACCGTCCCGTGTTCTGGATCCACCCAGGCGCAAGTCCCCGTGAAACCGGTATGCCCATAAACGGCAGCGGTAGCAGAGGCAGCACAAGGACTATTCTTCAAATCCTTCAGATTAGGTTTGTCGAAGCCCAATCCCCGGCGGCTGATAGCGGAAGTTTCCGTAGTGAACAGGCGGCAGGTCGCTTCGCTCAGATAGCGTTTACCGTTCCATTCGCCACCGTTCAATATCATCTGATAGATTTTAGCCACTTCGGAGGCGGTGGAGAAGAGACCGGCATTACCGGATATGCCACCCATGCAGGCAGCAGCCTCATCATGCACATAGCCACACAAGTCCTGACGACGCAGGAAGTCGTTTGCAGCCGTAGGCATTATCTCTTCTTTGGAGTATTTCTGCAAAGGCAGGTACATGGTACGCTGCAAGCCCATAGGCGCATAGAACTCCTTAGCCAGATAGAGGTCCATCGGCAACTTGACAATTGACTCTACCACCTGTTGCAACAGTATAAAGCCGAGATCACTGTACACATACCGCTTACTGTCCATTTCGCAACGGGCAATCTTTTGCAGGATGGTATTCTTAAAACTCTTATTCAACCACATCTTATCAGCTACATGCAAGTTGTAAACCGATGATTCTTTCTCCGACACCAGTCCTTTCTTGAACTTGAAGTCCGAACAATAATAACTATGTTCGCTTACCCGCGTGCGATGCCATTCATCCACCCAACTTTGGGCATACGGTCCATGCACGGAGTTTGGGTCGATAGCCTCCAGATAGAAACGAATATAAGGCGGCAGGCCAGACTCGTGAAGAAGCAAGTCCTTAATCGTAATATTCTTCTTATTCGTACTTCGCAGAAAAGGTAAGTATTGGGAAGCCTTATCCGTCAGTTTCAACTTACCACCATCATAAAGTTTCATCACGGCAAGCAGCGTTGCAGTAGTCTTTGTCAGAGAAGCCAGGTCGAACAGATCCGTAGGACGCACAGCAGTGGTATCCTTATCGGAATGTATACCGAAGCATTTATCATACACCGTCTGACCGTCTTTCAGCACCAGCACCTGGCAACCGGGATAAGCTCCGGCAGCCAGTCCTGCCCGCACGATAGCATCAATGCGATGCAACTCATTGGACTTCATCCCCAAATCCTCGGGAATAATGCTTCCCGGCTTCATCCCCGGAGTGATCACACTTCCCTCACCGGCCTGATAAAGACTTCCGATGCTCATGGAAAGTTTGCCTTGGGCAGGCACTTTGGCAAAGATGACACCTGCCACATATTGTTGGATATCCGCTTCAGAAGAATGTCCCAGCACTACGGCGCTGGCTTGGTTCAAAGCAGGCTCTAACGGTTGCATTCCACGATAAGACGTAAAGAAAGCATATACCAGCGGCACGGACAAGTCCAATCCCGCCAGGAAATCGGCATAAGCAACCACATCGGCATCTTTTCCCGATACGCTGACCACTATACGCCGATAGTCCGCCAACTTACGCGCCAGTTCACGGCGGCCATCTTCCGACATTTCTCTTGTCAAACGAAAACACTCCATAGGAACAGGAGATAATTTCTTCATCTCATCCACAAAAACACTGTCTTTGCCTTCTCCTATACTCAGAAGAGCAATAGGAGCACCACCGACCGGTGTCAAAGGCAATATCCCGAAATGGTTGCCAAGCACCGTAATGGAGGCTTGGCGCAACCTGGTTACCAGAGTCTTCGCCTCATCCGTATGGATACGATAGCTCATTCCGCTAACTTGTAACTGCGGACGTGGCTGGCGCAAGCCTAACAAATATTTATAAGTAAGTATCTTACGACATTTCGCTTCCACTTCTTTCTCAGAGAGAACCCCCTCTTTCACAGCACTCAGCACTTCCTGCACAGCGTTTGCGGTGTTGTACTGCACCAGTACCATATCATTTCCGGCAAGTAAAGCTTTTGTAGTAAGCTGGGGCACAGACGAGACACCTTTCATATCCAGCGCATCCGTAAACACCAAGCCCTGAAAACCCATTTCATCTTTCAGTAATCCCGTCACTACATTTCTGGAAAGTGAAGATGCCGTTTTGGCGTCCGGTTCCAAAGCAGGCACCTGCAAATGACCTACCATCACACCGCCCAATCCGGCACGCACCATTTCGCGGAACGGATACAGCTCGACGCTATCCAAACGTTCACGATTATAGTAGAGCACCGGCAGTCCCTTATGCGAGTCCACGTCCGTATCTCCATGACCGGGAAAGTGTTTGCTTACGGACAGCACACCACCACTTTCCAATCCACGACTGTAAGCCAGCACCTTTTCGGCTACTTTCTTCGGATCTTCACCGAACGAACGAACATGAATCACCGGATTCAAAGGATTGGTATTCACATCCGCATCAGGTGCAAAATTGACATGCACACCCAATTCACGAAATTCCCGTGCCACCTCACGTCCGTATTCATAAATCAACTGATTGTCTTCAATGCAGCCCAGAGCCGCATTCTTTGGGAAATAGGGCGTACCTTCCAGACGCATGGAGAGCCCCCACTCACCGTCAAAAGTGATCATAACGGGAACTTTGGAGTTCTTCTGTGCAATATTCGTCAGTATTGCCTGTTCTTCCGGCGTACCTTCGGCAAAGAGCAGACCTCCGATCTTATACTTCTTCACAAGATCACGTATCTGCTTCTTTTTCTGCTTATCCGCCTTGGCCGGGAAGGTGGTGACAATCAATTGCCCTACTTTCTCTTGCAGGTTCAAACCGGAAAATACGGAATCTACCCACTGTTTGCAACGTGCATCTGCCGCTGAAGGTAGAAAAGGGGCTTCTGCCTGGGCATGAAGCAAGGATGTGCCACCCCATAAAAGGATAGCCAACAACAAGAGAATTATTCTTTTCATTTCTTTGTAGTTCGTTGGCGGTATTTATTCATTTCTTACGGGTTATGAGTTAAATGATAAATAATCTTTTAGACGCGGATGACACGGATGACGCGGATCTTTTTTTAATACTTCTTATAGCGCAGCCTTTTAAATCCGCGTTATCCGCGTCATCCGCGTCTAATCTATTATCAGCATTTAGTTCATTACCATCCTAATACAAATAAATCCTCCCCCAACTAATTATGTATTATCTATAATGATGGTTGGGCTTCTTCT
>ENA-UEYL01001541-UEYL01001541.1-human-gut-metagenome-genome-assembly--contig:-NODE-1541-length-19436-cov-3.723075_pt1 | contig 19436 bp, 16 predicted proteins | sample MGYA00242941_ERZ507946 | MGnify/ENA primary metagenome ERZ507946 (study PRJEB26167, sample SAMN06115482) | human gut metagenome | host: Homo sapiens | place: China:Guizhou | collected 2015-03-11...
GCCGCCCACCATGAAGGTGCTGCGGCTGGAGTAGCAGCCGTAGTCGTAGGGGGTGACGGCGGTGTCGGCCTCTCCCAGACGGATCTGGTCCATGGGCAGCTCCAGCACCTCGGACAGAATCATCTTGAAGGCCTGGACGCTGCCGCAGCCGTGGTCGTGGATGCTGGCGCAGGCCTGAACGGTGCCGTCGTCGCCCATACGGATTTCTGCCTGGGCAAAGTCCCGGAAGCGGGTGTAGTAGGTGTTGGTGTGTCCGCCGCAGGCCACGCCGCAGCCCCGCTTGTAGCGGTGGTTGGCGGCATTGAAGGCGCGGTCCTCCTCCAGGCGCTCTTCCCAGCGGAACTTCTCACGGCCCCGGACCAGGCACTCCTCAATGCGGGTGTTTTCCACGGGCAGGTTCATCTTGATGTCGTACTCGCCCGGCTGGAGCACGTTCTTCAGCCGCAGCTCCACGGGGTCCATGTTCAGCGCCTTGGCGGCGTTTTCCAGCAGGTGCTCCAGCAGAGTATAGTACTCGGCCACGCCCCAGCTGCGGAAGGAGCCGCCGGGGGTGGTGTTGGTGGACACCAGGCGGCAATGGAGGGTGGCGTAGGGCACCCGGTAGCAGCGGAACATTTTGCCGAAGGGGGCGCGTATATAGTCCCGGCCGCTGCTGATATAGGCGCCGGCGTCATAGAGGACGTCCATATCCAGGCGGAGAATGGTGCCGTCCTTGCGGAACACGCCCCTCAGGTCCCCGCGCATGGCGCCGCGGCAGTAGGCCGAGCGCATGGTCTCAGCCCGGTCGTAGACCAGCTTCACCGGACGGTTCAGCTCCTTGGCCAGAGCGGCGGCCACCGGCTCCACAAACCACTCCTGCTTGCCGCCGAAGGAGCCGCCCATGGTGGTCTTGATGACCCGGACCTGGTTGTAGGGCAGGCCCATCATGTCGGCGATGACGGTACGGATGCCGAAGACGGCCTGGTTGGGGCTCTGGACGGTGAGTACGCCGGTGTCCGGCTCATACTGAGCCACGCAGGCATGGGTCTCCATGGCGGCGTGGTGGAGGCGGCTGAGCTCGCTGTGGGACGTGACCACAATGCCCTCAGCTTCGTCGGGCTGGGACTCGCCTACCGTGATGGTGCCCTCGTCCACAATGGGAGACTCGCCCTCCAGACAGTGCTTTCCGGCCAGCGCGTCCTCGAAGTTCAGGGCATAGGGCAGCTCCTCGTACTCCACCTCCACCAGTTCCTTGGCCTGAGCCAGGATCTCCTGGGCAGCATAGATACCGGCCTGAATATTGGTACCGCCGTAAGTCTCATTGCCCCAGGTTTCGATCTGGTCAATGGCACTTTTCACAGCTCCCAAATCTCCGCTCAGTCCGATGCGCGACTCCCAGTCCCGGCTATAGCTGACTACAGCAATCTGATTTCCCTCTGCTGCGCCTTCTCCCAGCACGATCCGGGCAAACTCTTTTGCTGCCTGACGGGTGCTCTTAATCCGATCGCCCGCCATACTATTGGAGCGGTCGATGACCAGGACCACATGGGTATCCTCTGCCGGAGTAGTGGTGACCTGGTCCTTGGTGGTCACCTCCAGGGTGATTTCAAAATTATTTTCGCCAGTGTGCTTGATCGTCTTGCTGGCGGTAACCAATCCGTCTTCAGAAGTAGTCTCTCCGCCTTCGTATACGACCTCTGCCGGCACCTGCTCATCCACGGCCAGCACGCTGGTGGGCAGCAGGCCCAGGATCATGATCAGCGTCAGCAGGACTGACAATACGCGTTTGCTCTTCTTTGCCATGATTCATTCTCCTTTTCATCACAAGATTTTGAGAATGAAATCCTTGGCGGCCGGGCCGGCATGGCGGCGTGCGCCGCTTTAGCCCCCTTGCTTTGCGTCCCGCCCTTTCGGACGGTTTGCCGTTTCAGTGATTTCGCTGCGCGGACCCCCGCGCCTTTGGTTTACCGATGTCTCTGCGCACCGTGCCTTGTCAGGACGCTCCCGATGAAAGGGCGCTGTCCATCAGCAGTACCAATTCCAGCACGCTGCGAAAGCTCTCTTCTCTCCCTCCTTCCAGCCAGGTGACCGAACCCTGCCAACTGGCGTTTTGCCGGAAGAGGACCTTGAGCGCAAAGGTCGCGCGCTTCCCCTGCTGATGCTGCTCCGATACTGGTGCCGAGGCGGCTTGTCCCCTGGTGGGGGAAAAGCCCCGGCTGTCCATGAAGGGCTGCGGGAACTGCAATGTATCCAGCAGATCCTCCATTTTGATCAGAAACTGCATCAGACCGTGGAACCGCTCGCCGTTTTGCAGCCCGGGGTTATACATCCGGCCGGCCAAAACGCCGTCATCGTAGGAGTCCACGCACACCACAGTCGTTCGGTATGCATTCTGCCACATTCGCTTCTGCATGTACGGTGTCCCCCCTTCCTCAAGTTCTGCACTCAGTATAGCGGACGCCGGTTACACAAACGGTGTCATTTTGCAAATTTGTCTTCAAAACAGGTGCAGCGTTTTGCGCAAATTTCTCAGTTTAATTTGTGCGTTTTATCCAATGGTCGGGAAAATATCCAGTTTTTTCGGCTGTTGGCAGCCTAAATCAGCGTCCGCCCCGTTTCTTGTCCCCCCGCCTTGTATCTATTGCTATTTTAATAATGTATGTACCATCCCCCGCGGACTACGGCGCATATATCCACATCTCCAAAAAAACGAGAGCGCCCCGGAGACAGATTTCTCCGGGGCGTTCTCCCCTTGTACCGCGCTTTCATCTGCACGGTGTGCTTTTGAATTCTCCCCTTACGCCTCCGCGGGGCTGGCCACGATGAACAGATAGTCGTTGCCGCCCTCTTCTTCGGGGAATGCGTTGTACATGGTGAAGTTATAGAGGAAGCGCTCGGCGCCGTAGACGCCGTAGCCATCCTGATTGTGATCGGTGGTATCATAGGGGTCCGCCACCAGGATCACGTCGTCCTGAGTGGTCTCGGTGCCCATGGTGTCGTAGCCCACGATCACCTGCCAGTGGCCGCCCCAGTCGTTCCAGGCCACCATGATAGGCTTGCCTTCCGCCAGCCAGCCCTGAATATCGTCCACCCAGATGCCGTCGGGATAGTCATAGGTGGTAATCATATCGAAACCGCCCACGCCGTTGAAGATGTCCATGGCCTGATCCAACGTGGTGCCGGGGTAGCCCTCCAGCTCCGTGCCGTCCAGGCTGTGGCGCAGCGCCGCCAGAGACTCCTCGTTCCAGTCGCCCAGCTTGTCATACCACTCCAGCACCATCAGAGCGGAGGTGACGCCGCAGGACCACTCGCTGGTCTGCTGCTGGGTCTTGAAGTTGTGGAGCACCGTCAGGGTATCCGTGGATTCCATGTTGTAGACGTCGGGATGGGCAAAGTAGGGGGAGTTTTCGTGGTCTCCCTGCCGCTCCACCGAGTCCGCGCCGTCCTCCGGGGACAGATCCACCGCGTAGGGGATTTTCATCTCATCGCTGAAGTTCTCAGCAGTCTTGGGTTCCTCGGCATTGTCAGCCGGTGTGTCATTGGTGGCGCCGCAGCCGGTAAGCATCGCCAGCAGCATCGTGAGGGTCAGCGCCATGGTGACTGTTTTTTTCATTTTCGATCTCCTTTTCAGGGGCAGAGCCCCTTGTCCGATTTCACACGGTTTTTCCCGTGCGCTGAGTGCCATTATACGGAAATCCACCCCCTTGCGCAATGCATGGTTCCATAGAATTTCCGCCCCCTGGAGAACCTGAATTTTCCATTTTATCTAAAAATTTTTAATGTTTTTGGAGCGTGCCTCATGCCTCTCCGTTCCCGGAATTTTTTACTTTTTGCCTTCGCCCCTTGTTCTTGTGGTCAAAGAGGTGTAGACTATCAATATCTTGTGTATTTTGGAGGAACTCCCATGGAATTTTCCGGACTGCAAAAGCTGGCGATGGTGGATTATCCGGGCAAGCTGGCCGCCACCGTTTTTACCGGCGGGTGCAACCTGCGCTGCCCCTTCTGCCATAACGCGGTACTGGTGCTTCATCCCGACCAGGCCGAGCATCTGAGCGAGGCGGACGTACTGGACTTCCTCTCCCGCCGCCGGGGGCTCTTGGACGGGGTGGTCCTCTCCGGCGGAGAACCCTTGCTCCGCGACGGCGCCGGGGATTTTCTGCGCCGGGTGCGGGATCTGGACTTTGCCGTGAAGCTGGACACCAACGGCTGCTTCCCCGGCCGGCTGGAACAGCTCCTCCGGGACAACCTCCTGGACTATGTGGCCATGGACATCAAAAACTGCCCGGAAAAATATCCGCAGACCGTGGGCATCCCCGGTCTGGACCTGAGCCCCATCCGGGAGAGCATCGCCCTTTTGCGCGATGCCGGGGTGGAATACGAGTTCCGCACCACCGTGGTGCGCCAGCTCCACACCGCCGACGACATCCTTGCTATCGGCCGCTGGCTTGAAGGCGCCCCCCGGTACTTTTTGCAGAATTTCGTGGACTCCGGCGCTCTCATCTCCCAGGGCTTTTCCGGCTTCACCCCCGAAGAACTCCACAGCTTCCAGGCCCTGGCCCGGCCGTTTTTCGGGCAGGTGCAGCTGCGGGGCGTGGAGTGAGCCCTCGTTTGTGTACTGGCAAAACGCTGAAAAAGCGCACTATATATAGTGTTTTAATCTAATTGACTTCCATAGGTCTTGTGGTACAATAAAATTCGGAACCTTTGGGCGGCGCCGTGTGCCCGCCCTGTTGTATGCGCTGATATCCATTATGAATCCTATATTATCTATACTTTAGAGAAAGCGGGTCGAACCATGTATCAAGTTGTCAAACGGGACGGGAAGGTCACGGACTTCAATCTGTCCAAAATCAGCACCGCCATCACCAAGGCCTTCGAGGCCACCAACAAAGCCTATAACGCCGACATCATCGACCTGCTGGCCCTGAAGGTCACCGCCGATTATCAGGACAAGATCCACGACGGGCAGATCTCCGTGGAGGACATCCAGGACAGCGTGGAAAACATTCTCTCCAAGGCCGGCTACGCGGACGTTGCCAAGGCCTACATCCTCTACCGCAAGCAGCGGGAGAAGGTGCGCAACCTCAAATCCACCGTGCTGGACTACAAGGACCTGGTGGACAACTACCTGCAGATCAACGACTGGCGGGTGAAAGAGAACTCCACCGTCACCTACTCCGTGGGCGGACTGATCCTGTCCAACTCCGGCGCCATCACCGCCAACTACTGGCTCAGCGAGATCTACGACGAGGAGATCGCCAAGGCCCACAAAGACGGCGACCTGCACCTGCACGACCTCTCCATGCTCACCGGCTACTGCGCCGGCTGGAGCCTCAAGCAGCTGATCCAGCAGGGCCTTGGCATCCCCGGCAAGATCAACTCCACCCCCGCAAGCCACCTTTCCACCCTGTGCAACCAGATGGTGAACTTCCTTGGCATCATGCAGAACGAGTGGGCCGGTGCTCAGGCGTTCTCCTCCTTTGATACCTACCTCGCCCCCTTCGTCAAGGTGGACCACCTGACGCAAAAGGAAGTCAAGCAGTGCATCCAGTCCTTCGTCTTCGGCGTGAACACTCCCTCCCGCTGGGGCACCCAGGCGCCGTTTTCCAACATCACGCTGGACTGGACGGTGCCCAAGGACCTGGAAAACCTGCCCGCCATCGTGGGCGGCCGTGAGCAGGACTTCACCTACGGGGACTGCAAGAAGGAAATGGACATGGTGAACAAGGCGTTCATCGAGATCATGACCGAGGGCGACGCCAACGGCCGGGGCTTCCAGTACCCCATTCCCACCTACTCCATCACCAAGGACTTTGACTGGTCCGACACGGAGAACAACCGCCTGCTCTTCGAAATGACCGCCAAGTACGGCACCCCCTACTTCTCCAACTACATCAACTCCGACATGGAGCCCTCCGACGTGCGCTCCATGTGCTGCCGTCTGCGGCTGGATCTGCGGGAACTGCGGAAGAAGTCCGGCGGCTACTTCGGCTCCGGCGAGTCCACCGGCTCCGTGGGCGTGGTCACCATCAACCTGCCCCGGATCGCGTACCTTTCCAAGACCCCGGAGGAGTTCTATCAGCGGCTGGACAAGATCATGGACATCGCTGCCCGCTCCCTGAAGATCAAGCGCACGGTCATCACCCGGCTCATGGACGCGGGACTCTATCCCTACACAAAGTACTATCTTGGCACCTTTGAAAACCACTTCTCCACCATCGGCCTCATCGGCATGAACGAGGTGGGCCTCAACGCCCGGTGGCTGCGCAAGGACCTGACCCATCCCGAGACCCAGGCCTTTGCCAAGGACGTTTTGAACCACATGCGTGAGCGCCTCTCCGACTATCAGGAGCAATACGGTGACCTCTACAACCTGGAGGCCACCCCTGCCGAGTCCACCACCTATCGTCTGGCCAAGCACGATGTGGAGAAGTACCCGGACATCATCACCGCCGCCAAGAACCCCGGCGACACCCCCTACTACACCAACTCCTCCCATCTGCCTGTGGGCTACACCGCCGACATTTTCGACGCCCTGGCCATCCAGGACGAGCTTCAGACTCTCTACACCTCCGGCACCGTGTTCCACGCCTTCCTGGGCGAGAAGCTGCCGGACTGGAAGTCCGCCGCCGACCTGGTGCGCAAGATCGCCGAGAACTTCAAGCTGCCCTACTACACCATGTCCCCCACCTACTCCATCTGCCAGGAGCACGGCTACCTCTCCGGGGAGCACACCGTGTGCCCCAAGTGCGGCAAGCCCTGCGAGGTGTGGAGCCGCATCACCGGCTACTACCGCCCCGTCCAGAACTGGAACGACGGCAAGGTCCAGGAGTTCAAGGACCGCCGGGAGTACGACGTGGCCAATTCCCACCTGGAGGGCCGCCGTCTGTGCGACCGGGAAGCCACCGTCTCCGATCCCGGCACGGCTTCCGCATCCGCCGCGCCGGGCAGCGCCGACGGGCTCTATCTCTTCACCACCAAGACCTGCCCCAACTGCAAGATCGCCAAAAACGAGCTGGACAAGGCCGGTCTTTCCTATGAGGTGTGCGACGTGAGTGAGCATATGGACCTGGTGAGCCAGTACGGCATCCAGCAGGCTCCCACCCTCATCGTCCGCCACGGCGACCAGGTGGAAAAGCTGGTCAATGCCTCCGTCATTAAAAAATACGCCGCCACCCGGTAAGCGGCAAAAAACAGGAGGGCCCGCCCCTCCTGTTTTGTTTCCCGGGGCGAAAGGAGATCGTATGCGCGAGTTTTTTGACATCATTATCGTCGGCGGAGGCCCCGCCGGTCTCACCGCCGCCGTCTACGCCCGCCGGGCCGGCAAGTCCGTGCTGGTGCTGGAAAAGGAGGGCTTCGGCGGGCAGATCGCCTCCGCCCCCAAGGTGGAGAACTTCCCCGGCTTTGCCGCCATCTCCGGCGCAGAGCTGGCCGACCGGCTTTTCTCCCAGGCGGAAGCCCTGGGCGCCCGGCTGGAGCTGGAGGAAGTGAGGGAGATCACCGACGGCGCCGTCAAGACCGTGGTCACCGACTACGGTACCTACGACTGCGGCGCCCTCATCCTGGCCACTGGCATGAAGCACCGTTCCCTGGGCCTTCCGGAAGAAGATACCCTCGCCGGTGTCTCCTACTGCGCCGTATGCGACGGAGCCTTCTACGAGGGCCGGGACGTGGCCGTGTGCGGCGGGGGCAACACCGCCTTGCAGGACGCCCTGTTCCTCTCTGACCTCTGCCGCCATGTGACCGTCATTCACCGGCGCGCCGCCTTCCGAGGCGACCCTATCCTTTTGGATGCCCTGAAACAGAGGGAAAATGTGTCCTTCCTTCTGGAAGCGGAGGTCACCGGCCTTGCGGACCGGGACGGCGCCCTGGCGTCCCTGACAGTGCGCCATCCGGACGGCCGTCTGGAAACGCTGCCCGTCTCCGGCCTCTTTGAAGCCGTGGGGCAGCAGCCTCAGGACGCCCTCAGCCGTCAGCTGGGCCTTGCGGACGAAGGGGGCTTCCTGCCCGCCGGGGAGGACTGCCGCACCGGCAAAGACGGCATTTTCGCAGCCGGAGACTGCCGGGCCAAGTCCGTGCGCCAGCTGACCACCGCCTGCGCCGACGGCGCCGTGGCCGCTCTGGCTGCCTGCGCCTATCTCACCGGAAAAACCCAATAAGCAAACGCCGCCGCGGAAGGTTCCGCGGCGGCGTTTGTTCTGCTTTTATTGATTCAAAGGCGGATGTCCACGGTCCGCAGCAGACTCAGCACCTGCTGGGCCGTCTCCTCCGCTCCGTCCAGGCTGACGGCGATCACATCGGCGTACTGGGCATACAGGGGCTGGCGCTCTTCGTAGATCTGCCGCAGCGTCATGCCTGCCGGCGCCGCGATACCCCGGTCCGTCAGGTCCTCCGGCATGCGGTCGTCGATCTGGTGCAGGGGCGTTTCCAGCCAGACGGTGACGCCGTTTTCCCGCAGATGCTCCATGGCCTTGGGGTAGAGCACCATGCTGCCGCCGGTGGCCACTACCGTGTTCTCCCGGTCCAGTGCCATGCCCACATCCGACTCCAGCGCGTAAAAGGCCTCCAGCCCGTCCTGACGCAAAATCTGGGGCAGGGTCTTGCCCGCCCGGGCCGTGATCAAATCATCCAGATCCACGAAATCGTAGTCCAGCCGGGCCGCCAGTGCCCGGCCCACCGTGCTCTTGCCCGTGCCGGGCATACCGATCAGTACGATGTTTTTCATTGTCTCATTCCAATCTATTTTCCATATTGTCCGGCTGCCGGCACACAGCGGCTCCATACCAAATCCGCCGCCCGCGCCGCGGAGGCAGACGCCTCCGGTTCCGGTGATTCTCTATTATACCAATTCGCGGACAAATGTCCACCGTAAAATTACATAAAATTTCCCGTCGCCCGCCTTTCGGCTACTCTACGAGGATGTTTTGCCCGCGAGGGGCGCAAACTGTCAAATTTGCCAATTGCGGGCACTGTCCAAATTGGATACAATAGGTATGACCTTTAATGGTAATACCATTTTTCAGAGGTGAAGTCCATGAGTACCCATCCCTCCCAGTCCAAGTCCATCCGCGCCCAACTGCTGCGGGACATGAAAAGCGGCGAGTATGCCGACTGCGAACGTCTGCCCCGGGAAAGCGTCCTGGCGGAGAAGCTGGGCATCAGCCGCACGCAGCTGCGGGATATCCTGGCCTCTTTGGAGCGGGAGGGCTTCATCACCCGCCGCCACGGCGTGGGCACCATCATCAACCGCCATGTACTCAATGCCCAGACCCGCATGGACATCGAGGTGGAATTTCTGGACATGATCCGCCAAAGCGGGTTCCAGCCGGCAGTGGCCTACGTCCACGTCAGCGATGACACCGCCGACGAGACCGTCTCCCGCCAGCTGCAGATCCCCCAGGGCACGCCGGTGATCCGGGTGGCCCGGCTGTGCACCGCCGACGGCCGTCCCGCCATCTATTGTGAGGACGTGGTGGAAAAATCCCTGGCCAAGGGCTCTTACACCATCAAGGATCTCAAGCTGCCCATCTTCCACTTCCTCCAGCAGTTCTGCGGCGTCTACCCCTACATGGACCTGACGGACCTCAAGCCCATCGTGGCGGACGAGGCCCTGTCGGAGATCTTCCAGATCCAGCCGGGCACACCGCTGCTGCAGATGGACGAGGTGGATTTCGATATTGACGGAAAGCCGGTCTTCTGCTCCCGCGAATACTTTGCCGACGGCTTTTTCCGCCACACCGTCATGCGCAAAAAGCTGTAAATCTCAAACCAGGGAGGATCAACATGAAAAAAGTTGCCGTCATCATGGGCTCCGACTCCGACTGGCCGGTCGTCAAGGGGGCCTGTGCCCAGCTCCGTGAGCTGGGTATCCCCTATGAAGCCCACATCCTCAGCGCCCACCGCACCCCCGCCGCCGCGGCCAACTTCGCACGCTCTGCCCGGGCCAATGGCTTCGGCGTTTTGATCTGCGCGGCGGGCATGGCCGCCCATCTGGCCGGCGCCTTCGCCGCCAACTCCACCCTGCCCGTCATCGGCATTCCCATGAAGGGCGGCGCCATGGACGGGCTGGACGCCCTGCTCGCCACCGTGCAGATGCCCAGCGGCATCCCCGTGGCCACCGTGGCCATCAATGGCGCCAAGAACGCCGCCGTGCTGGCCGCCCAGATCCTCTCCGTGAGTGACGACGCCCTGGCCGCCAAGCTGGACGCCCAGCGCTCGGACATGGCCGAGCGTATCGCCGTGAAGGAAGCGGCACTGCAATCTGAGCTGGAGGCATAAACGCCTCACCCCATCTGGTTTTCACAAAAGCTATTTATTTTAATATGGAGGTATCCTCACATGGAAAAGAAGCTTGTTTACACCGGTAAGACCAAAAACGTCTACGCCCTGGACAACGGCCACTATCTGCTCAAGTTCAAGGACGACTGCACCGGCAAAGACGGCGTGTTTGATCCCGGTGAAAACTCTGTCGGTCTGACCATCGACGGCGTGGGCGACGTGAACCTGCGGATGTCCATCTACTTCTTCGAGAAGATCAACGCCGCCGGCATCAAGACCCACTTCGTCTCCGCCAACCTGGACGACACCACCATGGAGGTCCTCCCCGCCAAGGTCTTCGGCAAGGGCCTGGAGGTCATCTGCCGCCACAAGGCCGTGGGCAGCTTCCTGCGCCGCTACGGTGAGTACGTGGCCGAGGGCGCCGATCTGCCCGCCTATGTGGAGACCACCTTCAAAAACGACGAAAAGGGCGATCCCCTGGTCACCAAGGACGGCCTGGTGGTCCTGGGCGTCATGACCGAAAAGCAGTACGACGACATCAAGGATATGACCCAGAAGATCACCCAGATCGTGGCCGACGACCTGAAGGAAAAGGGCCTGGTGCTCTATGACATCAAGTTCGAGTTCGGCTACGACGCCGACGGCAACGTGATGCTCATCGACGAGGTGGCCTCCGGCAACATGCGCGTCTACAAGGACGGCCAGTACATCGATCCCATGACCCTGTCCAAGCTGTTCTTCGCCTGAGCGGCGGAGGAGACGACCATGGGCGGTTTTTTCGGCACGATCTCCAAGCGGGATTGTGTGCTTGACGTCTTCTTCGGAGTGGACTACCACTCCCATCTGGGCACCCGCCGGGGCGGCATGGCCATCTACGATGCCGCCGACGGGTTCCAGCGCCAGATCCACAACATTGAAAATTCCCCGTTCCGCACCAAATTCGAGCGGGACCTTTCCCAGTTCCACGGCACCAGCGGCATCGGCTGCATCTCCGACACCGATCCCCAGCCGCTGCTGGTCCGCTCCCACCTGGGACTTTACGCCATCACCACCGTGGGCATCATCAACAACGCCGAGTCCCTGGTGGAGAAATACTTCTCCGACCACGGCCATCAGTTCATGGCCCAGTCCAACGGCAAGATCAACGAGACGGAGCTGGTGGCGGCGCTCATCAACCAGTGCGACACCCTGGTGGACGGCATCCGCCACGCCCAGGACGTGATCGACGGCTCCACCACCATCCTGATCCTCACCCCGGACGGCATCATCGCCGCCCGGGACAAGCTGGGCCGTCTCCCTGTTCTGGTGGGCAAAAACGAGGACGGCTGCTGCGTGTCCTTTGAGTCCTTCGCCTACCAGAAGCTGGGCTATCAGACCTGCTACGAGCTTGGTCCACAGGAGATCGTACAGATCACGGCGGAGGGCTGCGAGTCCCTCTCTCCCGCCGGGGAGAAAATGCGCATCTGCGCGTTCCTCTGGACCTATTACGGCTATCCCAACTCCAATTACGAGGGGATGAACGTGGAGGTCATGCGCTACCGCAACGGCGAGATCATGGCCCGGAACGAGGTGGCCCGCGGCATGCTCCCCAAGGTGGACTATGTGGCCGGCGTGCCGGACTCCGGCGTGCCCCACGCCATCGGCTTTGCCAACCGCAGCGGCAAGCCCTTTGCCCGCCCCTTCGTCAAATACACCCCCACCTGGCCCCGCTCCTTCATGCCTGCCAACCAGGCCGTGCGCAACCAGGTGGCCAAGATGAAGCAGATCCCCGTGCCCGAGCTCATCGAGGGCAAGAAGCTGCTGTTCGTGGACGACTCCATCGTCCGGGGCACCCAGCTGCGGGAGACGGTGGAATTCCTCTATGAGTCCGGCGCGGAAGAGGTCCACATGCGTTCCGCCTGCCCCCCCATCATGTACAGCTGCAAATACCTCAACTTCTCCCGCGGCAATTCCGACATGGACCTGCTGGCCCGCCGCACCATCCAGGAGCTGGAGGGCGACGAGGGACAGCAGCACCTGGAGGAGTACGCCGACGGCACCACCCAGCGCGGTCAGTGCATGCTGAAGACCATCTGTGAGAAGTTCGGCTTCACCTCCCTGGGCTACCAGTCCCTGGAGGGCCTGCTGGAGGCCATCGGCCTCGACCGGGATAAGGTGTGCACCTACTGCTGGAACGGAAAAGGTTAACGGAGGTTTTCTCGTATGAAAAATTCTCATTCTGAGTCCTACGCCGCTGCCGGCGTGGATGTTACCGCCGGCTACGAGTCGGTGGAGCGCATCAAGCCCATGGTGGAATCCACCTACATTCCCGGCGTGCTGGGCACTCTGGGCGGCTTCGGCGGCATGTTTGCCCCCGATATGGCCGGGATGAAAAAGCCGGTGCTGGTCTCCGGCACCGACGGCGTGGGCACCAAGCTGCGCCTGGCCCAGCTGATGAACAAGCACGACACCATCGGCATCGACTGCGTGGCCATGTGCGTCAACGATATCATCTGCGGCGGCGCCGCTCCCCTGTTCTTCCTGGACTACATCGCCTGCGGCAAGAACGACCCCGTGCGCATCGCTGAGATCGTCACCGGCATCACCGAGGGCTGCCGCCAGTCTGAGTGCGCCCTGGTAGGCGGCGAGACCGCCGAACACCCCGGCCTCATGCCCGATGAGGACTACGACGTGGCCGGCTTCTCCGTGGGTATCGTGGACGAGGAGAAGATCATCGACGGCAAGCGCCTGGCTGAGGGCGACGTGCTCATCGGTCTTGCTTCCACCGGTGTCCACTCCAACGGCTTCTCCCTGGTGCGCAAGGTCTTTGACGTGGAGCACGCTGATCTCACCTCCCCCATGGAGGAGCTGGACGGCAAGAGCCTGGGCGAGACCCTGCTCACCCCCACCCGCATCTATGTCAAGGCCATTAAGGCCCTGCTGAAGGCCGGTGTGGATATCCACGCCATCAGCCACATCACTGGCGGCGGCTTCTATGAGAACGTGCCCCGCATGATGACCGAGGGCCTCACCGCCCAGATCAAGCTGGACTCCTTCCCCCGCCTGCCCATTTTCGACCTCATCGAGAAGAAGGGCGGCATCCCCGAGCGGGATATGTACAACACCTTCAACATGGGCATCGGCATGATCCTGGCCCTTCCCGCCCAGCAGGCCGCCCAGGCCCTGGAGATCCTGAAGGCTGCCGGCGAGCAGGCCTACCAGATCGGCCAGGTGGTCTCCGGCGAGGCTGGGGTGGAGCTGGTCTGAGGAGGTGCGCCCATGGCAAAGCGCATTGCCGTGCTGGTCTCCGGCGGCGGCACCAACCTTCAGGCTCTGATTGATGCCCAGGCCCGGGGCGAGATCGTGAACGGCGAGATTGCCGCTGTCATCGCCTCCAACCCCGACGCCTACGCCCTGGAGCGTGCCAAGAAGGCGGGCATCCCCACCTATGTGGTGGCCCGGAAGTCCTACCCCTCCAGCCAGGCCATGACCGTGGCTCTGGTGGAGCAGCTCCAGGCGCTGAATATCGACCTGGTGGTGCTGGCCGGTTTCATGGTCATCCTCACCAGCGAGATGGTACAGGCCTTCCCCAATGCCATTTTGAACGTCCACCCCGCCCTGATCCCCTCCTTTGCCGGTCCCGGCTGCTACGGACTTCATGTCCACGAGAAAGCCTTGGAGTACGGCGTGAAACTGTCGGGCGCCACGGTGCATTTTGTCTCCGAGGAGTGCGACGGCGGCCCCATCGTTGCCCAAAAGGCGGTGGAAGTGCTGCCCGACGACACACCCGAGGTGCTGCAGCGGCGGATCATGGAGCAGTGCGAGTGGAAGCTGCTGCCCCAGGCCGTGTCCCTGTTCTGTCAGGGACGGCTGAAGGTAGAGGGCCGGACTGTCCGGATTCTGGACTGATCCCCCTTTTCGGTGCGCCCGCCCCTTTACAATGTAATCAAGCGGCATAACTGACGGAAGTGGAGTGACCACGGGGAGTGCCGCCTCTGAGAGCCGACCGTCTGGGCGCACCCGTTTGCACAAACGTGGTGCGCCCATTTGCTTATTTTGTGAAAAGGAGCTTACGTTATGGAACTTCTGAATTTTAACGACCTGCTGCGCAGCCACCCCTACCCCGGCCGTGGCATCATGCTGGGCAAGTCCGCCGACGGCGCCAAGGCCGTGGTGGTCTACTTCATCATGGGCCGCAGCGAGAACAGCCGCAACCGCATCTTTGAGGCCACTGAGGACGGCATCCGCACCCGGGCCTTTGACGAGAGCAAGATGGTGGACCCCTCTCTCATCATCTACCACCCCGTGCGCAAGGTGGGCGACACCCTGGTGGTCACCAACGGTGACCAGACCGACACCATCCGGGACGGCCTGCTGGAGGGTAAAAGCTACATCGAGGCCCTCCGCACCCGCTGCTACGAGCCCGACGGCCCCAACTACACCCCCCGCATCTCCGGCGTGGTGGAGAAGGACGGTGCCTTCTGCCTGTCCATCCTGAAGAGCGCCGACGGTGACCCCAGCTGCAACCACCGCTACTTCTACGAGTACGACGCCCCCCTGTCCGGTGAAGGCCGCTTCATCCACACCTACCAGGAGAACCTGGACCCCCTGCCCTCCTTTGAGGGCGAGCCCCGCCGGGTGGCCATCTCTGCTCCCGACGCTCAGGCTCTGGCCAAGGAGGTTTGGGAGAACCTGAACGAGGACAACAAGGTCTCCCTGTATGTCAGCTACATTGACCTCTCTTCGGGTCAGGCGGACACTGTGATCATCAACAAGCACCAGTAAGAAGGAGACCCCATGCCCTTGACCGACCCCATTTTGGAATTTCAGTGTGCCCGAGCCGCCGCTGCCTTCCAGCCCCCGGTGCTCTGCTCCTCCAAGGCCTTTCCCCTGCTGCTGGCCGGGGTGCCCGCCCTGCGGAAAACGCCGGGTCTGGCCACCATGGAGGACGCCGGAGAGGAATACTTCACCTCCATCCCCTTCTGCCTGAGCAAGGAAGATCAGCAGGCCGCCCGCACTCATCTGTCTGAGGTGTTCGGCATCACCGATAAGGACAGCCTGATCGCTTTCTGCCAGAACACGGTGCACATCCACCAGGAATATCTGGATTTTGAGTCCTTCTGGGAGAACCGCCCCAATTTCTCTCTGGATGAGCTGACCCCTCAGGCCCTGTCCGGCTTCCAGCGCCTGTCCGACTTTGCCCGGCAGTTCCAGCCCATTGTGGGCCGCCGAGGCTTTCTGGCCTGGGACATCAGCGAGACCCTGGGCTATCTCCGCTCCGCCTGTGCCTGCGAGCTTATCTCCATGGAGGAGTACCAGGGGCTGTCCCAGTATTGGGTAGACCAGGCCGCCGCCTTCCACAGCTGGGATGAGTACGCTGTGGACCTGGTATGCGGCGCCGCCTACTGGGCTTTCCGCATTGGAGGCGAGCAGGACGCCGTCTCCTACCGGGATCTGAACCTGCGCTTGGTGCGGGACCTGCTGGGCAGCAAGCAGGCTTGGTGCGGCCGCATGTGGCCCCGTCCTGCGGGAAAGAGCTATAAACTTTCCGAGCCGGAAATGCGGCCTCTCCTGAAGGATTGGGACGGCCCCGCCGCCTGTCTGGCTACCGACGAGATCACTGTCTCCGGCAAACCGGTAGGCTACTGCTACCGGGAAAAGCCGGAACGGGAGGGTCAGGACAGCGGCTGGCGCTTCTTTGCCGCTGTGGAGAGCGAAGAGTACCTCAGCGACTCCTCCCACATCGGAGTCTACTCCCTCAACACCATCTGCAATTATGACCCCGACCTGATCCCCCTGCTCAGCGCTCCCTACGGCAGTGCCTTTGCCCGTGGTGAGGACGGAGCCTTCCACTATGAACCCCTCAATCCCCAAGATTCCGATCAGAAAGGATGAAATACGATGACCGAACTGGAACTGAAATACGGCTGTAACCCCAACCAGAAGCCCGCCCGCATCTTCATGGAGGAGGGTGAGCTGCCCCTGAAGGTGCTCAACGGCAAGCCCGGCTACATCAACTTCATGGATGCCCTCAACTCCTGGCAGCTGGTCAAGGCCCTGAAGCAGGCCACCGGCCTGCCTGCCGCCGCCTCCTTCAAGCACGTCTCCCCCGCCGGTGCCGCCCTGGGTCTGCCCCTCACCAACGTGGAGCGCCATATCTACTTTGCCCCCGAGGGAGAGCTCTCCCCCATCGCCTGCGCCTACATCCGCGCCCGCGGTGCTGACCGTCTGTGCTCCTTTGGCGACTGGGCCGCTCTCAGCGACGTGTGCGACGCCGATACCGCCCGTTTCCTGGCCGCCGAGGTATCCGACGGCATCATCGCCCCCGGCTACACCCAGGAGGCTCTGGAGATCCTGAAGACCAAGCGTAAGGGCGGCTACAACGTGGTGGAGATCGACCCCAACTACACTCCCGCTCCTGTGGAGCGCCGCAACATCTTCGGCATCACCTTTGAGCAAGGCTACAACGACCTGGACATCAACGAGGAGATGCTTCAGAATATCGTCACCGCCAACAAGGACCTGCCCCAGCAGGCCAAGCACGATATGCTCCTCTCCCTCATCACCCTGAAGTACACCCAGTCCAACTCGGTCTGCTATGTGAAAAACGGCATGACCATCGGCGTGGGCGCCGGACAGCAGAGCCGCATCCACTTCACCCGTTTGGCCGGCAACAAGGCCGACATCTGGTGGCTGCGTCAGCATCCGAAGGTCCTGGGCCTGCAGTTTGTGGACAACATCCGCCGTCCCGACCGGGATAACGCCATTGACATCTACATTTCCGATGAGCACGATGACATTCTGGCCGACGGTGTGTGGCAGAACACCTTCAAGGTGAAGCCTGAGGTGCTCACCGACGAGGAGAAGCAGGCCTGGATCGCTCAGATGTCCGGCGTGACCGTGGGCTCTGACGCCTTCTTCCCCTTCGGCGACAACGTGGAGCGCGCCCGCAAGTCCGGCGTACAGTACATTGCCCAGCCCGGCGGCTCCATCCGTGACCAGCAGGTCATCGACACCGCCGACAAGTACGGCATGGTGATGGCCTTTACCGGCATCCGGCTGTTCCATCATTAAAAATACCTCTAGGGGGGACATTGTCCCCCCTAGATACGAACTTGGTTCCCAAGGAAACCAAGTTCGATACCCCCCTCAAGGGCCGGGCATGTTCTGCGGAACATGCAGATGCGCTGACGCGCTCCGGCCCTCGCGGGCGGTAACCAGTTCCCCCCGCGTGCCCCCCTCCGCTCTCCGAGGGGAATTGGCGACAATTTTAGGCCTTTCTCTTACTAAATGAGGTGTTTGATATGAAAGTATTGGTAGTCGGCGGCGGCGGCCGTGAGCATGCCATCTGCTGGAAGCTGGCTCAAAGCCCCAAGGTAACCGAGCTCTACTGCGCCCCCGGAAACGGCGGCATCGCCCAGGTAGCCACCTGTGTTCCCATCAAAGCCACCGATGTAGACGCCATGGTATCCTGGGCCAAGGAAAATGCCATGGACTTTGTCATGGTGGCTCCCGACGATCCTCTGGCTCTTGGTATGGTGGACGCCCTGGAGGCCGCCGGCATTCCCGCCTTCGGCCCTCGTGCCAACGCTGCCATCATTGAGGCCAGCAAAGCGTTCTCCAAAGAGCTGATGAAGAAGTACCACATCCCCACCGCCAAGTATGAGACCTTCACCGACATGGACAAGGCTCTCCGCTATATTGACGAGCAGGGTGCTCCCATTGTAGTCAAGGCCGACGGCCTGGCCCTGGGCAAGGGTGTGGTGGTGGCCTCCACCGTGGACGAGGCCAAGACCGCGGTCCGGGAGATGATGGAGGACCATAAGTTCGGTCAGAGCGGCTCCACCGTGGTCATCGAGGAGTGCATGGTGGGCCCCGAGGTCACCGTGCTGGCCTTCTGTGACGGGGAGCACCTGGTCCCCATGCTGTCTTCCCAGGACCACAAGCGGGTCAATGACGGCAACCAGGGTCCCAACACCGGCGGCATGGGTGCCTTCTGCCCCTCCCCCAAGTACACCCCCGAGCTGGCCAAGGAGTGCATGGAGACCATCTTCCTGCCCACCGTGGCCGCGCTGAAGGCGGAGGGCCGCCCCTTCAAGGGCGTCATCTACTTCGGTCTCATGCTCACCAAGGACGGCCCCAAGGTGGTGGAGTACAACGCCCGCTTCGGCGACCCGGAGACCCAGCCCATCCTGTCCATGCTGGACAGCGACCTGCTGGACATCTTCGAGGCCTGCGTCAACGGCACTCTGGATCAGGTGGACATCAAGTGGAAGGACGGCGCCGCCTGCTGCATCGTGCTGGCCTCCGGCGGCTACCCCGTGAAGTACCAGAGCGGCTACCCCATCTCCGGTCTGGAGGAGGCGGGCAAGTCCGCGGTGGTCTTCCATGCGGGCACCAAGCTGGGTGAGAACGGCGAGTACCTCACCGCCGGCGGCCGGGTTCTGGGCGTCACCGCCGTGGGCGGCAGCCTGGAGGAGGCCATCGCCAACGCCTACGAGGCCGCCAAGCCCATCACCTTCCAGGACATGCACTTCCGGAGGGACATCGGCAAGGTATGATGGAGTTTCCCTTTGATGGCGTCGTCTTCGACGTAGATGGCGTACTGTTTGATACAGAAAAGCTCAGTTGGAAAAACTGGGCTGAGGTGGGCGAGCACATGGGCTGGCCCCAGGTGGCCGACCACTACCTGGAGGTGGTGGGCCAGAACCGGGCGGACATCCGGCGGCGCCTGACCGAGCGGATGGGGCCCGATTTCCCCACGGAGTATTTTCTGCTCACCTGCTCCCGGCGGGCCCAGTGCATCATGGAGCAGAAGGGCGTCCCTCTGAAGCCCGGTGTGCGGGAAATTCTCACCGCACTGCAAAAGCGGGGTGTTCCCCTGGCCCTGGCCACCTCCACCAACGGCGACCGCACCCAGCGGCGGCTGGAGATGACCGGGCTCGGCCCCTTCTTCCAGGCGGTGATTACCGGCGACCAGGTGGAGCACAGCAAGCCCCACCCGGAAATCTATGAGATTGCCTGCCGCAGCCTGGGCACCGACCCCGCCCGCACACTGGCGGTGGAGGACTCCCGCAACGGCATTCTCTCCGCCCACGCCGCCGGAATGGCGGTGGCCATGGTCCCCGACCTCATTCCCCCTACGCCGGAGCTGGAGGCTCTGCTGTGGGGCCGGTTTGACAATTTGTCCCGGCTGCAGG
>ENA-UEYL01001542-UEYL01001542.1-human-gut-metagenome-genome-assembly--contig:-NODE-1542-length-19412-cov-4.072976_pt1 | contig 19412 bp, 22 predicted proteins | sample MGYA00242941_ERZ507946 | MGnify/ENA primary metagenome ERZ507946 (study PRJEB26167, sample SAMN06115482) | human gut metagenome | host: Homo sapiens | place: China:Guizhou | collected 2015-03-11...
GGAATGCCTGATGAAGGGCTTTCAGGAGGACCGCTGCGCCCTCTATGTGTGGCGGGCGGCGGTCTATTATGCCGAGCACCCGCGGCCGGAAGCGGAAAAACTGAAGTGGTGGTACTGGAAGAACCGGCCCTACCCACCGGAAGAAGGAGAAAAGCGATGAATCTGCCAAACAAACTGACGCTGCTGCGCATTATTCTGATCCCTGTGTTTATGGCTGTTTTATACTGGGGGTTCCCCAATGCCGGGTACGTGGCCCTGGCGATTTTCATTGTCGCCAGTCTCACGGACCTGCTGGACGGCAAGATCGCCCGAAAGTACAACCTGGTGACGGACTTTGGCAAGTTTGCGGACCCACTGGCGGACAAAATGCTGGTGACGGCCGCCATGCTGTGGTTTGTGGAGATTGGGCAAATGCCGGCCTGGGCGCTGCTGATTGTGATCTGCCGGGAATTCGCCGTGAGCGGTCTGCGGATGATCGCCAGCGACAAGGGGCGGGTGATCGCTGCGGGCTGGTCCGGAAAAGTCAAGACCGCCTCCACTATGGTGTGTGTGGTGCTGATGTTCCTGCCGATTCCGCCAGTGGTGAACACTATTTGCGTGTGGGTAATCACTTTGACCACGCTTTATTCCGGCGTGGAGTATTTTGTGAAGAACAAGGATGTCATCGCCTCGGCGTAAGAGAAAAAACGGCTGCGGGATTCCGCAGCCGTTTTAATTCTCCTTTGTGCAGCAGGGGCAAGGAGTGGGGACGGATGCAGTGTCTGCCGGGGCGTTTGGGGAAGACTGCTGTGCGTCCGGCACAGTTTGACCTCTGTTCCTGGGGAAGGCCTGCGGCTTTGCGGACAGCGGCAGTCCGCTCATGAAGTTCCATACGACTCCCTCCTTTTATGAAATTATGATCCCGGAGAGAAAACGCATGGCAAGCGGTCAGAAAGAGAGTCCTGTCAACGGATGGTTGACAAAGGAAAAGAGGAAGGCCCCGCTTGACACGCGGGGGAAATCCTGCTAATATACTAGGCGTACAACTGCATAGCGTGATGATCGGGAAGAGTACCGGCTAGGACCAAAGGACAGAGAGGGCGCGTCACCGGCTGCAAGCGTGCCTACGGAGGGAGCGGGGAACGTGCGCCCGGGAGCGCGGGGGATGTGGATGCCCTCCGTACGGCCTGCGTCAAGGGCCTTCCTTGAGTGATAAAAGAGAGTGGAACCGCGATTCGTCGCCTCTCGTACTTTGGTACGGGAGGCGTTTTTATTTCCCTCCCGACCGACACAAGGAGAAATGAATCATGGCAAAACGAGTAACCCGACTGGGCGGTCTGTTGGCTGCCTACCAGCGCCGCGATCCTGCGGCCCGCAGCAAGCTGGAGATTTTCCTGCTCTATCCCGGCGTACACGCGGTGCTGTATCACCGCCTGGCCCATTGGCTGTATGTGCACCACCGTTTTTTCCTGGCACGGTGTGTGTCCCAGTGGAATCGATTCTGGACCGGGATTGAGATTCACCCCGGCGCCATCATCGGACACCGGCTGGTGATCGACCACGGCATGGGCATCATCATCGGTGAGACGACGGAGATTGGAGATGATTGCCTGCTGTATCAGGGGGTGACCCTGGGCGGTACCGGAAAGGATAAGGGCAAGCGGCATCCCACTTTGGGAAATAACGTCCTGGTAGGATCCGGCGCCAAGGTTCTGGGCCCCTTTACTGTGGGAGACAATGCCCGGATTGCGGCCGGTGCCGTGGTGCTGGGAGAAGTCCCGCCCAATGCCACCGCAGTGGGCGTCCCGGCCCAGGTGGTCCGGGTAGCAGGCAAGCCGGTTTATTATGCCGACGATGTGGACCAGATCCACATGACCGATCCCTTGGTGGAAGAATTGGCGGCCATGAACCGCCGAGTGGAAGAACTGGAACGGGAACTGATGGACCTGCGCAAAGCGGTCTGCAAAACAAAAGAAGAAAGGACAGCCTGAAATGTATCTGTACAATTCGGCAACCCATCGCAAAGAGGAATTCAAGACCCATACACCGGGCCGCGTGGAAATGTATACCTGCGGTCCCACGGTGTATCACTTCGCACACATCGGCAATCTGCGCAGCTATATCATGGAAGATGTGCTGGAAAAGTACCTGCGCTATGCGGGCTACGATGTCAACCGCGTCATGAATATCACGGACGTGGGGCATCTGAGCTCCGATGCCGATACCGGCGAGGATAAAATGCTCAAGGGCGCCCGGCGGGAGCACAAGACGGTCATGGAGATCGCGCAGTACTATACGGACGCGTTCTTCGAGGATTGCCGGAAGCTTAACATCAAGCGCCCGGATGTGGTTCAGCCCGCCACCGGATGCATTGACGAGTATATCGCCATTGTGACCCGGCTGTTGGAGAAGGGCTATGCCTATCAGGCGGGCGGAAATGTGTATTTCGACACCTCCAAGCTGGACCATTACTACGTCTTCAATGATCACGATGAAGAGGATTTGGCCGTGGGCGTCCGGGAGGGCGTAGAGGAGGACACCAATAAGCGCAACAAAAATGACTTTGTGCTTTGGTTCACCAAGAGCAAGTTTGAGGACCAGGCCCTGAAATGGGATTCTCCCTGGGGCGTGGGATATCCCGGCTGGCACATTGAGTGCTCCGGGATCTCCATGAAGTATAACGGTGAATATCTGGATCTCCATTGCGGCGGTGTGGACAATGCCTTCCCGCATCATACCAATGAGATTGCCCAGTCCGAGAGCTATCTGGGGCATCCCTGGTGCGGACACTGGTTCCATGTGCATCACCTCAACACCACCAGCGGCAAAATGAGCAAGTCCAAGGGAGAATTCCTGACGGTTTCCCTGCTGGAGGAAAAGGGATACGATCCCTTGGCTTACCGGTACTTCTGCCTGCAGAGCCATTACCGCAAGGCCCTGGTGTTCTCCTATGAGAATCTGGACAATGCAGTGGCGGCCTATCAGAAGCTGATCGGCCGGATCGCGGCCCTCAATCCCCAGGACGGCGAGCGGGACGAGGCGGTATTCCAGCAGTATCGGCAGCGCTTCCTGGAGCAGATGGGCAACGACCTCAACACCTCCATGGGCGTTACCTCCGTATTTGATGTGCTCAAGGCCAAGACCAATGATGCCACTAAGCTGGCCCTGATTGGGGATTTTGATCAGGTGCTGTCCCTGAGCCTGCTGGAGAAGGCGGAGGCCAAGCGGGCGGAGGACGCCAAGGCCAAAGCGTCTGCCCAGACCGCCGGCGGCTATACCGTCACCGGTGAGGGAGACCCGGAAGTGGATGCGCTGGTGATGCAGCGCTACGAGGCCAAGAAGGCGAAGAACTTTGCCGAGGCGGACCGCATCCGGGATGAGCTCAAGGCCCGGGGCATCGAGATCATCGATACCAAGGGCGGCGCCACCTGGAAGCGGGTGTAAAATTCTACGAGCGGAGCGGCTAAAAGCCGCTCCGCTTTTTTCTTGACAATGTCCGCCAATTCGGGTAGGATAGGAGTGCAATTTGTCAATATATTGGCTTTTTTAGCAGGAGTGAACGGCATATGGAGCTGAATCGGGCGGTAGCGGAGAACATCAAGCGCATCCGGAAAAGTAAAAAACTGAGCATGGAGCGCACGGCGGCCATTGCCGGAGTGTCCCGCAGTATGCTGGGACAGATCGAACGGGGAGAGGCCAATCCGTCCGTGGCGATTCTGGGGAAGATCGCGGCGGCGCTCCGGGTCCCGGCGGAAGTGCTGCTGGAAAACGATGACTTTGAGACGCTGCTGCTCTCCCGGGAACTGGACAACCGGGCGGTCCGGCTGGATGGGGGAAAGGCCGTGCTCCGGCCCAGTTTTCCGTATGATGATACTACCCGGCAGGAGAGCTTCTTTTTGGACTTGTACATCAGTGCCCGGTATGAACCGGAGCCCTCCGTGCCCGGATGTGTGTGCCATGCCACGCTGATGGCGGGGCGGGTGGCCTTATACGCGGAGGAGCAGCCGTTTGAGCTGATGGAACGGGATGCCCTGCGGTTTGCAGCGGACCGGCCTTACTATTTTGAGAACATGACCAATTCCACGGCCCGGCTCCTGTTGGCCTATCAATATTTGAAGTGAACGAGAAAGGAAGCGTGCATATGGAAATCCGAACCGCCACCATGGCGGATTTACCCCGGGTAGCTGCGGTGGAGGCGGCGTGCTTTCCGGCAGCAGAGGCGGCCACAGAGGCAGATTTTGCCGCCCGGCTGGCAGTGTATCCCAATCATTTCTGGCTGCTGGAGCAGGATGGGGAGCTGATCAGCTTCATCAATGGGATGGTCAGCGACGAGCCGGATCTGCGGGATGAGATGTATGCCGATGCCTCTTTGCATGATGAGTCGGGGGCCTGGCAGATGATTTTCGGCGTGAATACCATGCCGCAGTACCGGCGGCGGGGTATGGCCGCCCGGGTGATGGAACGGGTTATTGCCGATGCCAAGGCTCAGGGACGCAAGGGCTGTGTGCTCACCTGCAAGGACCGGCTGGTCCACTACTATGAGACCTTTGGCTTTCGCAATGAAGGCGTCTCATCTTCTACTCATGGCGGTGTGGTGTGGTATGCCATGCGGTTGACCTTCTGAAAAGAGGAAAATTCCCCTGGAGTCCGGATAGACTTCAGGGGGATTTATTTTGGAATCGGAGGATCAGCGCAGAAATTTTTTCAGCCGCAGGGAGAGGGCGATGGCCAGAGCCAACTTGCCCAGATCCGGCAGAATGAAGGGGATCACGCACCAGCTCAAAGCGGTGCCCAGACTGACGGGGCCGGTGCTCCGGGCATAGACGGTGAGGAACCAAATGGTGCCGAAGGCGTAGCAGACGGCAAGGGAGATGACCCCTGCTGCTGCCATGGCAGGGACAGATGTCCCCAGATGAGCGGTAAGCAGCCAATAGACCAGGGCCTGTGCGGCAAAGCCCAGGATGAAGCCGCCGGTAGCGCCCAGCAGAGTGCCGATTCCTGCCTGGAACCCGGAGAAAACCGGAAGTCCCACAGCACCCAACAGCAGATAGACCACGGTGGCGTAAGTCCCCCGCCGCCCGCCCAGAATGGTCAGGGCCGCGAAGATTCCGAATGTCTGCAAGGTAAAGGGGATGGTGGCGGGAATGGAGATCCAGGCACACACCGCGATCAAAACGGAGAACAGTGCCACATAGACCAGATCCACAGTCCGCAGGCATGCCGCCGTTGTATGGAGTGTCATGATGGAAAACCTCCTCAAGGAAATGGGATATGGTTAGAATACCCTGATATGCTCCAATTGTCAACCATAAAAATTTAAATGGTTAACAATTGGAGGTAATCAAATGGCGGAGGGGTACCCCGCCATTTATCACAGCCCCAGTTCGGGACAGACTTCCCGGATTTTGGCCTGAATGGATTTGAGATCTTCAAATGTTTCCGGCCGCTTTCCGACATCCCGCAGCAAGGCGGCAGGATGGTAGATAGCGGTCATCTGGACGCCGCTGCGGGTAAACCACTGTCCATGCTCACTGGTAATCCGAAAATCTTCCTTGATGATGGCTTTGGCAGCGATCCGCCCCAGACAGACGATGATTTTGGGGCGCAGCAAAGCGGTCTGGCGCCGGAGCCAACCGATGCAGGCGTCCTGCTCCACATTCAGGGGATCCCGGTTGTGCGGCGGGCGGCACTTGACAATGTTGGCAATGTATACCTTCTCCCGGTCCAAACCGATGATCTCCAGCATGTCATCGAGCAGCATGCCTGCTTTTCCGACAAAGGGGATGCCCTGCTCGTCCTCGTGCTGCCCGGGCCCTTCTCCAATCAGCAGAATTTTAGCCTGCCGGGAACCATCTCCGAACACCACGTGGGTACGGGTTTGTGCCAGAGCGCAGCCATGGCAGTGCAGGCATTCTGATTGTAATGTTTCCCATGTATCAGCCATGAGATGGCCTCCTTTTGTAAAAACCAAAGATCCTGCAACAGGATATAAGGGGACAAACCGGCCGAAAGGCTGGGATATTGCTGTTGAAAGGCAGCAAAGACCCACCGTGCCGTGCGGCTTTTCTGAGTATTGTATCACACAAAAAATCGTGGTGCAACGGTGGGTATTTTTTTGCGGTCCGGGTACACTTTGACGGGAGGGACACACATGGAACTTTGGCTTTGGAAATTTTGGACATACAGCTTTTTGGGATTGCTGTTGGAAAAGGCGTATGCCGCCGTGGGACCTCGGAGAGGCGGGGCGCGGCGGTGCTGTCTGCTGCTGCCGCTTTGCCCGGTGTACGGGCTGGGGGTGACGGCAGTCCTGCTGCTGCCGCAGCAGCTGACGCAATCTCCACTGGGAATGGCCCTGTGGGGCGGACTCACCGCTACCGCGGTGGAATATGGTGTGCATGTATGGTATGAATGCCTTCTGGGGGTTCGTTTCTGGGACTATCAGGGCGTATGGGGAAATCTGCGGGGGCGGGTCTGCGTGCCCTTTTCTCTTGCATGGGGATTCCTTCTGGCGGCCGTGCTGCCCGGACTGGAACAGGTGCTTACCCCACTGCTGGAAAAAATCCCGCCGGAGGTCACCTATGCGGCTTTGCTGGTGTTTACCGCTGATGCCCTGCTTTCATCCAGAGTGCTGCTGCGTGCCGGTGATCCGGAGGCGGTGCGGGTGCCGCTGGTGCGGATGCGGGAAAAGCGGGCGGCATAAAGCCTGCTGAATAAAAACCGTTCCCGTGGGCAGCGAACAGGCGCGCCCGGGGGAACGGTTTTTGGTTGGCTGAAGCGATTAGGAATGTAAATGCAGCTTGCGTTTTAGCTGCCGTTTGTAACGGCACAAATGTTCCTGGCATTGGCTGCACTGAAGGGCTTGATTGCTGGATTCAAAAAACCGCTCCCGGCGAAAATGATACGTGATTTCCCAGCGGACAAACAAGACGGCGGCAAGAATACAGGCCCAGCGGGTCAGCGGACCGGTCAGGGGCAGCAGGGGGGTGCAGAGCATGAGGTAGTCCCAGTTATAAATCCGGCAGGTGGTGCAGCAGCGGTTGTGCATCATCCACGCCTGGAAGGGACAGAAAAACAAAATGCAGATGATGTCGCATACACCGTAAAATCCTGCCAGACACACCATGGCTCTCTGGCTTAACCAGCCCAGAACGTACAGTCCAAACACCACGGCGTTGCTGACGATCCATACCGCCAGAACCACGGCCGCGCCCCCGTTGGCATGGCGAATTTCCTGTGAGGAGGGGAGATGGCCGGTGGGGCGAAACCGCCGGGCGAATTCCTTCTGGCAGCCCAGACTCTCGCTTTTGGACGGAAACAGCCGGACCGCCATGGAGAGCATCAGCAGCAGCCACACCACGCTCAAAGGGGTAACGCTTCCCAAGGGTGCGGCCAAGTCTGCATCAAACCGTTTGGGTGCGATGCTTGCATAGGCAACAAGAAACACGAAGGCAGCGCTGCGGGCCGCCAGGCAGAGAAGATAGAAATGTCTCGTATGGCTGGATTTGTTCATGAAAATTCCGGTGCACTCCTTTACACATCCAGGTGGCGCTCCAGCCACTGGCAAAGATCTTGATATACATCCTCGCGGCACGCCTCGTTGAGAATTTCGTGGCGCAGCTGGGGATAAAGACGGAGGGAGACATCCCGCACGCCTGCGCGCTGGAAACTGCGGAAAGCGGCCTGCACTCCGCGGCCGCAGCCGCCTACCGGGTCCATGGCGCCGGAGAGGAAGAGAACTGGTGTGCCCAGATTCATGTTCCGCAGGGCCCGGGGATCCCGGATCAGGCGCAATCCGTTGAGAAGTTCCCGGAAAAGGCCCACCGTGGGAATGCCGCCGCACAAAGGATCGGCCAGATAAGCGTCGACATTGGACGGGTCCAGAGACAGCCAGTCGTAGGGAGTTCGGGCGGGGGAGAAGGGCTTGTTATAGGGGCTGAAGGCCAGACGCTCTACCAAGGGGCTGATCTGCGTCTCTCCCAAGCGGCGGCATTCGGCCCGGGCCAGAGTGCTTCCGGCGGCCAAAACAGCCGGGGACATCTGGCCGGTTCCGACCAGAATTGCCCCGTCCACGGTGCCGGGATATCGGATCAGGTAGGTCCGGGCCAGAAAAGACCCCATGGAATGCCCCAGCAGAAAAAGGGGCAGGCGGCCAAACCGTTCCCGGGCCAGGCGCCTGCAGGTGTCAAGATCGCGGGTGGCGGTTTCCCAACTGCCCGGAGGCCCCAGGTACAGGCGGGGAGCGCCGGGGATCACGGAGCTGCCGTGGCCCAGATGATCGTGTCCAATCACGGCAAAACCCCGCTGGGTGAGATAGGAGGCCAGGGGTTCGTAGCGCAGAATGTGTTCCGAGACGCCATGAGAGAGTTCCACGATGGCCCGGACGGGGACCGCCGGAATCCACGCCGCTGCGTGGATGGAGGTTTTCCCATCTGCGGAGAGGAAGGAAAATTCCTGTTTCTCCATGGAAAACGACACCTCCTTATGCTATACTCCTTAATATGACAGTTTACCACACCCTTGGCGGAAATACCAGAGGAGGTTTGCAGATGGAAACCTATGTCGTAGCGCTGGACCAGGGAACCACGACGTCCCGGGCCATTTCCTTCAATCAGGCGGGAGAGATTGTTTCCCGTGCCCAGTACCCCTTCCGCCAGATCTATCCCCAGCCCGGCTGGGTAGAACATGATCCCATGGAGATCTGGTCCACACAAAAACGGGCTTTGGCGGAGGCGGTGGGGCATACCGACTCCAAACAGATTGCCGCCATCGGCGTCACCAATCAGCGGGAGACCACGATCCTCTGGGACCGGACCACAGGGGAGCCGGTTTACAATGCCATTGTCTGGCAGTGCCGCCGCACGGCGCCCATCTGTGACTGGATGAAGCGGGAGGGCCTGGGGGACCTGGTGGCGGAACGGACGGGTCTGCTGATAGACGCTTACTTTTCCGGTACCAAGCTCAAGTGGCTGCTGGATGAGATCGCCGGTGCCCGGGAGCGGGCACAGAGGGGAGAGCTGTGTGCCGGCACCGTGGACAGCTGGCTCATTTGGCGGCTGACCGGCGGCCGGGCCCATGTGACGGATTATTCCAATGCCTCCCGGACCATGCTCTTCAATATCCATACACTGGAATGGGATGCGGAGCTGTGCCGGATTCTGGATATTCCCATGAGCTTGCTGCCCCAGCCCCGGCCCAACAGTGAGGTCTACGGGTATGTGGCGGAAAACATACCGGGGCTGGAAGCCCTGGCGGGGATTCCCATCTGCGGCAGTGCCGGGGATCAGCCCGCGGCACTGTTCGGCCAGGCCTGCTTTGCCCCGGGACAAGCCAAAAATACCTATGGAACCGGCTGCTTTACGTTGATGAATGTGGGGGAGCAGGCAGTGCGGTCCGGTGCGGGACTGGTCACATCGGTGGCCTGGTCTGTGAACGGCCGGACGACCTATGCGCTGGAGGGCAGTGTGTTCAATGCCGGCAGCACAATTCAGTGGCTGCGGGATGAGCTGGGGCTCATTGCTTCGGCACCGGAATGCGACCGCCTGGCGGAGAGTGTGCCGTCTTCCGGCGGGGTCTATATTGTCCCGGCGTTTACGGGATTGGGCGCGCCGTACTGGGATATGTATGCCCGGGGAACCATGGTGGGTCTGACCCGGGGGACGACCCGGGCGCATTTGGCCCGGGCGGTGCTGGACTCCATTGCCTTCCAGGTGACGGATCTGGTGCGGGTGATGAATCAGGATGCACCTTGCCCGCTGACGGTGCTGCGGGTGGACGGCGGCGCATCGGTCAGCGATATCCTGATGCAGACTCAGGCGGATCTGCTGCGTCTGCCGGTGGACCGGCCTGCCCAGGTGGAGACCACTGCCTTTGGTGCGGCTGCGCTGGCAGGACTGGCGGCAGGTGTCTGGGGAAGCCTGGAGGAACTGACGGGACTGCGCCGCAGCCAGCATGTGTTCCTTCCGCAGCGAGAGGAAGCGGCCTGCGCGGCGGATTATCACCAGTGGCGCCGCGCGGTGGAGCGGGCCCGGGATTGGGTGGAGAGCGTTTAACGGAACGGAAATTTTGTTGCGTTCCACAGGAAAATAGGGTATACTGATTGCAAAGCGCAGGGAAGCGCTGAAAGAGCAATCAGGCGGCATTTGCCGCAGATGAAAGGGGATTACCAAGATGGCTTTTTTCGATGAGTTGACCAAGAAGGCAAAAGATGTGGCCGCTGTGGCTGCGGATCGGGCAAAGGATGCTGCCGAAGTGGCAAAGGGGGCCGCTGAGGTTGCCAAGATCAATATGGCAATTGCCGGCGAACAGCGGGAGATTGATAAGAATTACCGTACCATCGGTGAGTGGTTCGTCAGCGAGTATGAGGGCCAGATCCCCGACGCGGTGCGGGAGCTGGTGGATGCCGTGACGTCATCCAAGGCCAAAATTGCGGAGCTGGAGGCCAGCAAGCCCGCCCGGGAAGAAGAGCCGGTGGTGGAGGTTTCCATGCAGAAGAAGTGTCCCATCTGCGGTGCGGAGTCTGACAGCAAGTTCTGCCCCCACTGCGGTGCCCCGATGGGTGAGTAATCCTCGCGGACAGCGGGGAATGGGCCGGTCCCGTTCCGGGACCGGCCTGTTTGTGTGAAGAGAGGAAGGAAACCAATCGGCAATGGAACCGTATGAATTGATCCGCTCCCGCCGCCGGACCATGGCTCTGGAGATCACGGGAGACTGCCGGGTGCTGGTGCGGGCGCCCATGCATGTGACGCAGGCGGAGGCGGATGCGTTTTTCAACCGGCATGGGGACTGGGTGGCCCGCCATTTGGAGCGGCAGCGCCAGAGGGCGGCTGCCCTGCCGCCGCCTCCTACCCGGGAGGAGATCCGGGGGCTGAAGGCCCGGGCGCAGGCAGTGCTGCCGGGAAAGGTGGCATATTGGAGCCAAAGGACCGGGCTGGTGCCTTCGGGCGTGAAGATTACCACGGCCCGGAAGCGCTACGGCAGCTGCAGCGGAACCAACGGCCTGTGCTTTTCCTGCTTTTTGATGAACTGCCCCGAAGAGGCGGTGGATCTGGTGGTGGTCCATGAGCTGTGCCATATCCGGGAAAAGAACCATGGTCCGGGATTCTATGCCCTGCTAAGCCAATATTTGCCGGATTACCGGGAGCGCAAAAAGCTGCTGCAATAAAAAACCATCCCCGCGGCAACGCCGCGGGGATGGTTTTTTTATAACAGGGCGGAGGCAGCCAACAGTACGATCAGACCCAGGACATTGGCCAGCAGGAAAAGTCCCAGGTACCGTCCCGGCTCTGCGCCGGGAGACCGGAAGTAAAATTTTAGGGAGATGAGGCTGGCCAGGGAGGCGATAGGGGTTCCCAGACCGCCGATGTTCACGCCTTCCAGCAGAGGCTGCCAATTGTCCGTAAAGCCGGAGAGCAGCACCGCCGCCGGGACATTGCTGATGACCTGGCTGGTGAGCACGGCGGTCAGGCAGGTGCTGCGTTCCAGAAGAGACTGTAAAACAGTGTGGACGGCATCGATCCGCCCCAGATTGCCGGAGACGATGAAAAAGCATACGAAGGTAACCAGCAGTCCGAAGTCCAGTTCCTTCAAAATGGAGAACTCGACGACGGCGATGACGGCCAGCACCACCACGGTCATGATGCCGTAAGGCAGAATCCGGAATACCGTCAGCAGGCACAGGGCAAACAGCAGCAGATAGATGCCCAGCTTTTTGGGGGAGCGGATGGGGGCCTCCTCCAGGTCCGGAACCGGAAGCGTCCGGGGCAGTACCGGGATGGCAGCTGCGGTAAGACTGACCAGACTGATTGCGGTCAGCGGCAGCATCACGGCGAAAAAGGACCCGGCCGTGAGATTGTATGCGCCGTAGAGATAGAGATTCTGGGGATTGCCCACCGGGGTGGCCATGCTGCCCAGGTTGGCCGCCATGGTCTGAAGAACCAGAATCATGGCAGCACGGTCCCGGCAGCCGATCTGGTCCAGAAGCAGCAGTGTGAAGGGAACGAAGGTCAGCAGCGCCACATCGTTGGTGACCAGCATGGAGGTGAAGAAGGGCAGCAGCACCAGCGCCACGCCCAGGCCCCGCCCGCCGAAGCGGCTCAAAAGCCGCTGGGAAAGCACCTCGAAGACGCCGCAGGACTGGAAGCCCGCCACCACCGCCATCAGGCACAGCAGCAGGCACAGCACCCTTACATCGATATACCCCAGATACGCGCCGTCCGGCGGTACCAGGAACATGGTAATGACGGCGCACAGCGCCGCCACGCACAAAACTGTCTCACTTTTGAAAAATTCCCAGGCTCTTTTTCCCATACTCTCTCTCCCGCTGTCCGTAAAGTCCGCCTAACAACATAGCACAGCCCCCGCCGGTTTGCAACATTTTTCCAAAAAAAGGACCGGCTCACAAGAGCCGGTCCTTTTCCTGGTTGCTTTAGTCCATAGGGGCGCCGCACTGGGGACAGAACTTGCTGTCGGACTCCGCACCGCAGATGGGGCACTTCTTGCCCTGGGCAGGCGCCTCCTCGCAGGGGGCCTCGTCCTTGGCGGGCTTGCTGGCCTCCAGCTCGGCGATCTTGGCCTTGCTGGCGTTCACCGCCTCCACCAGCTGGCGCACAGCGTCGGGGATCTCGCCCTCGTACTCGCTGACGAACCACTCACCGATGGTGCGGTAATTCTTGTCGATCTCCTTTTGTTCGCCGGCGATGGCAACGCTGATCTTCGTCAGTTCCGCGGCGTCCTTGGCCTTGTCGGCGGCCAGGTAGGCAACGTCCTTCGCCTTCTTGGTAAATTCATCGAAAAATGCCATACTAAAACTCCCTTCCGTAAATACCATCCATGTTTGATTGGGAATCTGCCTGCTTTGTGGTCAGTATACCCCAGATGCGCGGGAAACGCAACAAAATTCCCGGAAGTTTACAGTTCGTTTTCAATCCACTTCCGGGACCGGTCCACCGCACGGCGCCAGCGGGCATAGTCCGCGGCGCAGGCCGCCTCGTCCCGCAGGGGGCGGAACACGCACTGGCTCCGGCGCAGGCCCTCCAGCTCCTCCATGCCGCTCCAGACCCCCGCGGAAAGGCCCGCCATGGCCGCCGCGCCGAAAGCGGTGGTCTCCACCTGGTCCGGCCGGTCCACGCCGATGCCCAGCAGGTCCGCCTGGATCTGCATCATGATGTCGCTGACGGAGGCGCCGCCGTCCACCCGCAGCACCGTGATGGGACAGGGGGCATCCTCGTCCATGGCCCGCACCAGATCCGTCACCTGGAAGGCGATGGACTCCAGCACCGCCCGGGCGATGTGGGCGCGGGTGGTGCCACGGGTGAGCCCTATGATGGTGCCCCGGGCGTACATGTCCCAGTAGGGGGCGCCCAGGCCCGTGAAGGCGGGCACCACCACCACGCCGCCGCTATCCGGCACACTCTCGGCCAGCCGGTCGCACTCCGGCGCACTCTGGATGAGCCCCAGCTCGTCCCGCAGCCACTGGATGGTGCTGCCGGCATTGAATACGCTGCCCTCCAGGGCATAGGTGGTCTCCCCCTTCCAGGACCAGCCCACGGAGGTGACCAGCCCGTTTTTGGACCGCACCGGCACATGCCCCACATTCATCAGGGTGAAGCACCCGGTGCCGTATGTATTTTTCGCCTGGCCGGGGGCAAAGCACGCCTGGCCGAACAGCGCTGCCGGCTGGTCTCCGGCACTGCCGCAGATGGGGATGCCCGCCAGGGCCTCCAGCCCCGGGATACCCTCCGCCACCCGGCCGAACTCCTGGCAGTTGGGCACCGGCTGGGGCAGCAGGCTCAGGGGGATGTCCAATGCCCGGCAGAGGTCGGTGTCCCAGGTGAGGGTATGGATATTGAAGAGCATGGTGCGGGAGGCGTTGGAGTAATCCGTCACATGGACTTTACCGCCCGTCAGGTTCCAGATGAGCCAGCTGTCCACCGTGCCGCAGCGAAGCTCTCCCGCCTCCGCCCGGCGCCGCAGGCCCGGCACTGTGTCCAAAAGCCAGCGGATCTTCGTGCCGGAAAAGTAGGCGTCCAGCAGCAGCCCCGTTTTTTCCGTCACGGTCTCTTCCAGCCCATCGGCGCGGAGATGGTCGCAGATGGGCGCCGTGCGGCGGCACTGCCACACGATGGCGTTATAGACCGGCTCTCCCGTCCGGGCGTCCCACATCACGGTGGTCTCCCGCTGGTTGGTGATCCCGATGGCGGCGATGCGCTTGGGGTCGATGTGGGCGGCGTCCACTGCCTCGGCCATGGACTGGCGCTCCGTGGCCCAGATCTCCATGGGGTCGTGCTCCACCCAGCCGGGCTGGGGATAGATCTGCCGGAAGGGCCGCTGGGCCCGGGAGACGATGCCGCCGGCGCGGTTGAATAAAATGGCACGGGAGCTGGTGGTGCCCTGATCCAGCGCCATCACGTAAGTTTCCATGGAACGTGCTCCTTCCCCGCTTCGGTCCAACGCCGTCCGACCCGAGGCGACCGGTTTCATCTGGCTTTTCCCGGACGGCTGTGCTATGATGCTGATGAAGAAATTATACCATATGGAGGTGCGTATTTCCATGGTGCGCAGTGAATTTACCTTTCTCTCCGCCGACGGCAAGACTCCCATCCACGCGGTGGTGTGGGAACCGGAGACGGCGCCGGTGGGCGTGGTGCAGCTGAGTCACGGGGTGGCGGAGCACATCGGCCGCTACGAGCCTCTGGCCCGCTTCCTCACGGAGCACGGCTTTGCCGTGGCGGGGCACGATCACCTGGGGCACGGGGCCTCCATCCTGCCCGGCGCGCCCCGGCTGTACTTCGGTCCCCGCGGCAGCTGGGTGTGGGCGGCGGAGGACCTGCGGGTGTACAGGGAGCACATCCGTGCCCGCTTCCCCGGCATCCCCTATATCCTTCTGGGCCATTCCATGGGCTCCTTCCTGGCCCGGGCGGACCTGATCCGCTGCCCCGGCCAGGTGGACGGCGCCGTGCTCATCGGCACCGGCCACATGACCCGCAGCATGCAGGCCGCCGGCCGGACTCTGGCCGCCCGGGAAGAGCGCCGGGTGGGCTCAACCAACCCCAGTCCCCTGGTCACCCGTCTGGCCTTCGGCGCGTACAACCGCCCCTTTGCCCCCAACCGCACCAGTGCCGACTGGATCTCCGCCTCCACCGCCAACGTGGACGCGTACCTCGCCGACCCTCTGTGCAACGGAGACCCCACCACCGGATTGTTCCGGGAGATGCTCTGGGGCATTTGGTTTATGACCTACCCCGGCAATCTCAGGCGCATGGATCCGGACGTGCCCGTACTGTTCCTCTCCGGCGAGGAGGACCCCGTGGGCGAAAACGGCAAGGGGGTGCGCCGGGCCGCCCACGCCTTCCGCCGGGCGGGCGTCCACTCCATCACCCTCAAGCTCTACCCCGGCATGCGCCACGAGATCCTCAACGAGGACGACCGGGACATCGTGTACCGGGATCTGCTGTGCTGGCTGCGCCACCGGCTGCCGTCCCAGGAGGCCTGAGCGCAAAAGGGAGATATCCCCGGTACGGCGCAGCAGCCGCACCGTACAGACGCCGTCCGCCGTCACTGCCAGCACCAGAACAAAAGTCACCTGGGGCGGCACGGTCTCCAGAAGCGGTGCCAGCACCGCCTCCAGCCGGGGCAGCATCAGGGCCAGCAGCGCGCCCCAGGCCAGAGAAAACCGCAGGCACACCCGGCCCCCCAGGTTCCACCGCTGGGTCCCGTAGTCCCAAAAGCGCACCCCCAGCCACGCCTCATAGGCCCAGTGTACGGCGAACTCCACCGCAGTGGCTGCTGCGCCGCCCCACAGCGCCAGGGCAAAAAAATTCTCCCGCACAGCGTCGGGCAGGGCCAGCGCCGCCAGAACCCCCAGGCCGTAGACCGGGCACAGCGGCAGCAGCCAGCAGCACCGACGGCTCTCTCCCCGGCCTCCGGTCAGTGCGGCATAGGCCGTCTCCAGCCAAAAGCCCAGGAAGCTGTATACCAAAAACCGCAGAAATACCATGCATCCACTCCTCCCTGCCTCTCAGTCTGCCCCGCGGCACGGCAGGTTATGCCGCATTGCGCCGCGGAGGCATCTATGCTATACTTTGAAAAAACGGGAGGTGACCATATGGCGGATTCTTGGGAAGCGCTGGAGGCCGAATGCCTGCGCTGCAACGGCTGCGCCCTTTGTGAAAAGCGGCAGCATGTGGTCTTCGGCGACGGCGCCAGGGACGCGGAGATCCTGCTGGTGGGCGAAGGACCGGGCCAGCGGGAGGATGAACAGGGCGTTCCCTTTGTGGGCCCGGCCGGCCAGCTGCTGGACGATATGCTGGAGATCATCGGTCTGGACCGCACCAAGGTATACGTGGCCAACATCGTCAAGTGCCGTCCGCCGGGAAACCGGGACCCGCTGAACGTGGAGCAGGACGCCTGCATAGGCTTTCTCCGGCGGCAGACCGCCCTGCTGCGGCCAAAAATGATCGTTTGTTTGGGCCGCATCGCCGCCAAGGCCATCATCAAGGAGGACTTCCGCATCACCGCCGAGCACGGTCAGTGGTTTGAGCGCCGGGGCGTCTATATGACCGCCATTTACCACCCCTCCGCCCTGCTGCGGGACCTTTCCAAGCGGCCGGAGACCTTTTCCGACCTCAAATCCATCCAGGCCAAGATCCGGGAAGTTTGCAGCCATACCACCGTGTAAGCGCCGCGGGGCAACTGCCCCGCGGTTTTCTTTTCCTTAGTTGTTAACCTTTTTAAAATTTTAGGTTGACAATTGGCGTATCCTGGCGTATGATCGACCCATCGGATTACAAGGAGGAATTATTTTGAAGTCTCACAGCCGTCTGCGCACGGTGGACCTCGCCTATTTGGGCCTGTTCGCCGCGCTCATGGCCATCTGCGCCTGGATCTCCGTGCCTATGCCGGCGCCCCTGGTCCCCTTTACCCTGCAAACCTTCGCCATTTTCGCCGCTGTGACCACCCTGGGCGGCCGCCGGGGCACTTACGCGGTGGGTGTCTATCTGCTGCTGGGCCTGGTGGGGCTGCCGGTCTTTGCCGGTTTTCGCAGCGGGCCCGGCACGCTGCTGGGCACCACGGGCGGCTACATTCTGGGCTTTTTCGTCTGTGCCGTAGTCTATTGGCTGGTGACCGCACGGCTGGGAGAGTCTCTTTGGGTCGTGCTCCTCGGGGGGGTCCTGGGGCTTGCCGCCTGCTACGCCTTCGGCACCGCCTGGTTCTTGCTGCTCTACACCCGCACCACCGGCCCTATGGGCCTGGGGGCGGCCCTGGGCATGTGCGTGGTGCCCTATGTGCTGCCGGACCTTTGCAAGCTGGCGCTGGCGGTGCTGGTGAGCCGCCGTGTCCGGCCCCACCTGCGCTGAGCGGTTTGCCCTATGAAAAAACGTCCCGGGATGCGATGCATCCCGGGACGTTTTCCACATTCCCTGTTAAAAGGTCAGCCGCATGGCATACCAGACCGCGCCGCCGTGGGTGGAGCCGGACACCCCCTCACAGCGGTAGCCAAAGGACTCGTAATAATGGATCAGCTTTTCCTTGCAGGTGAGCACGCAGCCCCGGCGGCCCTGGGCCCGGGCATCGGCGCTCACCCGCTCCAAAAGCGTTCCCGCACAGCCCCGGCGCCGGTAGGCGGGGATAGTGTTGACGCCGAAGATCATCTGCCAGGCGCCCTGCTCGTTGTGCAGGTGCGGGTCATGGTACATCTCGTCCCGCAGCACCGGCTCGTCCGTCACCATACCGTTGACATAGCTTACCAGAGTCCCCTCGTCCTCCAGCAGCCAAAAGTGAACGGGATACACCGCCAGCCGGCGGGCGATGGACGCCTCGTCCGCCGCCTCCGCCGGAGGAAAACAAGCGGCCTCCACCGCTGCCAGGGCCTTCAGATCCGCCTGTGTGGCAGTTCGGATATGCATGGAATTCCTCCTTATTTCAAATACCGGTAGCTCAAAAGCAGCCGGGCCGTGGAATTGGTCATGTTCTCAAACCGATAGGGCCGGTCCGCCGCAAAGCGCAGGGCATCCCGCTCCAAAAGCTGGAAGTCCTCGTCCTGGGCCGTCAGCTTCACGGAGCCGGACAGGACCGTGGCGTGACAGATGCACCCGGGCACGGACGGCTCCGGGGCGTACCGGGCGCTGATGTACAGGTCCAGGAAAAAATTCTCCTGCCGGGTCACCTCGTCATAGGGAAAAGAAGGACGCAGCACCGCCTTGCCCCCGTCCAGACGAGCGGGCTTGGTGTCCAGCTCCCGCACCAGCTCCAGCGGCTCAAACGCATCGTTTTCCAGCAGCACCTGGGCAGGCACCTTCAGCGCCAGGGCCAGCTTGCCCACCACCGCCACGGAGGGGTTTGCCTCTCCCCGCTCGATCTGGCCCAGCATGCTGCGGGACACGCCCGCGATAGCCGCCGTACGCTCCATGCTGAGTTTTTTGCTTTTGCGGATGCGTTTGATGTTTTCCCCTACCGCCCGGTTCAGTTCCATACTAGGCGCCGCCCTTCTCTAAAATCACACAGTATATTGGTCGCTTCGACGTTTATAGTACCCGTTTTCCCTATTTGTGTCAATAGCGGCTGAGCGGACGGACGTAAAAAAAGCGGAGCGGCTCAGCCGCTCCGCTTTTTCTTTTTTGTCAGATGCGCTTCCAGACGGCGCCGCCGGGCACGTCGGTGATCTCGATGCCCTGCTGCTTAAGCTCGTCACGGATGCGGTCGGCCTCGGCAAAGTTCTTGGCCTTCTTGGCCTCCGCCCGGGCCAGCACCTTGGCGTCCACCTCCGGGTCGCCCTCGCCGGTGACGGTGTAGCCGCCGGAAGTGGCGGTGGCAGCGGTCTTGGCCAGCTCCTTCCGCTTTTCCGCAGCCCGCTCCAGGAGGCTCAGGCTCAGCACCTGGTCAAACTCGCCCAGCAGCGCCAGCTTGGTGGCGTCATTGGTCTTGGCCTTGAGCACATCGTAGAGGGCCGTCACAGCCAGGGACGTATTCAGGTCATTGTCCAGCGCCGCCTTGAACTTATTCCGCAGCTCCGCCGCCGCGGCCTCGTCCACGTCGCCGCCCTCTTTCAGCGCGGCGATGCGGGCGATGAGCTTATCATAGGCGGTCTTGGCGTTGTCCAGGTTCTCCCAGGTGAACACCAGGGCCTTGCGATAGTGGGACTGGAGGCAGAACAGGCGGTAGACCAGAGGATCGTAGCCCTTCTCCTCCAGCAGGGAGACGGTCAAAAATTCGCCCTTGGACTTGCTCATCTTGCCGGTGGCGGTGTTCAGGTGGTGGACATGGAACCACTGGGGGCACCAGGGGTGGCCCAGGTAGCTCTCGGACTGGGCGATCTCGTTGGTGTGGTGGGGGAAGGCGTTGTCCACGCCGCCGCAGTGCAGGTCCAGATACTCGCCGTTGTGCTTGAGGGAGATGCCGGAGCACTCGATGTGCCAGCCGGGATAGCCCACGCCCCA
>ENA-UEYL01001560-UEYL01001560.1-human-gut-metagenome-genome-assembly--contig:-NODE-1560-length-19249-cov-4.137596_pt1 | contig 19249 bp, 16 predicted proteins | sample MGYA00242941_ERZ507946 | MGnify/ENA primary metagenome ERZ507946 (study PRJEB26167, sample SAMN06115482) | human gut metagenome | host: Homo sapiens | place: China:Guizhou | collected 2015-03-11...
GAATTGTGTTTCCTCTGTAATCAAACCAGCTCTCCGCCTGGGCATAGTAACTGAAATGGGACGCGGTCCGGCCGCAGGCGGCAAGAGCATTTTCTACAACGTCCAGAGTTTCCTCCGGTGTGGGCAGGGCAATACTTTCGCCGGAATCCGTGAGAGGCTGGACCACCTGGACATCATAAGGGTACATTTGATTCAGAGTTTCCTCGCAGCTTTGATAGAGGGTGATGGTGGTAGATACCGTTACCAGCACCATGGTGGAGAGAATGCAGATGTTGGCAAGGCCGATGGCGTTTTGTTTCATTCGGTGCAGCAATCCTGCCACGGCGGTAAAGTGCCGGGTTTGATAGTAATAGCCGGGATTGGCCCGCAATGCTTTGAGTACCGCCACGGATCCGGCGGTGAACAGGCAGTATGTGCCGATCATCACCAGAACTACTGCCAGGAAAAACAGGGCCAGGGCCTCTACAGGATTTTGCACCTTCCAGGAGAGAATATAACCGCCGCCCAGGGTCATAAGGCCCAGCACCACCAGCAGCCATTTTGTCCGGGGCTCCTGTTCTCCCATGGAATTGCTGCGAAGCAGTTCTACCGGCCGGGACCGGCCCACATGGAAGAGATTGTATACCAGCGTCAGCGCAAAGAGGGCGGCGAACAGGGAAGCGGTGCTGACCATTCCCTTGCTGCTGATTTCAAAACCGAATTCCACCGGCAGCTGTGCGATCTGCAGCAACAGCAGAAGCGTCAGCTTGCTGAAAAGAACCCCGACTGCAATGCCGCCTGCGATGGAGATGCACGCACAGTAAGCCGTTTCCCAGAGACAAAGCAAGGCAATATGCCGCTTTTCCAATCCCAGAATGTTGTAGAGTCCCAGTTCCCGCCGGCGCCGCTTCATCACAAAGCTGTTGGCGTAGAGCAGCAGCGCAGCGGAAAAAAGTGCTACCACAATACAGCCCAGATACATCAGACTCTGGAGGTATCCGGCCCCCCGGACGGAGGCGACGATTTGGCTGTCCGTCAGGTAACAGAGGATATAGTACATGGCCGCGGTACCGCCGCAGGAGAACAGGTACGGCCCGTAGTACCGGCCGTTGCGCAGCAGATTTACCAGGGCCAACCGGGGGAAAAAGCCGGATTTACGCATGGGAACCGCCCCCCTCCGCCAGAATGGTCAGGGTGTCGGAGATGCGGCGGAACATGGTTTCACGGCTTTCTGCACCGCGGTAGAGCTGATGGTACACCTCTCCATCCCGGAGAAACAGGACCCGTCCGGCGTGGCTGGCGGCTTTCACGGAATGTGTGACCATAAGAATGGTTTGTCCTGCGGCATTGACCTGACCGAACAGGTCCAGCAGATTGTCTGAGGCGCGGGAATCCAGTGCGCCGGTGGGCTCGTCGGCCAGAATGATCTGGGGATCCGTGATCAGAGCCCGGGCCACCGCTGCGCGCTGCTTTTGCCCGCCTGAGACCTCGTAGGGATATTTGGAGAGGATATCCGTGATCCCCAGCTGTTGGGCGATAGGTTCCAGGCGCTTGCGCATGGTCGGATAATCCGTTCCCGCCAGGACCAGGGGGAGAAAGATGTTGTCCTGCAGAGAAAAGGTATCCAGCAGATTGAAGTCCTGAAAGACAAAGCCCAGATGAGACCGGCGAAAAGCGGCCAGATCCCGCTCCCGGATATCGGAAAGCGCCTTGCCGTTCAAAAATACGTCTCCGGCGGTGGGACGGTCCAAGGCTGCCAGAATATTCAAAAGCGTGGTTTTGCCGGAGCCGGATTCGCCCATAATGGCCACGTATTCCCCGGACTCTACGGAAAAATTGACGTTGGACAGGGCTTGGACTTGGTTGCCGCCGAAACGGGTGGTGTAGATTTTTTGCAGATGCTGTACTTCCAGCAGAGCCATAGAAGGTTCCTCCTTTTGCCCCGGTGCTCCGGGGCGGGATGAGACCATGATACAGCGAAGCCGGACTGCCTGCCATTGTCTTGGCTTACAGTCCGGCTTCGTATCTTACAGTTTTGTAAGGTACTATTCCATGGTCCGCGCTTTCCGGCTCAGGTCCAGCCGTGCAATGGTGCCCTGTCCCGGACGGGAGACGATGGTAAGATCGTGATTGAGCTGCTCCGACACCCGGCGGCACAGGTATAATCCGATGCCGGTGGACTTTTGACCCGCCCGGCCGTTATACCCGGTAAAGCCCTTTTCAAAAATCCGGGGCAAATCCTCCTCCCGGATGCCGATGCCGGTGTCGGCAATGACCAGCGTTTCGCCGTCTCCGTAAATGCGGACAGTGCCTCCGGCAGGGGTATATTTCAAGGCGTTGGAAAGCAGCTGCTCTACCACAAAAGAGAGCCATTTCCCATCGGTGAGAACGGTGCGGTGGATTTCCTGAAAATCCAGGGTAATGTGTTTGAGGATGAACAGCCGGGCAAACTTTCGCACCGCCTGCCGGACCAGCGCGTTCAGGTCGGTGTCCTGAAAGACATAATCGGTGGAAGCACTGTCCAGCCGCAGGTAGCCCAGAACCATATCCACATATTGGCTGATTTTCAAAAGTTCTGCTTCCAGCGGCTCCCGCGGCGGCGGATTTTCCTGGAGCAGCAGGCTTGCCGCGGCAATGGGCGTTTTGATCTGATGAGCCCAGAGGGTATAGTAGTCGGTCATATCCTCCAGCTTGTCCCGCTCCCGGGCCAAAAGGCGGGTCCGCTGGGCGGCCACCGCAGTCAGCAGGGCCTGGTAATCTTCCTCCAGCAGATCTCCGGCAGGGGGGAGGGGCAGAACCGGTTCTTCTGTCCGTTTCATCAGCTGCAGCAGCTCCCTGTGGCGGGAGCGAAAACGCCAGAAGCCGAGAAGAAATACGCCGGCGCCCAGTGCCAAACACAGGGCCGCCGCATAGCCGATTGCCTCCAGCGGCAGATCATAGAGCGAGAATACGGCGGCGAATACCGCGGTGATTCCGATTAACAGCAGCACCAACAGCTTTTGCCGCTTCAAGTATTCCAGAAGTTCCATCACTTATTCCTCCACCAGATATCCCTCGCCCTTGCGGGTGCGGATCAAATCCGGCAGTCCGGCTGTCTCCAGCTTGCGCCGCAGGCGGCCGACATTGACGCTCAGAGTGTTTTCATCTACAAAGCTGTCGGATTCCCACAGCCGGGTCATCAACGCCTCCCGGCTGACCGTTTGGCCCTTGCGCTCCAGCAGCATCTGTAAAATGCGGAACTCATTGCGGGTCAGCTCCACCCGCTCTCCATCTGCTGTCAGCGTTCCGTCCGACACGTTCAATACGGCGCCGCCGCACCGCAGCAGTCTCTGCGGCGGACCGAAATCATAGGCCCGGCGCAGCATGGCCTGGATTTTGGCGGAGAGAACCTGCAGATCAAACGGCTTGGCCAGCAGGTCGTCGCCGCCCAGCTGCATGGCCATCACGGTGTTGACATTGTCCGCGGCGGAGGTCAGAAACAAAATCGGGACCTTGGAGACCTTGCGGATCTCCTGGCACCAGTGGTAACCGTTGAAAAACGGCAGGGAGATGTCCAGCAGTACAAGCTGTGGGTCAAAGGCGGCAAACTCCTGCAGGACGCGGTCAAAGGCCTGGGCACAGCGGACGGTGTAGCCCCAGCCCTCCAGATACCGGGCCACGGCTCCGGCTATGACCTCGTCATCCTCAATTAGAAAAATACGGTACATGGGTGCACCTCCTTGGCAGAACAGAGCGTACCATTCCCGCTTGAAATTGTCAATTGCCGGGGCCGAGGGGCGCATCCTGCCGGTTCAGATTCCGTCACCGGTTGGCCGGTGCAGCCGGTGACATTGTACCCGCCCGGTTCCCGCTGCTTGTATTCTGCCGGAACGGGAAGCTTGCAGCGGAGCAATGCGCTGATTGACGGAGCGGCTGCGCACAATTGGACAATGGAAACTCTGGGATGGGACACGCGGCAAAAAAGCTGCGCGCCAACTGTCTGCATGCTGCATAAGATGGCAGGAGCCCCCTGGCTCAATACAATAAAAGGAGTACAACTTATTATGGGTATGCCTGTGATTACCGCCAGTTCCATCACCAGAGACCAGGCGATCACCGATCTCATTCAATCTGTGGCGCTGGAGGAGACCGCTCTTTCTCATATTCTCAATGCAGAAGGAGAGAAAATTCAGAAAATGGTGGCGCTCCCCGACGTGACGCCGGATGTGCTGCTGGCCACCAATAAGTCCGTGGAATCCATGGTCAACGCAGTGTCTCGTCTGGAGATGATTCTCCAGTCCAAGCTGTCCAATTTCGACGACAGCCTGTAACTGCCTGATTTTTCCAGAATAGCAGCAAACTAACGGGGCGGGGTCTTCTGCGGAAGACCCCGCCCCGTGATTCACCGCTTCGCCGTTTTCCGCATACTGTAAATGTGGAGCAGGTTTTACCTGACTCCAGCCTGGAATCTACGGATCCAGGCCGGTGTAATTCCAATAGGAGGATTGACTATGGCAATCAATTTCGGCCTTGCCAATGACTACAATGTATTTGTCTTTGGCGATTTGAACCTGAGCAATACGGATGCAGAGGGCCGAGTAGCGGTTGGGGGCAATGCCACCCTTAGCAACTATGGCGTTGGCGCCGGAATCACGCCGCTGCCCCCTGTCAACACAGATCCATCCTTTGTGGTGGACGGAAGTGTTGATGTGACCGGGGGCTCCAATGCCAGCGGCAACACGGTGATCAATCCAAACAGCAGTGTGATCAACTATACCATGGGGAACCCCAACGGCCAGCTTATCACGGGGACACCCATTGATTTCACAGCGGCAGAGCGGTATTTGAAGTGTGCCTCTGCTTTTTGGGGCGCGTTGGTACCAAACGGCGTGGGCACAGTGGTTTTTGGCCAGCTGAATCTGACGGGAACCGATGAGGTTTTGAACATCTTTTCTCTGGACAGCGGAAACCTCTACGGCACTGGGTTTTCGCTGGCGCAGCTCAATGGTATCAACATCACTGCGCCGCTGGGGTCTACGATTCTCATCAATGTAAACGGAACGGCCATTCAATATGGCAGTTATCAAATCTTTCGTAATGGGACGGCAGCAACCCGTGAGAATGCGCGCCGGATTTTGTGGAACTTTCCGCAGGCGTTGTCCTGGTCGAACAGTACCACGGCCATCTATGGTTCCGTGCTGGCGCCCTTTGCCGCTGCCAACACGACCTACAGCCAGATCAACGGTAATATCATCTTTGATCGGTATTCCGGCAATGCTGAGAGCCACAACGAGCTGTTCATTGGCGAACTGCCGGAGGCCGTGACTTGCTTGCTGACCACAACCAGCACGACGAGCACGACCAGCACGACGAGCACGACCAGCACGACGAGTACGACCAGTACCACGAGTACGACGAGTACGACCAGTACGACCAGTACGACGAGTACGACGAGTACAACGAGTACGACGAGTACAACGAGCACGACCAGTACGACCAGTACGACCAGTACCACGAGTACGACGAGTACGACCAGTACGACGAGTACGACCAGTACGACCAGTACCACCAGTACGACAACCACCACAACAACCACGACTTCGACTACCACAACGTCTACCACCACGACCCAGGCTCCGGTGCCCCGCAGTCAGGCGATCACCGATTTGATTGCTTCGATTGCGCTGCAGCAGGCGGCATTGTCTCACATCCTCAATGCGGAGGGAGAAAAGGTGCAGAAGATCCTGTCTTTTGACGGGTTGTCTCCGGAGACCATTCTTCTGACCAATCGGTCTGTCGAGACCATGGTGAATACGATTTCCAATCTGGAGATGGTTCTTGCTGACAAAATCGCTCTGTTTAAAGAGAGCATTTGCGGCGGGGATGGACAATAAACTAGAGAGGGCGCAGCAAGATCTTGCTGCGCCCTCCAGTTCAAGAGGAAAGTGGGAGAGCGCTTAATATGAAAGTTGCCATTTTGACGATGTTTTCCGGCTTGGCTACCACATATTCTCTGGTGAATGTTGTAGCCGATCAGATCAAGATGCTGCTGGAAGCGCAGGTAGAGCTAAAGCTTCTGGTGAGTGAGACCTGTCCGGATACGGAGCGCTGGGGAATTTTTTTGGATCCCCGGCTGGAATGGGTGAAAATTACCAACACCTGTCATGGAGCCCCGATTGTATGGCGCGATTACTCTGCTCCGACAGGCACGGTGCACGAGACATTTTATGAGGAAGCAGCGCAGATTGCAAAAGACTATGTCCGCGCCCTTCAGGATGTGGATGTATGCATTATGCACGATATTCTGTATCAAGGCTGGCATTTGGTCCACAATGCGGCCATCCGTCAGGCGCAGAAGAGCCTGCCCGGTGTGAGATTTCTGGCGTTTACGCATTCACTGCCGGTCAGCCGCCCCCAGAAACTGGAGGAACCCTTTTCTTTTCGCTTTACCGCCATGCCCAATACCCGCTTTGTCTATCCCAGTTATTCCGGGATTGAAGCTTTGGCACGGCAATATGACGTGCCGCAGGGCAGCTGTGCGGTGGTATACAACAGCCTGCCTCTGCTGGAGATGCTCAGCCAGGACGTGCAGAAAGTGGCAGGCAGCATCGATTTGTTGAATGCGGATATTTTGGCGGTCTATCCCGGACGGCTCACCACCGGCAAGCGGTTTGAGAAGGTCGCTGCCTTGGCAGGGGCGATTCAGCGCAAGACAGAGCAGCGTACGCGGGTCATTTTCTGTGATTTCCCCAGTGCGGATATTCCCGGCAGAATCTACAAGGACACGATCCGGATGGAAGGGCAAAAATTTGGCCTGGAAGCAGGGGATATGGTCTTTACTTCCGATCTGGGATATGAGCAGGGATTTCCGCGGCAGGGCGTGTTGGAATTGTTCACGCTGTCCAATCTGTTTTTGTGTCCCTCCTACTCGGAATCCTTTGGCTTGACTGTCTTGGAAGCGGCCAGCCGTGGAAATTTCCTGGTGCTCAATGAAGCAGTGCCTGCGCTCAAGGAGTTGGGAGACAGCCTCGGTGCGTATTTCATGCGGTGGGACGCACGGAACTTTGGATATGATACGCATGAGCGGTATGTTCCGTCGGAGCAGGCGTATTATGAAGAGCACGGGGAAAGGATTGTCAACTTCATGCGGGAGGATCGCAGCCTGCGGGCCAAAACCCGGGTGCGTACGCAGTATCACGGGGCGTGGATCTGCCGCAATCAGCTGATGCCGCTGCTGACAAGTACCATCTGACAAACAGGAGGCAATGGCGGCGACTGCTGTGAGAAAACATTCTGGCTGACTCCGTAGAGTTTGCACAGAAAACGCCCTCTTCGGATCGGATGCTATCATCGGATTCGAAGAGGGCATTCATCATTCATCGACCGTTCCGACCATAAAAGGCACGGTGAGTTGGCGGAGCCGGTTCTTTCTGCGCCTTTGTAATTTGAGAAGCGGATCTGTTTCGGTCTTTAAAATATAAAAGCAGAGTGCAATAGTAGGAATTCTTTCCTTAAAAAAGCCCGGATTGTTCCTTTTTCCAGTGGGCCTGTGCTTCTTCACGAGTGGGGGTACGGGCGATGGCAGCGGAAAAGGGGCTGCCAAACAGAGCCCCGGAAAGGCGGGTCATCCATGTGGTTAGGACCTCCGGAATCAGCGGACGAACCTCCGATAAAAAGAGTACAGCGTAGTTCGGAGAAGCGGACGGCGCCCGTAGATCCAGCAAGGTACGCTTTGAAGATAGGGGCTGATTGCAGAAGGCCAGATCCGGAGTAAAGTGCCGGTAATAGAGTCCGCCGATAAAGTAGGGGATCTTGCCCAGCTGCAGATCCTCTGTTTTGTGAAGAAAAGCAGGGTAATCAGGGTCCTCCGGCTCCATGAAGGAGCTGTCGCGAAGGATTTCCCGCAGACCGGGAAGCGTATAAAAATCAAAGTGAAAAAAGGGGACGGAACCTGCCGTGTCATCTGTCAGGGCAAATTCCACCGCATTGGGACAGGCGGGAGTGGAGGTCCCGCATTGGTAGACACCCCACCAGTAGTTCCAGTGACGGATCTGGAGATATTTAAGAGCCTGCTGTTCCATAGAAGTCCTCCTTTTTGGGGAATGTGCGAAGCGCATACGGTGTGATTGCGGAGGCACTATATCATATCGTCCCACGGATTCCATGAAATTTTTTTGAACTTTTTATGGAGGAAATTAGTTTTATTTGGGAATATCGATTAAAAATTATGATTTTTGCCATAGAATTTGGAAAAATGGGGCAGCTTTTTCCTGAAAAAATAAAAAAGAGACAGCTATGCAGCTGCCTCTTTTTTTTGCCCGTTCAACCCCAAAAGCTGGAGATCGGAACGCGGATCCATTGATTTGCCCGCCGGCAGCCTTTGCATCGGGAAAGACCGGGGTCAGACAAGCCGGGTATGGAGACCCTCCTGTTCCCATATCGCGTGCGTATGAATCAGCTTATGAATCAGGATTTCCAGATCGCCTAATTTTTTCTCATCCATGGGAAGAGAAAGGTCTGTGATCATCAGCTTCTGCAGTGCTTCTGCCCGGGTCTTCTTTTCGGCGGAATGCACGTAAATGCCGATGCGGTCGTATAACACGTGCAGATTCCCGCTGGAGGGGTCAATGTCAAAGGGCTGCAGAGATAAAAAGATGATCAGCTGGCTGGGAATATGCGTGATTTCAAGCCACCGCCAGTTGCTTAGGTCATACGGAGGAATCAGCCGGTCACCGGAACCGTAGGTGCGCTTGCCCCGCCCGGCGGCAGTGCCGCAGGATACCCGAAAATCAGATCTTGTCTGAAAATAGTCCCGCAGCAGCTGCCATTGCTCCTCTCTGGCTGCATAATAGGAATCACGGCTCTTTTCAAAGCGTGCTGCCGATTCGATATATGATTGGATGGTGTTGCCCATGATGTTACCTCCATACGCCGACGAAGAGAGTGACTTACGGGATGTTGCCGGAGAAATTCGCAGGAAAGACCTTGAGTACAGTTCAACGCGGCAAATAACGGCTTTTCCCAGTATACGTCTCAAATGTCATTTGTACAACATTTTTATGCGGGAGGACCGAGAGTGCTGCCGGACTGACAACGAAGCCGGCTCGTCTTGTACCCCCTGTATATCATAGGAAAACAGCCCCGCCCGATTCAAAACGAATCGGGCGGGGGATTGCACAATATGCCGGGGGATGAACGCATGTTTTGCTTCCTGGGGCATTTAGGCGGGAATCAGGGATCGTCGTGTGATTCCGGATCGGTTGGGAAGGGGTGCCACGCCGGCGGGTCCTTATGCCGGGTAAACAGGGCCTTGATTCGTTCCAATATGGAATCCACAAAATGGAACCATAGATTGCCGAATATCACAATGCCGACCAAAACCAAAAGGCCGGCACCAATTTCAGCCAAGGGCATAAAAGCACCTCACTTTGTGGCGAACTGATTCATGAAGAAATCGGTAAAAGCGGCCAGCTCCGCTTCCTGGGAGACGTAGACGTAGAGGTTTTCATCATCCAGCCAATCGTAGGCATTGATTCCGATATACCCCTTTTTGTCGGGGTAAATGATGAAGGCGTCCGTCGGATACTTGTTTCGATAGGCCTTGAGAATCTCGCTGCGGCGGTAGTATGTGGGATCGCCGCAGCCGGACAGATCGGGAACCGTGGGGACGACCACAATGGTTGCCTGCGGTGCGTTCCAACCGACAATCAGATTGCCGATTTTGGTCTTGCTGCCGTGAACAAACCCATAGTTAAAACGTGCCACATCCTCCGTATAACCGAAGATCAGCTGGTAGTCGTCCCCGTTTTCGACAACTTGGTTGAACAGAATCCGCATTTTGTTTGCATTTGCGCGGCTCTTCTCCATGTCTACTTCCGGTCCCTTGAAGAATTTGCTGAAAAGTCCCATGTTGATATCCTCCTGTGCGGTATTTTATTGGCGGGCTGCAAAGATGCGGATTGACGCGGCTTCACAGCCTGACCTTTTAAATAAAGATAAATGTGTTGATTTGTATTTATTTCAAGAAGAAGTATGCCGTCCGAATATCACGATGTGACACGATATTCAGACGGCACTTCACGCGGTTCTTTAAGATGCTGCGGGCGGATGGGTTTTCCAATGTTCCATACAGGAGACAATGGCGTCAATTTGAAAGGTCAGAGTTTCATCGGCTGCCTCAGGAACAAACAGCGGCAGGGTTTGGGGGATGGCACGGCGAATCACCATGGCAGTCAGACTGAGATTCGTGAAAAGATGAATGCGCGCAGGATCGGATGTTATTCCAAAGCATTCCAGCAGACTGCCGAACAAGCGGAACTGTTTTTGACGGAATACCTGATAGCTTTCCGGTGACAAACGGCAGAAAATCTTTTGCTGCTCTTCGATGGTCAAAACCGCAATTCCGTGCTGTTCCCCATAACAGCATGCGTACAGAAACTGTCGGACTGCCTCCCGCCAGCTCAGTGCAGAATCCGCCATCAGGCTTTTGGCATAGGCGAGAATACGGGGCTGCTGGAGATAGAGGGTCTCCACAATCAGGTCCTCTTTGGAAGGAAAAAATGTATAGAAAAAGGTGCGGGAGATCCCCACAGAGCGATAGATTTGTTCCACGGTAGTGTGCTGAATCCCCTGATGGGCCATGAGGTCCAGCGCTGTGGTGATCAAGGCACTGCGAATCCGGTCTCGTTCTTCCTCAGAATAGGCGACCTTGGGCATACGGTACCTCCGTAAAATAAAGATAAAAATGATAGATTATCTTTATTTTAGCATGCACACGCCGACAAGACAAGAGAGAATTGCACGGGGGAGCAATTACGCATGGATGACATGGAGAAAATTTTGCTGAAAAGGGGGATAATCCAGCATTTTGACGAAAAAAGCCGGAAAAATTCCAGAGTGTTTTTGGAATAAAATCCAACCCAAAACGCGGTTTTTTTACAAAAAATATACAGTATCCGGCGAGGATTTGTGTTAAAATATTTCCAAATAATGAGTTGTACGGGAACGTCTTCCGACACTGGATCCCACCACAAATGAGGTGGGATTCCGGCCCGCCGCGCGTTCCCCGGAAGGAGTGTGGATATGGCACAGACCGGTTCTAATCTTTTGCGGCTGGGCGTGGATGTTGGCTCTACCACAGTGAAAACAGTGGTGCTGGATCCCGCAACCCATGATGTGTTGTTTACCCGCTATCAACGGCACAATGCACACCAGGCAGACACCGTCCGGCAGCTTTTGGAGGAAGCTGCCGGGCGGTTTCCCGATGCGCGGTTCCGTGTAGGTGTCTGCGGTTCCGGTGGCCGCCCCATTGCCACCGTTCTGGGTGCACATTATGTGCAGGAAGTCGTGGCCAATGCCGCGGCCATCCGGGCGTTGTATCCCCAGGTGCGCACGGCTGTGGAGCTGGGCGGACAGGATGCCAAAGTGATCTTTTTCCATTATGACGAGGCGGCCGGTAAGCTCCAGACCTCGGACATGCGGATGAACGGCAGCTGCGCCGGCGGTACCGGCGCATTTATTGATGAGATCGCCGCGCTTTTGAGCGTGCCGGCTGATGAATTTGAGCAGCTGGCAGCACAGGGAAAGACTGTTTACAGTATCTCCGGCCGGTGCGGTGTGTTTGCCAAGACGGATATTCAGCCTCTTTTAATTCAAGGTGCGGAACGGGCGGATATTGCCCTGTCCACGTTCCATGCCATTGCCAAGCAGACCATCGGCGGACTGTCCCAGGGCCTGGAGCTGACGGCTCCCATTATTTTTGAGGGCGGGCCCCTGACCTTCAACCCCACATTGGTAAAGGTATTTGCCCAGCGGCTGGGGCTGCGGGAAGAGGAGATTGTTCGCCCGGAGCATCCCGAGACCATTGTGGCCCGGGGAACCGCCATTGCCCTGGATGAATTGTTCCCTGGAGAGAAGGACTCCATGACGCTCTCCCAGGCGTTGGAGCGGCTGGCGGCTGCGCCGGCGCCGCCGCAGGAGTCCGCAGGAACCGGGAAACCCTACTTCGCCAGCGCGGAGGAGCGGGATGCATTTTTGCGGCGTCATCAATCGCAGCTGCGCAGCCCGGTGGATGCCACGGACCGGAAGGTGCTGCGGGGATACCTGGGCATTGACTCCGGGTCCACCACCTCCAAGTTTGTCTTTATGGATGAACAGGAGCAGGTGACGGATACCTTCTATGCCAACAACCAGGGCGAACCCTTGCGGGTGGTGCGTCAGGGCCTGCTGGCCCTGGCGGAAAAGTACCGCAAGCTGGGAATCCGGCTGGAAGTGCTGGGCCTGGGGACGACCGGCTACGGCGAGCAGATGCTCTCCCAGGCCTTCCATGCGGACTATCATACGGTGGAGACCGTGGCTCACGCCCGGGGATGCCGCCGGTTTTTCCCCAATGCAACCTTCCTGCTGGATATCGGCGGGCAGGATATGAAGGCCATCTGGCTCAAGGACGGCGTGGTCACCAATATCATGCTCAATGAGGCCTGCTCTTCGGGCTGCGGCTCCTTCCTGGAGAATTTTGCCTCCACTTTGGGCATGCCGGTGGACCAGGTGGCAGATGCCGCATTCCGGTCTCAGGCTCCTGCGGAGCTGGGCAGCCGGTGCACGGTGTTCATGAACAGCACCATCATCAACGAGCAGCGCAACGGCAAGCAGCCCGATGACCTCATGGCGGGGCTGTGCCGGTCTATCATCGAAAATGTCTTTACCAAAGTGGTGCGCATTGCCAATGTCTCCGAGCTGGGGGATACCGTGGTGGTTCAGGGAGGTACCTTCCGGAACTTTGCCGTGCTGCGGGCTCTGGAGGAGTATCTGGGCCGGGAAGTAACCCTGGCCCCCTATCCCGGTGAGATGGGCGCCCTGGGCGCGGCTCTGGCGGTCAAGCAGGAGGTGGAGGCCCACGGCTATGCCAACGGCCGCTGTTCGGCCTTTATCGGCTTTGAGGCTGTGGAGCAGTTCCAGTATGTCCGGGAGAGCGGTGTGGTGTGTCCCCACTGCGCCAACCACTGTAGCCGGACCATTCTCCGCTTCCCCGACGGAGGCTGCTATGTGACCGGAAACCGCTGTGACCGGGGAGCCGTGGTGACGGAGGATGCCGCCGCTGAGGCAGTCAAGCCCGCTCCGGTACCGGATTTGTTCCACCTGCGCCAGGAGCTGTTGTTTAAGAAGTATCCGGTTTCCCCGGTGCGGGAGAATCAGAAGCAGACGGTGGGTCTTCCCCGGGTGCTGGAGTTCTGGGACAGCATGCCGTTCTGGAGCACCTTCTTCCGGGCTCTGGGCTATGAGGTGCGCTACTCCCATCCCAGCAGCCGCAAACAATACGAAAGCGGACTGCAGTATGTGGCGTCGGATACGATCTGTTTCCCGGCCAAGCTGGTCCACGGCCATGTGCTGGACCTTGCAAAGCAGGGCGTGGACCGGATCTTCCTGCCCTATATCCTCCATATGCCCACGGAAAACCAGAGGGAGAAGAGCCCCTATGTCTGTCCGGTCATTATGGGCTATTCCATGGTGGTGCGGAACTTCCAGGACCCGGAGGAGCATTTTTCCGTGGCGTTTGAGACGCCGGTGTTCCACTGGTTTACGCAGCAGGACCGCAAGCGGCAGATCTGCCAGTACGCCATGGAGCACTGCGGTGCCACCAAGGGCCAGGCCGAGGAGGCCTACCGTCAGGGGGCAGCCGTGATTGAGGCATTCCGCCGCCGTCTGGTGGAGGAAGGAAAACAGGTCATCGCCCAGACAAACAAGGACGGCGGCTTTGCCGTGGTGCTGGCCGGCCGGCCGTATCATACCGATCCCCTCATCAATCATGATCTGTCCCGCATGTTCACCCGCCGGGGCATTCCGGTTTTGACGGTGGACAGTCTGCCGGGCCTTTCAGAGGCGGACCTGCATCAGTCCCGGGTGGAGATCACCAACGATTTCCATGCCCGGATGCTCTCCGGCGCCATGGTGACGGCGCAGCAGCCTGCTCTGGAATATGTGCAGATTGTGAGTTTCGGCTGCGGCCATGACGCCATTTTGTCCGATGAGATCATCCGCCTGCTGGGCGAGGGCAGCGGAAAGCCGCCGCTGATTTTGAAGGTGGATGAGAGTGAGGCGGCCGGGTCCCTGGGAATCCGGGTGCAGTCCTTCATTGAGACGGTGGAGCTGCGCCGGGCAGCCCAGACAGAGAAGGCGGCCCAGCCGGACCGTCTGCCGGAGCCGTATCCCGTCAAATACCGGAAAGCGGACCGGAAGCTGCGGACCGTGCTGGTGCCCAATATCTCCGCGCCGGTATCCACCCTGCTCTCGGCCTTGCTGGACCGGGAGGGAATCCGGGCCCAGGCGCTGCCGGTGGGCGGCCCCGAGCAGATCCGGGTGGGCAAGAAGTATACCCACAACGACATCTGCTTCCCCTGCCAGATGGTCGTCGGCGAGCTGATCGACGCATTGCAGAAGGGACATTACCCGGAGGGCTCCGTGGCTGTGGGTATGGCCAAGCTCAGCTGCGACTGCCGCATGGCCAACTATACGCCCATCCTCCGCAAAGCGCTGGACAGCGCAGGCTTTGCCGATGTGCCCATTCTCACCACGGACCCGGGAGACACCAAGGGGATTCATCCCGGCGTCTCCATGCTGGGCGCCCGGTCTGTACTGCTGGCGGCATGGGCATTTTCCATGCTGGATATTCTGGAGGATCTGTGCCGGAAGATCCGTCCCTACGAGACGGTGGCCGGAGAGACGAATCGGGTTTTCCAATCCTGCATTGAGGATATCGCCGCGGGCTCCAAGGAAGGACTGCGGAAGATGATTGCGGCGTTCCGCCGGTCCATCAATGCCTTCCGGGAGCTCCACTGGGATCGCTCAGTCCGCAAGCCCCGGGTGTTGGTGACGGGAGAGCTGCTGGTAACCTATCATCCCGGTACCAACTTCCATGTGGAAGAGTATCTGGAGCGCAACGGCATGGAGACGGTTCTGCCCCGGATTACCTATCAGTTCCGTAAGGACTTCCAGGCGGCCATCAGTGAAATCCGGGATTTTGGGGCGCATCTGGCACCGTACCCCTTTGCGTTGGACAGCGCGGTGGAAGGAATCCAGCGCTATCTGGAGCGGATTGCCCAGGCTCACCCGCTCTATCACAAGGCGGCGCGGCCCCAGGAGCTTTACGATACGGTACGCACCATCATCCCCAAGACGCTGACCTGCGGTGAGGGCTGGCTCATGGCCGGTGAAATTGCCCACTATGCCGCTCAGGGCGTCCGGTCGTTCATCATTCTCCAGCCCTTTGGATGTCTGCCCAACCATGTGTGCGGCCGGGGTGTGACCAAGCTCCTGAAGGAATGGTTCCCCGGCGTGCAGATTCTGCCGCTGGATCTGGACCCTGATACCAGCTACGCCAATGTGGAAAACCGGCTGCAGATGCTGATTATGAATCAGACCGCTGAGACCATGCCTGCGCAGAGCGGTGAGGAGCCAGCCTATCGCAAGCCCCGCGGCAGCTATCAGCATCCGGCACTGTCTTCTACATAATTGGGATCGATCCTTTTTCCTGGAAAAAACAGAATACAAAAACTGAGGCGGCGCACCGTTTTGCGGTGCGCCGCCTCAGTTTGCCGAAAAAGCCTCGCAGAGTTCGCGCCCGCAGGCGTGAAAAAAGTAAAATCCGTTTTCAGCCGCGACATGTGCGTGACGGAAAACACCTCTCAGCCCGCAAGTGTAGAATCTGTCTGCCGAAGGCGAACAGATTCTGCGCGCAGCAGGCTGCCGTCCTGTCGAAAAAGTGGCTTTGCCACTTTTTCGACAGTCTCAGGCGGCGCACCGCAAAACGGTGCGCCGCCTGATTTTGCTTCTGCAGGGATCCGTTCTGGCGTTCAAATTGCCACAGGAACCGAAGGCGGCGCCTGTCCGCTCAAGGTTCGGGCATTCTCCAAATAACGGTTGAGGACATAGTACAGCTCATCCCGGGGAAGCGTGTCCGGACAGATGGACTCCAGCTCCCGGGGAGGGGAGATCCGGGCTTCCAGCTGTGACGCCAGAGCGTCCAGTGCCGGAATTTCCTCCGGGCTGACGGCACCGGACTGGATGAGACCTTCCGTTTGTTCCAGCTCGGAGAACATGTTCCAGAGTACCACCAGACGGACCCGGTGGTAGGCGGCCTGCTCTGCGGGCAGCCGGTCGGCATACTGAACGGCCTCATGGTAGACCATGTGGAACTGGGAGAGCAGTTCGCTGAACAGTCCCGGATCCACCGGCTGGCGCAGGCTGCGGCGGATGACAGCCCAGTACGTGGACTGGAGTCGGAAGAGCTCCTGCAGATTCCGGCGGAACTGGGGCTCCCGCCGGTTGGGCAGCAGGAAGCGGTTGACCACCAGTACCAGCACGACCGCCATAGCCAGGTACAAAAGCCGCAGGCCGATGGCATCGGTTTCCCGCACCGTGAGCGTGGCCATGGTCAAGGCAAACGCGGTGGAGAAGATGGGGTGGACCCAGGTACCGGGGGTGCAGCAGTACATCAGAGAGATCATGACGGAAGAGAAGAGGAATACCCCCGGCAGGCCGGGCAGATATGGATAGACCAGGTGAACCAGCAGACAGCCGATGGCAGTGCCCACGGGGCGGGTGACCATGCGGTGGGCGCTTTCCTCATAACTGGGCTGGAGCAGCAAAAAGGCATGAAGCGGGAACCAATATGTGTGCTCAAATTCCCAAAGGTAGCTGATCGTGCAGCTGATGGTCATGACCACAGCCAGACGCAGAGCGAAGCGCAGCTCAAACCGGCTCAAAGAGAGCCGCTGGCGCAGATTTTCCCAAATGCGGGACCAGGAAACCTGCTGGAGCAGAGTTCCCCAATGCGGTTTGAACTCCTCCCGGCATAACAGCAGCAGGGTATGAAGAACGCTGCGGTAGAAAATACGCAGCCGACCCTGGGGCAGCTCCGTGTGCTGAAGGAGGGTCTGGATCTCCTGGGCGAGGCACTGGCGGGCCTCAGGCGTATGGGCCTGTTCCAGCCGACGTACCAGCTGGGCCAATGTGTGCATGGTGGCAGAAAAGTCCGGCGTTTTTTGGGCGTACTGCCATGCCTCCTGATCGGTGACCAGATAGGATGCCCGCTGGAACAGCAGGGCAAAGAGGTGGTAAAACCGCTTTTGGTGGTCGGGCACCTGAATCAGATGCCGCCGGTCATATCCCATCCGATGGAAGCTGCGGGAGAGGTCATAGAGCTCTTTTCCGGCGGCTTTGCCGTCTCCGCCGTCGGCCAGGTCGTCCAACAGCTGGGAAAGGCGCAGCAGGCTGCGGGAAATCTGGCCTACCGGATCGGCTGAGATGTGGCTGATTTTAGCCTGCAGAGCCAGGGCCGCCACCAGCAGCACACAGCAGCAGGCCACGGCGGTCAGCTGGGTGGGGAGCTGTTCCAATGTAGGGGGGCGCAGCTCCAGAAAGACGAATGTCATGGCGTATCCCAGGTGGCCCTTGGGTGTAAACTGGCTGCACCGCCAGAGAACCAGAAAGAACGGCACGGCAAAGTTCAGCAGGGCGCACAGCCAGACATTCAATCCCGCCGCAAAGGCCAGCAGGCACAGCAGCAGCGAGATCAGATACATGGACAGGTAGTCGCCAAGGCGATTGGGCTCTTTGCGGCGCAGCTGGAATAAGGTGGTGGAGCCGGAGACCACCATGGCGTACTGGCTGCCGAACAGATAGATGACCAGCAAAAACTGAATCATGTAAAATAGAATGGTGGAAAAGGCATTCCGCCATCGTTTTAAAAATAGTTCGCCAAAGTCCCGGACTTTTTGGAGCCCCTTCATACCCAATCCACCTCGCTGCAAGGACCATTCCGGTTCACGCCGGAAGGAAATTCTTTTCCCTATTATAGCGGTAAACTGCGCCTGGACGCAAGGGACAAAACTGGGGGAGGGGAAAACGGGCACGGATTCGGCAAAATTGCAGGCAGCGGATGGCGGACAGTGCGCACTTGACCGGCGGGGATTTTGCTGCCGCATTCCCGGCTGATGTGCATGACGATTGGAAAACACCACCCCCGCCCCGCAACCGGGGGACGGGGGTGGTATGTCAGTCAGCGGCTTCGGGAGGATCGGACCGTGCCGATCCGGATCAAATCGTACGTGCGCAGGAACGGAGAGAGGGAGGCACCCGTGTCCATCAGATGCAGCAGAATTTGACCGCAGGCACGGCTGTCGCTTCCGGCCTGATGGTGATTCAGATCCAGATGCAGATACCGGCAGAGCGTGTCCAGCCGGTGATTGGGAAGCTGCGGCAGCAGGCGGCGGCTCATCTGACAGGTGCAGGCATAGGGCACCTGGCGATGGAAGAAGATGCCGTAATCCCGCAGGCAGCGTCCCAGCACGGAAAGATCAAAGGGAGCATTGTGAGCCACCAGCAGGCCGCTGTCCAGAATGGGTCCAATGGTTTCCCAAAGTACCGGAAAGATGGGGGATTGGGCGGCCATTTCCGGGGTGATGCCGGTGAGGGCTATGTGGAAGGGGGCAAACTCCGTCTCGGGATTGACGAGAAAGGCGTGTTCTTCGGCAATGGCGCCGGATTCGATGACTGTGATGCCGATGGCGCTGATCCGGTCATTGGCGTAATTGGGTGTTTCCACGTCGAAGGCGATGTACCTCTGGTTCATCAATCTGCGGCCTCCTGAAAGACTTCTGCGGCATTGATATCCGCTCCCACAGCCAAAAGGGGAATGACGTTGATGACCGGTTCCTCATAGGGATGTACCCGCCGGATGGCGTGCAGAGTTTCCTCCAGACGTGAGGATTGGCAGGTGACTTCCACCTTCAGCTCCGATGCCGTGCAAAGCTCGCTGGCCTGTCCGAGATAAGGGGCAGCACCCGGCAAAGGTCTCCAGCAGCCGGTGACAGGGGAGTAGGTCAGGCAGTGGTCATACTTGCCGATATGACCGGCATCCACCTGAGCCAGAGCTTCCTGCAAGGCGGGCAGGTGGGATGCGGGGAGGAAGATTTCCAGCTTGCAATAGGGAAATTTCAGCATGGATAGAGACTCCTTTCTGCCGGGACTGCCCGAATGGGCAGCTTATATCAAAAAGCCGGGGAAGCGGAAGGTGATGCTGTCATGTTACCATATTGGGCACAGCAAGAAAAGAGCGGTCAGGGGGATGCGTGTCAGGCAAGGTATTGGTCGGCAAAACGCTTGAGAGGACGGTTGACCTGTTTGGCGGTCAATCCCACAAAAATGGCGGCAGCAACCGTGCCTTCCCGCACGCCCACCAGCTCACTTAGGAACCATAAAGACAGCACAGCGGCAGTGGTGACCAGTGTGAGAT
>ENA-UEYL01001580-UEYL01001580.1-human-gut-metagenome-genome-assembly--contig:-NODE-1580-length-19077-cov-4.512211_pt1 | contig 19077 bp, 19 predicted proteins | sample MGYA00242941_ERZ507946 | MGnify/ENA primary metagenome ERZ507946 (study PRJEB26167, sample SAMN06115482) | human gut metagenome | host: Homo sapiens | place: China:Guizhou | collected 2015-03-11...
ACCGTCGCAGATATCCGTCGTGAAGTAGCGGGCAGCCTTGCCGCCGGCCTCGGCCACGCCGGCGGCGGCCTCGTTCACCAGTTCAAAAAGGCCGGCGCTGCCGGGATGGCTGTCGCCGAAGGTGCTTTCGATCATGATCTGGGGTTTGGAGAGATCCTCCACCTTCCAGCCCATGCCCATACGCAGGGGATCCTGCTCGGGCGCAAGAGCCCGAATTTCCTGACTAATCATAGTCTCATACTCCTTTTCTCCCTCGAAGGGGCGTATTTCCTGATGCTTTCAAGGCGAAAGCAAAGAGAACCATATCCGGGGAACATGCACCCCCGGCAGATACCAATAAAATACCACATTTTGAGAGGCGTTTCAAGAATCGGATTTGTGGAAAATCCCCACATGGCTGGTAAAATCCATGTTAGAATTGGAAAACTTCGGATATTTTACAGAGAAAGATACGCTTTTACATAGATTTAACAAACCGTTGGTGACGGATTTTACGTAGGGCCGTTTATACTAAGTGCGTTCAAAGGAAACGAACATAAACCGACATATCAATAAAAAGGAGTTCATTTCGATGAAAAAGGTATTTGCACTTTTGCTGACTCTGACCATGGCCATGTCCCTGCTGGCTGGCTGCGGTTCCAAGGAAGAGACGCCCGCCGAGGATACCACCGGCGATACCGCCCAGGAAGAATCCGCCGGCGAGACTGCCCTGAGCGGCTCCGTTTCCACCAACGGCTCCACTTCTATGGAAAAGGTGATCGGTGTTCTGAGCGAGCAGTTCATGGCCGACAACAGCGGCGTGACCGTGTCCTATGATCCCACCGGTTCCGGTACCGGCATTGAGGCCGCCAAGAACGGCACCTGCGACATCGGCCTGTCCTCCCGTGCCCTGAAGGACGAGGAGAAGGAGAGCGGCCTGCAGGAGACCATCGTGGCTCTGGACGGCATTGCGGTCATTGTCAACGCCAACAGCAAGGTGGCCGATCTGACCGTGGAGCAGATCGCCCAGATCTTCACCGGTGAGATCACCGACTGGAGCGAAGTGGGCGGCGACGCCGGCGCCATCTCCTGCATCGGCCGTGAGGCCGGTTCCGGCACCCGCGACGGCTTTGAGTCCATCACCGGCACTGAGGATACCTGCGTTCTGGCTCAGGAGCTGACTTCCACCGGTGCTGTCATCGAGGCAGTGGCCGGCAACCCCAACGCCATCGGTTATGCTTCCCTGTCTGCTGTGGAAGGCAAGGATACTGTCAAGGCCCTGACTGTGGGCGGTGTTGCCTGCAGCGAGGAGACCGTTCTGGACGGCAGCTATGCCATTCAGCGTCCCTTCGTGCTGGTGACCAAGGCTGACAGCGCACTGTCCGCTCAGGCTCAGGCGTTCTTCGACTTCGCTACCTCTACGGCTGCCAACGATCTGATCCGTGCCGCTGGTGCCGTGCCCGTAGCCGAGTAAAAACCCCCTCTCGGAAATGCCTCCACCCCAGCAGATTCGGGGGTGGAGGCTGTTTCCACGATTGGAAGGAGTAGAGAAAAACAATGGAAATGGAAAACGCCCAGGTTTCCCCCGTCTGGAGACGCGCAGAGAAGAACAAAGCGTGCCCCTCAGCAAGCCGTCGAACGGATGACGGGCAGACACCCCGGAAGAGCCGGAATATCCATGAGGCCATGGAGCTGGTGTTCCATGTGGTGTTTTTGCTGTGCGGCATTGTGGCAGTGGCCTTTGTGCTTTTCATCAGTTTGTATTTGATTGTTTCAGGTCTGCCCGCCATTCGGGAGATCGGGCTTGTGGACTTCCTGTTTGGACAGACGTGGGCTCCCACTGCCACCACGACGGAACCTTCTTACGGAATTTTGCCGTTCATCCTGACATCCATCTATGGCACTGCCGGTGCCGTGGTGATTGGTGTGCCCATTGGCCTGATGACCGCCATCTTCCTTTCCAAGGTGGCGCCGCCCAAGCTGGCCCGGGTGATTAAAACCGCTGTGGAGCTGCTGGCGGGCATTCCCTCTGTGGTGTATGGCCTGGTGGGCATGATCGTGCTGGTGCCGGCCATTCAGAATATCTTTGAACTCAGCTCCGGTGCCTGCCTGCTGGCGGCCATCATTGTGCTGGCGGTGATGATTCTGCCCTCCATTATCAATGTTTCCGAGACCGCTCTGCGGGCGGTGCCGCAGGAATATGAGGAGGCCTCACTGGCCCTGGGTGCCACGAAGATCGAGACGTATTTCCGTGTTTCCCTGCCCGCGGCCAGCAGCGGTGTGGCCACCGCGGTGGTGCTGGGTGTGGGCCGTGCCATTGGCGAGGCCATGGCCATCATCATGGTGGCGGGCAACGTGGCCAACATGCCGGGCCTGTTTACTTCCGTGCGGTTTTTGACCACGGCCATCGCCTCGGAGATGTCCTATGCGTCCTACGGCAGCCTTCAGCGCAATGCCCTCTATTCCATTGGCCTGGTGCTGTTCCTTTTCATCATGCTCATCAATGTCATTTTGAACGTGTTCATCAAGAACAAGAAGGAGGCTTAATCCGTGAATCAGAGACTTTCTCCCCACCGTCAGATTTACGACAAGGGCCTCCGGGCACTGCTGTGGATCTGTGCGGGCATTACCTGCGCACTGCTGGTATTCCTGATCGGTTATATCTTTTATCGGGGTGTGGGCAACCTCTCCTGGCAGCTGGTTTCCTCGCAGACCAGCTACATCAAGGGGACCATCGGAATTCTGCCCAATATCCTCAATACCCTTTATATCATTCTGGTAGCCATGGTGATTGTGCTACCTCTTGGCGTCGGCGCCGCCATTTATCTGACGGAATATGCCACCAACCATAAGGTGGTAGCGATCATCGAGTTTGCCACCGAAACCCTCACCGGCATCCCCTCCATCATTTTCGGCCTGGTGGGCATGCTGTTCTTCCTGCAGAAGCTGGGGCTGGCCCCGGGCATCCTGGCCGGCGGTTTGACGCTGGTGGTGATGATTCTGCCCACCATCGTCCGCACGACTCAGGAGAGCCTCAAGACCGTTCCGCAGTCTTACCGGGAAGGTGCGCTGGGTCTGGGCGCCGGAAAATGGCACATGGTGCGCACGGTGGTGCTGCCCAACGCCATCGACGGTATTGTCACCGGCTGCATTCTGGCAGTGGGCCGGATTGTGGGTGAGAGCGCCGCACTGCTGTTTACGGCGGGATTCGGTCTGATTCTCAACGACTTTTTTACCTCCCTGCAGTCCTCTTCCGCCACGCTGACGGTGGCGCTGTATGTGTATGCCAACGAGCGGGGCGAGACCGGCGTGGCCTTTGCCATTGCGACGATTTTGATGATCCTGACGTTCCTGATCAACCTGACCGCAAACTTTGCGGGCAAGAAACTGAAAAAATAACGGGAGTACGGTATGGCGACGATTATTCAAGCAAAGAATCTGGACCTGTGGTACGGCCAGAATCACGCCCTGCATGGCGTAAATATTGAAATTCCGGAGCATGAGATCACGGCGTTTATCGGTCCCTCCGGCTGCGGCAAATCCACTTTCCTGCGCACGCTCAACCGGATGAACGATCTGATCCCGTCCGTACGGATTACGGGTGAAGTGAATTTCCGGGGACAGAACATCTATGATTCCGGTGTGGATCCCACGTGGCTGCGCAAGCAGGTGGGAATGGTGTTCCAGAAGGCCAATCCCTTTCCCATGAGCATTTATGACAACGTGGCCTACGGCCCCCGGACTCACGGAATCCGCTCCAAGGTGCGCCTGGACGAGATTGTGGAGAACTCCCTGCGCTCTGCCGCCATTTGGGATGAGGTCAAGGACCGGCTGAAAAAGAGTGCTCTGGGCCTTTCCGGCGGCCAGCAGCAGCGGCTTTGTATCGCCCGGGCTCTGGCGGTGGAGCCGGAGGTGCTGCTGATGGACGAGTCCACCAGCGCTCTGGACCCGATTTCCACGTCGAAGATTGAGGACCTTGCGGCTGAGCTGAAAACCAAGTATACTGTCATCATGGTGACGCACAACATGCAGCAGGCGGCCCGTATTTCCGACAACACCGCGTTTTTCCTGCTGGGCGACCTGGTGGAGTTCGGCAAGACCGAACAGATTTTTTCCACGCCCCGGGACAAGCGCACTGAGGACTATATCACCGGCCGGTTCGGCTGAGGAGGATGGAATGAGAAATACATTCAACGAGCAGCTCGAGCGGCTGCATGTGGAACTGATTCAAATGGGCGCCACCTGCGAGGACGCCATTTCCGCCGCGGCGGAGGCTTTGCTCAAGCACGACCAGACCCTGGCGGCCACGGCTGTGGAAGCGGAGCGGGAACTGGACCGCAAGGAGCGGGAGGTAGAGAACCTCTGCTTGAAGCTGCTGCTTCAGCAGCAGCCTGTGGCCCGGGATCTGCGGGAGATTTCCGCAGCGCTGAAAATGATTTCGGATCTGGAGCGGATCGGCGATCAGGCAGCGGATATTGCGGAGCTGACCCGGTTTGTGCAGGTGCCGGAAGGGACCGGCGCACCCCACATCGCGGACATGGCCAGGGCGGTCATTGCCATGGTGACGGACAGCGTGGATTCTTTCGTCAAGCGCGATCTGGATCTGGCCCGGGCTGTGTGCAGGGCGGATGACAAGGTGGATGCCCTGTTCCAGCAGGTCAAAGAGGAGCTCATTGCTCTGATTTCTGCCGACGCGTCCAACGGTGAGCAGGGTCTGGAGCTGATGATGGTGGCCAAATACCTGGAGCGGATTGGTGACCACGCCACCAATGTGGCGGAATGGGTGGAGTACTCCATTACCGGCGTACACCCGTCCAACAACTGACATACCGTGCAGGCATAATCCGGCGGAAAAGGAGGCGGCGGGATGCTGACGTTGGAAGAAGTGAAAAACGATGCTGCCATTCGCACCTATATCCAGCGGGCGGACGAGTCGCTGATTGCTCTGGGCTTTACGGAGCACAGTTTTCCCCATGTGACCATGGTGGCGCAGACGGCAGGCTATATTCTCGAAACCCTGGGGTATCCCGCCCGGACGGTGGAAGTGGCCCGGATTGCCGGGTATCTCCACGACATCGGGAATCTGGTCAACCGCATTGACCATTCCCAGTCCGGCGCTGTGATGGCGTTCCGCCTTTTGGATCATTTGAACTGTGATCCCGAAGAAATCGCCACCATTGTCACAGCCATCGGAAACCATGACGAGGGAACCGGACAGCCGGTCAACGCCGTGGCTGCCGCTCTGATTCTGGCGGACAAATCCGATGTGCGCCGCAGCCGGGTGCGCAATCCGGACCCGGCCAGCTTTGACATCCATGACCGGGTGAATTACTCCGTGAAGAAGGCGCAGCTCAAAATCAATGAGGAGCATACCCTCATCAAACTCAAATTGTCGGTAGATACTCGGTATGGATCCGTGATGGATTACTTTGAGATTTTCATGCAGCGCATGCTGCTGTGCCGTAAGGCGGCGGAGAAGCTGGGGCTGCAGTTTAAGCTGATGATCAACGAGCAGCAGCTGATCTGACCGGAAAGCCTGCGTTTTCTGGGATTTATACGCGGGCCGCGTCCCGCAATACAGGAGGCCCATATGATCTACTTATTGGAAGATGATGACAGCATCCGGGATTTTGTAATCTATACCCTCAACAGTCAGGGAATGGAAGCCCGGGGCTTTGTCACGCCCTCCTCCTTCTGGGAGGCTATGGCCCAGACAGTGCCCTCGCTGGTGCTGCTGGACATCATGCTGCCGGAGGAAGACGGCATTTCTGTTTTGAAAAAACTCCGTGCCTCCGGGCGTACACAGAGACTGCCGGTCATTATGCTCACGGCCAAGGGCACGGAATACGATAAGGTGCTGGGACTGGACGCGGGCGCAGATGACTATGTGGCCAAACCCTTCGGCATGATGGAGCTGCTCTCCCGGATCCGGGCGCTGCTGCGCCGGACGGAGACGGAGAGCGGGACTTACCGCTGCGGCAAACTGACAGTGGATCCGGGCCGGCATACCGTGGAAGTGGAGGGCCGGGAAGTCGCCCTGACGCAAAAGGAATTTGAAGTACTCTGCCTGCTGCTGAAAAACCGGGGGCAGGTTCTCTCGCGGGAACGGCTGATTGAAGATGTGTGGGGATATGCATTCACGGGAGAAAGCCGTACGGTGGACGTGCACGTGCGTACCCTGCGCCAGAAGCTGGGCGAGGCCGGCGGATACATTGAGACCGTTCGGGGGTATGGCTATAAGATCGGCCTGGAAAGCTGAGAGGGAGAACGTATGACAAAACGAATTTTTCGCTCCATTCTGACGGTGACGCTGACGGTGCTGGTTGCAAGTCTGCTGTTGATCGTTGGAGTGCTGCACGGGTATTTTCAGGACCGGGTCCTGGAGGAGCTGGCCCGAAGCACAGCGTACATTGCCCGGGGTGTGGAAGAGAACGGCATGGCGTATCTGAGTGACGACTTGCCCAAGAGCAGCCGCATCACCTGGGTGGCATCGGATGGAACGGTTCTCTATGATAACTGGGAAGACGAGGCTTCCATGGGGAACCATGCGGACCGGGAAGAGATCCAGGAAGCGATGATGCTGGGCAAGGGCAGCGCCAGCCGGTATTCGGATACCCTGTCGCAAAAGACGGTGTACTATGCGCTGCGCCTGTCCGACGGATCCGTTCTGCGCACATCCGATACCAACTATTCCGTTTGGATGATGGTACTTCAGGCGCTTCAGCCGGTGGCGCTGATGATGGTGCTGGCGTTCTGTCTGGCATTGTGGCTGGCAGGCCGGGTGGCCCGGCAGCTGGTGGAGCCCATCAATGCCATTGACCCCAGCGCGCCGTCTGAAGATGTGTATGAAGAACTGTCCCCCCTGCTCACCAAGATCCGCAGCCAGAACCGGCAGATTCAGCGGCAGATGCTGGATCTCAAGCAGCGCCGGGAGGAGTTTACCGCCATTACGGAGAATATGAGCGAGGGACTGCTGGTCATCGACCAGGAGACTCGCATTCTCTCCTACAACTCCGCTGCGCTGCGCTTGCTGGGTGCCAAGGCACCGGTGGAAGAGGGAGAGAGCGTCCTGACGCTGGACCGGGAAGCGGGATTCCGCCGCTGTGTGGAGGAGGCCCTGGCCGGACGGCGTTGCGAGGAACTGCTGGAGCGGGATGACGATTGCCGTCGGGTCATGGCCAATCCTGTGGAGCAGGAGGGAAGCTTGGCCGGTGCCGTGCTGATCGTACTGGATGTGACGGAAAAGGAGCAGCGGGACCGGCTGCGCCGGGAATTTACCGCCAATGTTTCCCATGAGCTCAAGACACCGCTGACGTCCATTCTGGGTACGGCGGAGATTTTGGAAAACGGCATGGTCAAACCGGGAGATGTGGCCCATTTTGCAGGGAACATTCACCGGGAGGCCCAGCGGCTGATTGGGTTGGTCAACGATATCATCAAGCTTTCCCGCCTGGATGAGGGCGGCCCGGCGGCCCAATGGGAGTCTGTGGATCTCTATGGGCAGGCCCGCTCCATTTTGGACCAGCTGTCCACGGCCGCCGAAAAAAAGCAGGTGACCATGACTCTGAGCGGAAGTGTAGCCTGTGTGCGGGGGGTGCCGCAAATTGTGGAGGAGATTCTCTACAACCTCTGCGATAACGCTGTTGCCTACAACCGGCCCGGCGGGACGGTGACGGTGACGGTGGAAGATACTCCTGAGGGCGCCCGGGTGACCGTGGCGGACACTGGAATCGGCATTCCGCCCGAAGCGCAAAATCGGGTCTTTGAACGATTCTATCGGGTGGACAAGAGCCATCCCAGCGGCGGTACGGGGCTGGGCCTTTCCATCGTCAAGCATGGCGCCGCCTACCTGGGTGCGCAGGTGACGCTGCGCAGCGAGCCCGGAAAGGGCAGCACATTCGTCTTGCAGTTCCCCAAATATGTGCCGTGATTTTCTGACAGTTCAGGACAGCATACAGCGCCGGATTCATCTGAATCCGGCGCTGTATGGCATTTTAAAGGATCCTATTTGTTATATTTCGGTTGAATATAACAAATAGGATAGGAATAACCCGACGATTCCCACACATACTAGGGGCATGTCGGGAGGTGGCGTATGGAAACCCTATCGGACGATTACATGGAAAATGTCCGCCGCTTGGATGAAATTCTGGGGGTGGGACGCAGCTGTGACCTGGTGAACCGAAACTATATCATTGGCGGCCGCCGGGCGCGGCTGTGGGTGATCGACGGCTATGGCAAGGATGAGACTCTGGAACGAATGAGTGCATTCTGGCTGTCCTTAACCGAGGAGCAGGTGAAAAACCTGAGCCAGATGCAGGAGTTTGCCGACCGGTTTATTTCTTTTTCGGAAACCAGCGTCAGTATGGATGCAACGGATATCGTCACATCCGTGCTGCTGGGAAAAACGCTGCTGCTGGTGGAGGGCCTCCGGGGCGCGGCGCTGATGGATGCCAAGGAGTATCCTTCCCGCGGTGTCAATGAGCCGCCGGACGGAAAGGTCCTGCGGGGCTCCCATGACGGCTTTATTGAAGCGCTGGTCCCCAATATGGCATTGCTGCGCCGCCGGATTCGGGATCCGCACCTGACCATGGAGGCGGCCCGGGTGGGACAGCGCTCTCGGACGGACATGGTACTGTGCTATCTGGAAGATAAGGTGGACCAGGAGCTTTTGGAAGAGCTTCGGCAGAAGCTGCAAAATGTGACGGTAAATTCCCTGACCATGGCACAGGAGAGCCTGGCAGAGGCAATCCGTCCCAAACAGTGGTATAATCCCTTTCCCAAAGTCCGCTATACAGAGCGGCCGGACAGTGCTGCTGCCAGCGTTTTGGAAGGAAACATTGTGCTGATGGTGGACAACTCCCCCTCGGTGATGATTCTGCCCACCACGTTCTTTGATTTCACGCAGGAAGCCAACGAATTCTATTTTCCGCCGCTGGTGGGCTCGTATCTGCGTCTGCTGCGGATCATTGTGTTTTTTATCTCCCTGCTGATTACGCCGGCCTGGTACCTGATGGTCAGTTCGCCGGAGCGGCTGCCGGAGTGGATGGATTTTCTCTCATCGCCGGAACCGGTATCTCTGACGCTGTTGTCTCAGCTTCTGGTGGTGGAGTTCCTGATCGATGTGCTCAAGCTGGCCTCGCTGAATACGCCGGACTCCCTGTCCAATTCGTTCTCACTTCTGGGCGCTTTGATTTTGGGAGATTTTGCGGTGCAGGCCGGGTGGCTGGGACCGGAGGTACTGGTGTATATGGCCTTCGTATCCCTGGCAGGCTTTGCCCAGCCCAGCTATGAGATGGGATATGCGTTTAAGCTGCTGCGTGTGGCACTGCTGCTGGTGACGGCTGCCTTTGACGTATGGGGATTTGTACTGGGCGTCGTGGGAATCGTGGTGCTTCTGGCCACGGCCAAGCCCCTGGTGGGGAAGGGCTATCTCTATCCCCTGATTCCCTTCAATGCCAAGGCCCTGCGCAGATTGTTCTTCCGGGAGCCCATCAGCCCGGACAATACCTGAACAAAACCCGGCGGACACGATTGTCCGCCGGGTTTTGTTTGGCTTAGAGTGGGAATGGGGGAATCAGACTTCCAGAATGCGTCCGTCCCGTCCCAGGGTGACCACCTGAAGGGGCAGCTCCTTGCCGCACTGGGCCACGGCGGCCTGTACAGCCCGCTCAATACCGCCGCAGCAGGGGACCTCCATACGGACCACCAGCACATCCCGGATCGCATTGCGCCGCAGAATTTCCGTGAGCTTTTCCGTATAGTCGCCCTCGTCCAGCTTGGGGCAGCCGATGGCGGTAATCCGGCCCGCCATGAAACGGGCGTGGAAGTCCGCGCGGGAGAAGGCGGAGCAGTCTGCCGCTACCAGCAGGGAGGCGCCGTCATAAAACGGGGCTTCCACCGGCAGGAGTTTGAGCTGTACCGGCCACTGGGACAGGGCGGACAGAGGTGCGGAGGCATCCTCACCGGAGGCGGCGGGAACCTGGGCGGGACGAAGTGCCTGGGACCGGCTGCCGGGACAGCCGCCGCCCCGGACCGGAGCGGAGCCCTTCAGCGCGGCAGCCTTCTTGGCCAGTACCGCAGCGGCGTCGTAGGCAGCAGCCTCCCGCTGGACAAAGCGGATGGCACCGGTGGGGCAGGTCGGCAGGCAGTCTCCCAGCCCGTCGCAGTAGTCATCCCGCAGCAGTACGGCTTTGCCGTCCACCATGCCGATGGCACCTTCGTGGCAGGCGTGGGCGCAGGCACCGCAGCCGTTGCACTTGTCGCGGTCAATTTCAATAATGGTTCGAATCATGGATCAAAGCTCCTTTGATGAATGGGTTTTGTTTGCTTTCTGGACCTTAGTATCGTACAATAACGGCGGAAAGTCTGTTGTTTCTACAACGGCGTTGAAAATTTCCGCCGTGAGAGGAGAAAAGCGTATGCTTGTGCGTGTTCCGGATTATTTTGACCGCTTTCACTGCCTGGCGGGGGCCTGCCCGCACAGCTGCTGTGTGGGGTGGGAGGTCGTGGTGGACGAGGAGACCGCCCGGCGGTATGATGCCGTTCCCGGTCCTTTGGGAGAAAGACTGCGGTCCGCGCTGAAGGTTGATGAGGAAGGGGACTTCTGCTTTCTGCTCCATGGCGGACGGTGTCCGTTCCTGGATGAAGAAAATCTGTGTGAAATCCACCGCTGCCTGGGACAAGAAGCCACCAGCCTCACCTGTCGGGAACATCCCCGGTTTGCAGAAGAATATGGACCGTTCCGGGAGATCAGCCTTTCGGCCTCCTGTCCGGCAGCCAATGCGCTGTTGTTGGGGTCCCGGGAACCGTTGGATTTTTTGGAGCGTGAAACACCGGAGCCGGAAGAGGAGGGAGATCCGTGGCTTGCAGGGCTTCTTCCCCTGCGGGAACGCATGCTGTCGATTCTCCGGGACCGGACCCGCCCCCTGAACCGGCGCCTGAAGGAAATCCTGACTCTGAGCATGGATGCCCAGCCGCTGCTGGATGAGGACCGGGGAGCGGAATTGGCATCTGTGGCGCAGGACTGGCAGATGAAGGACGTTGCAGTTCCGACAGGCGCAGGGGTGTTTCCGGCTGCTTTGCGCTTTTTGGCCACGCTGGAAGTGCTGGAGCCGGACTGGCCGGAGCTGCTGTGCAAGTCTGAGCATGCCCCGGCGGCGGAGATTCCGGAAGAACTGCTGGAGCGGATCGCAGCGTATTTCCTGTTCCGGTATGTACTGAAAACCGTCAACGACGGGGACCTTGTCAGCTGGACGCAGCTTTGCCTGCTGTGTGTATTGGCTGTGCGGCGCACAGCGGCGGTGTGCGGTGTGGAGGAAGCTCTGCGGCGCGTGAGTGCGGAAATTGAGCACAGCGCGGAGAATCTGGATGCCCTGCGGGAGGCTTTTGACTGGATCCCAGAACTGGACACGGCGGCATTTTTGCGGGAATTGGGGACTTGATCCCCATTCCTTTGTGTGAAGTGCTGACAGCAATCGATTTATGTTTAGTGAAAATGTTGAAGTTGCATAAGAAGCCTTGACAAATTGAAGAAAGTATTGTACATTATAGACACAAGAAAGGAGTGAGTCCAATGGGCTAACAAGCTCAAAGGTTCTCAAAACCTATCCCCAGCGCCGTTCGAGTAAGAAGTTAAAATTCGCAACCACGTAACCCTGGAAGCACCCTCCAAAGACGAAACATACCTCACTATGATGAGCCGCACGAGAGCGTTCAAAGCAGACGTCTGCGTGTTCCAAATGTTTTATGGATTGGCGGAACCCCTGAGTTACCTGACCCCTTTCAGTTCTGGCACTCGAACGGTAAACCAAGAAAGCACGAGGTACTGACCATTGGACAATCCAATCAACGAGTAAGCCCCCCATTCGTCGTTGGAGCGAATGGGGGGTTGTGTTATGCTTGGGGATATGGCCGGCTGCCGTGAGCCGATATAAAAACTGCCTGCCCGGGAGATCCCGGACAGGCAGTTCACTGCAATACAGGGGTGGAAAATTACTTGTGATCCACGGAGGACATGTAGCGGATCAGGTCCACCATCTTGTTGGAGTAGCCGCACTCGTTGTCGTACCAGGAGACGACCTTCACGAAGGTGTCGGTCAGAGCGATACCGGCCTTGGCATCGAAGATGGAGGTGCGGGAATCGCCCAGGAAGTCGGAGGAAACGACATCCTCGTCGGTGTAACCCAGAACGCCCTTCAGCTCGCCCTCGGAGGCCTCCTTCATGGCCTTGCAGATCTCCTCATAGGAGGCGGGCTTAGCCAGCTTGGCGGTCAGATCCACCACGGACACGTCCAGAGTGGGAACGCGCATGGACATACCGGTCAGCTTGCCGTTGAGCTCGGGGATGACCTTGCCAACAGCCTTGGCGGCGCCGGTGGAGGAGGGGATGATGTTGCCGGTGGCAGCACGGCCGCCGCGCCAATCCTTCAGGGAAGCGCCGTCCAGCAGCTTCTGGGTGGGGGTGACGGAGTGCACGGTGGTCATCAGGCCTTCCACGATGCCGAACTTCTCGTGCAGAACCTTGGCGATGGGAGCCAGGCAGTTGGTGGTGCAGGAGGCGTTGGACACGAAAGTCATGTCGGAGGTGTACTTGGTGTTGTTGACGCCCATGACGAACATGGGAGTATCGTCCTTGGAGGGAGCGCCCATGACCACGTGCTTGGCGCCGGCGTCAATGTGGCCCTGGCACAGAGCCTTGGTCAGGTGCTGGCCGGTGCACTCGCAGATATACTCAGCGCCCACGCTGGCCCAGGGAATGTCCTTGACCTCCATGGCGGTGAACACGGGATACTTCTTGCCGTTGACCACCAGCATGCCGTCCTCAGCGGAGACCTCGCCGGGGAACTTGCCGTGCACGCTGTCGTACTTGAGCATGTAGGCCATATACTCGGGGTTCATGAAGGGGTCGTTCAGGCCGACAACCTCAACATCATCACGGTTGAGGGCAGCGCGGAACACGAGGCGGCCAATGCGGCCAAAGCCATTGATACCGATCTTGGTTTTCATAGTCAAATTGACTCCTTTCCATAAATGCGGACACAAAGGTGTACCGCTGAATCGTTTGCGCAAACGTTTCAGGCTTTCTAACAGTTGTATCCTATCACAGGGTAAACGATTTTGCAACTGGCATTTCAAATAACATTCAAAATCTTGAATTGTAGATTTTTGATAAAAAAATCGCGAAGCATCCGGGTTTTATGACGAAAATGGGGGGAAAGGCCTTGACGGATGTGGGGAATTTGGCATATACTGTCCCTGCTAATGGATTACGCAAAAAAGAATGGTATTTACGCAAAGGACGGTCGAACTATGAAAGTAACCATCAGTGACGTTGCCCGGCTGGCCGGCGTTTCCACCGCTACGGTCTCCCACACCATCAATAATACCCGTTATGTTTCCAGCGAGACGAAAGAGAAGGTGTATCAGGCCATTGCAGAATTGGGCTATACGCCTGACGCTTCCGCCCGCAGCTTCCGCACCGGAAAGAAAAAGACGGTGGGTTTCATTGTTCCCGATATTTCCAATAAATTCTTCGGCACGATGATTGAGTCCGTGGAGAACTATCTCTCCGCCCATGGATATCATCTGATCATTGCCAATACAAAGGAAGATGCCGACCGGGAGGAGACGAATATCCGGCTTCTCACGGCGGGGTTGGTGGATGGACTCTTGGTGGCCAGTACCATGGAGGATTTTGCCCGGTTTGACCAGCTGATTCCCGCCGGATTCCCGGTGGTGCTGGTGGACCGGACCTTCGAGACGAAAAAGTATTCTTCCATCTGTGTGTCCAACTTCCAGCCCATTTACCGCAGTGTCTGCCGTCTGGCAGGGAAGGGGGACACCCGGATCGGCATTATCGGCGGCTTGCCCCGTCTTTCCTCCACCCGGGAGCGGATCTCGGCATATCAGCAGGCGGTGGCGGACTGCGGCCTGCCCCAGGATGAAGCGCTGATTCGCTATGGCGATTCCATGGAAAACAGCGCGCGGGCCTGTTTGGATGAGCTGCTGGAGCAAAATTGCGATGCGGTGATTGTCTGCCAGGGATTGATGGCCTCGGAGACGATTATTTACCTGCATATGAAGGGAATCCAGCTTGCACGGGACATTGACCTGGTCAGTTTTGTGGATTATGATTCCAATTTCTATCAGCTCTATGCCAACCAGATGGACTGCATTGTCCAGCCGGTGGAGGAGCTGGGGACTGCGGCCGGTGAGCAGATTCTCAAACGGATTGAAGATCCGGAGGCCCCGGTGTTTGAAAAGGTGCTGACATCTGCCTACCGTCCCTATGATATTCCCAATTCCTGGGTCCATTCAGATCGCTGATCCGATCCGGCGCCGTTTGGCGCCGGATCTTTTTTCCTGTAATGGGATGGGAATTGTGCAATCTGCGGAGGAACTTGCGGCCAAAATGATTGCAGGGCTTCCATTTTGACGGAAATGCGGGTATAATGGCTCGGGAGGGATACGGTATGATCTATTCCACCTTGTGTTACCTGGAGCGGGGCGATTCGTATTTGATGCTCCACCGGGTAAAAAAGGAACACGACGCCAATCGGGACAAGTGGATTGGAGTCGGCGGAAAATTTGAAGAAGGAGAAAGCCCGGAAGAATGCATCCTGCGGGAAACCCGCGAGGAGACGGGGCTGACATTGACCAGCTACCGTTACCGGGGATTGGTGACATTTGTCAGCGACCAATGGCCTGCGGAATATATGCATTTGTTTACCGCGGATGACTGGACGGGTACGCCGCATCCCTGTGATGAGGGAGAATTGGCCTGGATTCGGAAATCGGATCTGCAGTCCCTGCCGCTGTGGGAGGGCGACAAAATTTTTCTGCGCCTTCTGGAGGAGAATGCACCGTTTTTTTCCTTGAAGCTCTGCTATCAAGGAGAACGTCTGGTCCGGGCGGACCTGAATGGGGCGAACATTCTCTAAGGCAAGGCGATGCAGTCGAAAAAGAAGGAGGAGGCAGCATGAATGGAACGGTCCTTCTGTTTGGATTTGATTCCCTGCTGAGCATTCTGGCGCTGGAGGCGGCGGTGGGGCCGCTGGGCGCGGAAGTAGTGCCGGTGGCAAAAACAGATTACAATAAGACATTGGCAGTGCTGGCGGGGCTGGACACAGCACCCGGGCCGGTGCAGCCTTACGCGGGGGGGACCCTGGGCGGAAGAATGGTGGTGCTGTGCGGATTGGATGGACAGCTGGATGCGGTGCTGGCAGCGCTGAACAAAGCAGGTGCCGGGCCGGAATGTCTCAAGGCAGTGCTGACGCCCCACAACCGGAATTGGAATGCCGTGACACTGTACACGGAATTGCTGCGGGAAAAGCGTGCCATGCAGGGAAGGTGAGGAACATGCGCCTTTTGATTTCCGCATGCCTTTTGGGCTGCCGGTGCCGGTATGACGGAGCATCCAAGACACATCCGCTGGCAGAGGCGCTGGCCCGGTGCTACGAGCTGGTGCCGGTGTGTCCGGAGCAGATGGGTGGTTTGCCGACACCCCGGCCGCCTGCAGAACGGCGGGGGGATCGGGTTGTGACACGGGCTGGAGATGTCACAGAGGCCTATCATCGGGGCGCGGAAGAAGCGTGGAGAATTTGCAGCCTGATGGAGTGCCGGGCTGCGGTGCTTAAAGAACGCAGTCCCTCCTGCGGGCATGGTGTGATTTATGACGGAACATTCTCCGGATGCCTGACAGAAGGCAGCGGCGTGACAGCGCAGCTGCTGGCGGAGCAGGGAATCCCGGTGTATGGAGAATCTCAGATTGCAGAACTGTTGAGATGACGGAGGGCTCCCTCCGTCATTTTCGACAAGTTTGGCCCGCAATTTTGTCCTTGCATCATAGAAAAGCTACATTGCAAAGCAAGGCGCCTTTTTGTATAATAGGTCAAAATAACGGGAGGAGGGGACACGATGCGCTTTGAGCTGATGGCACGCAGAAATAACCCCTTTTTCTTTATTTTCATTCCCATGTGTGAGCCGGCCAGGGGGCCGGTGTTTTTTTGCCCTGCGGGGCTACGAGAGAGAGGAGAGTTTTCATGAACAAGACGCAACCCCCCATTGGCCAGCAGCCGATCCGGGATGCCCGGACGCTTGGCTTGCCCAAGATGCTGCTGCTGGGCCTGCAGCATATGTTCGCCATGTTCGGCGCTACGGTGCTGGTGCCCATTCTGGTTCAGGGATACGGCCTGCCCCTGTCCATTCAGACCACGCTGTTTTTCGCCGGCGTGGGCACGCTGTTCTTCCATGTGTGCACCCGGCTGAAGGTCCCGGCTTTCCTGGGATCCTCCTTTGCCTTCCTGGGGGGCTTCCAGGCGATGGCGCAGATGGACTCCGGCATGTATGCCACGATGGAGCCTGCGGAAAAGCTGCAGTATACCTGCGGCGGCATCGTGGTGGCAGGTCTGCTGTACGTGATTCTGGCCCTGATCATTAAAGTGGTGGGGGTTCACAAAGTCATGCGCTATCTGCCTCCCGTGGTGACCGGCCCCATTATCATTCTCATCGGACTGAATCTGGCACCGTCTGCGGTGTCCAACGCCTCTACCTGCTGGTGGCTGGCCCTGGTGGCCATGGCCATTATCGTGGTGGCCAACATCTGGGGCAAGGGCATGATTAAGATTATCCCCATCCTGCTGGGTGTGGTGGGTGCCTATGTGGTGGCGCTGATTGCCAACGCCATGGGCGCTACGGCTCTGGATGCTGCGGGCAATGTGATCCCCCTGATGGATTTCTCCGGGGTGCAGAGTTCCGCTCCCATCGGCCTGCAGCCCTTCCTGTCCAACTTCGGCGGCAGTGTGGCCAAGTTTGATGTGTCTGCCATCCTGGTGATGGCACCCATTGCTATCGCTTCCATGATGGAGCATATCGGCGATATGTCCGCTATTTCCGCAACGGTGGGCGAGAACTTCATTGAGGACCCGGGCCTGCACCGGACCCTCATCGGTGACGGTATTGCCACCGCACTGGCGGGCCTGTTCGGCGGTCCGGCCAATACCACCTATGGTGAGAATACCGGCGTGCTGGTGCTCAGCCGGGTCCATGATCCCCGGGTGATTCGGCTGGCGGCCCTCTATGCTCTGGTGCTGTCCTTCTCCCCGGCGTTTGCCGCCCTGGTCAGCTCCATTCCCGATGCCATCATCGGCGGCGTCAGCTTCATCCTCTATGGCATGATTTCCGCCATCGGTGTGCGCAATGTGGTGGAGAATCAGGTGGACTTCACCAACAGCCGCAATCTGATCATCGCAGCTGTGATCCTGGTGTGCGGTCTGGGCTTCACCAACGGCCTGACCTTCCAGGTGGGCGGAGCGTCCATTACCCTGACCAGCCTGGCCATTGCTGCCATCGCCGGCATTGCACTCAATGCCATTCTGCCCGGAAACGACTTCCATTTCGGCAAGACGGCCACCTCCGATACGGCTGCCTCCCTGGGCCGCTATTAATTGGCTTCCCCGCATCAAAAAAGACGAAGACCGCCTCTCCCAGTGGAGAGGCGGTCTTGTTATAGATCCTGCAAAAGTGTTAAAGGTTGGGCTCCAAAGGCTGCACAGACGTGTGAATCCGCGCAGGAGAATGGGGGAACTGGCGGAAAAAGGAACGAACGATTCTCTGGCAGACTTTACAGCTGTTTTCATAATTGGCATTGGGCAGCATCAAAATGTACTGGGAGATGCTGCACCGGGAGACAATGTCCCCCCTGCGCAGGCTGGAACGGATGACTTCCAGCAGGTTGTCCATGGCGCAGTCCAAGCTTCGGCGGGGAAGTGCGCGGGTTCCCTCTCCTTCAATGCTCAATAAAGCAATATGGATGGCGGCACCGCTGCGGGCCACAGACCGGGCTTCAGCGTGGTAAATTGCCTTAAAGAAATCGTAGTCGCACACCAAAGCGCCCGCGGGCCCTGAAGCCTCCCGCAGTTGTTCCTGCACGGTGTCGGCGGGAATGACGAGATGGTTCCCGGTGCGCATGGCTTCCCGATAAAGGGTGCGGCTTTCTTCCGAGGGCATGATGCCGAAATTGGAAAGCAGCAGCTGGCTCATGTCTTCATATACCTGTGCGGCCTCCGCCTGACGGCCCAGAGTCAAAAGTCCGCGCATAAGATGCTGGTAAAGCGCTTCCTGATAGGGCTCCAAAGCGATGGCGCTGCGGCACAGTGCAACCAGTTCCTCATAACGCTGGCGTTCATCCAGCAAAGGAATGGACTCCAGAACGGTCCGAATATAGAGATTGTGATAATATGCGCTGATGGGAACAACCCAGGGTTCTGAAGAAAGCCTGGGCAGAAAATCTCCCGTATAAAGAGCCTGGGCTTTTTGATAATACGCTAGCCGGGCATCCCCTTCCGCCTCCGCACCGGCTTTGCACAGTGCATCAAATTCCTCTGTATCCAGCTGCAGAGGTACGGCCTGATTCCAAATATAACAGCCGTCTTTGCGCAGAATCAAACTGTGTCCAACGGAGCTGCCCAGCTGATCCAGTGTGGAGCGAACCCGGTGAAATACAGTTTTGAGAGCATTGAGCGGGTTTGAGCTGCTTTCTTCCTCGCTCCAGAGCAGATTGGTCAGATCGCTGGGAGCGATGGAGCGGCTGCGGCAATAGATCATATACGCCAGCAGCAGCCATACCTTCTTGGAACGATTGGTGGTGTCAGTAATGGCTTTTTCGTTCAGAGTAATGGAAAACTCCCCCAACATCCGAACGGAAATCGTTCCGCTGTCCATACAAACTCCCTCCTTTCCAATCCCTGCAGAGGTATCCCGGCAAATCCGCAAGAAAAGCCGGTGATATCCCAAAAGGATATACGTAGAAGTATACCACAGAGTGATCATATTTGCAATGAAAAAAGGTTAATAGGATACAAAAAAGATATAAAATGTACAGAAAAACTGAAATAAGTACTTCCATTTTTTGAACGGACCTGTTATAGTAACAGAGTGTCAGATTATCATGATGATACCGGAGATAAGGAGGAACGATCCGTGCGGAATATTTGGAGAATTTTGAGTGTGGGAATGCTGGCTGCGATGCTGCTCAGCGGCTGCGCGCAGACGCAGGCGGATGTTCCTGCTTCGGAAGAAGAGAATACAGAATGGGTT
>ENA-UEYL01001596-UEYL01001596.1-human-gut-metagenome-genome-assembly--contig:-NODE-1596-length-18938-cov-4.999682_pt1 | contig 18938 bp, 9 predicted proteins | sample MGYA00242941_ERZ507946 | MGnify/ENA primary metagenome ERZ507946 (study PRJEB26167, sample SAMN06115482) | human gut metagenome | host: Homo sapiens | place: China:Guizhou | collected 2015-03-11...
ATGAGAAATACCTTCTTTGAAGGCACTTTACAGCTATAAACTATGAGAAATGCATGTAAACATTTTAATTCTCATAGTCTACACCTCTAATTATCAATCAAATACCATTCTTCATGAGAATATGAGAAATGATTTTGCTTTTTTCGCATAGAGGACGATGAGGGCTGTCCCGTCATCACGACTTCTTATTTTATGATATTTACATCGCACCAACAGCATCTTTGAAAGACATCCCCTGCGGAATCATCAGTTTGTCCTTCAGACGCTGCTTACGTTTACTCAGGCTGTGCGATGAAATACCAAAGAAAACAGCCTGGTTTCTATGCTTTACTCCTATGTAACAAAAATAACAGAGAGCAATCTCCTCTTCGGACAGACAATCATATTTAGCCAACCAGGTTTTCAACGCATCTCCATAAAGGATATCCATAAGGGCAAACAACCGCTTCCATTCCTCAGCTACCAATATGTGGCAAAGAGTGGCAGGAGACAGAATCGTATGCATCAATATATCAATATATTTTTGATACCCGGAGAAAGTCTCATCATCCGGGCAAATGGCTGTCAAGCCACAAGCAAAATTTGTATTCATATGCCGCCTCCTTGCCAAATCATAAAATATAAATAGTGTTTTTCACAGTATCTTCATTGTTACAATTGTTTCGCCTGCATCTTCAGACGGATATATCCTTTCTCCGCCTGCTCCTTCAGCGCAATCCCGATGCGGGTATAAGCCGGAGCATTCACTTCGATGGTTTCAGAAGTAAATGCGACCTTGCCGGATGCTTCGATGTTGACAATCATCTGTTCTGTGCCGCTAGTGAGCAAAAGACGTGTATCGTCCAGAACTTTCCAATCGGCTTGTGTTGTTACGGCTGTTTCGAACCGGATGGGTGTATCGGCCGTAAATTCGTCACTGACAGTGAAACTGCCTTCACCCTGGCGGTCATAGACGAAAGTACGGATCAACTTATCCAGATTGGGGGTAGAATAAGCTGACGTATAGTCAATACTGAACAAGTCTTTTTCTTCTGTAAATTCTTTCCTGAGCACAATGGCTTTCGCTTCAGAACCGGCAGATTGCGTTTTCCCGTCTACCACCGGAACAGGATGCCCGTAGGAACCTTTGATCTTATATTTCGCAGGAGCTTCCGCGCTGAAATAATCACCGGGATAAGAGAAAGGGCCGCCCTGGTCGCCAACCATCGTACTCTTTCCCAAAGCGATGGCATAAGAACCGACATCATTATGGTTATGGTTTTCGGCGTTATTACCGCCTTTGGCCGAGATAGCCAGCAGACACGGACTGCCCGCGGCAGGACGCGCAACGAGGATTCCCGCTTTTTCGTAGTAAGCACGCAGAGAGTCAGAGTCTTCCTTTAACGCCTGACGGACAGCATCCGTCATTTCCATCTTCCATACTTGTCGGGGAAACAGTTCTATGAGATACAGAGAGAAGTTATTTCCTGCCGGAAGAATGTACTTTTCTGCCGGTGAAGTAACGCCAAGCGCACGGTCACAATAATCCGTAATGAATTTATCTGTCGACAGACCGATACGGCAATCGGAATAAGCCGGACATACACCCTCATTCATCTGTATCTTCTTACCATATCGGGCGATACGCACAAATTTAGGGTCACGGAAAAAGTCTATCCTGCCTTGTGTGGCACGGCATACTTCCTCACGCAGCAGGATGTAGGCACGGAAACCGTAATTGTAATAACCGACGCCTTCACTGCAATAACCGTCGTCGGCATACCCTTTCATACCGTACACGTTATATTTTTCGGCTGCGGCTACGAAATAAGCACGTTCTTCCTTATCCGCTAGCAGGGTGAGAGCAGCACCCGTAACGCCTGCCAGACAAACCGAGTTCCAGTTATTCGTCGCCGTGAACCACCAGAAAGGTTTGGTCTCTTCCAGACAACGGTACACGGGACGAAACACTTTCTCACGGAAAGCGCACTGCACACGAGCCTTTACTTCCGGCGACAAACGGTCGTCGAGCATGGCTACACACTGCGCGATTCCGTTTCCGGCCGTGGCAACCACCAGATCGACATAATAGTCCGTACCGTGATAATTCTTCAAATTGCGGTCGTGGGCGGGAATCGACCACGAGTTCTGATTGCAGAGAGCAACCAGAGCTTTCTCAATGGCGGGAATATATCGTCTTTTGTTTTCAAGGCATTCGGCCAAGGTCAGCCGGAAGAGATAATGATAACGCGCATTCATCATGTTTTCACCCGGCAGGCGGATATTCGTCTTGTTCAGGTGCAGATACAATGAATCGACAAAAGGCGGCATCCCCTTTTTCAGTAATGCGGGGGCTTCTTCTGTCAGCAGTTTTTCTGCATTGCCGCTCTCCTTTACTTTGTTCCAGAAAGTACGGTCTTTGTAGGAAACACCCATTCCTTCCGGTTTATCGGGCAGCATGGCGGCGATTTCACGAATACGGCTTTGAGAGATATTCGTATTTTGTTTCGGGGTATCCTGTGCCATACGGTAAACTTCCGTCCCTGCCAGCAGGAAAGCACCCGGGCCGTATACTTCGGTCATATCGGGAGTCACCTTTTTGGGATCGGCACCGATAGGCTGCACGTATCCCAGTTTGCCGTCTTCCCTCACAGCCGATACCAAGGCCTGCCATCCTTTCTCCACCGCAGGCAGAAATTCTTCCTTCGGCAGAAGCCCCTCGTTGATTCCATAGGCAAGGGCGTAAACAAAGAAACCGCTGCAACTCGTCTCGGGCGACGGATAGGAAGCAGGGTCGAGCAGGCTTGCGTGCCAGAAACCGTCCTTATTCTGGAGAGGAGCAATCCGCCGGCATAACTTCTGAAACAAATCCTGATAGAACGGACGGTATTTGCTTTTGGCAGGAAGTTCACGCAGCATCTCTACAAGTCCGCCGAGCACCCAGCCGTTACCGCGTCCCCAGAATACTTTTGCGCCATTGGCTTCTTTCATTGTAAAATAACGGTGGTCACGGTAGAAGAGGTTTTCTTCCTTGTCGAACAGGAAGTCATAAGTGGCTTTGTATTCCTTGTCCATGAAACGGATGAATTTCTTGTCACCTGTGATATTGTAGAGTTTCATGTAGACAGGCGGAGCCATGAACAGGGCGTCGCACCAAGTCCAATGTTCCAATGTGCTTGCGTCTCCATAGTTCAGTTCGAACGAGCCGGAAGGCGGGTTGTCAATCACCCATCCGGCACGTGCCTGTGTCGGGATGAGCATGCTTTTCCTCTTGTACTTTTCGTACATATACAGATACATCTGCGAAATACAGATATCATCCGCATGATACATCCGCTGGTCTACCTGCCAATAGTTACGGTTTCCCAAACGTAACAGCCATTTATAATAGGAATCGTCCTTGTCCGTCTGCTCGGCTATCGCAGCCCAGTGGACAAGCCCCAGGTAGAAAGTGGCATTCACCCAGTTGAGGTCGCCATAAACAGCTTTGTTGTAATGAGCAATCTGCCAGTCGGCCACCCGCCGCATCGACTGCTTCACTTCGGTTTTAATAAATGTCTGCGCAACTGTAGTACACAAATAGCCCGTGCATAGGGCAAGGGTTAAGAGTAATTTCTTCATAATACTATAATTTTTATTCAAGGCAAAGATAACGGGCATTATGGATTAAATAGAGTCATATTTTCCGTATAAGCTGCTCTTATCTTCCATAAAGAAAGAAAAAAGCAGCTTTCCGAACAACTATATCAACTAACCCAATTACTGAATACCTGATTTATGAGTATTCAATTTCTTATCCACTAATAAGCCGTCAATGATCTTCAGCCCGAATCTCACTTTACGTTTTGCCTTGAACCTCAAGAGACATAAGTCAACGGTTCCTTCAAGGGTCTTCTTGTTTCCTATGTTGACAAAAGTCGGATACAGGGCTTTCGAGCCGTCGGTATGGAGACGGTCGTAAGTCAGATTCTCCATTGCATTCATATTCTGCAATTCCACCCCGACAAATTCATAATCCTGCTGATTGTAAGGTAAAGCAAAACTGAATGCGTTGACTGCACGCAGGTCAATGCCTTTTACCTGAATTTCAATGATTTCATCTTTGTCATATGCTTGTTTCGGGGTGCTGATTTCAATCGTGCCGTCCACTTTCTCCATACCACGGTTATCAGCGCCGTTTTTTAATGGTACGGCGACCACCGAGATATCATAAGCGTCAATCAACCCGTTCTTGTTGATATCGCCATTGCTGATGTATCCTTCAAAGTCGGAGTCGCCCTTTCTCAACCCAGTATAGTTGGTATAAGACGTCAGGTCGTTGCCGTCAATCTTACCGTCAAGGTTGATATCTCCCTGAAGATAGCTTTCCGTTCCGGGCACTTTGAACACGTAGATTTCTTTGCCGGAACCGTAGTTGCCGACAGCTTCCGTAACGGATAGTCTGATATAGCGGGCAGTAGGATGACTGGTGAAATTGAATATCTTCACATCATCGTTACGCTGCCATTCAAATGTTCCGGCTTCTGTCCACTGTTCTTTATTCATGCTATAAGAAACGGTTCCTTTCAGCAATGTTCCGTTGCCGGCGTTGGTGCGTGGCAGGTAGTGGAACTTATCCAGTTGGTTGACAGTCACCAAGTCCATAACCAGTTCGAACGGAACGGCTTTTGCTCCGTATTTCGTATGCCAGATGTCACCCGACTCTACAAAGTCGAACAAGCGTTTCACGCCCACTCTTCCTTGCGAAGCGGCCGAACATTCGCCTTTGATACCACGGATGGCAAATTCCAACGGATCGGATTTGGTTGTAGCACCAAACTCTGTCCAATCGGAAGCTCCGTCCTTGTTGACAGCACGTATCTTGAATGAATAGGATGTTTCGGGCGTCAGGTCTTTAAACAGCAGTTCCGTATCCTTTATCGTAGTATACCGCATATCCATGAAATCAATCTCATAGAAATCGGCGTTGGCTACTTTGTCCCATGTCGGTTTCAGTGTATAGGCTTCCGTGTTGGCGTCAGTAATCCGGACAATGGGAGCGGTCAGAGTTCCGGTAGTGATCCGGTGGCGGTCTTCGGACGCAAAGCTGAATCCTTCAACGCGCAATGTCGTTGTGCCAGCCGTAATGTCAGTGGCAGCCAGTTTCACCAGTAGTTGAGGATTCTTGGTGATAATCATTTGCTCAAATTCACTTCCTTTGGTAGCAAACCGGTTCAGGTTGGGAGCCTCATCATAGAAGAATACATTTTCCCCTTTCTCAAATTCGTCTTTCGAAGCGGCTTTTGTCAGTTTCACTTTTTTCTTTCCCAGTTGTGCCGTTACTTTCTTCGGCAGGGCGGTGACATTAATTCTGAACTCTGTTGCCTTTTCTTTCACGAAACCTGCAAAGTCCCCTTTTGCCGGGTAGATGGTTACAGTGACATTATTCTTGCCGTCAACTTCGGATTCGATGTCTGTTGTCACTCCTTTGCCCCGTTTATATTCTTCGGACACTCCGTCGTCGTCATACTCGGTAAAGGTGCTCCTGCCATACGGGTAAAGCTCATAGATACGGATTCCCTTATTGATTTCACTTGTATTGTTATTAGGATTCGTAAGCGGAATAATCGCTCCGTTCTTCACGAATACGGGAAGTTTCCAAAGGGGAGACACAAAGTTGTTGAGTATGCAGTTCCCTTCATATTTTTCTCCTGTGAGATAATCAATCCATGTGCCTTCAGGCAGATAAATGCCGTCGCGAATATCATTTCCTTTCTCATCCGCTTTAGTTGCCTGATAAATAGGGGCAATCAGAAAATAAGGGCCGTAGAGATATTGATATTGTGTAGCCGTGCCTTGAGTATAGGCATTCGGATATTCCAGGAACATGGCCCTTATCATCGGCATGCCGTCTACGGCTTCTCTAGCGATACTATACGCATAAGGCATCAGTTCGGATTTCAGCTTCAGATACCATCGGTTGATAGATGTAGCCGGTTCTCCCAAGGCATGCGGATATTTTTCATTGGAACCCCAACCGTCCATATTCAGTTCCATGGGAGTAAAGGTTTTCCACTGGAAATCACGGGTATTCACTATCAGATTCTTTCCGCCGAATATACCGTCCATGTCGGAAGTGATATTCGGTTGCCCGGACAATCCCGAGCCGATATAGGTAGGGATGTGGAAACGGATATACTCCCATACGCCACCCGTCTGGTCGCCCGACCAGATTCCGGCATAACGCTGCGTTCCCGCCCAGCCGTCGAGGGAGATGATAAACGGTCGGGCATCACTTCCGTAGTAAGGCATGATATGCCCGACGTCAGCCACTCCGTTCAATCCGAAAGAGTAACCTGCCCCTACCCAGGCAACGTCAGTTTTCAGCACACGCACTCCGGCATCCCTTACTTCTTTCACAATATCCCTTTGCAACAAGGCGCTCACTCCTTCTTTCGGATGCAGATCCGACTGTGTCCATAGTCCGATTTCCACTCCGTTCTGACGGGCATAATCTCCCAGACTTTTCAGGTTTTGTATGTTACCGTCCAATGTTTCTGTCTGTCCGTATCCGGCTCCATAGCCGTCGTTCGGGAGCAGCCAGCCCAATGGCATGTCATGTTTCTTATAGCGGTCGATTACCGCACGTGCGGAGAATTGGTAGTTGTTCTTTTCTCCGTTCAGCGATTCTTTGATTCCGCCGTTATCTTTCTGGCTTTCTTTATACCGCTTGCCGTCCTCAAACAGGATGCCTTTCTCGTTTTCTACCCAGTAGTCGCGATTATAGGCATTCAGGTGTCCCTGATAGAAGCCGAATTTAGGCAACAGAACCGGGTTTCCTGTCAGTTGGTAGAAGTCATTCAACAAGGCTACCGCTCCGTCATTAATCATATAGAATACGTCCAGATAATCCGATTCGTGATACAACTTAACCTTTCCCTGTTCGGACGCTCCGAAGTCGTATTTCCCTTTCTTGAAAGTGTACCACATCACGCCGTACCCATTCGTAGACCAGTAGTAAGGTGTGGGTGAAGCCACTCCCCCGTCTGTCCAGCTATTCTGGTTTTCGATAGAGATGACTTTACCCTTATGGGAGAATCGTCCGTTCTGGACACCTCCACCGTAAAAGTATTCTTGCGGGGTTTCTTTCAAGGTCAAGGTCACTTTTCCTTTCTCAAAAAGAGGCGCTTCCAGTTCTTCCACCACAACGGTGTTAGTCGCCAGGTTAGTTATTTTGAGTAATGAGGTCTTTTTATCCAACCGGACTTTTATCTTTTCAGTAGTCAGAAAGACGAAATCGTCATTCTCTTCCAACTCCAATCGGGAAAGCGCCTTTCGAGGATTGTCTACCAATATCTGCGCTTCCGGTTTGGCCTGAGGATCTCTGATTATTCTTCCGGAGTTGTCTTGAAAGACACGGAAGATGTTTGCACCGTAGAAGTCCAATGTCATTCGCCGGTTATCGGAGAATAACACTTCGATGGTGGTGGGGTTTATTTTTCTTGCACTAGTAACGAACTGTCCGGACGAAACCGCACACTCAAGCACACTTGCTTTCTCCTGCACCGGGAAAGCATACATCGGAGATGAATAAAACATAGCCAGCATCATGCATCCAATCATGCAAGACTTTTGCCGCCAGTTCGTATTTATCTGTTTTCTCATGGTTTAAAAATACACTAAGATTGAATATTATTTTTTACAAAAAGTATAAAAAACTTGATATAAAATGAGGAAAAAAGAAGATGCAACAACACTGCTACGAATCTTGTTGCATCTTTCAATTCATTATAAAACTAACCCCGGTTTATTATCTTTTGCCTACATTAAACTCCGCCACTTGTATGGTACTACCACTCTTTTGGTTCCAGTCTACATATTGTACCTTAATATACCTGCAATTAATCTCCTGAATGTCAAACTCAAGATTCTTACCCTTATCTTCCTCTGCAACAGGTAATTCAACTGTGGCTATATCAGAATAAGTCTCACCGTCATTACTTGCATAGAGCGAGATTTTAAACGCTCTACACCAGTCATTACTCAAAGTAGAACGATGTGCCCAAGTAAAATAGTTGATGGATTGCGGCATTCCCATATCAACGATAAAATAGAGAGGTTTATCTGCTGCATCAGCCTTATCACTACCATATGTCTTACCAGGTTTCACCAATGACAGATAAGTATCAAATTTATCATCAAAGATATGTTCCGGTTTACCGGTTCCTTTATCCTCTGAGTAATTCAGTCCACTACTATATTTTATGGAAGTCGTTACCTTCCAGTTCTCACGTTCATTCCATGATTTTATTGTAAACGCAAGCGTAAGAGGAACAACTTCTGCATTCAATTCCACATCGAGCGGAGATATTTGTATTTCAGCTTCACCTCCGGCAGTTGTCTCCAGTATTCCTTCATCGGAGATAAAAACACAACCAGCTCCGGAAATTACCTCATATTTCAATCGCTTGTCAGCCGCATTTTCCGGCAAGACAGTCACAAAAGAAGACAGGTCAAACTCCTGACCGACAAGCAATGTCTGTCCATTGATTTCTGCAGCTTTGTCATTCAGTTTGATTTCTTCAATAGGAATACTGCCTTTCACTACCAGTTTCAGTTCTTTCACAACATCTAACCCATCAGTAGAACGAATTTCAATCACCGCTTCTCCCATATTCATTCCCTGCACAAGGCTTCCTTTAACGATTTTCACTATATCTCCGTATCCTTCTTTCACAGTATATGTCAATGCGCGGACATCCGCCGACCACGGCATGACCGTGACATATTCCGCCAAATCTACCGGCTCTTCCATTCCTATGGTAACTTCGGGATTCACCACTACGTCACGAATCAGCGATGCCACCACTTTCAGAGTACAATCGGCAACAATGTTCTTATTGCCGCGATGCTTCACCTGTAAAGTCGTTTCGCCCGGTTTGAGCAATGTAAGCTTTCCACCTGCATCCACCGTTGCAATATTATTGTCACCCACTTCGTAAGCATAAGAATAGGAGTTGAACGACAATGATGCAGGGACAACAGCAACAGAAAGGGTATACGTCTCATCCGCTAAAGGAATAGCAAGAACATTCTTCTTGTCCACATGGCCGATTTTCAGTTTAATATCATCGTAATAAGAATGATCCGATGTATATTCATGTTCGTCCGAACAGCCTGTTGCCACCAAGGTGGCAATCAGGCAAAACGAACTTATCAAATGATTTAATTTTGCTTTCATAAGTTCTTAGTTTAAACAGTTACTTTTTACCGACATTGAATCCGGCTACGCAAAGATTGCTACCTTTACCACCGCTGTTGGCAGATTCATACTCGATAAATTCTACTTTTATATATCTGCATTTATGCATTGCAGACAATGGAAGTTCTATTTCGGCAACCGATGATTTGGTTTCTATGCTTTCTTCAAGTACCGTATAGTTTGTCTTATCATTGCTTCCGGACACTTTGATTTTGAAAGCCTGGAATTTGGCATTCGTATCTCTGTGGATCCATTTTAATTGATTGAATTCCAACTCACTTCCACAGTCAACAATAAAGCCGAATTCGGATCCGGAAGGATGTAGGTATCCGTCATACCCGGTGGCCTTATCCGGTTTCACCATCATCAAATAGGTTTTACCATTTCCATCTATCACATGCTCAGGTTTACCCGTAGTCTTATCCGGCACGTAAGTTGCATTATTTTTAGAATAAACTACAGTAGTTTCCACAGTCCAGTATACAGGTTCATACCAGGTCTGAGAGCCATCCACCTTGAATTTAATAATTTGAGGTTCAGCCTCATCGAACCCGTCATGTGCAGAAATCTTTATTTCAGCGTCACCTGTCCCTATAGTGGTCACAATTCCGTTTTCAGCATCAAGAGTAACTACACCGTCACCGGAAACAAGCTCATAAACCACCGTCGGATCCGAAGCATTAGTCGGGGATACAGACAATGCGGAACCGATATCAAATACCTGACCGATAGCGAATGTCTTTCCGTCCAAATCGGCGGCGCGGCCTAAAATAATTTCACTTACCGGAATCTTTCCAGTAACTTCCACCGTCAACTCAGTCGACACTCCCGAACCGTCGGTTGCCGACACCACAATGGTAGCCGTTCCCTTGCTCAATGCTTTTACAATACTACTTCCTTCTGCAATCTCTACATAGTCTTCCGAACCTGCTTTCACCTCGTAATGCAAATTCTGATTGTCCGCATCAGATGGAATAACAGCAACAAACGGTGCCAAATCCAGTTCTTTACCTTCTTCCACGCGAACATCGGTAGCCGTAACCTTCAATTCACTGATAAATGTAGGCAATACGTCAAGCGTACAACTTGCAGCAATCTCCTGATTACCGCGGAATTTTGCACTCAAAGTTGTTTTTCCTGCCTTCAATAGTGTTATTGTCCCATCCTGAGCCACAGAAGCAATACTGTTGTCTTCCAACTCATAAATATAAGCTTTAGGATCGATGAACACATCTTCGGGAGTAACTGCGATAGTAAGCATATGTGTCTTATTCGCCAACCGCACACTCAGTACGTTGTTCTCATCTACCAAATTCATTTTCAACGTTACTCCATCATAGAACGAGTAATCGGTAGTATATTTATATTCTTCGGAACAGCCGACTGCCAGCAAAAAGGCCGTCATCAGGCAAAACGAAGTTTTCAATCTATTATATATTGATTTCATACTTTTCTTTGTTTAAAAATGATTACCACCCCGGATTCTGTATCAACTTTCCGTGAGAAGCATTAATCTCCCGCTGCGGAATAGCGCTAAAATACATCTTCTGTGAGAAGAAATGCTGCTCGATAGGCTGTACGCTCCATGAGAAAGAACCGTTGTCCGCCTTTTCCCATACGGCAGCACTTGTCCACACACCGTCCAGTTTCTCATACAGTTTGCGACGTTTCAAATCCCAGAAACGGTTGCCACACTCGTTGGCAAACTCAATGCGGCGTTCGTTGATGATGAAGTCAATCATTTCATCCTTGCCCATGTTTGCAGGCACACCGTATCTCTCATCATCTCCGGCATCAATGCCTGCCCTGTCGCGAATTTCGAACAATTGCTTCTCTATCTCCTCACGGTTCTGATTGACATCCAGTTCCGTTAATGCCTCGGCATACAACAACATGATATCAGAATAACGGATAAACGACAATCCTACACCTTCGCCATTATCATTCCCCATCAACGTCTCGTTAGCGCATTTTCTAAAATAATAACCGGTTTGAGTACCACCATTCACTCCATAACCGTCTTGCGATGCATTTTTATATGTCCATACCTCTTCCTGCTTACCACCTTTGGTCTTCACCCATTTGGCACCATTATAAATAACCGTATATCCCAAACGCGGGTCACGGTCAGCATACGGATTTTCCTTATAAGCGGAAGATTCTTTGTTGATAGGACGTCCGTCTTTCATAGGAAAAGCCTCTATCAACTCATGATATGGCTGAATGTTACACTTACCATTACGGCTCTTGGGCAGGAGTTCATTGGAAGGGAAAGCTGTCGAATTAACCGTCAACCAGAACCAAACCCTCTCGCTGTTCACACGCTTCGTTGTAGCAAGATAAAAACCGTTCCCGGGGCGGGTCTGATTGTCTTTTACCAATTCGTGCGTACCCAAATCCATCAGTTCTTTGGCAGTAATAACTACATTTCGCCATCTGTTCACATCATAATCTTCATATCCTACCAACAAACGGTTGTCACCGCTACCAATGTTTCCACCATTATGTAAAGGACTGGCAGCCAATGCATACAACTCGGCAAGTACTCCCAAAGCGGAAGCTTTCGTCGGACGTCCGTAGTCGGCTCCCATCTGTTCAAGGGGCAATCCGTCAGCCGTAGCTCTCAATTCCTGTGCAAGATAGTTCACACACTCCTCAAAAGAAGAACGTTCCAAATAAAGGGGATTGAACGGGTCGATGATTTCATCGTAAAGCAAAGGTATCCCACCATACTGACGCAACAGATAGAAATAGAAGAATGCTCGTACAAAACGCGCTTCGTAAGCAAGCCTTTCCTGAGTAGCCGCACACAACGGTGTCCGTTTGTAATTCTGTAAGAAAGAATTACAACGATAAATAGTTTGGTGAGCCTCTACCCAAGCTGTACGGAAATCCGTAAAACCAGCATTGGTTCCTCCCTGGCTGAAATCACCTTTAGTATAGGCAGGAGTAAACTCCGTCACTCGGAAATAACCGCTATAACGGCTGTTATCGGTTCCTGCCTCATAGTCTTTGTAATTCGACAACGTACTTGTGGAAGAGGTTCTTGGTGACATTGTCAAACGTCCCACTTGCCAAAACAGAGCGGCATGAAACCCCATAACCTTCGCGCTGTCCGATAAAACACTCTCCAAATCATCGGTTTCTTTACCTTTACTTTCAAGAAATCCTTCCGATGTTTCAGTGCATGCCGCCATCACGCAGCAAGCACACAGGAAAAATATAATTAGTTTCTTCATTGTTGTATCACTCCATTAAAATACGATTTGACATCCAAGGTTATACACACGTTGTTGCGGATAAGTATCCATCGGGTTGCCCAGACGGCTGCTTTCAGGGTCTACCTGATAATCACCCAATGACGACCAAGTGCACAGGTTCTGCGCAGAACCGTAGAAACGTACCGAATTCAATCCGACTTTCTTCACCCAATTGGCTGGCAATCTGTATCCTACTTCCAGATTCTTCCAACGAATGTAGTTGGCAGAACGCAACCAGAAAGTAGACTGTGCAGAGTTATGACCATGGTCTTTGCTCAAGATAGGGAAAGAAGCATCCTTATTCATCTCAAGCAATTGTGCCTGATCGGTGATCTTGTTTCCGTCAGCATCAAGTTCTGTCCAACGGTTCAAATGTAACGGACGCGGCCGGCCGTCAGTGCCTCCTATTCTTAATGCTTGCTGAAGACTTAACGATGCCCCTGTAGCTCCTTGGAACAAAGAACTTATGTCAAAGCCCTTATAAGAGAAGCCAATCGTTAAACCGTAATTGAAATCAGGACGCGAATTACCGATAGCTACCCGGTCATATTCATTGATTACGCCGTCTGCCACCCCCTGCGGACCACTGATGTCCTTATAACGGATGTCACCCGGACGCGGTGTCCTCAATGTCTCTACCGGGCTGTTGTCTATTTCTTCTTGAGTGTTATAAAAACCTTCCGCTACATAACCGAAAATAGTACCAATAGATCTGCCGGTCGACATGCTCAACACATACGGGCTGGGTGCTTCCCCCATTTCAAGAATCTTGTTTTTGGCATGAGACACAATGCCACGGAAAAAATAACTGAAATCGTTGCCGATCTTATCCCTCCAGGTAAGTTCCGCATCCCAACCTTTATTTTCCGTACGTCCGATATTCATCATAGGTAATACACCATCTTTATATCCGGCATATAAAGGTACGGAACTCGGTTTCGACAGGATATCATTACGACGGTTGTAGAAATATTCAAAAGTAGCCGACAAACGGTTGTCGAACATTCTCAAGTCCACACCAAGATTCAGTTTTTTTTCTACCTCCCAACGCACATTGTCGTTAGCAATCGCATCCAAGAAATATGCCGGAATTTTGGAAGTAGTACGAGGGTCTTCTCCAAACGGATAGTCGTATTCCTTCTTATAAGACTCGACATAAGTATATTTACCGCCCGGAACAAGGTCTGAGCCGACAGAAACGTAAGATCTTCTCAATTTCACAATCTACACTTTCATGCGACTAAACCCGTTTCTGGCATACGGTTCTTCCGCCAAATTCCATCCGAGAGATATAGCAGGGAAGAAATCGAAACGGTTGCTTTTTGCGAAACGGTCTGAGCCATTGTACGTTCCACTCAATTCTATCAAATAGCGTGAATTATAATCATAGCTCAAACGAGTAGAATAACTCATCGAGTTGTGAGGAGTGTCCGAACCTGTACGGTTGGAATACCAGTTAGCAAGCAACAAACCACCTAGATTATGTCCACCGAATCTTCTGCTATACGACAAATCGACACGGGTATTGATTTGCAGATAAGGTTTGGATGTACTTTCACTTACTCCCATGGGACGCAACACATAAAGGTCTTTGTTGACTGGCAGATAATCATCATTCTCCGCATCATAATAAAATGCCAGATAATCACTGTCGCCCCGATGAAGTTTTCGTTGCGTTCCCCAACGGTTGGTCAAAGCCATCACACCTCTTGCCTTCAGTCCTTTGGTGATAAAATCCAGCTTATGTTCCAGCGTAATGTTACCATTCACAATATTCTTCCATTCGCGGTTATAACCGCCCTGTGACAGCAGTGCCAAGGGGTTCATTGCAAAACCGTCCTTCATACCGAACGTACCGTCCGGATTGTAGGCAGGATAATTCCAAGGAGTAAACCATCCCCCCAAAAGACGGGTAAAAATACTATGAGTACCACTCATACCTGGACCAGGATTAGGCAAATGAGGTTCGTTCAGCTCAGAAAGAGTGGCATTAGCATTAATTTTAAACAAGAGATCTTTCGTAATCTGAACATCGAAATTGGAACGAAGATTATAACGTTTCAAGTAATAATCATTATTAAAGTCTTCCTGCTTCTTGATATCTTTCAACAAACCACCCTGATCAAGATAACCGATGGCAACGAAATATTTCACTTTATCCGTACCACCTTGCACATCCACATTGTATTGTTGCATCAACGAACTCTTCTTGTACATCAAGTCATACCAATCCACATCCGGATATAGATATGGAGAATCGCCTGTACGAAAATGCTCCAGTGCCTCATCACTGAGCAAATCCTGGTTTTTATCCAATGCGGACTTATCTCCATCATTGATATACAATTCCTTGATAAGTTTCAAACTCTGATAAGAATCAAGGAAGGTATTTTTGTAAGTCGGTTGCTGAAAACCGACATCAGCTCTAAACGTAATTTTCGGCTTGCCTTCCGTACCACGACGAGTAGTCACCAATATAACACCATTGGCACCCTTCAAACCAAAAATAGCAGTACTACCACCATCTTTCAGTATACTGATATCCTGAATATCATTCGGTGAGAGTTGAGAAAGAGTGGCAACATCTGATTCCACATCGTCAATCAACACCAACGGAGATGTGTCCACGTCCGCATACGTTCCGATACCGCGGATAAAAAGAGCAGCGGCATCCTTACCCGGCTGCCCACTTCCTTGCAGTTGAAACAGACCGGGCAAACGTCCTGCAAGCGAGTTTTGTACAGTTGAAGAGGGCGACTGCCGCAATGTAAGCCCGTTCACCTGACTGATAGATGCGATATTGGAAAGACGAGATTTTGTACCGAAACCCTGCTGCACGATTTCCACTTCCTGGAGCATGTTTCCATCCGCTTCCATTTTAATGACCATACCGTCTGTAGCAGTGACAGTTTGCGCTGCATAACCGATATAACTTACTTTAATCTTTGCTTTAGACGATTTCAATTTAATGGAGAATTTACCATCAATGTCCGTGATTGTTCCGTTCGCCGAATTGTTCACTTCCAAAATGGTTGCTCCTACCAACACTTCGCCCAGGTCGTCTTTCACGGTTCCCTTGACGATTACTTGGGCCCATGCGACAAGCGGCATGAGCGTCAATAACAGGATGATTATTCGTTTCATAAATTTCTGTGTTTTTAATAGTTCCATCCGGGATTTTGGGTTAATTTCGTATTTCCGTTCATCTCACCTCTCGGTATGGGATACCAATACATTCTTTCATCAAAAACAGATGTACGCACTACAACATCGTAATTATACAGGAATGAACCGTCCGCCTGTTTGTAGATTTCCACACCTTTGACCGGTTCGTTCATCACATCTTCAGCAATCTTCCAACGCCGGATGTCCCAGAAACGATGTTCTTCGAATGCCAGTTCGATTCTTCTTTCATTACGGATAATCTCACGCATTTCCTGTCGGGAATAACCGGTCGGCAATCCGTAACGCCCGTCATCACCGGGTTCAATGCCTGCTCTTTTCCGTAATTGTATCAGACAGTTTTCAATTTCCGTTTCATCGCCTCCCACTTCATTCAATGCTTCCGCATAGTTCAACAAGATTTCAGCATAACGGAAAATCTGGTAATGATGATAAGCACCGTTAAACCCGGAATTGTCGGCCTTCGTTTCGTTCAACCCCAAGAACTTACGCAAATAATAACCGGTCTGTGTTGTGAACAAGCCCGGCTTGTTGGAGCGGTCAAGACCACCGTTAAATGTTTCCACCGGTCTTTTCAACCAAATATCTCCATTACAGAACACAGTGTGAGCCAGTCGAGGATCTCTATTGGCATAAGGGTTCTGTGGGTCATATTTATATTTGGAAGTAGGGTCTCCTATTCTTTTTCCATCCAACATAAGGAAAGCATCCACCAAATTCTGGCTCGGGCTGGTCAACCCCTTACACTTGTTTCTCTGATATCCGCAAGGACTGTTATCCGATTCCAGTGAGGTATTTCCAGCAGCCTCTTTCATCATGATAGTTTCCTTGTTGAGTGTAGTGAAAGACGTATTGTCTCCAAAAAGAGCCAAGAACCCCGGAGTAGGATCCGCCGTATCTTCTTCCTTCTTCTCTGCCGTATAATGCAAATCATACACCCCCATATCTATCACAGCTTTAGCCGCATCAGCGGCTTCCTGCCATTTAGACTGTACATTATCTGAATTATAAAGCGGACTTGCCAAATAGAGTTTCAGACGTGAATACAATGCTTTGGCAGCACCTTTGTTCATACGCCCCACCATATCTTCAGGCATTTCCTCAACATCATACAAATCAGCATAACAAGAAGACGGATTTTCCTCACTAATTTCATCCAAAATATATTGTGCACATTCGTCAATGCTACTACGGGCAATATTCCAGTCTTCATCGTAGTTAATCACGCGGTCACCCAACAAAGGCACTCCGCCCCATCTCTTCATCAACTCAAAATAAAAATAAGCTCTGAGAAAACGGGCTTCCGCCTTCCTACGTTTTATCTCAATTTTCGTCAGTTGAGTAGAAGAAGGATATCCTTCTATCTTCTCCAGGAAAAGATTAGCCCGACGAATACCTTTATAGAAATTCTCCCAAGCGTTTCCATCCAGACTTGCTATATTCTCCGGCGACAGATTACCATTCCGATAGTTTTCCAAACTACCATTACCTCCTTTATCCCTGGTGGGCACACCATCGTCGGTAGCGGCATCCAGATAAGAATTACTCAAACGAGTATGCAAGCCAGGCAATGATGCGTATATCTCCTGATGCAATTTTTTCATATTGATAGCCGTAGAATCTTGGGGATTCGTCACATCTGCTTCAAGATTCCACTCCAACGGTTCCGCTTCAAATGTATTACATGCCCCTACTGCCAACAGCCCTGCGAAACACGTAACCTGAATCGTGTTATATATAAATTTCTTCATACTGCTTTTCTGATTTAGAATTGAATGTTAATACCGAAATTATAGGCTTTGGAGTTGGGAACATACGCTTTGGTAGTACCGTCCAAGAAGCCGAGAATTTCCGGATCACGGTCTTTAATTCCGCTGATAGTCAAAAGATTGTAACCGTTTACAAAGAACTTAACCCCATCCATATGAATACGTGAAGTCCATGTTTTGGGCAACGTGTATGATAATTCAACGTTTTTCAGGCGCAAATAACTTGAGTTCTGCAACCAGAAAGTAGAAGTTCTCTCATTATAACTATTACCACCTGCCGACACACGCGGATATCTTGCATCCGGATTTTCCGGCGTCCAACGGTCAAGATGTTCTACCAAAGCCTGTCCGTAACCATCTTGTTATTGAAGGCGAAAGGCATCATCTTATTAGTAGTCTGAGCATTGCCCAATCCTGCCCATTGCATACTGAAAGCAAGTCCTTTCCACTCTGCACCCAAATAAATGCCATATTCAATCAACGGACGATTGGTGCCGATAGCTTTCACATCTCTTCCATCCAGTATATGGTCACCGTTCAAATCACGATATTTCACATCACCGGGATGCGGAATATATCCTTCCACCTGTGTAGTTGCCAAATAATCATCCACCTCTTTCTGACTCTGGAACAATCCGTCTGCCACATAGCCGAAAATCTGGCTATACTTCTCACCTACACGCTGCATGTATGTTTCCGGATAAGCATTCTCGCCATTGGCAAGCAATTTACTTTTATAAAATAATGCATTCGCATTAGCTATAAACGAGACATCGCCGAAACGCTTGTTGTAAGTGACATCCAATTCTATACCACTTCTTCTGTATTTTCCCAAATTTTCTTTAGGAAGGTCAAGACCTATCAGATGATTGGCATTTTTGCCTGCGGACGTTTGTAAAACATCGGAATACGTATTATGAAAATACTCTACCGTAGCAGTCAGCGTCCTATTGAAAGCCTGAAAATCAACACCTACATTCCAGCGGGTTACTTTCTCCCATTTGGTCAGATAGGGCATATTGGCTTCTACCAAGGTAGCTTGCTCAGCAGGAGTAGTACCCCAATAAATTTTATCACCTGCTTTATAATATTTCAGATATGTATAATAATAATCGCTCAAACTGGTACTACTACTTCTATAATAGGCTCCGGTTCCATCATTACCATTCATACCGAAAGTTGCCCGCAACTTCATTGAATTGACAACAGAAGTATCAAACCACGCTTCTTTATGCATGTTCCATCCTGCACCTACAGAAGGGAAGATACCCCATTGTTCACCCGGTTTAAGTGTATTGAGGTTCATACCTGCAATTGCAAATTCTGCCAAATAGCGCTTGTCGAAATCGTATTCGGCACGAAACCCTACCAAATTTTTGCGCAAAGGTATATTTTTTACACGAAACAGCCAAACGTTTTCGCAGTTTATTTTACAATATTTTTTCAATTCTTTTCTGAATGGCTGGTTATTAGTTACATAAAAAAGGTCGGCACTGAAAATTTTTC
>ENA-UEYL01001608-UEYL01001608.1-human-gut-metagenome-genome-assembly--contig:-NODE-1608-length-18813-cov-4.788322_pt1 | contig 18813 bp, 16 predicted proteins | sample MGYA00242941_ERZ507946 | MGnify/ENA primary metagenome ERZ507946 (study PRJEB26167, sample SAMN06115482) | human gut metagenome | host: Homo sapiens | place: China:Guizhou | collected 2015-03-11...
GATTGCGTCGATCGTGTAGCTGCCGAGACCTGGAATGCCGAAGAAGCTTTCCATGACAAGCGACCCCATGAAGAGAAGCGGGATCACGGCAACGGTCGACGTGATGATCGGGAGAGACGCATTCCGGAGAACGTGGAGGAAGAGAATCCGGGATTCGGGCATTCCTTTCGCGCGCGCTGTTCTCACGTAATCCTTTCCGATCTCCTCGAGGAACATCGTGCGGTAGAGGAGCGTGTCGCTCCCCATGCGGGAGAGAACCCCGATCGCGACCGGAAGGATCAGGAATACGGCGGCGTGCCAGCCGTTCGCGTATCCCGAGATCGGCACGAGCTTCATGAGGCGCGCGAAAAGCCACTGCCCCACGATGATGTAGAAGAGGCTTGAGATCGACATCAGGATGACGCAGCCGACGAGCCATCCGGACTCGAGCCGCGTTCGCCTGAAGAGCACGATGAGGAGCGCGAGACTTGTCATTGCGATCACGCCGAGCAGAAATGTCGGAAGCGCGAGTGCGAGAGAGGGCCACGCGCGGTCCGCAATTTCCTTATTGATGCTGCGGCCCCGGTCGCTCGTTCCGAAATCCATCCGGAGCAGCGGCACAGATCGTTCCCAGAAAATCGTCTTCGTCACTTTTTCCGTGCCGGGCGCGCTGCCGTTCCAGATGAGCGGCTTATCGTATCCATGCACGTGCTTCCAGTCCGCGATCGCTTCGGCGGATACATACTTGCCGCCGATCGCGATGCGCGCCATGTCGTCCGGCGTGTTCACGGCGAAGAAGATGAGAAAGGTGAGCAGATTCACGCCGAGCAGGATCAGGAATCCGTAGACAATCCGGCGGAGCAGGTAGCGGATCATGATTTCTCCTTTCCGGTGTCGCGGCCGAAGGCGTCAAGCCGGGAGCGTTTCTTCACGGCGCGGATGAGGAGCGCGGCAGCCGCGGCGCCTCCCAGCGCGAGGAGAATGAGCGGCCACCAGACGGGCTGGTTCCACTCACTGATTTTCTCAGCCCGGAGGGGTGTATCCAGCTTCAGGTACTGCAGCGAATTCCGGACCATGGCGGAGGGCTTCGCGTTCCCCACCCACTGATGGTAGGCAGCCGCGGACCGCGGCGCGTAGCCGAAGCTCCAGGGGGCGTCCTCCTGAACAATCTGAATCATTTTTTGCACGACGGCATCTTTTTCCGGTCCCTCGTCGAGGTACTTCATGCGGTCAAAGAGCCGGTCAAATTCAGGCGACCGGTAGTTCGCGGCATTTTCCCCGCTTCCCTTGGTCACCGCTTTGGCGTTCGGCCCATAGAGGAGCGAGAGGAAGTTTTCCGGATCCGGATAGTCAGCTAGCCATCCCCAGAGGAAGATCTGATCGGATCCCCGGATCATCTTGTCCTGGAACCGGTTGTAGTCGGTCGCGCGGATTTCAAGCTGAATGCCAAGCTTCGCGAACTGCTTCTGATACCAGTCGAGAAGCGGCTTCGCATCCGAGGCGGACTGCTGGAAGTCGAGCGCGAGTGTCAGCGGCCGCCCGGTTCTGAGGTCACGGCCGCCGGGGTAGCCAGCCTTCACCATGAGCGCCCGGGCGTCCGCGAGGGACCGCCGCGCCGGCCGGCCGGAAGCGTTCATGCGGTAAACCACCGGATTCATCTCATTAAACCGGGGATCAATTCCTGGCGGGATCGGTCCCATGAGCGGAATCGCCTGATCCTTCTGGAAAATCGCGATTTCCTCTTCCCAGTCGATCGCGATCGAAATCGCCTGACGGAGCGCGCGGTGACGCGCGGCCTCTTCAGGCGTCTTTCCGGCGCCTACCACCGGATCCATCATGTTGAAGCCGAGGTAGCCGTTTGAGAGGTCAACAGTGCGGGGGAACTGGATCTTTTTCTCGGCGTACTCGCGCGCGAGTTCCGGCGAATCCGCGGCTTCGACAAGGAACCCCTGTCCGACATCCGAGCGGTCAATCGCGGGGCTGTCGTAGTAGCCTTGAAGGAACTTGGTGCGGAGCGGAATCGCTTCCTTCTCCATCGTGAAAACGATGCGGTCAATGAAGGGGAGAGGCTTTCCGCAGTCAGCGAGCAGCCCTTTCTCACGATCCCCCGGAGCCCCCTCACAGGGGTAGGCGGAAAAGTGAAAATCCGGATTCCTCGAGAGCACGTGACGTCGGTTTTCTTCGTACGCCGTCATCATGTAGGGACCAGTGCCGACCGGCCACCAGGCGAGCCCGATACTGTTCTCCTTAAATCCCGGATTCGCGTAGAACGCTTCGGCCTCCCACGGGACCGGGGCGAAGAAGCTCATCGTGAGCCAGTCCTGGAACTGCGGGTACTTGCCCCGGATCCGGATCACGAGCGTATACGGGTCGGGAGCCGAGACACCGTTCTCGGGGAATGGAATCTTCCGCAGATCAAGAAACGCAGGATGGTGCTCAGCGGCATCCTCTCGCCGGATGGCGTCCCGCATTTCGCGGAGTCCGATGATGTGGGAGGAAAGCGTTGAGAAGGCCGGGCTGACGACGCGCGGCGACGCGATCCGCTTGATCGCGTAGACATAGTCCTCTGCTGTAAGCTCGCGGGTGCCTTTGAGCGGGAGGTCAAGAGGACTCTTCAGCGCCGCGGCTTTTTCGGGGGCGAGATCAAAGTAGGCGGGTTTCCCGTCCGAGGTCTTCGCGAAAGCCGGATGCGGCGCGAAACGGATTCCGGACCGGATCGGGATGCTGTAGCGGCTTTCCGCAATGAGAGACGGATCCGCGTTCTGCGGGAGCTCGCGGCCCGCTTTATCAAAATAGCGGGGAGCCGCGAGTGACACCGCGGTGAGCGGCACCACCTCATACGGTCTTTTCAGATAATGGTACTGATAGGGTGGCTCGTATATGCTGTACACGTAGGCGGTTTCGTCAGATGAATAAGAAACCGCGGGATCCAGGGTTTTCGGGCTTCTGCCGGAGAACGGGGAGTACAGCGTATTTTCGCTGCCATTGGTGCCGGGTCTCGGTGAATTCACCGGGCCGCAGGCTGAGACGAGCAGCGCGAGTCCGAGGGACGTGAGCAAAAGAAAACGGCGTCCTGCCGACCGAGCCGCTTTCGGGCTGAAAAGACTGAACTCCATAAAAGTTTCCTAATGTTTCCCCGAAACACGCTGTCCCTGCCACCGCCTATACTTTAGCCGATTATTTTCGGTGCTTTGTCACGGAACATTTCAGTACTCCTGTTTCTGTTACAGGGATAAAAGGCCCATAAATGACAGCCTCGGCAGACTTGTCCATTATTTCTCTGATTCTTCACGCCTCTATTGTCGTGAAGATTGTCCTTACCATCCTCCTTGCGCTCTCCGTGATCAGCTGGACCATGATTTTCCAGAAGTGGTTCCAGGTGCAGCGTGCCCAGAAGGCAACGGAAGATTTTGAAAAGCGGTTCTGGGGCGGCGCCGATCTCGGCTCGCTCTTTGAAGGCGCTCAGATGCGCCGCGATAAGAGCGGTCCGGAAGAAAAGATTTTCGCGGCCGGCATGGCTGAGTACACGAAGCTGCAGGACCGCGGCATTGATTCCGCGCACGTGCTGGACGGCGTGAAGCGTGCCATGCGGGCGGTCTACCAGCGTGAAATGGACAGTCTCGAGAGCGGCCTCTCGATTCTTGCTTCCATCGGTTCGGTTTCGCCTTACATTGGTCTTTTCGGCACGGTCTGGGGCGTGATGAACGCCTTCACCGGCCTCTCCACGCTCACCAATGTGTCGCTCGCCGTGGTGGCCCCTGGCATTGCGGAAGCGCTTGTCGCGACCGCTATTGGCCTTTTCGCGGCTATTCCGGCTGTGGCCGCGTATAACTTCTACGCCACATCCACCGGCCGTCTCTTCAACCGGTTTGACGCCTTCACCGAGGAGTTTCTGAACATTCTCGAAAGGCAGAGGAGCTGAGAGCCATGAGTTCACTTCGGCCGGAAGGCAGCCGCCGCAAGGTGATGTCAGAAATCAACGTCGTGCCGTATATCGACGTGATGCTCGTTCTCGTCGTGATTCTTATGGTGTCGGCGCCGTTTGTTGAACCTTCCGTTGTCAATCTGCCGACGGTTGCGAAGGCATCCAAAGCCCCTGATAAAGTGATTTCCGTTGTCGTTCAGGCAGATGGGTCGCTTGCGATCAAGGATGGCGCGAAACTCACGCCGCAGGATATGCCCGGTCTCATCAGCTACGTTCAGGATGCCGAGAAGGCGAGCGGCGGGAACCCTGTTCCTGTCGTGATCTCGGCAGACCGCGACGTGAAGTATGACCAGGTGATCAACGTGATGAAGAACCTTCAGAAAGCCAATGTCGAGAGGGTCGGGCTCGCCCTTCAGATTGACGGCGGGAAGTAGCAACTTATGAAAATGAAGCTTGGTTCCTCCAGCACGGCAACGGACGCCCGCCCCGGCGCGACGCCCCGGAAGAGAGACCTGAAAAAGGCCTTTCTGCTCGCGCTTGCGATCCATGCGGCGCTTTTCGTCGCGCTGCTCTTCGCCTTCCAGTGGAAGACGCAGAATGAGGAGGTGTACGCGGAGCTCTGGGCATCTGTCCCGACCAGCGGCACATCTGAGCACGGCGGTCCGGTGAAGGGAGATGACGGCGCGGCGGAGCCCCCGCCTCCGGAATCCACCCCAGCCCCTGAACCTAAGCCTGAGCCTCCTGCGCCGGCTCCGAAACCGGCTCCTGCCCCTGCCCCCGCTCCGGCTCCGAAGCAGTCGCTTGCGGAAGAACGGAAGGCCGATATTGTGGCGGCCCAGGAAAAGGCGAAGAAGCAGAAGGCTGAGCAGCTGAAGGCTCAGCAGGAAGAGCAGAAGCGGATCGCGGACGCGAAGCGCGCGGCTGATGAAGCAAAGAAGAAGGCGGTCGCCGATGAACAGCGCCGTCAGGCGGCTGCCAAGGCTCAGATGGAGAAAGTCCGTCAGGCTGAAGCTGCCCGTCTCGCTCAGGCCGCGAGGCAGAACGCGATGGCGAAGGTGAGAGGCCAGGAGCTTGCCCGTGTGGCGGGCGGAAAGCCTTCCCAGACGACCGCTGGCGTTCCGACAGGTGACCGTACGGCTCAGTTCCAGAATCTCTCGGGATCCGCGAAAGCGGCCTTCATCGCCCGCGTGACGGCCTGTATCCGTCCGAACATCATCTTTAACGTTCCGTCCGGCATCCGCCGCGGCCAGCATCAGGCGGTTTACCGCGTGAGGCTGATGCCGACCGGGGATCAGATCGGCGCTCCGCATAAGACCCGCGGCTCCGGGCTGCCGGGCTACGACAGCGCGGTGGAGCGCGCTATCGCGAAGTGCCCGAAGTTCCCGACCGTGCCGGGTACGCCGATGCCGGGTGAAGTGACGCTCACTTTCGACCCGATCGACTCGAAGTAAACAGTTGGAGTTTTAAGAAAGACGCCGTCCTTTCAGCAATGATCGGACGGCGTATTGTTATCCGGGATAAGGGGTGCCCCACACCATTTGGTAGCGGGCGGCGATGTCGCTCAGAGACGGGCTGTACGCCTGGCCGCCCGGTGCCTCAAGCTTAAAGGACGCGATGGTAGAACCGATGCGGCCGCAGGTTTCCAGGGGCAGACCGAGTTCCAGTCCCCGAAGGAGTCCTCCGCGGTAGGCGTCCCCGGCTCCCACCGGATCCGCGATACGAAGCGGCTGTACGGCCGGGATCCGGATCTCCCGCTCCTCGGTATAAATCACGGATCCTTCTCCTCCCCGTGTGACGAGGAGCGAGCGGGAAGGCGTGACAAGCTTTTTTCTATCGAGCCCTGTGCGGTCAGCGAGGAGCTTTTCCTCATACTCGGAAACGCAGATCAGCATGGATCCGAGAGAGAGCTCCGTCAGAGCCGCGGGCGACAGCTGCGATGTCGCCTGGCCGGGATCAAAAACGTAGGGAATGCCAAGCTTCCGATAGAGTTCTCCCTGAGACGCCATGGAGCGAAGGCCGCCCGGCGCGATATGCGCGGCAGAGACGCCTGAAAGAGCCTCGCAGTCCGGCACCTGGAGGAGGTCCATCGCACCGGCGTGAAACGTTGTGAGCTGGTTTCCGAGAGAATCCGTGGTAATAAAGGCCTGGGCGGTCCACTCATCCGGTGCGTCCTTCACGAAGCGGGAATCGATCCCGGCTTTGTCCAGATGGTCTCGGTACGCGGCTCCATCCTTCCCCAGCATTGCGAGAAGCCGCGGGGAGCCTCCCGCGGCTTTCATTGCCCAGGCGATATTGCCGGCGCAGCCGCCGAAATAGCGTTCCAGGGTATCCGCGAGAAAGGTGAGGTTGAGATGCGAAAGCTCATCAGGGAGCAGCATCTCGTCGAACCGTCCGCCGTAGGAGCAGACGCTGTCATAGGCGACGGAGCCTGAAATCAGAATAGCCATCGCGGTTCCCCGCCCGCGCGATCAGTTCTGGGGCACCGCGCGTACGGTGCAGGAAGCGGGGTGGCTGCCGGAAAGCGTGAAGGCGAAGCGTACAGGGAGCGTCTTCGCAGCGCCAAGCCGCGTGCCGGAACCCTGTCCCGCGTATTCCTCAGGCTTTACGAGGCGGCGGATCGCGATAAGGCCTCGGTCATCGGTGAAAGTCACCTCAAGCACCGGAAGCGGAAGGCTCTCCGCGCCGTTATTCGCGAGCGTCAGATGGATCTCATAGCTATCCATCGTGATCGGGGTCAGGGCGAAATTCTCAACCGCGAAGGGATTCACACCTTCGCTGCCGGGACCGGGGCAGGGAATCACGCCGCAGACCGCCTGGCGGGCTGAAAGCACAGCCGGCACGTAGCGGCCGAGCACGGGGCCGAAGAGCGACAGGAGCTGCCAGAGAATGACGAGAATCAGGACAGCAACACCGATCGGCCAGAAAAGACGGTTACCCCGTTTCACGGCGGTCGGAATGGTGACTGAGCCGAGTTTCGGGGAAAGTGAATTCAGACGGCTGAAAACGGGGCGCTTTTCTTCCTGAGCGTCGTTCGGCATGGACCGTTCGGACGCGGGAGAAGCGGAAAAAGCTGCAGGGCGCGCCGCGGCGGGCTGAGCAGCCGGCGTCTCTGCGGCTCTCGGTTCGGGGGCAGAGCCGCGGCGGTTCAGAAGACCGTCGAGCACGTCGTCATCCACCTTGCGCAGCGTCTCCGAGGCATCAAACCGGGTCTGGCAGATGCCGCAGCGAAGCCGCCCGTTGTCGGCCTCGAGGTCTTCCGGAGTTACCTGATAGATGCAGCCGCAGATGGGACAGCGAACAACAAGAGCCATAGAGATGAAGCCTTTTAAAGCGAAGCCGCCCTCCGGGCGCTGAGGACATTCCAGCCCTCTTCAGAACGCCACCGCGAGAGCGTGATGGCAGGATCCGCCTTGTGGAACGCTTCAATGATACGGTCCACCTGGTCATCGAGAATGCCCGACAGCACCAGCTGCCCGCCCTCGGCGACATGGCCGCAGAGTGTGGGAGAAAGCGAAATCAGCGGATTGCAGAGGATGTTGGCGATGACGATATCATAAGGCTTCCCGGCGGGAATCCCGTCAGGGAGGCAGAAGTTTCCGGTCACGCCGTTGTTTTCGGCGTTGAAACGGGAGGCTTCAACCGCGAGCGGATCGATATCACAGCCTTCGACCGAGCCCGCGCCGAACATGGCGGCCGCGATCGCGAGAATGCCGGTGCCGCAGCCGTAGTCAAGAACGGTTTCGCCTTTCTTCAGATTCTCATCGAGCCACTGAATGCAGAGATGCGTGGTCGGATGGCTTCCGGTGCCGAAGGCGACGCCCGGATCGAGCTTCATATTGAGCGCGTCAGGGGACGGCGGTTCGGACCAGGAGGGCACAATCCAGAGCCTGCGCGAGGCCTGGATCGGCTGAAACTGAGCCTGCGTGATGCGGACCCAGTCAACATCAGGCACAGCTTCCACGGACTTCACTTCAAGCTTCTCAATGCCGAGCGCCTTTTCGATCACGGCGAGCGATGTTTTCCAGTCGAAACCATCGTCCGCGAGGACCGTAAGAAGCGAGCGGTTCCAGGCCTGGACCTTGGGTTCCAGACCCGGTTCGTCGAAGAGGGGGGACTCAGACGGCGTATCCGCGTCTGCGTCCTGCGTCGTGTAGCTGCTAGCCCCGGCTTCCATCAGCATGTCGCCGATCGCTTCAGCATTGCCGCGGTCGGCGTAAAGCGTAATTTCCTGCATTTTTTCTCCTAGGATGCCGGGGTACTGCCGATCAGGAACGAAGCGTCTTCAGCTTCTCTTCCAGATAGTGGATGCTGACACCGCCCTGGCGCACTTTTTCGTCCGCCATGATATCGCGGTGAAGCCGGATGTTGGTCTTGATGCCTTCAACCGCGAATTCCGAGAGAGCGATGCTCATACGGGCAATAGCCTGCTCGCGGGTATGGCCGTGCGCCACGAGCTTCGCGATAAGCGAGTCGTAGTAGGGCGGCACGGTGTAGCCGGCGAACACATGCGTATCGATACGGATGCCAGGGCCGCCGGGCAGATGCCAGGCAGTGACCTTTCCGGGAGACGGCACGAAGGTGTACGGATCCTCAGCATTGATTCGGCATTCGATCGCGTGACCGTTGATCTGGATATCGCGCTGCTTCAGCTCGAGCCGTTCGCCGGCCGCGATCTTGATCTGCTCCGCGACAATATCGACGCCCGTCACTTCCTCGGTCACCGTGTGCTCAACCTGCACTCGGGTGTTCATTTCGATGAAGTAGAACTGGCCGTTTTCGTACAGGAACTCAAAGGTGCCCGTGCCGCGGTAGCCGATCTTCTTGCAGGCTTCCACGCAGCGCTTGCCGAGGCGGTCGATCAGACGGCGCGGAATGCCGGGAGCCGGCGTCTCTTCCATCACCTTCTGGTTGCGGCGCTGCATCGAGCAGTCGCGTTCGCCGAGGTAAACGCAGTTTCTGAAGTTGTCGCAGAGAATCTGGATTTCGATGTGGCGCGGATTCTCGAGGAACTTCTCCATGTAGACCTCAGGATTGCCGAAAGCGGATTTCGCTTCCTGCTTCGTGAGTTTCACAGAGTTGATAAGCGCGGCTTCGCTGCGGACCACGCGCATGCCGCGTCCGCCGCCGCCACCGCTCGCCTTGATGAAGCAGGGGTAGCCGACCTCGCGCGCGATGCGGCGGATCTCATCCGGATCATCCGGCAGAGCGCCTTCGCTGCCCGGCACGCAGGGCACGCCGGCTTCAATCATGGCTTTCTTCGCCTGGATCTTGTCGCCCATCAGGCGGATCGTCTCAGGACGCGGTCCGATGAAGGCAAATCCTGACTGCTCAACGCGTTCGGCAAAGTCCGCGTTTTCAGAGAGGAAGCCGTAGCCCGGGTGGATCGCCTCTGCGTCCGTCACTTCGGCCGCAGCGATGATCGCGGGAATGTTCAGGTAGGACTGAGAGGAGGGAGCGGGTCCGATGCAGACGCTCTCGTCAGCGAGGCGGACGTACTTCGCGTCAGCGTCCGCCATCGAGTGAACGACTACCGTTTTAATGCCGAGCTCGCGGCAGGCGCGCTGGATTCGCAGCGCGATTTCCCCTCTGTTGGCAATAAGAATCTTTCCAAACATGGGTTTTATCCAAGAATAAAGAGAGGCTGACCGAATTCAACAGGCTGTCCGTTTTCAACGAGGACTTCCTTGATCACGCCGTCTTCTTCCGCTTCAATCTCGTTCAGCAGCTTCATGGCTTCGATGATGCAGAGCGTGTCGCCCTTCTTCACCGTGTCGCCCACCTGGACAAACGGCTTCGCTTCAGGCGAAGGAGAACGGTAGAACGTACCGACCATCGGGCTCGTCACGGGCTCGCCGGCAGGAACTGCGGGCTGCGGGGCAGCTTCCGCGGCAGCCGGAACGGGAGCGGCGGCCGGAACCGCGGGAACAGCAGCGGCCGGAGCGGAAAACGCGGAAAGGTCGGTGAGCACGGTGCCTGCGGGCAGGGGCGAGGCGGTGCCGTGGGTGTTCACAATACGGAGATGATCTTCGCCTTCATTAACCTCGAGTTCAGCAACGCCGCTTTCGCGCACGAGGTCGATCAGGGTTTTAATTTTTCTCAGATCCATAATGTCCTTCGCTTCAGACTGGCTCTTTTACCGGGTAGGAAAGCCGTCCGATTTTGTCTTAACAAGCCGGCAGTGGCTGTCATGCAGCAAGAACCGGCATCAGTAGATAACTTATAGAGATACTTCAGAATTTTTCGCTTTTCTCAGTGCCTTTCGCGTCCTGCGGGAGTCCCGGAAAAAGCGGGCAACCTCTATTTTGCCGTGAAATGTCGCTAAAAAGCGTTAAAAATCTCCGACTGCGATTGTAAGAGACAATGCGCAGAACAGAAAACCCCAGATTCTCAAAAATAGGTTAATCCGGATGATGTGCGGTGTCGCGCAGCAGGCTGAGAAGGTCGTCGAGTGACGCGCGGCCTGAAGCCTCGATATCGGTCTGATAGATATCCGGGGCGCGTTTCCTCGGATTCGCGCCGAGATCCCGGAGCGGCAGCACTTCAAGAGAGACTCCGACCGAGTGCGCGAAGGGGAGGAGGCGTGAGAGCGGGGAGCCCCGCCGGATGGGGCGCAGCCACCCGAGCGCCTCGATCGGGTGAAGGGACGGCGTGGCCTGCGGGTCAATCGGCTCCCAGTTGATATTGAGATTGAGGAGTGCGAGCTCCGCGTCCTTCCCGCTTTCCGCGAAGCATTCAAGCGTGATATTGGAGTCATCAGTCGCCGCGCCGTTCAGCACGGGACCCGCGAGGTAGGCCGTAATGCCGGCCTCAGCGAGATCCCGCATGACAGCGGCCGCCTCCGCGCGGAGCGCGGCGAGCAGCGCTGGATGATCCGGATAAAAGATGCTGAGATGCTCCCGCACGGCGGTTTCCACATCCGCTCCCGACGGCATCGGACAGCGCTTGCCGAACGCCTCGGTGAGCTTTGTCCGGGCGAGCGCCCAGCTGCAGTGCTGATCCACAATCAGCCGCGCCGCGTAAGCGGCGGCTTCTTCAATTTCAGTATCCATGCTTCACTCTGAAACAATTCACCCCGGCTAGTCTAGCGGAGACGCCTTAGCGGGTCTGCCTCAGCCGCTACAATGATGAGCATCTTTTTTCTGAGGCATCCGAAGCCGGACGCGGCCGGATGCAGGCGTTATCCAATGCACATACATATCCTAGGAATTTGCGGAACTTTCATGGGCGGCGTGGCGCAGCTCGCTGTTCAGGCGGGGCATAAGGTCACGGGGTGCGACGCGGGGGTCTACCCGCCGATGAGCGATCAGCTTCGCGGTCTCGGTATTGAGCTCTATGAAGGGTATGGCGAAGAGCAGCTGTCGATTCATCCGGATCTCTGGGTGATCGGGAACGCGATTTCGCGCGGCAATCCGCTTCTCGAAGCGATTCTGAATGCCGGGGAACCGTATACCTCGGGTCCGCAGTGGATCAGCGAACATATTCTGCAGGGACGCCACGTGATGGCGGTGGCCGGCACGCACGGCAAGACCACGACGAGCTCGGTGCTCGCCTGGATTCTTGAAGCCTGCGGCAAGGCTCCGGGTTACCTGATCGGCGGCGTGCCGTCGAACTTCAGTCACAGCGCGCGGCTGTCGCCCGAGAGCCCGTACTTTGTGATTGAGGGTGACGAATATGACACCTGCTTCTTTGATAAGAGAAGCAAGTTTGTGCACTACCGTCCCCGCACCGCCATTCTGAATAACCTCGAATATGATCACGCGGACATCTTTGAGAATGTCGAGGCGATCGAGAAGAGTTTCCACCACCTCGTGCGCACGATGGCGCAGAAGGCGCTCATCGTCGCGAACGGCCAGAGCGCGACGCTGGACCGGGTGCTCGAGATGGGCTGCTGGAGCCGGGTGGAGCGGTTTGATTCGGAGAATGGCTGGACGATTTCCGAGGATGGCGAAGTGGCCTTCCGGGGTGAGTCTTTCGGCATTCTGAAGAGCCCGCTCCTCGGGCGTCACAATCAGCTGAACACGCTTGCCGCAATCGCCGCGGCGCGCGATGCCGGCGTGGATCCGCGTGAGGCGATCGCCGCGATGGAAAGCTTCTCCGGCGTGAAGCGCCGCCTTGAAGTGAAGGGAACTGAGGACGGGGTTACGGTGATCGACGATTTTGCGCATCACCCGACCGCGATCCGCGAAACGATCGCCGCGCTCCGCGGGAAGATCGGCTACGGCAAGGGGCGCCTCATCGCGGTGCTTGAACCCCGCTCCAACACGATGAAGATGGGTACCATGCGCGCGGCGCTTCCGGGGTCTCTGAGTGACGCGGATCAGGTGTTCTGCTACGCCGGGGCCGGTGTCCGCTGGAATGAGGCAGAGGCGCTCGCGCCGCTCGGTGATAAGGCTCACACCTACACCGATCTTGATCTTCTCGTAAAGGAAGCGGCAGCCTACGCGGCGCCTGGCGACAGCATTCTCGTGATGAGCAACGGGGGCTTCGGCGGCGTGCATGGAAAGCTTCTCGCCGCGCTCCGCGAAAAGGCATCCTGAGCGGGAGGAGGGCTGAGACTGGATGGCGACCATATATCTTCACGGCTTTCTCTCTTCTCCTGACTCGAAAAAGGGGAGAATCCTCGCGCTTGAACATAAGAGGCGTGGGATCCCCTTCTTCGCTCCGGATCTCACGATGTCTCCGGATCAGGTAGCGGCGATGCTCGCGAGATTTACGGCGGGGATGCCGCCAGAGGAGCTGACCGTTGTGGGATCCAGTCTCGGCGGGTTTTACGCGACGTGGCTCGCGGAGAAAACCGGGTGCCGCGCGGTGCTCCTGAACCCGGTGGTGCGCCCCTGGGAGCTTGTCCGGGATTTTCTGGGTGAGCAGGAGACATACGGCGGAAAGCGCCGTGTGGTGATTACTGAGGACTACGCTGATCAGCTCCTCAGACTGGATACTCCAGCGATTACAATGCCTACCCGCTATCTCGTGCTGCTCTCCACCGCGGACGAAGTCCTCGACTGGCACGAGGCGGACAGAAAATACCAGACGGCGAAACGCGTACTGGTGCCGCAGGGCGATCATCAGATCAGCAACTTTGACCAATACAGTCCGGCAATAACCGACTTCTGCGCCACGCGCCCTGAAGCGGTGCCTTCGCCGGCCGACTCAAACTGAATTCCGGCTGCAACACATATGACCAATCTTTTTTTTGACGACAACGGCTCCTTCAAGGCCGGGTCTGTACTTTCTTCGACGAGCGCAACCTATCAGGTGGAGCTTTCGACCGGAAAGCGCACGAAGGTGAAGGGCTCCAAGGTCTTCTTCAGCTTCGAGCAGCCGTCGCCTCAGGCCTTCATGGAGAAGGCCCAGGCGCAGGCCGCGGAACTCGATCCGAGCTTCCTCTGGGAGGTGGCACCGAAGGATGAGTTCAGCTACGAGGATCTGGCGGCTGAGTATTTCGGGGACGAGGAAACAAATATCGCGAAGGCCGGCCTCCTGATGAAGCTCTATGAGTCGCCGGTCTACTTCTACCGCAAGGGCCGCGGCCGCTTCAAGGCGGCACCGGAAGAAATCCTGAAGCGGGCGCTTGAGGCGCTTGAGAGAAAGCGTAAGCAGGAAGAGCATAAGAAGGCCATCACCGCGGAGCTCGTTGCGGGCACCGTGCCGCCTGAGATCAGCGCTGATCCGATCGGGCTCCTGATTCACGCGGATAAGAACAGCATCGAGTGGAAGGCGCTTTCTGACGCCGCGGCCGAACGCCGCATGACGCCGCTTAAGCTCCTCCTCGAACTGAAGGCGATCGCGTCGCCGTGGCATTGGCATGTCGATTCGTTCTACGCCGAGAATTTCCCGGAGGGCGCTGGCTTCCCGGATACCCTCCCGCAGCCGCCTGAAGGCCGGGGAGATGACCTTCCGGTCTCTGACGCCGTGCCGTTCTCGATCGACGATTCGAGCACGACCGAAATCGATGACGCGACGTCCGTCACTCACATGGAGGGCGGCAAGACCCGGATCGGTATCCATATCGCGGTGCCTTCCATCGGCATGCAGCGCGGGGATCCGATGGATCTCTTCGTCCGGAACCGTATGTCGACCGTCTACGCGCCGGGTCTTAAGACCACGATGCTCCCTGAAAACTGGGTGAAGGCGTATTCGCTCGACGAGGGGCGCCTTGTTCCCTGCCTCTCGCTTTACGCGATGGTGGATGACGAGACGATGAGTGTGCTCTCAACCGATACGCGGCTTGAGCGGATCCGGATGGGCGACAACCTCCGTTACGACCAGTGGGATGAACAGGTGTCGGAAGAGGCGGTTGAGGCCGGCACGCTCACGATTCCGCACGCGGAGGATATCCGCTACCTCTGGCACTTCGCGAAGCACCTGCAGGCGGAGCGCGAGGCCGTGCGGGGACGCCCTGAGGTGAAGGGAAAGATTGACTGGTTCTTTGATCTGGAGGGTGAGGGCGAAGACGCCATCATTCACGTGAAGGGACGCCGGCGCGGCGAACCGCTCGACCTCGTGGTGGCTGAGGCCATGATTTTCGCGAACAGCGTCTGGGGCGAGTGGCTTGAAGAGCACGGCACGGCCGGCATCTACCGCAGCCAGAGAATGGGCCGCGTCCGCATGAGCACGGTCGGAGGCCCGCATGACGGCCTCGGCGTGGCGCGCTACTCCTGGTGCACGTCGCCGCTCCGCCGCTACGTTGACCTTGTGAATCAGCAGCAGATCATCGCGACCGTGATGGGAGAGAAGCCTCCCTACGAGCGGAATGACTCCGACTTCTTCATGATCGTCGCGCAGTTCGAGAATATTTACGGTCTTTACAAGGACTTCCAGACCCGGATGGAGCGCTACTGGTCGCTTCGCTGGATCGCTCAGGAAAATGTGAAGCAGATTGAGGGCATCGTTGTGAAGGGTGACCTCGTCCGCTTTGACGGCATCCCGTTCACGCAGCGCGTGCCGGGGCTCCCGGAGCTGCCGCGCGGCAAGAAGGTGGTGCTCGATATCCTCGGCCTTGACTACATCGGGCTCGTCCTCGAGGTTCGCCTTAAGGAAGTGAGAGACGAAGTGCAGGAGCTGGGTGACGAGGAGCCTGAGGAAGAGGCGCCGGAAGCCGTGCCTGAGGAAGCCGCCGCGTCAGCCGCCGAAGCCGGCGCGCCTGAAGCCCCGGCGGAAAGCCCGGAATCCGCGGCCGAACCTGCCGCTGAATCTGCTCCGGAATCCGACGCCGCTCCGGCACCGTAATGAAAAAGGAGTGTTCTGAACTGCTCCCCAAATTTAGGACTTGTTAAATAAAAATCCTAAGGGGCGATAGAAAGGGATTGATTTCGGTATTCTACCGGGGTCAGTCCCTTTAATTTCATCTGCCTTCTTCTGTTGTTCCAGTGCTGAATGTAACGATCCAGGTCTCTTTCAAAATCTTCATAGCAGTCCCATGTCTGATCAAGAAAGAATTCGTCCTTCAGATGCCCAAAAACCTGTTCGGTCGCGGCATTATCAAGGCAGTTACTTTTTCTTGACATGCTTTGCCGGATTCCTGCGCTCTTCAGGGTCCGTACCCAATACCAATGCTGGTACTGCCAGCCCATATCCGAGTGAAGGATTGGGTGCACGCCCTTGGGCATCGTCCTAAGCATCATCCTGAGCATTTTCTTCTGCTGCTCCATATTTGGAGAGCGGGAGATAGCCCAGGCCACGATTTCCTTTGTCGCAAAGTCGTAGACCATAGCCAGATACGCCTTACCCCAGGGCTGAGCAAACTCAGTGACATCCGTCCCGAGCTTGACCCAAGGATGCTTAGCCTCAAAATCGCGCTTAATCAGGTTCTCGTGCTTATTGTCGGTTACTCCTTTGAAAGAGCGATACGGAGTTCTTCTCTCACGTCGGATGGTGCAAATCAGTCCAAGTTCGCGCATCATCTTCCGTACAGTCTTGCCATTGATCACAGCACCCTGCTCATGACGCAGGCACATCGTAATCTGCCGGTAGCCGCAGCCATTGGCTGTTCTAGAAAAAATTTCCACGACGTGCTCTCTGAGCTCAGGCCTGGTTGGCTTCAGAGGATGTTTGCAAAGGTAGTAATAAGTTGATTTTGAAAGCTGGACAGCTTTCAAAATCTCTTTAGCAGGAAATTGCCCTGAAAGCTCCTTGATTATTTCCGCTTTGTCCCTGTTGCCAAGGACTTTGAAGCCTTCAGGGCCGCCACTTTTTTTAGGACGGCATTCTCGATCTGGAGCTGTCTGACCATGGCTTCGAGTTCCTGCTCACGGGTAAGTGGCTCTTTCTCGACTTTGTAACCTTCGGGGCGGCCGCGCTTTTTCTGGATCAGAGCCTCGGCCCCGCCTTTACGGTAAAGAGCACACCATTGGTACAAAGGAGAGGGAGAAAAGATGCTGTAGGCTCTCATCACGCTGACGACATCTTTCTTGTCGTCGACAACGGCTTTTGCGGCTGCCAAACGCGTTTCATAGGAATACTTATGCTGTTTCATAGGCTCTAAAAGGGCTTCTTTGCCATGAGCTAAGTATATAGTCCACCAATTGCCCACATACCCGTGTGACATTCCTGTTATGTGAGCTACGCGAGTCTGGCCTAAGCCTTGCTGAAATAATTTAAGCAGTTTCTCCCTGATTTTTGGGTCGTGATTGGTTCCACCTCTTGGTCTACCTGTTGGTCTTCCTGTTCGGTTCATAAAAAACTGACTCCCACTTTTTTTAGGTGTGTCCTAAAAATGGGAGTCAGTTCAAAGGCCCCCTTTCCCCGGATCCGATGTGATTCGTCTTCTCAGACGCCAGGACTCTTCCCCAGGCGCCTCCAGGCATCCAGCAGGAGCTTCACATGGGTCTGCACGTGCGGATCATACCGAAGACTCTGCGTGACTTCTGACTCAGTCAGAGGCTTTGCTCCCCGGGTGACAATCTCTTTTATTTTGGCCGCGAGATCTGCTGAATCCCCTTTCCTGAAAGCGGTCACAGCGGGCGAAGTCACCACCTCGCAGCATCCGGTCTCGTCCGTCATCACGATCGGGGTGCCGCAGAGCAGGCTTTCAATACCCACAAGCCCAAACGGCTCATACTGGGACGCCATGATCGTATAGTCGGCCGCCCGATAGCAGTTTTCAATTTCCCTGCTGTACCCCAGGTACGAAATGTTCTCACCCTCGTTATGGATTGGGCGCCCAACCACCGCAAGGTGGACCGGGAGATCAGTGGACTCGAAGAAGGATGACAGGAATGGGTACCCTTTCCGTTCGTGGCTTGAGGATGGGAAAAGGAACACAATCCGATCCTCCGGCAGACCGAAAGACCGCTTCAGTTCAAGCCTTTTCTCTGCTGATACCGGAGTAAAACGCTCGGTATCGACCGGAGGATAGATCACGCGGATCTTTTCACCCGGTATCCCGTAGTAGTCCTCAATTTCTCCCGCCATCTTCTGCGAGTGAGCGATGATGAGCTTCGCACGCTCAAAGGACCGCGTTTCCAGTCTGATCGCCCGGCGATCAAAGAAGGTGGGAGTCCGGCCGGCATCGTGAAGAAATCCGATATGCGTCCCGCCGCAGGCCACAACATCGCCCGCATCCGTTCTTGAGCAGCTGAGGATAAAGTCGAGCGCGCGTTTCGGGCATTCACGGTTCAGCCACCAGTTAAATGACTCATCCTGAATCTTATTCGGCAGGAAACTGAGCGGGCAGACAATAAGCTCTACCATCGGCACGAGATCGAGCGCCGGATCAGCTTTCTTGGTGAAAACCGTGATCTCGTGCCCCTGTCTCAGAAGCTCCCGCACCACATCCTGGGCGTAGCGTTCCATGCCGCCCGACGGGGCGAACTTATTTGTGATGATCCCGATCCGCATAAGGGGTTACCGTCCTTTAAGGTTTGCGACGTACTCTTCCCAGCCTTTTTCACGAAGAACGCAGGCCGGGCATTTCCCACAGCCATAGCCCCAGTCGTGAAAGTGCGTGTGATCGCCCTCGTAGCAGGTATGCGTTTCGTCACGGATAAAGCTGACGAGCGCGTCGCCACCGATCGTCTCAGCGAGTTTCCAGGTTTCGGCTTTCGAGAGGTTCATCAGCGGCCGCTCAATCCGGAGACTCGTTTCCATGCCGAGATCAATCGCGAGCTCAAGCGCTTTCATCGTGTTCTCGCGGCAATCCGGGTACCCGCTGTAGTCCGCCTGGCCGACACCCGTGAAAATCGCTTCCGCCCCAAGCTTCCAGGCATACGCTGCGGCATAGGTGATGAAAATCAGATTCCGCCCGGGGACAAAGGTGGTCGGAAGATGAGTCTTCTCGTTCATCTCAATCGCTTCGGGTTTCGTCAGTGCGCAGTCGGAAAGCTGTCCGAAGGCTTTCAGGTCGAGAAGCAGATCATCCTTCAGGGAATGCGTGCCAAGAATGGACTCGATCCTTGCGCGGATCCGCTCTCTGCACTCAAGCTCAACCCGATGACGCTGTCCATAATCGACACCGACGGTGTACACCGCGTCATACTGCTTCAGCGCGGCGGCAAGACACGTGGTCGAGTCCTGTCCGCCGGAAAAAAGAACCACTGCGGTCCGTGACATTCGCTAAATCTCCTTGCTGCTGGAATCTGTTTCGTTTACTTCTGATCTTTCACGCCCGGCTCAGCGGACGGTTCGGGAACCGGAGCTCCTGAAAAGGATGAGTCCGCGACGGTCGGTGCCCCGGCCGTCGAAATCCGCTCAAGAGGCGCCCCTGCCATCAGAGTCCGGGGAGTCGCGAGCGTCGGGAACCGGATCGTCATGGCACCTGACTTCGCGACAGCAATAATTTCCCCGTCTCCGAACACCTTGTGTCTGACATGGTCACCGGGACGCCAGGAGCTGCTTTCAAGCGGTTCCCCTGTAAGGAACTTGTCCTTATACATCAGGGCTTCCTTCGCGCTCTCCTCCAACCCCGGTTC
>ENA-UEYL01001610-UEYL01001610.1-human-gut-metagenome-genome-assembly--contig:-NODE-1610-length-18805-cov-5.163499_pt1 | contig 18805 bp, 17 predicted proteins | sample MGYA00242941_ERZ507946 | MGnify/ENA primary metagenome ERZ507946 (study PRJEB26167, sample SAMN06115482) | human gut metagenome | host: Homo sapiens | place: China:Guizhou | collected 2015-03-11...
TGCGCGTGGTGGAAGAAGACAAGATCGACAAGGTCGCGGCCATGAAAAAGACCTACAAGGACGCCAAGCTCGACTGTCTGCTCTGCCTCGGCGGCAACGGCACCCACAAAACGGCAAACCTGCTCAGCCAGGAGGGTCTGAACATCATCGGCCTGCCCAAGACCATCGACAACGACATCTACGGCACCGACGTCACCTTCGGTTTCCACACCGCGGTGGACATCGCCACTGAGGTCATCGACCGCATCCACACCACCGCCGGCAGCCACAGCCGCGTCATGTGCATCGAGATCATGGGCAACAAGGCCGGCTGGCTGACCCTCTACTCCGGCATCGCCGGCGGAGCTGACATCATCCTGCTGCCCGAGCAGCCCTACGACATCGACCGGGTCTGCGACGCTGTGGAGCGCCGCGCCCGCAAAGGCTCCAACTTCTCCATCATCGCCGTGGCCGAGGGTGCCATCAACACCGAAGAGGCCAAGATGAAGCGGAAAGAGTGGATGGCAAAGCGCGCCGAAGCCGGTTACGGCGTCACCGCCACCAACCGCATCGCCGCCGCCGTCCAGAAAAAGACCGGCATGGAGACCCGCGTCTGCATCCCGGGCCATATGCAGCGCGGCGGCAGCCCCAGCGCCTATGACCGCGTACTGGCCACCGAGTTCGGCAGCTACGCCGCGAAGCTGGTGGAAGTGGAGCGCTACGGCGTCACCGTCGCCATGGTCAACAACCGCGTCATCGCCAACCGCCTCGAGGACATCGCCGGTAAGGCCCGCAACATCCCCGAGGGCTGTGAGCTGCTCACCGTCGCCCGCCGGATGGGCGTGAGCCTCGGCTGAGACTGTAAAAGCAAAAACACCCCGCTGTGTCATGCAGCGAGGTGTTTTTGTTTTTATGCTTCAGAACGAGCCGCCCGACGAGCCTCCGAAGCCGTCGGAATCGACGGACGAACCGCCGGAGGAGTTGGACTCCTTCTGGGGCGGGTCATAGGTGCGCTCCCGGGTGGTGTGGGTGTAGCGGTCACGCTTGACCCGCAGGGTGAAGCCGGGCATATACTCGTCGGCCTCCGTCTTCTGCCGGGCCGTCTTCATCCGGTGGTAGAGGATGAGGCAGATGAACGCCGAAATGCCGAGAGGGAAGATCATGGCAATGAGCAGGTCTTCCAGGCCGATGTCGTTATCCACATCGATGGGCTCGCCATAGTCGGCATAGTAGTCCAGCGCATAGTCGCACATATCGATGTAGGTATAGGCGGCATCTGCCCATTCCTCATCGGAGAGCTGCGGGACGATCTCGTCCTCCTGCTGCTCGATGCGGTAGTCGGTGAAAGCCGTGACGCCCTCGCCGTAGGTGATGGTGACGTACTTGCGGGAGCCGACCGCCAGCAGGAAGAGGATGCCGCTCTGTTCGTCGCCATAGCCGAGGCCGTTGGAGATGTAATAATTTTTCGCGTAGTCGCGCTGGTCGGCATCGCCGATGTCGTCCACCACGAGGAAGTAGACATCCACGTCATGGCCGTCGGAGGCGCTTTCGGCCTGCTCCTCAAGGTCGGCCAGCGTGTCGGCGTCAAAGACGCCGCACTCGTCCCGCACCAGCGGGGCCGCTGCCCCGGCCGGCAGAGTCAGGGCCATGCAGAGCAGGGCCGCAGCCAGAAGGGCAAACAGTTTTTTACAATGTTTCATATTCCCGTCTCCCCCTCTCACAGCAGCATGATGAGAGCCGTCAGTATCATCAGCGGGATGCTGATGCCGGCAAACCATGCAGCTACTCTGCCCTTATCCACGGGCAGGTCACCGATGAGCTTGCCGGTCTGGCCGTTCATCGCAAAGAGGAAGTCCTGCTCCTTCCAGCGGGTGTGGAGCATCCAGACCGGCAGCAGGGCGTAGTGGGGTTCCAGCGTCCGCGAGTCGATCTGCTCCGAGAGGGTCTGGACGCCGGTGTAGCCGCCCAGCGTATCGTGGAGGGCCGCAGCGGTGCTGTTCTTCATCCGGGTCAGGACGCGGGCAGCACACTTCTTGTCGTCCTCGTCGTACCGGTCCGCCAGAAAGCCGGGCAGGTAAGCCGTGGAGAAGGGCTTGAGGTCGCTGTAGTCGAAGGGTTCGATGGCGTCCATATGGGCGTCCGGCATCTTGCTGGAGCCGTCCACCGGCACCCGGACAAAGTCGGCGTCGCCCACGCGGGCCACGTCGAAGTGTCTGGTGGTGGTGACAATGTAATCGCCCTCACGGTGGCTCTCGCTGATCTCGGCCTTGTAAGCGCCCCGGGCCTCCATCCGGCCATCGTAGAGCCAGAACGGCACATACACGCCCTGGATCTCCTCGATGTGGTTGGACTCTTTGAAGGCTTTGGGGAGGAAGGCTTTGCCCTTATAATACTTCTTCAGGTTCTCGATGGCGGTCTTTTTGTCCATCCGGAAGGGGATGATGTACTCCGGCTTGAGCTTGCCGGAAAGCTGTCCACCCAGCACGGTGGGGTTGCCGCAGTAGGGGCAGGTGGTGGCAGCTGTTTCGGGGCCGCAGACCAGCTCTGCACCGCAGGAAGTGCAGGTGCGGCTGCTGAGCTCTCCCGTCTCCATCTCCCCCCAGACGGGGCCGCTGGACGCGGCCTTTTCGGCGGCTTCGGCGGCCTTATCGGCCTGAGCCTGCTTCTCGCCGTAAAGAGCCTCAACCTGTGCTACATCGTAGGTGGAGCCGCAGTAATCACAGCAGAGCTTTCCGCTGGCGCTGTCGAACCGCAGCGGGCCGGTACAGGCCGGGCATTGGTAATTCGTGGTGTTTTCTGCCATATCTCAGCTCCCCTTTCAGGCTCCGAAAGGCTTGCCGCATTCGGGGCAGAACTTGGGCGGGTTGGCCGGGTCGGCAGGGGTCCAGCCGCAGTTCGGGCACTTGGCCTCCGGGCGGGGCTTACCGCACTCCGAGCAGAATTTGCCGGTATTGTGTGCGCCGCAGCTGCACACCCAGCCTGCTTCGGGGCGGGGCTTGCCGCAGGCGGTGCAGAACTTGCCGGTGTTGCCGGTCTGGCCGCAGGAGCAGCTCCAGCTGCCAGCCGCCGGGGCGGCTGCGGGGGCAGGAGCAGCGGCAGGCCGCTGCTGTGTACCCATCTGGTAGAGGGCCTGGGCGTTGATGCCGCCGGCAGCCGCGGCCTGATTCATGCCCATAAAGGCCATGGCCGGGCCGGCGGAGGTATTGGAAGCCGCTGCCTGCATCGCCGAAGCCTGTGCGCCCACCATGTGGGCGGCGGCGCGGGTCGGGTCCATAAAGGCGGCGCTGCGCTGCAGCTCCTTGATCATCTGCTCGTCTTCTTCGCTGGCTTTGACGCCGGACACGCCGAGGGAGACGATCTCGATGCCGCGCAGCTTGCTCCACTTGCCGGACAGCTCCTGATTCAGAGCCTCGGCCAGCTCAGTGGTATGGCCGGGCAGAGCCGAGTAGCGGATGCCCATCTCGCTGATGCGGGCAAAGGCGGGCTGCAATGCGGTCATCATCTCGGTGCGCATCTGGCCTTCCAGCGCGTCACGGGTGTACTCGTTTTCCACATTTCCGCAGACGTTGGTGTAAAACAGGATGGGGTTGACGATGCGGTAGCTGTACTCGCCGAAGCAGCGGATGCTGACGTCGATGTCGATGCCGGCACGCTGGTCCACGACGCGGAACGGCACGGGGCTGGGGGTGCCGTACTTGTTGCCCATCAGCTCCTTGGTGTTGATGTAATAGATGCGCTGGTCGGTGGCAGCCTGACCGCCGAAGCTGAACCGCTTGCCGATCTCAGCAAACACTTCGTCGATGTTCTTGGCCAGACCCTCGCTCAACAGAGAGGGCTGGGTGCCGGTGTTGTAGGTGTACTCGCCGGCCTCGGCGCAGAGGTCCACCACCTTGCCCTGCTCCACGATGAGGGCACACTGGCCCTCGGCCACCGCCACGATGGAGCCGTCGGTGATGATGTTCTCGGCGCCGTGGCGGTTGGAAGAGCGCCCGGAGACTTTCTTCTGTCCCTTGACAGCCAGCACCTCCGCCGGGAGAGCACTGCAGTAAAAGTATTCTTTCCACTGGTCGCCCATCACGCCGGATGCTGCGCCCAATGCCGCTTTGACAAGACCCATAAGCCATATCTCCTTTATCTGCCCGTTTTTTGCAAATGCGGGCTTTTTTCAGTATACCACAAAACGCGCCGCGAAAAAAGAAAACCCTTGCATTTTATCCCCGATGGGTGTAAAATACTCCCGACAAACAAATACAGGGGAGCTTGTAGAAGCAGGCTGAGAGGGAGTTCTCGAACTTCGACCCTTAGAAATTGTTTTCGGACAGTTTCTGCACCTGATGCGGATAATGCCGCCGTAGGAAGTCATAACACTGTTTATGGATTTTTACAGGAGACACCGCTCGAGGCGTCTCCTGTTTTTTTGTTGCCGACTGAGGGGGAGCGCCCTGAGTCTGGGGTTTTGTATGCGATGGGAAGCCGTGTTCCGGCGTGAGAGGAGGCCAGTGAGCCTCGACCGCTTCTTCCGTTTCCGGCATCTCTGCGCGGGTGCCGGGTCTGTTCGTGTGCGGGAGCGGCGGTCTGCTCCTGCACTTATTTTTTATTGAAAAGGAGCACTCACTATGAAACACTATTCTGCCAAAAAGCTGGCCCTCGCCGGTATGTTCTGCGCTGTCGCTGTCGTGGGCAGCGTCTTCTCCTTCCCGGTCTTCGGCAGCAAATGCGCCCCTGTGCAGCACATGGTCAACATCCTCTGCGCTGTCCTGCTGGGGCCTTACTACGGCGTGGGCGTGGCTTTCGTTGCCTCCCTGCTGCGCAACCTGCTGGGTCTGGGCAGTCTGATGGCTTTCCCCGGCAGCATGTTCGGCGCACTGCTCTGCGGCATCGTCTTCCACAAGACCAATAAGCTGCTGCCCACCCTCGTGGGCGAGGTGTTCGGCACCTCCATCCTCGGCGGTCTGTGCGCCTACCCCGTCGCCATCCTGCTGATGGGCAAGAGCGCCGGTGACATCGCGTTCTACGCCTACATCGTCCCCTTCCTCGTCTCCACCGCCGGCGGTGCCATCATTGCAGGCGTACTGCTGGGCGCACTTTCCCGCGCAGGCGCACTCCGCGCCATGCAGGCCAGCCTGAGCTGATTCGAAGGAGAAGCCATGTTTCGGAACCTCTTTGCCAACGTCCGGGCCAAAAGCCCGCTTGTCCATAACATCACCAACTACGTCACCGTCAACGACTGTGCCAACATCGTCCTCGCCTGCGGGGCATCCCCCATCATGGCGGATGATGCCGCCGAGGTCGAGGACATCACCTCGCTGTGTGCCGGGCTGAACCTCAACATCGGCACGTTGAACAGCCGCACCATCCCCTCCATGCTGCTGGCGGGACACACTGCCAACCGGCTGGGCCGTCCTGTCGTGCTGGACCCCGTGGGCGCAGGCGCTTCCCATCTGCGCACCGAAACGGCACTGCGCCTCCTGCGGGAAGTGAAGTTCACAGTCATCCGGGGCAACATCTCCGAGATTCGGACGCTAGCGGCAGGCAGCGGCACCACAAAAGGCGTGGACGCCGACACCGCCGACAAGGTGACGGACGAGACGCTGGACAAGACCGTGACATTCGCCAAAGCGTTTGCGGCCCGCACGGGGGCGGTCGTCGCCGTCACCGGTGCCATCGACATCGTGGCCGACGGAGAGCGGGCTTTCTGCATCCGCAACGGCCACCCCATGATGAGCGCTGTCACCGGCACCGGCTGTCAGCTTTCGGCCCTGACGGCGGCATTCTGTGCGGCCAACCCGGACAAGCCTCTGGAAGCCGCCGCTGCAGCTGTCTGCGCCATGGGCCTTGCGGGCGAAGCAGCTCACAGCCGCCTGTCCAGGCTGGACGGCAACGCCACCTACCGCAATTACATCATCGACGCGATCTTCAACATGACCCCCGAACAGCTCGAGGAAGGAGCACGCTATGAAATGCGATAAACACACCATGCTTCTCTACGCCGTCACAGACCGGGCGTGGACGGGCCGCGAGACCCTCCGCCAGCAGGTGGAAGACGCGCTGAAAGGCGGCGTCACCTGCGTCCAGCTACGGGAAAAGGAGCTGGACGACGCGGCATTTTTGCAGGAAGCCATGGAGCTTTCCGCCCTCTGCCGCAGCTATGGCGTCCCCTTCATCATCAACGATAACGTCGAGATCGCTATAAAATGCCATGCCGATGGCATCCACGTCGGGCAGGAAGATATGGCTGCCGCAGACGTCCGCGCCAAGGTCGGCCCTGACATGATCATCGGTGTGTCGGCCCATTCCGTCGAGGAAGCACAGCTGGCCGTGGCCCACGGCGCGGACTATCTGGGCGTCGGCGCGGCATTTTCCACCCACACCAAAACCGATGTGGATGTTCTGCCGGAGGGCAGACTGAAAGAGATCTGCGACTCCGTGGATGTGCCGGTCGTGGCCATCGGCGGCATCCATAAAGACAATATCCTCAAGCTCAAAGGCTCCGGCGCGGACGGCGTGGCCCTCGTGAGCGCGATCTTCAGCGCCGAGGACATTGAGGCTGAGTGCAAAGAGCTGAAGGCACTGACAGAACAAATCATCTATAGCAATTCAACTTTTTAATGCAACAGCAACAGCGTTGAATTGCATATCGCAAATATGCTGTTTGAATGTTGCACGAATTTCTTGACTTGCGATAAAGGAGCAAACCCATGAAAACTGCACTTACCATCGCGGGCAGCGATTCCAGCGGCGGCGCCGGCATTCAGGCCGACCTCAAAGCCATGACCATGAACGGCGTCTTCGCCATGAGCGCCATCACTGCCCTGACGGCCCAGAACACCACCGGCGTATCCGGCATCTTCGAGGTCAGCCCCGAATTTCTGGCCCAGCAGATAGACGCCGTCTTCACCGACATCCGCCCCTGCGCCGTCAAGATCGGCATGGTGTCCTCTGCCCCGCTCATTGAGACGATCGCCGCGCGTCTCCGCTTTTACAAGGCGGAGCACATCGTCGTGGACCCCGTGATGGTAGCCACCTCCGGCTCTGATTTGATCGCATCGGATGCCGTGCGCACCCTGCGCCGGGAGCTGTTCCCTCTGGCCGAGATCATCACGCCCAACCGGCACGAGGCCGAAGTGCTGTCCGGTCTGCACATCTCGGGCCGTGCCGACATGAGCGCCGCCGCCCGGGCCATCGCCGCCGACTGCGGCTGTGCCGTCCTGCTCAAGGGCGGCCACAGTGACACCGACGCCGACGATCTGCTCACCTTCCCGGATGGCACGGAGATCTGGTTTCCGGGCAAGCGTATCGCCAACCCCAACACCCACGGTACGGGCTGCACTCTGTCCAGTGCCATTGCAGCCAACCTTGCCAAAGGGTTTGCGCTGGAAGAAGCTATCGCCCGGGCCAAGGCTTACCTGACCGACGCGCTGAACGCGCAGCTCGATTTGGGCCGCGGCTCCGGCCCGCTGGACCACACTCTGGGCGGCGTCGGGGTCGAAAACTGGATGCACGGCGTCCCGGACGCTGTTCATAAATAAAGAGAGCGTATTTTCGGAGGATTTTCAAATGCAGACTTACACCACACAGATGGATGCCGCCCGCAAGGGCATCGTCACGCCCCAGATGGAAACGGTGGCCAAGAAGGAGTACCGCACCGTCGAAGAGATCCGTCAGCTGGTCGCTGAGGGCAAGGTCGCCATCCCGGCCAACAAGCACCACGAGTGCCTGAACCCCGAGGGCATCGGCTCCATGCTCCGCACCAAGATCAACGTCAACCTCGGCGTCTCCCGCGACTGCAAGGACTACAACATCGAGATGCAGAAGGTCATGAGCGCCGTCAACATGGGCGCAGAGGCCATCATGGACCTCTCGAGCCACGGCAATACCCAGCCCTTCCGTCAGAAGCTGACCCACGAATGCCCCGTCATGATCGGCACTGTGCCGGTGTACGACTCGGTCATCCACTACCAGCGCGACCTCGCCACCTTGACGGCACAGGACTTCATCGATGTGGTGCGTCTGCACGCAGAGGACGGCGTGGACTTCGTCACCCTCCACTGCGGCATCACCCGTAAGACCATCGAGCAGATCCGCAAGCATAAGCGGAAGATGAACATCGTCAGCCGCGGCGGCTCGCTGGTGTTTGCATGGATGTGCATGACCGGCAACGAGAACCCCTTCTACGAGCACTTCGACGAGATTCTGGACATCTGCGAAGAGCACGACGTCACCATCTCTCTGGGCGATGCCTGCCGCCCCGGCTGCCTCGCCGACGCCACCGACGTCTGCCAGATCGAAGAGCTGGTGCGTCTGGGCGAGCTGACCAAGCGGGCCTGGGCGCACAACGTCCAGGTCATGGTGGAAGGCCCGGGCCATGTGCCTCTGAACCAGGTCGCCGCCAACATGGAGATCCAGAAGACCATCTGCATGGGCGCACCTTTCTACGTCCTCGGCCCCCTCGTCACCGACATCGCCCCCGGCTATGACCACATCACCGCTGCCATCGGCGGCGCTGTCGCGGCCATGAGCGGCGCAGCCTTCCTGTGCTATGTCACCCCCGCCGAGCATCTGGCTCTGCCCAATGTGGACGATGTGAAGCAGGGCATCGTGGCCTCCAAGATCGCTGCCCACGCCGCCGATATCGCCAAGGGCATCCCCCACGCCCGGGACATCGACGATAAGATGGGCGATGCCCGCCGTGTGCTGGACTGGGATGCACAGTTCGCCTGCGCACTGGACCCGGAGACCGCAAAGGCCATCCGCGATGCCCGCCTGCCGGAGGACGACCACAGCGACACCTGCAGCATGTGCGGCAAGTTCTGTGCCGTGCGCAGCATGAACAAGGCGCTGGCCGGTGAGTACATCGACATTCTGTAAAAATCTTCTGTTTTGCGCGCAGCAGCGCGCATCTTCCTCCGCCGCCCGGTATGACCGCCGGGCGGCTTTTGTGTTGTAATTCCAAAAAGATTGTGTTAAAATAACAATAAGGCGCTGATTGCAAAATTGGTGGTCATGCTTTCTATCCCGTATCGCTGGTTTTTCTATTTCTACATAGAACAAGCAGAGGTCCGGGAGGAAACTTTTTTGAAAGTACCCTGCCCGGAGCCTTGAAGGCGAAGGGAGGGGGATATCGAATGAATCTGCTGGAGACTCTCGCATTGCTCACGTTCATTCTCGCGTTGTTGAGCTTGGTCGTGGATGTGATCCGTCTGACCGTTGAGGTCATGGCAAAGTTTTCCCAGATGAAAAGCGATGATAACAAAAAAGATTGACCGCCTCACAGTTCCCCAACTCGAGCGGTCAATCTTTTTGACTAACGGGATGGAAAGCTGACCTTTGCAGTCAGCGCCCCTTCTGTTTGTAGTATAATCGAAGCTATGTGATTTGTCAAGTTATCCTGTTCCATCGATTATTTCTATCGATTTTTTAGAATTTACAATTCTTCTGTACTGTACTATAATGAAGTTATCGTCTTCATTCCATTGATCTACAGGAGGAATCTGCCTTGCTGGTAAATCTTATCGAATCCGTCTATCGCCTTTTGTGGGGCGACCTGTTCACCATCCCGCTGGGCGGCGGCATCGGCATTTCCTTCATGGTGGTGCTGCTGTTCACGGCGGGCATCTGGTTCACCTGCCGCACCCGTCTTTTGCCGGTGCGGCTGTTCCGGGATATGATCGCCGCCGTGTGCGAGAAAAAGCAGGGCAGGGACGGCCTTTCCTCCTTCCAGACGCTGGTCATTTCCACCGCTACCCGCGTGGGCATGGGCAATCTGGTGGGCGTGGTGGCCGCTGTTTCTGCAGGCGGTGCCGGTGCGGTGTTCTGGATGTGGGTCACTGCCATTCTGGGTGCGTCCACCTCCTTTATCGAATCCACCCTTGCCCAGAAATACCGCCAGCCCGACCCGCTGTACGGCGGCTGGCGCGGCGGACCGGCCTACTATCTGCATGTGCTGGCGGAGCGCAGGCGCGGCAAAAAGCTCAAACGCTCTGTGGTAGCGGCACTGTTTGCGGTGTCTGGTCTCATCTGCTGGTGCGGCATCAGTCAGGTAATCTCCAACTCGGTCAGTTCCGCGTTTGAAAATGCGTTCCATATTCCGCCGCTTACTACCACACTGGTGCTCACGGCCATTGCGGCGGTGATCGTGCTGCGCAAGAATGCCACCGTGAAAAGTCTGGACGTGATGGTGCCCATCATGGCGGTGTGCTATTTTGTCATCACCGTGGGCATCGTGCTGTTCAACCTGCCCAAGCTCCCGGCGGTGTTCGGGCGCATCTTTGCGGAAGCGTTCGGTCTGCGGCAGGCCGTGGCTGGCGGCTTTGGTGCTGTGCTGATGAACGGTGTCAAGCGCGGCCTGTTCTCCAACGAAGCGGGCAGCGGTTCGGCACCCTGTGCAGCCGCCGCCGCAGAGTGCGACGATCCGGTCAAGATGGGCTTTGTGCAGGCACTGGGCGTGCTGATCGATACGGTGGTGATCTGCAGCTGCACGGCTTTTTTGATGCTGCTGGTGCCGCAGGAGATCACGGAAGGACTTGCGGGCATGGACCTTTTGCAGACTGCCCTGCAGTACCATCTGGGCGGCTTTGGTGTCGTGTTCATTGCGGCCACGCTGGCGCTGTTCAGCTTTTCCACCTTTCTGGGCGTTTTGTACTATGCCCGCGGCAATGTGGCCTATCTGTGCGGCGACAACTGGTGGAGCCAGACCGTGTATAAGCTGATCGCGCTGGCCATGCTGGTGATCGGCGGTATGCAGGCCTACACGGTGGTGTGGGATCTGGGCGACGTGGGCATTGGCCTGATGACCATTTTCAACATGATAGCTTTGGTGCCCATGGCAAAGGAAGCACTTGCCGCCCTGAACGACTACGAAAAACGCAAAAAACTGCAGTAAATAGCAAAGGCCCGGCTCCCTGTAACATGGGAACCGGGCCTTTCAGGTTATTTTATTGCAGATCAGATTTGTTTAAAAGCAGCCCGCCTGCAAGCCCGGCCAGCGCAGGCAGCACCCAGCCAAAGCCCATGCTGCCCAGCGGCAGAGCGTTGGCGGCGGCAGATACTGCCCCCAGCGGCAGCGCAGCGGCGATGCTCTGCAGGGCGGTCAGGCCCATGCACAGCGGATACACCGCCCGGTGCTTTTCAAGGCCCGGCATAAAGGAAAGCAGGATCAGCACGATGGCTGCGGGATAAATGGCGTTCAGCACCGGAGTGGACAGCCGGATGATGGCAGCAAGGCCGAGGTTCGATACCAGCATACTGGCCACAGCAAAAAAAGCGGCAAGGGCAGGGTAGGGGATGCGGGGCAGAAGCTGATGAAAATACTGCCCCACACAGGCGATCAGGCCCACGCAGGTGTTGAAGCATGCGATCACAAAAATGGCCGCAATGAGCACAAGGCCCGCCCGGCCGAACAGCTGCTGTGCCAGAGCGGTGAGCACCTCGGCACCGGTGGCAAGGCCCGGATACACCGTGCCGGTCTCGGCCCCGGCGTGGCCCAGCATGGCGTAGACCACCAGCATCAGCCCGCCTGCAATAAAACCGGCCCGGATGGTGCCGCCTTCCACGGCACGGCTTTCTGTGACACCCCGGGCGCGGATGTTCAGGGCGATGACCGCGCCAAAGTTCAGCCCGGCCAGCGTGTCCATGGTCTGGTAGCCGTACAGGATGCCCTGCACAGCGGGCAGGGCTGCGTACTCTGCGCTGGGTGTGCCGTAGTGTGCCGCCAGCGGATGGATGAGACACCCGGCAAACAGCACCACGATGAGCACGATCAGGCAGGGGCAGAGGATGCGGCCCAGCCAGTCGGTAAGCTTTTCCGGCCGCAGCGCCACCAGAAAGGCCGCTGCAAAAAACAGCACCGAGTAGGCCAGCTGCAGCCCGGTACCGCCGCCTATCAGCGGCACCAGCATCTGGAACGAGGTGCTTGCCGTGCGGGGAATGGCAAGGCACGGGCCAATGGAAAGATACACCAGAATGGTGAACACCATGGCGAACACCGGATGCATCCGGCCGGCAAGCTTATCCAGACCGCCTGCCCGTGCCACAGCCACCACGCCCGCAATGGGCAGGCCGACGGCGCTGACGGCAAGGCCCGCAAAGGCAGGCCAGAGGCTGGTACCGGCCTGTGCGCCCAGATGCGGCGGGAAGATCAGATTGCCTGCACCAAAAAACATGGAAAATAGCGTAAAACTGACCAAAAGCAGGCTTTTGCCGGAGAGCTTCTGCATAGGACAGACACCTCATTTCTTTCTTGCATCAAAGATGACAGAGATTTATACAGTTCAGTTTATCGTTTTATGCATTTCATGTCAAGAAAGAAAAACATGAAGAAAAGTAATGACAGGCATGATAAGCTCTTATGCATCATGATGCACGGGTCATTGGCGTTTGGAAAGAGATATGGTATTATAATGTATAATGTAGAACTGAGCAGGCTATCAGGGCGCTTTCTCCGCGAAATTCGGGGCTTCCAGCTCCCGCCCTGTTGCCTTATGGCAACAGGGTCCTATCCTCGGATCATTCGCTGAAGAAACACCCTGCCGTCCTGCATTTATTTGTAATCAGGAGCAGGTAAGTTTATGAAGCGACATAAACAATTTTTTCAGCGGCTGGGCGCTGCGGCCTTCTGGCTGGCGGTGTGGCAGTGCGCCGCCATGGCGGTGGGACAGGAGGTGTTCCTTGTTTCGCCGGTGCAGGCGGTGCGCACTCTTTTGCAGCTTTTGCCGCAGGCAGAGTTCTGGCAGCGGGTGGGTTTCAGCTCCGGGCGCATTCTGCTGGGTTTTGGGCTGGGCGTGGCCGTAAGCATCGTGCTGGCTGTGGCCGCACAGGCGTGGCACACGGCAGATGTGCTGCTTGCTCCGGTGCTGCAGCTGGTCAAAGCCACGCCGGTGGCAAGCTTTATCATTCTGGCGCTGGTGTGGGTGCGGGGGGCATCGCTTTCGGTGCTCATCAGCTTTTTAATGGTGCTGCCCGTGCTGTACGGTGCGGTGCGCACCGGCATCCAGAGCGCAGACCCACAGCTGTTGGAGATGACGAAGGTGTTTCGCCTGCCGCTGGGCCGACGGCTGCGGGCGGTGTGGCTGCCTGCGATGCTGCCGGCCTTCCGGCAGGGATGCAGCGTGGCCCTTGGTATCTGCTGGAAGAGCGGCGTTGCCGCTGAGGTGATCGGCCTGCCCAATGGCAGCATCGGCGATGCACTCTACCGGGCCAAGATCACCCTTTCCACCGGGGAGCTGTTCGCATGGACGTTTGTGATCATCCTGCTCAGCGCCGGGTTTGAAAAGCTGTTCCTGCTGCTTCTGGACTGCGTGACCCGCGCCGTGACCGGGGAGGTGCCGCAATGCTGACCATCGAGCATCTGACAAAACAGTTCGGGGAGAAAACGCTTTTCCGGGACCTGACCTTGGCCGTGGACAGCCCGGCGGTGCTGTGGGCACCCAGTGGCTGGGGCAAGACCACATTGCTGCGCATCCTCATGGGGCTGGAAGAACCCACTTCTGGCATAGTACAGGGCGTTGGCCGGGTGGCAGCAGTGTTTCAGGAAGACCGGCTCTGCCCGCAGCTGACAGCTGTGCAGAACGTGACGCTGGTATTGCCCGGCAGTGCAGAACAATACAAGGAGCAAATCATAAAAGATTTTCAACAGTTTGGCATGGATGCTGCCGCACTGGCCCTGCCTGCAGCACGGCTTTCCGGCGGACAGAAGCGCCGCACGGCTCTGCTGCGGGCTTTGTGGGCCGCCAGCGATACGCTGCTGTTAGACGAACCCTTTACCGGTATGGACCCGGACACCCTTGCCGCTGCTGCGGCGCTGCTGCGGGAGCGCTGCGGAGAAAAGCCTGTCTTGCTGGCTACCCACGACCGCGAAGCCATCCGCCTTCTGGGCTGGCCGGTGGTTGAGCTGGAAAATGCCTGAGCCTGCATCTATCCTATAGAATGAAAAATCGGAAAGACCAGAACGGCCTTTCCGATTTTTTGCTGCTTGGAATATTTTACTGAAAAATACGCAGGGGATACGGCGAACTGCATCAGTTCAGCAGCTTTGCCGGGTCAAGGTACTGCTCACCCTGCAGTACTTCCAGATGGATATGCGTCTCCTCGGCGCATTCGTTGGGAATGCTGCCTGCACGGCCAAGTATCTGGCCCACACTCACTTCATCGCCGGTCTGCACCGTGGGGTCGGCTGTGCCGCACACCCGCCACAGGTGCCCGGCGCTGTCCTCGATGCACACCACACTGCCCCAGCGGCCATCGGTGTCCACGGCGGTCACCTTACCGGCGGCGGGAGCACACACCTGTGCATCCTGCGCACAGGCGTAGTCCACACCGTTGTGGGTGCGCCAGTCGCCAAGGGTGCTGCTGTACACCAGCTCATCGCCGCTGTAGGCGTTCAAGACCCTGCCCGAGACGGGCTGCGTGGAGGCAGGCGCAGCTGAACTGCTGGCAGGCGAGGATGCGCCCTGCAGTGCGGAGGGTTCGTGCACCAAACCAGAGCCAGACTGCGCCCCAGAAGAGGACGCAGAGGATGCGGGCTTGGGTACATTTGCCGCAGATTCTGCGGCGTCGGTCACGGGCTGCTGCCATACATCGTCCTCCTGTGGGTCAAGGGTGAGCTGCGGCTCCGGGGCAGGTTCCTCCTGCGGGGTCGTCAGGTCGTCGTAGCTCTTTTTCAGTTCATCCCGCACGGTGCGCACTGCCCACACGCCCGCCGCTGCGGCTGCGACGAGACAGGCCAGCAGTGCCAGTGTAAAGCCCCTGCTGCGCAAAAATTTTTTGATCTGCTCCATTGTCGTTACTCCCATCTGCTGCATTGTGTACGCATTGCTTCTGGGCTTAGTGTGGGACAGCAGGGCGGGTTTTATGCATTCTTTTATTTAAATGCCCTCCGCGTTGCTCTGGGCATATTTAGAGGAAATGATATTTTGTAATATAGCAGCCCAGCCAGACCTGCGGGTCTGGCTGGGCTGCACTTTCAGGGGAAGGGCCGCAGCCGGAAAATGCATCTTCCCTCTGTGGCCTTCTGTGTTGATACCCAGAGCGAAGCGGAGGATATTCTAAATGATATTACCAAACAAAAAGGCCCTCCCTTTTCGGGAGAGCCTTTGCGGATCAATAATCAGTTGCGGCGGCGGCTGTTCATGCCCAGCAGGCGCACAACATACAGGAAGATGTTGATGAAGTCCAGATACAACGTCAGTGCACCGTAAATGGAAGCCTTCTCGGCCAGCTCACCGTCATAGGCGTAGTAGGAGAACATCTGGCTCAGCTTCTGGGTGTCGTAGGCGGTCAGCAGCATGAACACCACCAGACCGACAGCGCTGTACAGCACCGTGGTGAGGAAGCTCATGCCGAACAGCATGCCCACAAAGCCGGTGATGATGAGCGCGAACAGGCCCATCATCAGCTTGGGACCCCAGCCGGACAGATCCTTGTGGGTAGTAGTGCCGTAGACCGCCATCAAGCCGAAGTACAGCGAGGTGGCAAGGAAGGCCAGCACCAGAGTGCCCAGATCAAATATCAGGAAGTAGTAGCTCAGCACCATGCCGTTGAGCAGTGCATAGGCAAAGAAGGTGGCTCTTGCACCGCCCACCGACATGTTCTGCACGCGGGAGCTGAGCACATACACCAGCACCAGCTCTGCGATGGTGAACACCAGATACAGCGAGTTGACGACGTACAGCAGCGGGGTAGCGGCTGTAACGAACGCCGCTGCAAAGGTGATGAGCAGGCCTACCGCCATCCAGCGGTAGGTGCGGTTCATATAGTCAGCCGAGGTCATGGCAGGCTCCGTGTAGCCTCGATCGTAACCATTGTAATTGTAATCCATATGGGACTCCTCCAGTCTCTTTCTGCCGGAACACTTTTTCCTTGCTCCGGTCTACGGAATATAGTATACTGCATAGAAATGAACGTTTCATGAAAAAGGCTGTGATATTGTATGTCTCTTGGGCTTTATTTACACATACCCTACTGTTTTTCCAAATGCAGGTACTGCGATTTCTATTCCCATCCCGGTGAGCGCGGCGTACCGGAAGCTTATGTGGATGCTCTTTTGCGGGAGCTTTCCCGCTTTGCGCCGGAAGCACCTCTGCAGCCGGACACCCTTTATTTTGGCGGCGGCACGCCCAGCCTGCTGCGCCCGGAGCAGGCAAAACGGCTGATCGATGCGGCCCGGCCGATGCCGGGGGCCGAGATCACACTGGAAGCAAACCCGGAGACGGTGACGGAAGAAAGCCTTGCAGGCTTCCGGGAGGCGGGCGTGAACCGCATCTCTTTCGGGGTGCAGTCTGCCCGGGATACCCAGCTGCGCACGCTGGGCAGACCGCACACGGCAAAGCAGGCGCGGGCTGCATTTGCCGCCGCGCAGCGCGCAGGCTTTGCGAACATCAGCGGCGACATCATGCTGGCACTGCCGCACTACACCGAAGCTGAGTTTGACGAAACGCTGGAACTGATCGAGGGTGGTGGGGCTACCCATATTTCGGCATATCTGCTGAAGATCGAGCCGGATTCGGCCTTTGGTAAACATCCGCCCGAAGGCCTGCCCACCGGCGATGAAGCCGCCGATTTTTACCTTTATGCAGTGGAACAGCTGGAACACCACGGCTACAAACAGTACGAGATCTCCAACTTTGCAAAGCCCGGCTATGAGGGGCGGCACAACCTCATTTACTGGGACTGCGGCGACTATCTGGGCCTTGGCCCGGCGGCGCACTCCTGCATGGGCGGCAGACGGCTCTACTACCCGCCGGACACCGCCGCTTTCCTGAACGATGCCGCCGCCCCGGTGATGGACGGCAGCTGCGGCGCAGAGGACTACCTTATTTTACAGCTGCGTCTGCGCAAAGGCCTTTCGCTGGATGCATACAAAAAACTTTACGGAAAAGAATTTTCCACCGCACAGCTGGCCTTTGTGCAAAACTGCGTCCGGGCGGGCTATGCAAGCTTTGATGGCCGCACCCTTGCCCTGACCCCGGCGGGTCTCATCGTGCAGAACAGCATCCTTGTCCAGCTGTTGTAATTGGTAGAAATACGGCAGAACATTGCTTTTGCGTGCCGATTCTGGTATGATATACTCGTATTATTAGGCGATGGGAGAGAAAACGGATGGCGAAAGTATTGATCGTCGGCGCAGGCGCGGCAGGACTGATGGCGGCGGGTGCCGCCGTGCGGCAGGGGCATCAGGTGACGGTGCTGGAACACATGGACGAGCCCGGCCAGAAGATCCTTGTCACCGGCAAGGGCCGCTGCAATGTGACCAACGACTGCCCGGCAGAGGAATTTCTGCGCCATGTGCGCACGAACCCGCGCTTTCTGTATTCGTCGCTGGGGGCCTTTCCACCGGAAAAGACCATGGAACTGTTCGAGGGCCTTGGCGTGGAGCTGAAGGTGGAGCGCGGACGCCGGGTGTTCCCGGTATCCGACAAGGCCGAAGAGATCCGGCAGGCTCTTTTGCGCTATGCGCAGGATGCTGAACTCGTGCATGACGGCGCGAAAAAGCTGCTATTGGAAGAGGTAACACCGGAGCCGGAAGCAGCTCCCGCCGCACCGGAAAACCCGCGCCACCCCAAAAAGAAAAAGGCAGGCCCGGCACTGCGGTGCATCGGTGTGCGGGGCACCTCCGGCCGGGAGTACCGGGCGGATGCCGTGCTGGTGGCCACCGGCGGCGTGAGCTACCCCACCACCGGCTCTACCGGCGACGGCTACAAACTGGCCCAGCAGGCCGGGCACACCCTCATCGAGCCGGTGCCCAGTCTGGTCAGTCTTGTGAGCCATGACGCGGACTGCAAAAAGATGATGGGCTTGGCGCTGAAAAACGTCACCCTGACCCTGTTCGAGGACAGCAAGGCCATTTTTGATGAGCAGGGCGAAATGCTGTTCACTCATTTTGGCATCAGCGGCCCGCTGACTTTGAGCGCCTCCAGCCATCTGGGCGACATGAAAAAACACAAGTATCATGCGGAGATCGACCTCAAGCCTGCTCTCAGCGAAGAGCAGCTTTACGACCGCATCACGCGGGATTTTGCCCTGCTGGCAAACCATGCGGCGCAGGGCGCGCTGGTAAAGCTTTTGCCGTCCAGTATGCAGCCGGTGATGGTGGCGCGCTGGGGCATCGACCCGGCTACCAAGGCCAACCAGATCACCCGGGAACAGAAGCGGGAGCTGGTGCAGCTGATGAAGCACTGGCGGGTGTCCATTGATGCCCGGGGCGATCTGGCCCACGCGGTGATCACCAGCGGCGGCGTGTCCGTGCGGGAGGTGGACCCCAAAACCATGCAGAGCAAAAAGGCGCTGGGCCTTTACTTTGCAGGCGAAGTGCTGGATGTGGATGCCTATACCGGCGGCTACAACCTGCAGATCGCCTTCTGCACTGCACAGGCATTTGCAAATCATCTGTAATTACAGATAAAACAATTTTAAATGCCCTCCGCGCTGCTCTGGGCATATTTATAGGAATAGATTTTTTTGATTCATGGAATCCGGGATTGTTTGCTGGCGTATTAATGGATACAGCAGATCATAAATTACAGCCGGCCAATGTGAAGAAAGGTCCTGACTTTGTTATATTCATGGAAAGTGATTATGGTAAAAGCGAGGAAAAGAGTGCCGTCTACAGAAGTGTAATTGAAAGTGAAAAATATAAAAAACTTGTACAAAAGTTGTCAACAGATAGTGGTTCATTTGAATTTTTTCCGGGGATAAAAGAAAGTCCTTGGAGAGTTACTGTATTAAGAAAACCGTTGTATGATATTTTGTATAATAAATACACGCGAGAAGAACAGTATCAGGCAATGAAGGATGCAATTATTGAAGGCCTTAAATTGATGCTGGAAGATAA
>ENA-UEYL01001612-UEYL01001612.1-human-gut-metagenome-genome-assembly--contig:-NODE-1612-length-18801-cov-4.717154_pt1 | contig 18801 bp, 24 predicted proteins | sample MGYA00242941_ERZ507946 | MGnify/ENA primary metagenome ERZ507946 (study PRJEB26167, sample SAMN06115482) | human gut metagenome | host: Homo sapiens | place: China:Guizhou | collected 2015-03-11...
GGCTGCGGGAGCTTACCAAAGCGCTGGGTCCTGCCTGGATCCGCGTATCCGGTACATGGGCCACAAAAACCTATTACGACTTTGAAGGAGTGACCGGCGGGAGGGTGCCCGACGGTTACAGCAGTGTCCTGACCGGCGAACAGTGGATCGGGGTCTTGGACTTTGCAGCCTATGTCGGCGCCAAGCTGCTGGTTTCGGTCAGCAACTGTGCCGGTGACCATCCCAATGGGGGACCCTTGGATCTGACCCAGGCAAAGAAAATTTTTGACTTCAGTCATCAGCACGGCAGGGATATTGATGCGGTGGAATTTATGAATGAGCCCAATATGCTGGAATTATCCGGTGCTCCCCAAGGCTATACCGCCGCGGACTATGCCCGGGACCAGGACATTCTATACCGGTGGGTTCGGGCCAATTACCCCAACTGTCTCCTGGTCGGGCCCTGCACCACCGGAGATCCTGCTGCCGCAGGTGCAAAGAGCAAAGGGTTCGGGGCCGGAATTGCCAGTATGACCAAGACCTGCACCACAGAAGAATTGCTGGCAGGCACGCAGATCCCCCTGAATGTGTTCAGTTATCACTATTACAATGGCGTCTCTGAACGAATTGCCGGGGTTATGCCGGCTGCTCACTGGCCTGGATATCTGGCCCACAGCGACGAATATCTGGCTGTGGCTCCGGACTGCGCCAAAGCCCATGCCGCGCTCAGGGACAAATTCGTCCCCGGCGGACAGGTGTGGGTTACGGAATCCGGCGACGCCGGCGGAGGCGGAGATACTTGGGCCTCCACGTATCTGGATGTTCTGCGCACGCTCAACGAACTGGGCAGCTATGGTACCATCACCGACGGGATCATCTTCCATAACACATTGGCTTCCTCCGACTACGGTTTTCTGGAACACGGCACCTTTTTGCCCCGTCCCAATTACTTTGCCGTTCTGCTCTGGAACCGGCTGATGGGGACTGCCGTATATGACTGTGGGCATCTCAATCGGGCAAACGCGCATGTTTACTGTCACTCCCGGAGAGATGGAACCTGCGGGGTCGTATACTTGATCATCAACAATTCGCTCACAGACGCCATTTCCGTGACGATCCCCAAAGAAGCCCTGCGCTATACGCTGCATGCCCAAACGATGCGCTCTTCTGCGATGCTGCTGAACGGAAAGAAATTAACCATTTCGGACACTTGCGGGCTCCCTGAACTTGCACCGGAACTGCAGCCCCAGGGAACAGTTTTGCTTGCCCCGGGAAGCTGCACGTTTCTTGTCTTGTAAGGGAAGTTTTCGTGAGAAAATGGCCGGGATAGAATACAGTATCGACGAAATTCGTTCCTGGCAGGCTCCTGCATTTTGCACTGCGGAGTCGCTTTGGGATCGTTGATAGCTTTGTCCGGAACTTTGCTGTTGATATCCACGGTGTAGGGCTTGCCCTCAAAGGTGACACCGAAAACCGGCACGTTTTTCGTCGGCTTGAATACCGCCTTATAGGCGTCCTTCAATGACCACCTGGCACACGCAGCAACGCGGCTTTTGTTTGCTCTTGAGATGGAGGAGGAATCCCAAAATGCCTAAACAATCCGGATTCCTCCAGCGCCAGCAGCAGATCCAGAACAACGTCATGCGGGCGTCGGAAAACCTGGCAAAGCAGTACATGCTGGATACGCTTCAAATCGCAGTAAACCGGGCGTTCGGGTTCGGCTATGACCGGCAGGCGGCGCTTCTTGACGTGTGGGGCGCTGTCCGGAGGGAATACAAAGCGGCGCTTGATCCCAAAAACCCGGAGGCGGACGTAGCCCAGGAGCACATGGACCGGGCTCTGCGGGAGATCGTAAAAGACCATCAGCCCTTCTTCCCGTTCCAAGAACGGTACCCGGAACTCAAGAAAATCCAATATGGGCGGTGAGGCACTGCATCTGTTTTCAGCAAAGGACCTGGACCGTGTCGAACAAGCAATGGCAGCAAAGGAACAAATTGCCCTCACCAGAACGATGGGCGACGTTTCACAGACCGTCAGCACAAGTCCCGCAACTCCGGTTTGGGGCTGTACCATGCTTGTCCGGCTTGAGAAAACCAAACGGAACCTTTCCTCAACGCAATCTTTCAAGTCCGTAAAAGAGATGGAGGAATCCTTATGAATGAATGGGTGTGCATCCCCTTCCCGATTGACGCAGAAGAGGACCGGCGGAGCTTATGCGCCATTCTGGCATCTGCCGGACTGTCTGTCCGGGTGGTGAAGGCCCGCTGCGGAACCAGCAAAAATCCCCCGATCAAGAAGTTTGTGGAATATAGCCGGGAATAAAAAGAGCGGGGCATCCGCCCCGCCTGCCATCAGGCATCGAGATATTTTGCAGGAACCCGAAATCCGGCATTTTTTAAAATACGCGCATATTCCGGATTTTGCAATCTGGCGTCCGATTCCTGCCACGCTTTCCATTTTTGGGCGTTTTCTTCATCTAAATACTTTTTCCTGAACAGGAAACTAAAAACGCCATATGCTCCGCCAAGAGCAGCCGAAACCCATACATGGACAAAAGTGATCCCATACCATCCGGAAAAGTACCCAACTGCAAAGATCAGAAGCATCAGCGCGAGTGCAGCAGCACAGGCTCCAACGATTGCCGTTACAGCACATGCAACCAAGCCAAACGGCTTGTATGGACGCAGTGCCGGTTCCTCACAATTCGTATCAATGTACGTTTTCCCGCAATTTGGGCAAGTTCGCAATGGGCAGCCTTCTGATCCTTTTGTCCAGGAATTTTCGCGGCCGACCACCGCATGACAGTGCGGACACCTGTAAGTGTAGTATTGCACAAGCTCCCCTCCCTCTCCCAAAGCATACACCGACTGGCAGAGTTTCGCAATTCTGAACGAAACACGATTTGTTGTCCCCGTGCCGCAATCCATCTGCGGCGGGGTTTGCCGCCTGGATGGCAGCGTCCTCCACCCCATAGGCCTTCGCACCAGATCGTCCTGCGGCTTCCAGTGCGATCCCCGCCGGCCGGGACAGGTGCTCCATCAGGGATCCTCTTGCCCATCCCGGGTGAGTTCCTGAACCCGCTCCTTGGTCATGGGCCGGGCGGCCAATTCCTCCAGTCTCATCCGGAATCGTTGGGATTCTTCCGGCGTCCGGGGCTTTGGCTCTTCGATCTTCCCGTAGAAGCTCTCCAGCATCTGCTTGAACTTCGGATCCATAGGCTCCTCCTGTTCATCTGTTGTTCCTGTCATACGATCCCGTGTACCGGGCCGCGCCCCTTCCCCGAAATTGACAGCGCTCGCGCCCTGTGGTATAGTAGAATCAAAGCTGAGGGGACGCGTACCCTCAACCGGACTTGACGTCTCGGAGGATGCCGCAGGTGCTGGACCTGCCAAGCTACCCTCCGCAGGCGTCAGCTCCATGGACGCCGGAGAATGTGTCCCAGCGTCGCCATTGGCGGCAAGGCTGGTTTGATTGGCACGTTCTCCAGCGTCTATTTTTATTACGGTTCCGTCTGCATCCATGACTTCATGCAGATAACATTTGACAGCCTGAACCGTTTCGCCCTGATTTACCGCCGCCTCCCTTTCCGGGGCGGTCTTGTTTTGCTCCGTAATGCCCTGTGCGGGCGCCTCTGCCGCAGGGGCATCCACACCCGCCGCCTGTGCTTCCAGGGATTGTACAGGCGCCGTGGGGGCTTATGTACTGCTTTCCCGTCTTTCGGCCACGTCCGCCGCGCCCAGGCCGGAGCCCTTCATTCCCGCCATCATCCGCTCCCATGCCGCCTTCACGGCATTGTAATCGTCAAACATGCCGGATACATCCACGGCACCTTCGTAGAGGTCGCCGCTGAGATAGGCACACAGCTCATCCATCAGCTTTCGCCGGTGTCCGGCGCGAGTATGGTCATATCCGCTTTGGAAGTACCCCTCCACAATATCCCCGATGTAAGCCCCAGCCAGTTCACTGTCCACCTGAAGGTGGGCACACACAGCGTCCATATAGGCCATCGCCTCCGGAACTTCTCTGCGGCATGCGGAATGATACGCCTCATGTGCCGCAATCTCTCTGGCCGTCAATTCTCCGCCACGCCGGTTCGGAACGCCCACGCTTCCATCCCGCAGCGTGGCCGCTTCGCCTCTATCCGTCACCGTATATCCGTTGACATTGGCGCGCAGCTCTCCTTCATAGGCAAACGCCTTCACACCGAGCCGCTGAAGCTCCCTCAGAATCTCTTGGACATATGCCGTCTGCCGCTCTACCGGAACGGGTCTGTATCCATATCCGATCCTGCCGGCAGTTCGGATCGTGCGTCCTTCTGCTTGTTCTCTTTCAAGGAACTCAGCACCACTCTCCGCTCTTCTTCGGTCAGCACCGGGCCCTTGTCCTCCACTCCGTAATAGGCCATCACGTTCCTCCGGATCCGTCTGCGAAGCTGTTCGTCCATACTCTGCCTCCTGTTCTGGCGTTTTTCCTATCATACCATCATCAGCCCCGTCCGGCAAGGCGTCCAGCCCCTCCGAACGATCGCTGTCCTGCTCCGGCAGCTGACCGCCCAGGATCAGCTTCACAAGCGGGTCAGAATTGACACTTTCTGCCCCCTGTGCTATGATAGAATCCAAGCTGAGGGGACGCGTACCCTCAACCGGAGCTGTCTCCGCCGCACTTGCGGTAGGTGCTGGGCCTACGTCGGCATCTGTGGCAGGGAACAGTTCTTGAGAAATGGAAAGACTTTGCGGCGGTTCGCCTTGGGCGTTAATCACAGGGGCGGCACCCTTGGTGTCGAGCATTGTGTCCCGTGTCGTGCGAGTCTTTCCTTTCATTTTATAAAGCGTGTCGGCCTGCAGCACTTTTTTCCCGTCAGATACGCCCTGAATCGTGATGTATTCATCCCCAATTTTCTTTTCAAATACCAGCGCCCTTCTGCCCTTGGCATCCGTTTTCTCAGAAAGATACACTTTGTCAGGAGACGAAAGCACCTCAGGGATCCTTGCGATATCCTCGGCAGTGACTGCAGCCTGCCCTCTCGCCGCCTCTACCAAAGCGTCCCCGTGGCCTTGCATGATATGGCGCACATCGTTTCCGTTCATCATCACGCCGAACCCGCGGATGTCCAGGCCGGTATCAGCTTGAACACGCCGCACCACATGATCCGGAACCTTTCCCAGGTACGCCCGGTCCACATTGGACTTGTCGGCCAGGGCGTTTTGAACAAAGGCAACTGCATCAGAAAAGGTGGAAATGATCTTGTTTTTCTTTCCGCTGCTGAGATTGATTTTTTCCTGATCCGTCAAGGCTGTCAAGCTGTTTTCATTGACTGCCGCTCCGGGCACCGGGGCGGCATTTTGCGTGCTCCTGGACCCGGCTCTGTGCGTTTGCGCATCTGTCACACCGCCGTTTTCGGCCGCCTCCCCGGCGGTCACGGCACTCCGGCGCATCCCGACGTCCCCGCGCTCCGCCAGCGCGTCAAGCTGCTGGTTTGCGGCCTTGAGCTGATCCACCCGGCGTCCGCCCAAAATGGCATCGAGCAGCGGGTCAGAATTGACAATTTCCGCGCCCTGTGGTATAGTAGAATCAAAGCTGAGGGGACGCGTACCCTCAACCGGACTTGACGTCGTACGAGAAAGCCCAGGTGCTGGACCTGGATGCTTGGCTCCATCCGGCGTCAAGTCTATTTTTGTAATTTGATGTGTGCGATAGTTATTGGCCATGGGCAAGACTTCCACGTCAAATTTTGCGATATAGTCAGCCCCATTGATCGTGATCGGGGTCTCAAAGTAATCATATCGAATGGCAGCCTTTTTCTTGCTGCTGTGCTGCACATATTCTCCACTGCCCACATATTCGCCGTTTTCCACCACCTGGGGCAGAATATCCAGCAGCGCCAGCTTCTCCGCCGTCAGGTTGGGATCGCTGATGACCTTACCCGGAACATTGCTGTTGATATCCACGGTATACGGCTTGCCCTCAAAGGTGACGCCGGATACCGGCACATTTTTTGTCGGCTTGAATATTGCCTTGCAGGCGTCCTTCCGTGTGGCCTTAAAGCCTTTCCCCGGCATGGCCCCATCCAGCCCCTGGGCGCCGTCGATCCGGTTTTGTGCTGCTTGTACGCTGCTTTCGTCCACCGTGACGGAGGCGGCGCTTTTTTGCGTCTGCACGGGGGTCTTGCCCTGATAGGGGCGTTGAATGGTGGTCACACGGCCCACCTGAACCGGGCCTGCGGGGGCATGTCCAGCTGTTGCTCCGGGCATACCATCCTGCGTGCCGGGCCGCAATCCCTCTCCGGAATTGACACTTTCCGAGCCCAGTGGTATCGTAAAATGAAATGAAGACACAGGCTCCAGCGTTTCGGACGTAGAGTTGGGGGCAGCTCCCGCAGCTGTATCCAGCTTGGAGGAAGTGTCTTCATTCTTTTTTGCGTAAAGGGTGTTGATTTCCATGGTGCCGCGCCCTTTGTCGTCAAACTGCACCGTAACGACTGTTCCGCCCGGGAATGCCTTTGTGAAGATTACAGATTGCTTCCCGGCGTTTTTCTTTCCCTTCCCGATCTTCCCGGGCTCTATGGTGTCCGGGCTTGTCACAACATCGGGGAGCGCGTCAAACATCCACTGTTCCAGCGGGATATTGTTTCCTTTGATCTCTGTGTCAGCGTCCCCATGGCGGTCAAAAATGTGTTTTACATCGTCGTTTGTGACGATAAAGTCCCGCCGTTCCACCTCATACCCCAGAATAGACGAAACCTGACGCCGCACCGCTTCCGGCATCTTGCTCAGATACAACTTTTCCAGTTTGTCTTCATTCTGGGAAACACGCCCTCCGCGCCACTTCTGGAAGCTGTTTGACCAGGTGCGGCGGAGAAGCTGGCACTACTGGATATTCTACCCCAGGTGTGGAAATCGGGGAGTATGTAGGCAGAGGAGAGTAGGTGCAGCACAGCAGAACAAAAAGCTGACAACACCGTTTGACTATTTTGAGATGTTGGCGGAGATTAATGGGAGACCGTATATTGTGTCTTTTGACGTGGAAGTATTTTCGAACGTCAACAATTACCGAACCTACCGGATCAATAAAATAGAGCTGTTTTCTGCCACAGATGTTGACACGGGTCGAGATCCCGCTGCAGGTGGGCAAGAAACAGCTCCGGTTGAGGGTCGCGTCCCCTCAACGTTGATTCTACGATGCTACCCGGGGCGGAAGATGTCAATTCAGGGGAGAAATTGCGGCCCGGCACATAGGGTGGTACGATAGAAGCAACAGATGGACGGGAGGGCGAGCCTATGGATCCGAAGTTCAAACAGATGCGGGAGACCTTCTATGGGAAGGTTGAAGAGCCAAAGCCCCAAACGCGGAAAGAATCCAAACGATTTCGGATGAGACTGGAGGAATTAGCTGCCCAACCCATGACCAAGGAGCGGATTCAGGAACTCACTCGGGATGGGCAGGAGGACGTCTGATTGACTATCCAGGCAGAACTGGAGTGGATAGCCGGGGAGATCCGACAAAAGGAGTAGGCTATCGGGTTCGCAAAGGGAGGATGACCGGGGAGAGGTCTCGTCTCGCTGATTTCAGATTCGATAAATTTGTCCGCAGCGCAAAGCCCTTTGTTGACGAGGATAGCTGCAATGGGCGCGGCCAGTGTGCCGGAGACTGCCAGGCGTCCGCTATTTTTCTTCGGGGTTGGAAAGCGGTATGGACAGCCCAATGCCTCCGGCGGATGCATGGAAGCATCTATCGGAGAAGTCATTTCGTCTTTGCTGGTCATTCGCGAGGCCTGTATTTTCCCAATATAGAAAGCAGAGCAGATCCCGGACAGGATCTGCTCTATGCTTTATATTGCGGGGAAGTGCTGAAACGGAACCAGATTATTCGGGCAGTTCCAGTTCTTCCACCCAGGCGGCTGCTTCTTCTTGGGATGTGCTGCCGTCAAAACGTCGTCCCGGCAGCCAGTTGGCGTCAGGGACAAGGGCATGGAGGGACTCGGCGCTGGAGCCGATATCGCTGGAGCCGGAGGTGCAGAAGGGCACGATAGTCACGTCGTCAAAATCATAGCTCTCCAGAAAGGTATATATGATCTTCGGTGCCTGACCCCACCAGATGGGGTAACCCAAGAACACCGCATCATAGTCCTCTGGGTGTTCCAGCGTTCCAGTTATGGCGGGCCGGGCATCGGGGTCGTTTTGTTCCCGGTTGGCCCGGCAGTTATCGTCGCTGTAATTGAGATCGTCATCTGTGTAGGGTTCCTCCGGGACAATCTCATAGAGGTCGGCGTTCAGAATGGTTTGGATATACTGGGCGATATGCTCCGTATTGCCGGTGGCGGAGAAGTAGGCTACCAGCACACGGGGGTCCTCAGCTGCGGCAGGTTCACGTTCGCCCGGCGTGGAAGGAGTTCCGTTTTCGGACAGAAGTTCCTTCTGGTCAGACGGGGAGGGAGCGGAGGCGCTTTGGTCCGCCATCCCGCCGCACGCTGTCAGGGTACAGAGCAGTGTCAAAGCAGTCAGAGCAGCAAAGATTTGTTTCATTCCTTCTTGCCTCCTTGGCCTTTTCGGATCTCATGGCGCAGGTAATCCAGCCGCTGAAGCTGGCGCTCCTTGAAATGGATTTCTTCCAGGGCGGCACTGCGCTTTTTTTCCAGCATGTTGAGCCGCTGGGCTGCCGTATGATCTCCTTCCAGCAGGAGGCGCATATAGGCCTCCACTTCCTCTGCGGTAAATCCAATGTCGTGGAGAGTCATGATGGTACTCAGCCGTTCCAGGTCGGCATCGTCATATGGCCAATTGCCCATCACATTTTTTACCGCGCCGCACAGCCCCCAACGCCGGTATTCCTGCAGAATGTGCATGGGAATATGATAGCGCTCGCTCGCCTCCTGCATGGTCATGTCGAAGCCTCCAAATAAAAAATGTGGGCGTCCGTTCTCGGATACCCACATTCTAAGATGGTTCTTTCACAATGTCTAATGCTTATTTTCTTTCTCTTGATATGCCTGTTGGACATTTTTGATGTGCTGATGGAAGGCCTCCATAGCGGGAGTCAATACCTGATCCTTTTTCCAGACCAGCACCGTTCCCGTCTCCATGGCCGGAGAAAGGGGCAGGAATCGGAGGCCGTCAAAGGCCAGGTTCAGATCAAAGCCCAGCGCCGCTCCCACACCGCAGCGCACCATATTGGCGGCATTGAGGATCAGGTTAAAGGTAGCGGCAATCTGCAGATGATCCCAATGATCTCCAAACCAACTGGCCAGCTCCTGCTGGACGCCTTCCCGCCCGCTGACCAGCAGGGGAGCCGATTCCAGGTCCTGCGGTGTGACTGCGTCCAGTTCAGCCAGTGGGGAGTCTGTCCGAACCAACACACCCCAGCGGTCCTTCTCCTGCATTCGGCAGAAAGCATATTTACCCACGTCCACCGGCTCAGTCAGCAGTCCCATGTCCAGAAGCCCCATATCCAGCCGTTCTTTCACATCGTCGGCGTTGGCGCTGAAGATCCGGAAGGTGACCTTGGGATAGTGTTCCCGAAAGGTGCGGATGGCCTGGGAAAGGAAGGTCATGCTGCGGGTTTCGCCTGCGCCGATGGCGATTTCCCCTATCAGTTCTGTCTCCCGGGCGGCAAATTCCCGGGCTGTTTTGTCCGCCAAGTCCACCAGTTCCTGCGCGCGGCGGCGCAGCAGCATTCCCTCATCGGTGAGCACGATATGGTAGCGGCTGCGGTGAAAGAGCTGTACCCCCAGCTCTTCCTCCAACTGCATCAGCTGCCGCGACAAGGTGGGCTGGGTCAGATGGAGCAGGGCAGCGGCCTTGGTGATGTTCTCCTCCCGGGCTACTGCCAGAAAATATCTCAAAACACGAAGTTCCATGGCCATTCCTCCTCATTTTTATCCTACCATTCTCATCTCGTGTCCGCAAGATAAAAATGCTTTTACAGAATAGCTGTAAATAGAAAATGAGTATTTTACATTTTTGGACGCTGGATTTACAATGGAGCCAGAAGATGCGTAAGGAGGTTATTCGTATGAACGCATTGGTTGCTTATTTTTCCGCTACCGGCACCACGGCCAAAGCGGCGAAGGCTCTGGCAAATGCCGTGGACGGGGAGCTCTATGAGATCAAGCCCGCCGTCCCCTACACCAGCGCCGATCTGAATTGGATGGACAAGAACGCCCGCTCCAGTGTGGAGATGAAGGATGCCCACTCCCGTCCTGCGCTGGCCGATACCGGCGCCCCGGTGGCCGGACACGATGTGATCTTCCTTGGCTTCCCTGTATGGTGGTATATGGCCCCCACCATCCTCAACACCTTCCTGGAGGCCTATGACTTCACCGGCAAGACCATCGTCCTCTTTGCCACATCCGGCGGCAGCGGCCTGGGCAAGTCGGCCTCTGGGCTGCGCCCCAGCGCCCCCGGCGCCAAGATCGTGGATGGCCGGATGCTGAATGGCCGCCTGAATGAGGCAGAGCTCAGGCGATGGGCGGAAGGGCTGAAGCTGTGATGCATTCCGGATATTAAAAAAATGTGGAGCGCCCAATCGGCACTCCACATTTTTAAATTTCTCTTTGCAGATACACCATATCTACCAGCTGGACCCCGCACTCGTAGATGGGGTGGTCGTAGTGGTCAGTAAAAAAGTTCTTGACCAGATGGTGCCTGCGAAAGCCACAGGATTCATAAAACGGAATAGTGGACGGGCTGTCCCCGGTGCCCACCTGCAGCACCGCATACTGCTCCTTGTAGGTTCGGATGAGAAAATCGATCAGCGCTTTTCCATAGCCCCTGCCCTGAGCATCCGGCTGCACGGCAATGTTTTTCAGTTCCAGGATCCCGTCGCCCTCGTCGGTTACCACGCATTCGGCTTTGACCCCGCCATCTTCCAGCACATACATGGTCCCACGCTCCAGATAGCGGTCGATCATGTCTTCCTGCTCGTCCGCCAGCAACAGCAACTCCAGGTAGCGTTTTTTATCCTTCTCAACGTTTCGGATCTCCATGGGCGCACCTTCCGTTACTTTTTCAAGAGCCGCTTCAGTGCGGCGGCGTCCAGCAAATTCACCGTTACGAATTTGCCCCCATAAAATACCGCCCAATTGTTGAATACGCAGGGCAGAGATTTGGCCTTTTCCAGGGTGTCCACCGGAATGAGGGTGTAGGGGGCCTCCAGCTCCTGACAGGTCTTGCGCACCAGTTCCACGCTCTGGTGGATGTAGGGACACTGGGGACTATAATAAATGGTCAGCTCCTGATGTGCAATCTCCGCCTGCCTGACGGTTTCCGCAAACCGGGGCTTGGTCCCATCGAAGGAGAGTGCCAGCAGCCGGTAGCCGTCCGGAGCGGTGTCCACTGTCTCAAACCCATACATTTGCGCGAAGGTCTGGTCCGAGAGCCAGGCCTTTTGTTTTTCCGCGCCCAGCATGCACACGCCGGATTTCCCCTTGGCCCTGGCGTCAGCCAGACAGTACTCCATCAGCTGCCTGCCGTAGCCCTTGCCTTTGAATTCCCCGGTAACCCACAGGCAGTAGAGGTAGAGATAATGCTCTCCCTCTATCGGTACCCAGGCCGTCTCCAGGGGAGCGTACTCAATGAACACCACGCCCTTGGCGTCCAGCTTGCGGAACACATGGCCTTCACGCAGCCGCTCCCGGAGCCAGGCCCGCTTGGCCTCCACACCGGGGTGGGGCTTCTTGCTGCGAATGATGCAGCACAGGTGCTCCCGATCCAGATTCTCTTCCGTCAGATTGAGAAATTGTTCGTTCATTACCTATCACCGCTTTTCATACACCAGATCCACGATCCCATTCCAATGTTCCGTTTTCACCAGCTTCAGAGGCAGTTCCTGCGGAAGCTCCGGAAACAGCCGTACGCCGTTGCCCAGCACGGTGGGGATGATCGACAGCCACAGCTGATCGATGCGGCCCTCTCTCAGTAGCTGCCCGGCCACGGACGCACCGCCGCAGATCCAGACATTGCCCGCATGTTCCGCTTTCAGCTTGTCTGCCAGGATCGGCAGCTCCCCATTCCAGAAGAAAATGTTCTCCCGATCTTTTTCCTGCCGGTGGGTTACCACATAACAGGGGCGGCCCTCATAGGGCCAGCTGTCCGGGGAAAGCTCCGTAACCAGCTGGTGATAGGTGGTCCAGCCCATGACGATGGCGTCCACCGTATCCAAAAATGCCGGATAACTGCCGGGGGCATCCGGCTCACTGCCGTCGCCCGCCAGCCAGTCTACGCCGCCCCGCTCATCTGCAAGATACCCGTCCACGCTTATGGCAAGATATAATACGATTTTTCCCATGGCAATCCCCCATTGTTCCTATTGTACCCGAGCGCTGTAAAAAGAACAAGGCAAAAAGAAACAGGACAGACAGTTGTCGTGTTCCTGTGCTATAATACAGACAAAATCAGGAAAGGCGGTGCAGCCCATGAAGATGGAGCGGCTCATCGGCATTTTGTCCATTCTGCTCCAGAGGGAAAAGGTCACCGCCCCGGAGCTGGCGGAGCAGTTTGAGGTGTCCCGCCGGACCATCCAGCGGGATATTGAGTCGCTGTGCCGGGCGGGCATTCCCATCTCCACGACCCAGGGCGCGGGCGGCGGTATCTCCATCATGGAGGGCTACCGGGTGGACCGGACGGTGCTCACCGATCCGGAGATGCAGGCCATCCTGGCGGGCCTCAGGAGCCTGGACAGCGTCAGCGGCACCCGGCGCTATGCCCAGTTGATGGAAAAGCTGTCTGTCGGAACAGGCGGCTTGGTGCCGGGCGGCGCCCACATGCTCATTGACCTCTCCTCCTGGTACAAGACCAGCCTGCCGCCGAAAATTGAGCACATCCAGGGAGCCGTCGAGCAGCACCGCACCATCCGCTTTACCTACTTTTCCCCAAAGGGGGAGTCGGTGCGCACCGTGGAGCCCTATTACCTGGTGTTCCACTGGTCCACCTGGTATGTGTGGGGCTGGTGCCGGATGCGAGAGGATTTCCGATTGTTCAAATTAAACCGTATGACGGAGCTTACTGACGGTGAGTCCTTTGCCCCGCGCTGCTCGCCGCTGCCAGACCTTACGCCGGAGCGCATCTTTCCAGTAAACTATCAGGTCTCCGTTCTCTTTGATCCCACCTGCCGCTGGCGGCTGGTGGAGGAATATGGGGCGGACCGCTTCACCGTGGAACCGGATGGCAAGCTGCGCTTTACCGGAGGCTTTCCCGACGCTGACAGCGTGCTCAGCTGGGTTCTGACCTTTGGAGACAAGGCGGAACTGCTGGAGCCGCAAGAGCTGCGGGAGCAGCTGCGGGAACTGACCGAAACACTGGCCCATCGTTACCGAAAGGGGGATCAGCATGGCCTCTCATAAGGACTTTGTGGACTATGTGGCCGAACAGCTGTGTGGGGCCGGGGCCATCCGCAGCCGGAAGATGTTCGGCGAATATGGCCTTTACTGCGACGGGGTGTTCTTCGCCGTCGTCTGTGACGACCAGCTTTTCGTAAAGGTCACCCCGGCAGGGGAGGCGGCGTTTCCGAACCTGCCCAAAGCTCCGCCGTACGAGGGGGCCAGGGATTACATCTGGGTGGAGGATGTGGACGACCGGGATACCATGACTTCGCTCACCCGTCTTACCTGTCTGGCACTTCAGGAACAGCCTAAAAAACGGAGGAAATGACCATGGCCTTTGACTATAAAAAGGCGTACAGGGAATTCTATCTGCCGCCCAAGACACCGGGCATCGTCACCGTGCCTGCCATGAACTTTCTGGCCGTGCGGGGCCGGGGTGATCCCAACGAGGAAGATGGCGCATACAAACAGGCCCTGGGGATGCTCTATGCCGTGGCTTTCACCATCAAGATGAGCAAACTGGGCAGGCATAAGCTGGAGGGCTACTTCGACTATGTGGTGCCGCCGCTGGAGGGCCTGTGGTGGCAGGAGGGCGTCTGCGGGGTGGACTATGCCCATAAACAGGAGTTTCAGTGGATCTCCCTCATCCGTCTGCCGGAGTTTGCAACAAGGGAAGTCTTTGAATGGGCCGTCCGGGAGGCTGCGGAAAAGAAACAGCAGGACTTCTCCCCAGTGGAGTTCTTTTCCTGGGAAGAGGGACTGTGTGTCCAGTGCATGCACATGGGCCCCTATGACGACGAACCCGCCACCGTGGCGGACATGGAGGCATACGCCAAGGCGCAGGGGTACGAAGAGGACTTCGGAGAAGGCCGGTTCCACCACGAGATCTATTTGAGCGATGTGCGGCGGTGCCAGCCGGAGCGGCTGAAAACGGTCATCCGGCACCCGATCAGACGAGCAGAGTGAGGAAGAAGATGGATACGATTATTCGCAGAATCCGCCCGGAGGAATACGACCTTCTGCGGGAATTTCTCTATCAGGCCATCTATCTCCCGGAGGGTACCCAGCCGCCGCCCCGGTCAGTGATCGATCTGCCGGAACTGCAGGTCTATCTTGCGGGGTTCGGCACACGGCCCGGCGACCACTGCCTGGTAGCCGAGACGGAGGGAAACGTGGTGGGCGCGGCGTGGAGCCGCATCATGGAGGATTATGGCCACATCGACAGCGATACACCCTCGCTGGCGATCTCATTGCTGCCGGATTACCGGGGGCTGGGGATCGGGACCCGGCTGCTCAGCGGCCTCCTGCGTTTGTTGCAGGAAAACGGATATCTCCGGGCGTCTCTCTCCGTTCAGAAGGACAATCCGGCTCTTCGCCTGTATGCGCGGGCGGGATTTTACATCGTAACGGAAAGAGGCAGTGAATGTTTGATGCTGCGGGACATGACCCGGGCGGGGCAGCAGGAGGATACGGATATGGAACATACCATAGAGAAACAAAGAGAAGCCAAAATCCGGCAGTGGTTTTCCATGTGGCTGGACAAGCAGGTCACGGGCATTGCGGACCTCTTTGCGCCGGATGCCGTCTACATCGAGAGCTGGGGGCCGGAATATCACGGCAGCGGGAAGATCAAGCTGTGGTTTGAGGAGTGGAACACTCGGGGAAGAGTACAGCGATGGGACATCCGCCAGTATTTCCACAGGGAGGATCAGACCGTGGTGGAGTGGTCCTTCCGGTGCGTTATGACAGATGGCACTGTCCAGAGCTTTGACGGCATCTCCCTCATCCGCTGGAATGGAGCGGGGCAGATCTGCTTCTTGCAGGAGTTCGGCTGCAATGAAAACCGCTACGATCCTTATGCCCAAGGGAAAACACCGGTGTTCCGGGAAGAGCAGGCGCTGTGGTTCTAAGGGAGGAAACGCTATGAAAGGTTTTACCCGTGCGGAAACCCGGTTTTCCCTGTGCGGCCTGAACTGCGCCCTGTGCTCCATGCAGCTGGGCAGCTGCTGTCCCGGCTGCGGCGGTGGAGCAGGCAATCAGAGCTGCGCCATAGCCAGGTGCTCTCTGGAGCATGGCGGCGTTCCGTTTTGCTGGGAGTGCCCGGAGTATCCCTGCCCCCGATACGAGGGCTTTGACGATGGGGATTCCTTTGTCCCGCACCGGAACCGGCAGCAGGATATTGCTCGGGTTCAGGAACTGGGATTGGAAGCCCACCTTGCCCGGTTGGAGGAAAAACGGGTGCTCTTGGAGGAACTTTTGGCCCATTACAACGATGGCCGCCGCAAGACCCTTTTCAACACGGCGGTGTATCTCCTGCCCCTGGAAGATTTACAGTTCGTAATGGCTGTTCTGGACGGCAGGCCGGAATTGGAAGGTCAGCCAATCAAGGAACGGGCCCTCGCCGCTGTGGAACTGCTTCAGGCGGCAGCGGACCGCCGGGGTATCAGCCTGAAACTGAACAAGAAGCCAAAGAAGGGGTGATTCTATGGCGACCTCCAAGGTGACGGTCAACTTTCCCTGCCCGGTGGAGCAGGTGTGGCGGACCGTAACGGACCTTACCCATACCGCCTGGCGCAGTGATTTGGCACGGGTGGAAGTTTTGGACGAGGCCCACTTTGTGGAGCACACCAAAAGCGGCTATGCCACGGGCTTCACCGTCACAGCCTGTGAGCCTCTTCGACGCTGGGCCTTTACCATGGCCAACGGCAACATGTCCGGCTTCTGGGAGGGCATCTTTGAGACAGCGGAGGGTGGAACTCAGTTGACCTGCACCGAAACCGTTAACGCCAAGCACTGGTGGATGTGCCCCTTTGTCCCGGGTTATCTGAAGCGGCAGCAGAAACGGTATCTGGACGATTTGCGGAAGGAATTGCTGAAATAGGCCGTGTCAATCTGCGTTGCTTGCGGCAACGGGCCATTCTTTCTACAATGTGAGCGAAAGGAGTGAGCCCATATGTTAAACGAAAACATCAAAGCGATTCGCAAATCCAAGGGCCTTTCCCAACAGGATCTTGCTGCAAAATTGAATGTGGTGCGGCAAACCGTCTCCAAATGGGAAACCGGATTATCCGTTCCGGATTCGGATCTGCTGATTGCCCTGTCGGAAGCCCTTGAAACACCCGTAAGCACGCTGCTTGGAGAGACGGTGGTGGAGTCGGAAGCGGATGCGGTCAAAGCGCTTTCCGAAAAGCTGGAGATCCTCAATTTGCAGCTTGCACGGAGAAAGACCATGCGAAACGCAATCCTGCATTGGCTGTTCATCGCAGTATGTGCGGGCATTGTGATCGTTTCCGCAATCTTGATCGCAGTCAGCAGCTCTTACCTGGGGTGGGATTTCAGCGATCCGGAACTTGCCGTTGCAGGTACGGCTTTTCACGCGTTTGAGTGGCTGTTTGTCAGACTGGCTCCCGTGTTCCTGATCGCGGCAATTGCTGGGGTTTGTTTGACGCGGAAAAGAGCATGAAGCGTTTTCGCAAAAAGGACGGTCCCAAGGACTGCGCGCTATAAACGCGGCCGGACAAATATGAGCACGGAAAATCGGGCAGGGGCCCTGGAGATTCGGTATGCTGGAGGACAGAAGGACGGTGTGACCAATGGATTGGGTAAGTAGCATTCATCAGGCGATCCAGTATATCGAGGAGCATCTCCGGGAGGAGCTGACCATCCGGGAAATCGCGCAGCAGGCGGCCCTGTCTCCCTTTTACTTTCAAAAGGGCTTTGCCATGCTGTGCGGCATGACGGTAGGTGACTACATCCGCCAGCGCCGGCTCTCCGCCGCCGGGCTGGAGGTCCTCACGACGGACCGGAAGATCATCGATATTGCGCTGGAGTTCGGCTACGACTCGCCGGACAGCTTTACCAAGGCCTTTGCCCGCTTCCATGGCCTCACACCTGCCGCACTGCGAAAAAGCGGAGGCGCGGTCCGTTCCTTTGCTCCGCTTCGGATCAAAGTGACATTGGAAGGTGGTCAAAACATGGATTGCAAGATTATGAAAAAAGAGGCGTTTACGGTGCTCTGCCGGGCAAAAACCTTCAAGTATGAGGACGCCGTGACCCAGGTTCCCCAGTTCTGGGCAGAGCACTTCGGAACGGGCGGCGGCAAGGTAGTGTGCGGCATGTACGGCATCAACCTGGACGAGAGCATGGGCGGAAATGAGTTTGAATATCTCATCGCCGACAACTACGATCCTGCCAGGGAGATTCCGGAGGGCTTTACCACCCGCACCATCCCGGCCTACACTTGGGCGGTATTTCCCTGCACTGGCCGGATGCCCCAGGCGCTCCAGGGACTGAACCAGCAAATTTTCTCCCAGTGGTTGCCCACGAACCCCGACTATAAGATCGCTGCGGGTATCAATGTGGAGCTGTACAGCGACGCCAGCAAGTTTGAGGGTGGAACCCAGGATCAGGACTACTACTGTGAGATCTGGATCCCGGTGGAGAAGAAGTAAAGTAAGGAGGCGGCTACTGTGCCTGAGATTGTGCCAAGCGCGGAGCAGATGACAATGTTAGTGGGGAAACCCTTATATGAGATCTGGACGCAGTTATGCGCCCTGATTGACGAAAAATATGACATGGAGCGCCTGTGGGGCAGCGGCGGGAAGGCATGGACCTATGAGTATAAATACCGCCGGGGCGGCAAAAACCTGTGCGCGCTTTATGCCAGAGAAAACTGCATCGGGTTTATGGTCATCTTAGGCAAGGACGACCGCTTAAAATTTGAGAATGATAGCGAGCATTACGCTCCGGAAGTGCAAACCATTTATGATGAAACGCCAACTTACCACGATGGGAAATGGCTGATGTTTGAACCAGCGGACACCTCATTGTTTAAGGATTTCCTTCGACTGCTGGCCATCAAGCGGAAACCAAACCGGAAATAGGAGCAGGCCCCCGGCGAAAAGCCGGGGGCCTGTTTCAACCTTATTTCGCCCAATGAGCCACGGCGTCCCGCAGGAAGCGGGCGCAGCCGGGCATATGCTTATCGTAGTAGGTGGTAAACCGCTCGTCCATCACATAGAGTTCCGCGATCCCCCGGTGCTTGGCAGGGTCGTACCGGTTCCCGGTGATGGTGAGCCACCGGCGGTGGAGGGCGGTGATTTCCTTGCCTTCCTCACCCTTCGGGGACAGTCCGGCTTGGACGGCAGCCTCCAGCCGCTCCTGGATCTCCCGCCCCAGCTCCGTCCACTCCTGGTACTGCGCCTGGGTCAGGTTCATCACCGCGGCGTTGGCCTCGTCCACTTCTCGGTCGCCGTACTTGGCGCGGGTCTCCGCTCCGTAAACTTTCTCATTATGGGCTATAGCCCGCTGCTTGAACGCCTCAAATTTCTGCTCGTCGCTCATGATCTCGTTCCTTTCTTCCGCTCCGATGGTGTCTTTCACCGATCGGATGAGCTGTTCCAGCCGCTCCTGCTCTGCCTCCAGTGCGGTCAGGTGGTTTCGCAGGGCAGCCAGACGGTCAAAGGAGGGATCGTCCAGACATTCCTTGATCCGAGCCAACTCCACCC
>ENA-UEYL01001615-UEYL01001615.1-human-gut-metagenome-genome-assembly--contig:-NODE-1615-length-18741-cov-3.599764_pt1 | contig 18741 bp, 13 predicted proteins | sample MGYA00242941_ERZ507946 | MGnify/ENA primary metagenome ERZ507946 (study PRJEB26167, sample SAMN06115482) | human gut metagenome | host: Homo sapiens | place: China:Guizhou | collected 2015-03-11...
CAGTGTCGTCTCTCGTATGTTCTTCAAAATGAACAAGTCTAAAAATTATACACCTGGTTTTATTATGGTACTACATACTTTTGGCAGGGATTTAAAATGGAATCCCCACATCCACTGTCTTATATCGGAAGGTGGTTACAGTGATGATGGATTCTGGCGTCCGGTCCACCACTTCAATTATACTTATCTGCGTAATGCTTTCCGCACAGCACTGCTTGATGAAATGGGACGCAGACTCGGATCTTCTTTCAAAAAAATAAAAAAGAGAGTGGATTTTTGCAAATTCCGCTCTCTCTGCTTTATTTTGTAAATATGCCCTTATACTTTTTCCGCCAGATATTCTGCTCCGCCGTCAGCGGCTCTATCGTCTGTCCGCCCTCCGCATTGCGTCCAATCAAAATCAGCTCGCCATCCGCCGTCAGATAGAACTGCTCCGCCGTCCAATCCTCGCCTGCCTGCGCCTGTGCCGCCTCCAAAGAGGTCTGCGTCAGCATATCCGCAAGCGTTACGGCTCTCTGCCCCAGAAGGTCAAAGTTTTTTGCAAAGCGTACAGGCATGCCATCTCTCGTCCCTTCCCAGAGAATCGAAAGAAAATCCTTCGTGCAGAAGCCTGTTGTCACCTGCACCTGCAAAAGGCTGTCCGCCGTATTTTCCTCTGTTATAAATGCTGCGATGTACTCCTGCATCTGCTGCATCAGGGAATCATTCAGGCTTTTTTCGTAATTCGCATCATTCAGCCCCACAATTACCGGCACATCCACAGAATATCCGCCGTTTTCCTCGTCCGCCGTCAGCTCCTTCACTGCCACTACAGGCTCCGTCCCGTCCTTCATTTCCAACGTCACCTGCTTGGTTTCGTGGTTAAAGCGAACCTCCCCTGTATAGTACGCCGAAATAACCTCCTCGTCCACATACAGGCAGCCGTTAATCATATTCGGTTCATCCGGCAGAGTGACCGCATACCCATTCAGAACGGCATCCCGCTCCCCGGAACGCACGCGCAGCGTTCTGCCGCGGTAGGAAATCGCCGTTTGCTTCGTTTCCGTATCCCATTTTACCGTTCCGCCCAGTGCTTCCATGGTATTGCGCAGGGGCAGCAAAAGCTTTTCTGTATCCTCAAAATAAAGCGGCATATTCTCCATATTTTCCAACGTTTTTACGCCGCCTTCTTCCTGCTCCGTTTCATTTTGTGCCGAGGTTTCCGTTGCCGTCACCTCTATTTTATTCCGCGTAATCAGCGTCATGGAAAGCGTCAGTGCCCCTGCCAGAAGCACCGCACCTGCCGCCGCAATGATTGCAACCTTTTTTACTGTCATAATTCTCCCTCTCTCTGCTTTCGCTCAGAAAGTATTTTTTATTTCTGCATCATAAAAAATGCCGCCAGCTTTTCAGGAAATGTTGCCTCATCCTTGATCTCCGGCACTCTCTCAGGCAAATCCTTTCCCAGAAGAATTTCCTTTTCGTCCAGACGGATAGTGATATGCTTCGTATCCTTATCCCAGTGCATTTCCGCACCAATCAGATTTGTTAAGTCGCGCAGCTTATAATACGCCGCATCCCCCTTCGCTCGCCCCTCTATCTCCTTTGTCTCTCCGTCATAGGAAACCCTCACGGCATCGTATTTCACCTTATTGCCATCCGCAGAAAGGTCTATTTCCTTATCCAGAAAAGCGAACAGCTGCTTTGCATTTGGCGCAGAAATGTAATACGCCCCCTTTTCATAATAGAACTCAATTCTGTCATCTGCCTCTGCCGTCTGCAGCTGCATCTCCTGCATTGTTCCCTTTCTCCAGGGGTTTGCGGCAGCAGGGTCTGTCGGGTCCCAGCCGCGGCGCACCGTATCGTTTCTGTTGACCTTCGGCACAGCGGCGGGCTGCAAGGGCTCCTTCACATCCCCGCGATACATTCTCACGGTTGTGCCAATCGGACAGTTATCATAAATCCATTTTACATCCCGCACTGTCAGGCGGATGCACCCTGCGGATGCAGTTGTCCCCAATTTGTTGAATTCATCATATTCCAATGTGGTTTTGTCCTTTTCAAAATACGGTACAGAATGAAAGAGATACGGTCCCGTAATGCGTGTGGCGTACTGCCCCCACACATTCCCGTATAATGCGCGCCATTCGTATTTCGCACTCGTCCGGAATGTCCCTTCGGGGGTATCCGTGCCGACGCTGCATCGAAACGCCTTAATGGGAACGGTATAATTTCCCGCCGCATCCTTTTCATACACCGTCACCACATTCGCCGTCAGGTTCACCGTTATGTAATAGGGGCTTTGCGTTTTTTCTGCCGCAAATGCTGTGCCGCATAAGCCAAACAGCAGCAAACAGAATACCAATATGCCCAAGCTTCGTTTCTTCATGGTTCTTCTCCTTTGTTACACAGTTGCTTCAATTACCGAATTTTTCTCCTTATACATTATAAAAAAGGATTGCACAAGAATCAAGGAACACTTTCTTAAAAATCATTGAATTTTTGAAAAATCTGCAAAAAAAAGAACAGGGAACGTCCTTTTCAGGCAATTCCCCGTCTGTTTGTTTAAATATTTTTCAAATCCTTAAAGCTCCGGAACAGGGTTCTGTAAAGCTCCTTATACAGCGTGAAGTATTTCGCATACGCACCATTCGCCGTCATATTCGGCTCGGAACTATCTTTTTTTCGCACCAGCGCATCACAGGCCGTCTCCAAATCGGGATAAATGCCTGCGCCAACACCTGCCAAAATCGCCGCACCCAATGCGCCGCCCTGGTCAGACTGCACTGTGCTTACCGAACAGCCGTACATATCCGCCAGCATTTGTCTCCAGAAGGGGCTTCTGCCGCCGCCGCCGCAGATCATCATATCCTCAATGGGTACGCCCATCTCACGGAACACCTCAACACATTCCCACTGAGAGAAGGAAATCCCCTCCATTACAGAGCGAATCAAATGCGGTCTTTCGTGCATGGCAGAAAGTCCAAAGAACACCCCTCTGCAATCCGGATCGGGATGCGGAGAGCGTTCCCCCATCAGGTAAGGCAGGTAAATCAGCTTTTCGGAACCGATAGGCACCCTTGCCGCCTCTGCCGTCATAATTTCATAAGGGTCTACGCCCTTTTCCGCAGCCTCTGCCATTTCCGGCGTGCAAACGTGATTGCGCAGCCATTGCAGAGAAAGCCCTGCCGCCTGTGTGCAGCTCATTACCGTCCATTTGCCGGGTACAGAGGCACAAAGCGTATGCACTCTGCCCTTGGGATCAAGTGCCATCCGGTCGGAAACCGCATAAACCACCGCAGAGGTGCCAATCGTGGTGAATGCCTTCCCCTGCGAAACAATGCCTGTCCCAATCGCCGCCGCGGGGTTGTCCCCCGCACCGCCGACCACAATCGTGCCTGCTGCAAGTCCTGTCAGCGCCGCCGCCTCCTTATGCACCTCGCCGGTCACATCCTGCGATTCATACATCTTGCCAAGCAGTCTTTTTTCAATGCCGAGTCCCTCCAGAATTTCATCCGACCATGTCCGCTTTGCAACGTCCATCAGCTGCATGCCGGAGGCATCGGAAACCTCCGTGGCATATTCGCCCGTCAGCTTATACCGAATATAGTCCTTCGGCAGAAGAATATGCGCACATTTTGCGTACAGCTCCGGCTCATGCTTTTTCACCCAGAGGATTTTCGCCGCCGTGAAGCCGGTTACCGCAGGGTTCGCTGTAATCTGAATGATTTTTTCCGCACCCAGCATACGGTTCATATCCTCGACCTCTTCGCCCGTTCTCTGGTCGCACCAGATAATCGAGCGGCGCAGCACCTCGCCGTTTTCATCCAGCATAACCAGCCCGTGCATCTGTCCGGAAAGCCCAATGCCCTTGATATCTGCCGCATCCACGCCGGAGGCTTGCAGCACCGCCTGCACCCCCTGCACTACTGCGTTCCACCAGTCCGCAGGCTCCTGCTCTGCCCAGCCGTTCTGCTCCTGATATAAGGGATATTCAAATGTTTTTGCTGTGATTGGGTTGGCATCCCTGTCAAACAGAACCGTTTTCGTGCCGGAGGTACCAATATCAATCCCCAGTAAATATTCCATAGTCACACCGCCATTTCTTTCGCATGCATCACAGCTTGATAACAGCCTTTACCACGTTTTCCTTATCGTTGATGGCAGCCTCGTATGCATCCTGAATGTGTTCAAAATCGAATTCATGGGTTGCTACCATGCCGATGTCAATGCCGTTTGCAACTGCGGAAATTGCCTTTGCATACAGGTTTCTGTAACGGAATACGGATTCGATTCTTGCTTCCTTTGCCATAATCTGACCAAAGTTGAATTTTACTTCGGGGTCAGCCGCCATGCCCACCAGTGTAATCGTACCGCCCTTCTTTACCAGATAAGGTGTCTGTGCGATGGTAACGGGAGAGCCTGCTGTTTCAAATACCTTTTCAATCCCTACGCCGTTTGTAAATGCTTCTACTTCCTTCAGCACATCCTTTTCCTTCGCATTGATTACTCTGGTTGCGCCCAGCTTCATTGCATAATCCAAACGCTTCTGCGCCATATCTACCACTGTGATATCCGTCGCACCGCAAGCCTTGCAAGCCAGCAGTGTCATCAGACCGATACAGCCGGAGCCAAGAATAATGCACTGGTCGCCCATGCCAACCTTGCCCTGATGCGCCGCATGCAGACCAACGGCAAAGGGCTCAATCAGTGCGCCTTCCTTTGTGGACATCCCTTCGGGCAGCTTGAAGCACATATCCGCAGGGAATGTGATATAGTCCTCATTGCAGCCCTGCACAGGAGGAGTTGCAAGGAAAACAACATCGGGACAGAGGTTATATCTGCCGGATTTACAGAATTCACAGTGACCGCAGGTGATACCGGGTTCCAATGCAACCTTGTCGCCCACCTTCAGGTCTGTTACGCCTTCGCCCAGCTTTTCTACAACGCCGCCTGCTTCATGGCCCAGCATCAGTTCGCCGTCAACCACAAAGTCGCCGCATCTGCCGTCCTTGAAATAATGCACATCAGAACCACAAATCCCAACATATTCAATCTTCACCAGAACCTCGCCCGCCTTGGGTTCGGGAACGGGTGTCTCTCTGATTTCCATTTTGTTCAATCCAACCATATAAGCTGCTCTGTTTTTCATCTTTTATCTCCTCGCTTTCGCTTTATTGAAATACAGTTTTATCAGTTTTCGGGAACCTCTCCTGCGAGACGTTCTCCCTTTTATGATAACAGTATAGACGGAATTATGCAAGAATTACGCACCTTCCAAAATACAGTTTTTCATGAAAAAAAATAGAGGTATCACTCTCGGAAAACCCGAAAATGATACCTCATATTTACAAATCAATCACGAAAAACAGATTTACCTTCTATTATTCTGTAATCTGACCGTTCTTTTTGTACATTTCAACGTATTCATCTACGTTGTCAGCAGTAATCAGAACTTCTTCGATATCTGTGTCGATCTGTGTTTCTTCGCCTGTCAGCAGCTTGTGTACTGTGTCAAGGTTCAGAGCAGCCAGGTCGATTGCGGACTGCAGGCATGTAGCTGTCATGGAACCATCCTGAATCAGCAGGCAAGCCTCTGCGGTACCGTCAACGCCGTATACCAGCATGTCTTTGTAAGTGGGGTTGCCCTTTACAACTTCCAGCGCACCTGCTGCCATGTTATCGTTCATGGAGATAACTGCATCAATCTTGCCGTGTGCTGTTGTCCAGTCTTCCATCAGAGCCATAGCTTCGTCCTTGTTCCAGTTTGCGAAGTCTTCGCCTACAATCTGAACGTCAGGTCTCTGTTCGAAGAATTCCTTCTGCCATGCAATCCATCTCTGGTCAGCGTGGAAGTTGCCGGAGGGCCCCTTCAGAACAACTACTTTTGCATTTTCGGGAACCTGTGTCAGCGCCAGTTCAGCGTTAACCTTTGCCTGATTGTAAGGGTCAGCATCGACAGAGGATGCACCTTCGATATTATCGATTCTGGAGTTGGTTGTGATTGCAACCAGACCTGCCTGTACGATTTTTTCAACGTAGGGTCTCTGTGCTTCGCCGTTGTTGGGCTGTACGATGATTGCATCGTAGCCGTTTGCGATTGCGTTTTCGATTGCAGCGTTTTCCTTTGCATCGTCAGCCTGACCATCGAATACCTTCAGCTCGATGTCGTCATACTTGTCTGCTGCCGCTACCATTTCGTTTGCCAGCCATGCTGCAAAGGAGTCAGACTGCGCTCTTGCAATATACGCTACCTTGTAGGTTTTATTGCTGTCATCGCCGCCTGCGGAATCTCCGCCGCCGCAGCCTGTCAGAGCGGTTGCCGCCATAGCCAGTGCCATAAATGCTGCTAAATACTTTTTCATGTTACTCTCTCCCTTTCTTCTTGAAATTACCTTTTTGAGAACATTTTTGCTTTATTTACATTTGATTGATCAAATGAAAGCCATATCATTGGGTTACGCCTTTGCCGCAGGCTCCTTCTTTTCATCCTTTTTCTGCAGGATAACCTTGGGCGATTTTTTATTCTTGAAGTTGATATCATACAGAACCGCCGCCACGATGATGATACCCTTTACCACCTGCTGAATGTAAGAGTCTACGCCCTGCAGGTTCATGATGTTGTTCAGACAGCCGATGATGAAGGAACCGATTAAGGAGCCGGAGGTTGTCCCGACACCGCCGGAGAAGCTTGTACCGCCGACAATGGCAGCCGTCAGACCTTCCATTTCGTAGCCTACCGCACCATTCGGCAGACCTGCGTTTACACGCGCCATGAACAGCACGCCGGCAATCCCGACCAGAACACCGTTAATCAGGAATGCCATGTATTTGGATTTTACAACATTGATGCCGGATGCGATAGAGGCCTCCTCATTGCCGCCGATGGCATAGAAGGAACGTCCCAATCGTGTCTGGTTCATAATATACGAAATAATAATCGTCGCCAGAACAGTAAAGATAACGGGGATGGGAACAGGACCGATTTTCCCCTGCCCGACTACAGCGTATTTCCCAATCTGCAAAATATTCTGTCCGGAGGTATACAGCAGCGCCAGACCTCTCGCCGCCATCTGCGTTGCCAGTGTCACGATAAACGCAGGCAATGCGAAGTTTGCAACAAACAATGCGTTAATCATGTTGAAGATAACCGCAACACCGATGGAAACGGCAAACGCCACTGCCATAGAGCCGGTCGCCTTATACGCACTGACGGAAAGCACACCCGAAAGGGCAAGCACCGCACCCGAAGACAAGTCCAGCAGACCGGATACGATCAGCACCATTTCACCATACGCCAGAATGGTCGCTACCGCCAGCTGCACTGCAATATTGGTAATATTTCTGTGGCTCAAGAAATTGGGGTTCATCACAGAAGATACGATAATCAATACCAGCAGAACAAAGAAAATAGAAAATTTCTGCATTAACTCTTTTGATTTATTATTTTTCACTTTTGATCTCCTCCTTTATTTATTCCTGAATAATGCTATGTGTCCCTGTCGCATAAACCATGATAGCCTCCTGAGAGAATTCCTCCCGTTTCAGCTCGCCTGCAATATGGCCCTGGTTCATCACATAAATTCTGTCACACATACCAATCAATTCGGGCAGCTCAGAGGAAACCATTACAACTGCTTTACCCGCCTGTGCCACTTCTGTCATCAGTTTATAAATTTCAAATTTCGCGCCAACGTCAATCCCTCTTGTGGGCTCGTCCAGAATCAGCACCTCAGGGTCACGCATCATCCATTTTGCCAGCAGCACCTTCTGCTGGTTCCCGCCGGAAAGAGACTGAATCGGCGTTTCCTGTGTCGGTGTTTTTACGCTCATTTTATCAAAATATTTTGCAACCATTGCTTCTTCTTCTTTTCTATGGGAACGCCCGCCATAGAAGAATTTTTCCAAGGCGGCAAGGCTCGCATTTTCGCGCACGCTTCTCATGGGGATAATGCCGTAACGGCGGCGATCCTCCGAAAGCATAACCATGCCTGCCTTTGTTGCATCGGCTACCCGTTTGATTTTGATTTCCTTGCCGTGTACCGTTACCGTACCGCCGTCAATGGGGTCAAGCCCGAACAGGCAACGCATCACTTCCGTACGCCCTGCACCGACCAGCCCTGCAAAGCCAACGATTTCGCCCTTGCCTACATGGAAGGTTACATCCTCAAACAGCTGCCCGCTCTTGAGGTCTTTTACCTCAAGCAAAGGCTCACCAATCTCAATATTCTCCTTGGGATATACGTTTTCCATACGACGGCCTACCATCAGCGCGATAACCTCGTCAATGTTTGTATCCTCCGCACGCATACTCTTTACAACCGTACCGTCACGGAATACCGTAATATCATCCGCAATGCGGAATACCTCATCCATCTTATGAGAGATATAAACAATCGCACAGCCCTTTGCCTTCAAAAGCGCAATCTTCTTGAACAGCAGCTCAACCTCCTTCTGCGTAATGGAGGACGTAGGCTCGTCCATCACAACGATAGACGCATCGTTGGAGATTGCCTTCAGGATTTCCAGCATCTGAATATCGGAGGTAGTCAGCGTTTTCAGCTTATCCGTTGCCTTATAGGGCAAATGCTCCTCCTTCAGCAGCCTTTCGGTTTTTTCGCGCACCTCGCGCCATTTTACTCTGCCCATCCCGTCCACAGGCAAGCGTCCCAGAAAAATATTTTCCTCTACGGACATTTCGGGAACATAATTCAGCTCCTGCGCAATCATGGCAATTCCGAGAGATCTTGCCATAATGGGATCTTTGATTTTTACCGATTTCCCATCCACAAAAATTTCGCCGGCATCCGGCTTATAAATCCCGTTGATAATCTTCATCAATGTAGACTTGCCCTCGCCGTTTTCACCGCACAGCGCATGTACAGTCCCTTTTCTGACTGTAAAGTCGATTTTATCCAAAGCCTTTACACCCGGAAAAGATTTCTCGATTTTTGAAACCCGAAGTTTGATGTCATCCCCCATAGGTTCCTCCCTTCCGTAATCACAGACCCAAACGTCTGCTTACTGTTTCATTTGTTCTTCCGTTCCGACCCACTTCCAAAGGCCATTCTCCGGTGTTGTTTTTTTACACCCTTTATGTAACATTCTTTTTCTGTACATATCTGAGTTTAGTATATACTCAAATGTGCCAAAGTGTCAAGATACTGTATGAAATCCTCTATTCAATTTGAATAAAAGAACTCCATTCAAATCAGAATAATTAAATGCACTTTCTATAGAAAGTGTCTTTTCGGCTTGTCTAATGTGTGACATTGTTTTAGCAAAAATACACTCGTCCGCATCCGGAAAACACAGCACTGCTTCCTGTGGATTTTACGCAGATTTTACAGCTTTTCCTATTATATTTCATCCATAAAAATATTTCAACCGATAGCACCTGACAAATTTTTCTATAAAAAAATACGCAGGAATTTTCCTGCGTTCAGACTGTAAACAAAATTATTTCGATGTCGCGGAAAGGTTCGGGAAACGAATGAGTTTCCCGACTAGTATCCGCAGGCGGAATTTAGTTCCGCCGAGGAAAACAGCGAGTTTCGAGGCTTTAGCCGATGGAACTCGTCTGTTTATTCTTCTGTTTAAACAAGTCGAAATCCTGATTTCGACTTAACCGATAAATAATGCCACCATACCAAGCACCACAGATGCCGCCGCCAGCAGCTTTGCCGCCAATGCTGCATTTTTGCTCTTGCCGCAAAGCCGCACCAGAACCGCCACAACCGCTAATGCACCAAAGCCCCACGAAATCATCTGCTCCTTAATCTGATTGGTGGCATAGCTTGTCGCTGTCATCCATGCGATAAACATCCCCAGAAGCGCCATAAAGTAAAACACAATCTTCTGCGCCTTTTCTCCCTTTAAAAGAAACAGGAGCAGCAGCCCAACCACGCTGATGATGCTCATTACCATAAATAAAATCAATAATAATCCTAATGCCATAAGCCATTCCTCACTTTCTTGTTGTCTTGTTTTCTTTGATGAATTCATCATAGCATAGGATTCTAAAGAAATCGGGCAGGAAATTCTAAAGAATTCTGAAGGCAGTGCCGGCGCACCTTGAGTCGAAATCACTTTTCCGAAACAGGCAGGGTAATCTCAATCTGAAATTGCTTTTCGTCCAAGGAAACCGTCACTGCTCCGCCATAGCCGGCGGTAATTCTGCGGATGCTCTCCAGTCCGATTTGGTTGCTTTCTATCTTCTGCGCCGTCTGCCGCACTGTGTTTTTCTGTAAAATCCGTAAGGTGTCCACTCCCCTGTCCATTTGCAGCAAAACAGGGTGTCCACTGTCCGCATATTTTTCCACATTAGAGGACAGATTATCGAAAATCCGCAGGATCTCCTGCATATCCCATTCTGCCCGAAAATCGGTGCAATTCTCCATAGAAATCTCGCAGGAAAAGGTGTCCTCCAAAATTTCCTCCCATTCTCCTGCAAGCTGCTCCATCAGCAGCCTGCCGTTTTCCACCGGCTCCACATTGCGCTTACTGCCCTCCAGCAGGCGGTCTGTCATGTCCTTCATCTGCGCCGCCTTCTTCCTCACTAGCGAAAAATATTCCCGTAATTCCGCATCTGTATACCCGTCCTTTCGGCTCATATAATCCGAATAGGATAAAATTGCCGTCAGCGGCGTGCGGATATCATGCGAAAGGTCGCGAATCATGCGCTCCCGTTCTGCCTGCAGTGCCGTTTCCTGCTGCCTGAGCCGCCGCTCCGTTTCCGAAAGAAAATTGATGTGCTCCGCCAACTCCGTCAGCTCATTCGCCTCTCGCAGCGGAATGGTATCCTCCAAGCGGTGTGTGCGCAGGGCATCCACCCCCTGTATGATTTCCCTCAGATACGCCAGCTTCTGCCCCAGCAGGAACAGAAACAGCACCAAAAACAGAATAACCGTCGAAAGCAGACTCACACTGCGAATCCATGCTCGCAATGTCAGCCATTGCCCCTCGGAGGGCTGCAGGTTGCGCTCTGCGAAATAGGTTTCGGAAATGGAATTTGCCGTCAGATATAAAAAGCCCCAGAAAAACAGCGCAATCACTGCCGTAATCAGCAGCAGTCCCAGAATCTCGCGCGAAAGCCGCTTTGTTTTTCTTCCATTCTCATTGGTCAACATAATACCCCCGTCCCCATGCCGTCTTGATGTATTTCGGGTTTCTGGAATCATCCCCCAGCTTCTTGCGGATATTTTTGATATGCACCATAATCGCACTGTCGCCAACAGCATCCTCTCCCCAAATGCTTTGGTAAATATTTTCCAAGGAATAAATCTTCTTTTTATGCGTCACAAAAAGCTCCAAAATCCGAAACTCCGTGTAGGTCAGCGGAATCATCTCCCCCTGTCTGGAAACAGAGCGGCTCTCCGTATCCAGAATCAAATCCGCAAAGGGAATTTTCTCTGTCACCACAGGTGCTTTTACACCGCTGCTTCGCCGCAGAATCGCCTTCACGCGCATCAGCAGCTCCATATTGGAAAACGGCTTTACGATATAATCATCTGCCCCGACAGAAAAACCCATCACCTTGTCCGATTCTGTGGAATACGCCGTCAGAAAAACAATCGGCGCATCAAAGTGCTTGCGAATTTCCGCCGCCGCAGGGAATCCCGATACCTCCGGCATATTCACATCCAGAATATATAAATCAACCTCCGCCGCCGCTTCTGCGATCGCTTCTCTGCCATCTTCCGCGGTCAGTACCGCATAGCCTTCGCCCTCCAGCAGCAGCCGCAAAATATCCCGAATTTCCTTTTCATCATCTGCAATCAAAATACAATATTTCCCGTTCTTCATGCGCTCACCTCTTTTTCTCCAGTATAGCATAAGGACGGCAAGCCTAAAAGGAAAAGCCGCCGTCCTCAAAATATTTTTATTCTTCTGTTTCTGTAGAAGCTTCTGCTTCTGTCTGCTTTTTCTGCTTTCTGCCCTTTTTCAGCTTCACAGCACCGAAAATCACAACAACCGCCGCAATGCCGGCCATGCAGACAAACAGCAGCGTCTTTTTCGCTGCACCCTCGTAGCTGATGCAAAGCGTGCCTTCCGTACCGTCAATCTTGCAGACCACATATTTCCCACGATTCTTCGTATCTAATTCCTTCCAGTCTTCGCCGTTCTTTTGCCAAACGGAAACCTTCTCCTTATCCTCATTCAAAAGACGCAGGGTGGTTTTTTCCGTATCGGAAAGGTCTCTGTCCTCCAGAATCACATCATACACAACCGTCTTGCCCTTTGCCTGCGCAGGTGCTGCTTCCTCCGCATTCGCAAAGATATGCAGCTCCGCCTCGTCGGTATAGTCACCATCCGCCAGCGCAAGGGACATCTTACCGCTTTCGTTCTTTTCCATGCTGGAAACAACCGTAACATAAGGCGTATATGCACATTCGATTTTGATATCGCCCTGTACGGTATCGGTTTCAAACGCCGCCCATGTGCCGAAGCTCCCCTTCTTTTCCGGAATATCCGGCAGCTTGATGCGGCTCGTTTCCATGCCGTAAGGCACCTCCTCGGTTTCCACTGTTTTGCCGTCCGCAATAAAGCTTACGGTAAAGCTGATAAAGCGCTTGGGAATTCCGCTGATTTCCTTCATGGCCTCATAGGAAATCGGCTCCGCCTTTCCTGCATAGCTGATGCCGTCCACTGCGCCCAAATCCTGCTCTGCATAATAATTACCGCGCAGGCTGTCGGTATCCTCCGCACCGCCCAGCACAACGCCCAGCTTTTCATCCCCGTCTACGGTCGCAATGGCGCAGGAATCATATACATTTTCGCCCTTGCCGGCAATGCCGCCGACATATTGCCCGCCGGTCATGCTGCCCTTGGCATAGCTGCTGCGAATCGTGCCCTCGCTGAAGCCTGCAATACCGCCGACATAATTGCCTGTTGTGCTTTCCGCCTCTGCGTAGTTTTCACAACGATATACCGTACCACTTTCCGCATAGCCGACCACGCCGCCGACGCAGTCCTTCTTGCCCGTAATCTTGCCGTCATTGATGCAGTCCTGCAAAATCACCTTCATGCGATAGGTAAAACTCAATGTTTTTGGATATGCAATATCATCCTCCGGATCAATCGCAAGGTCAATCGACATCGCACCGGCAATGCCACCTGCGTTGCGGTCGCCCTCAACCTCGCCGTAGTTATGGCTGCCCGCAATCTTTCCCTGCTTCGTGCGGTTGATTTCCTCATCGGAAACATCAATAAAGATATCATCCAAATCCTTATCCGCGCCGTCTCGCAAATCATCTATTTCATCAAACAGCAGATTCATAATCTTCTGGAACTGGTCGCTTATGCCACGGATATCTGCCGTCAGGGTCTGCCTGCCGCTTTTCAGAGATTCACGCAGTCCCTTCAAGTCATCCGAGATATCTCCCATGGAATCAAACAGCGCATCGCTCGATTCCTGAAAATCATCCCCCAGCTTCACGAAGGTTGCCGGATCTTCATTTGCCAGATCCGAAATAATATCACTCATATCACGCATGGAATCCGCAATATTTTCCGTTGTATCAGCAACATCATCCAATGCATCCTGCGCATTGGTAATGGTTCTTTTCAGCCTTCTCTGCACAATATCTGCCGCATCCTTCACATCATCTGGCAAATCCGCCAGAAGCCTTGCAAGCTCCTTCTGCTCCTCCAGAAGCTGCTGCTGCAATCCCATCATCTGCTGCAGTGTTGCCGTAATCTGCTGCATGATTTCCCGTACCTTTTCCTGATCGCCTGCGGCAATGGCCTCCCCGAGTGCCTTCTGCTCCTGCAAAAGCGTCTGTGCCACCTGCGCAAGCTGCCGCTGTGTCCGCTGCATCTTCTCTACCTGCGCTTCCACATCCTCCAGACCGTCAATCTCAGGCAAATCCTTTTTCAGCGGAGAAAAGGCATCGCCTAAATCCTGCATATTCTTACCTAAGTCCTCGATTCCATCCGACAGACCATCCATCGGGTCCTCCAGCTTTCGCATGGTATCGGAAAGCAGTGCCGTCCATGTATTGATTTCGTCAATATTATCATCCGCAAAATCCTGCAGCTGATTCTTGACCTCTCTTGCGCGGTCGCTCGCCGTTTCGGAATGGTCGGACATCCCGTTCAGGTAAACCTCAACATCGTCCCCCAGACCATTGGTATCATCCAGAAGCTGATTTGCCATATCATGCAGAATATCCAGATTATCGCGTACCTCGTCCAATCTGTCCGCCGAGGTATTCAGCCAGAGATACGGCTCTGCCTGCCCGACAATCCCGCCGATATCCTTTCTCCCGTGTACCGCTGCGTTGTTGTCGCAGCCCAGAAGATAGCCGGACTGTCTGCCTGCCACACCGCCGATATTATACCCGACATGCGGATAGCCAACCTCGCCATAGTTGTCGCAGCCCTGCACCACCCCGTCACTGAAGCCGACCACGCCGCCAATATCCGTATAGGTCAGATTGCTACGCTCGGTGTTCTCCTTTGAAATTCTGTATTTTTCCAGAATTGCCGCCGCATCTGTATCAATGTCGGAAAGCTCCTGCTTTTTTTCCTCGTATTCGGTATTGACATCCGCCTCATTCCTGCATTCTGCCAGAAAGCCGTTGTTTTCGCCCGCAATGCCTCCGACAGACAGCTCACCGTGAATTTCGCCCGATGCACTGCATTCGCGCACCTCGCCTTTATTTTTGCCGACAATGCCTCCGACCGTATCCTTGCCTTCCACTGTACCGTCAAAGCTGCATCCCGTAATCATGCCGTTATTTTCGCCGACAATACCGCCGATGCTGCTTCTGCTGCCGCCGGGCGTTACATTCCCCTCGACCTTGAGGTTTTTCACAACGCCGCCCTCCGTAACATAGCGGAATAAGCCAAGCTGAGAGCCGTTCTGCTCCAGATTCAGCCCCGAAATCGTATGCCCGTTGCCTTCAAAGGTACCCCCGAAAATCGGGATGGGCGAAAAGTTCACGCGTCCCAAATCAATATCCGCCGTCAGTACAACGGTTTTCCCTGCCGACCAGCTGTCCAAGGTACAATTTTTCGCAAAGCGGAGAAAGTCCTTTCTTGTGGAAATCGTCACCGTATTCGCCGCATAGATATCCACAGGAGCACTGCCGCAAAAGAGCACCGCCGCCGCCAGAACGGCAATTCCTTTTTTCAGTCCCTTATGCACCTTCCACCGCCTCCTTTCCGATTGGTACGTTTTCTTTCTTCTCCTCATTTTCCTCCTCATTTTCCTTCTTTTCCTTCCTCTCCGGCTTCTTGAAGGAGGTCTTATCAATGATGAAATCACCCAACAGCAAAAGCTGCGGCAAAATCCCCATAACCAGCAGAATAGAAAGCAGCGTCCCTCTGCCTAAGCAGATACCGATACCGGAAATCGCCCCATCCGAAGAAAGGAATCCGATTGCCGTACCTGCCGCCGCAAGGATACTCCCTGAGGTGAAAATCGTCGGGAACGCCAGATTCAGCGACTGCTTCATTGCTTCAATCTTCGGCATCTTCTGACGCAGCTCCATATAACGGTTTGTGATAACAATCGCATAGTCGATATTCGCACCCATCTGAATTGAGCTGACAACCAGATAGCTCATGAAGAAAATAGGCGTGCCGTGCAGGGTCGGGTAGGTAAAGTTCATCCATACACTGCCCTGAATAACCAGAATCAGAATAAACGGGACCCCCGCCGACTGGAACGTCAGAAGCAGAACAATCATAACAAACACAATAGAAAGGATGCTGATTAGGGTATTATCCTCCCCAAAGGTTGCGGAAAGATCAAAGTTGCTTGTCGCATTGCCAACCAGAAGCACATCATCCCCATAATAATTCTGCGCCGTTTGTCTTGCCTTGTCCAGAAAAGCAAAGGTTTCCTCGCTCTCCTGCGATACATTCAGATCCATAACCAGACGGCTGTATTTTCCGCTGTTCAGCTGATCCTTCCCGTCTGTCAGCTCATCATACAGGTCATCTAAATCCTTCTGCTGCTCCGCATCCAGAGAAACCGCACCGTCCTGTATCTCATCATAAATAAATTCAAACATATCAATCAGAGGTACCCCATAATGGTCGATACCGCCCACGATATGCCCGTATTCCTCCTGATCCACCGCATACGCCGTATACAGCAAATCCACCAGCTCAATATCAATATCGGCAAATTCCGCCAGCTCTCTGGGTGTCATCTTATCCCCCAGGCGCAGGGTTTCGCCGTCCTTTTCCTCCGCCTCTGTGGTCGCCAGGCTCGTAACCGTATCCACCTCCGGCATTGCCTCCAGTTCCTCCGCCAGCTGCTGCTCCTTCTCATAATCCCCGCTGGGAATCAGCAGTGCAAGGATATTTGATGCCGTAAAGGTATCCTTGATTTTTTCCTCCGCAATCTGCGAATCATTCTTCGTATAGGTCGTCAGATGCTCATAGCTGTATACATAAGGGCAGTTCTGCGAAATCAGAAAGGACGCAATCAGGCAAACTACAAAAATAATCGGTGTTACATGGCGCAGACGAATGACAACATTCGTAAAGCCTGTAATATTCGGCACAAAATTTCTGTGATGTGTGCTGTCGATTTTGCTGCTGAAGGAATACAAAAGACCCGGCATCAGCGTGAATACAGACAGAATACTCAGAATAATCGCCTTAATCAGCACCATACTCATATCCAGACCAATCTGAAAGTGCATAAATGCCATCGCAGCCAAGCCGGAAAGCGTTGTCAAACAGCTGCCGGAAATTTCGGGAATTGCCTTGCAAAGCGCCGCAACAACGGCATCCATCGGCTCGCTGCTCTCTCTTTCCTCCATATATCTGTGGCATAGGATAATCGCATAGTCTATCGCCAGCGCAAGCTGCAATACAATCGCAATGGAGTCCGAAACGAAGGAGATTTCCCCGAACATAAAGTTGCTCCCCTTATTCAGAATCGCCGCCGCGCCAAAGGTCATAATCATAACGGGCACTTCCATATAGGTACGGGAGGTAAACAGCAGCACCGCCAGAATAATGCCGCAGGTCAGCACCATAACAACATTGATTTCCTTCGCAATGGTTTCCGCCTTGGTGTTGCCCAGCTCCGCAGAAATATACGCATCATAGTCCTGCATTTCCGTTTCGATTTTATTTAAGGATTCCTCACAAAGCGGATCGTCATTCTCTCCGTCAAAGGTAACGGAAAACAACGCCGCCCCGTCCACATAATGCTTGGTTGTATCATCAAAGGTGATGGATTTCACCCCTTCGATATCCTCCAGAGTATCACAAAGCACCTCCGCATCGACATACGAAATGTTGTCCACCATAACCTCCGCCGTTGCATAGGTAATGAATTCCTCATCCATCCGCTTGAGGCCGCGGCTTGTTTCCGTATCATCCGCCAGATAGTCCGTCAGCGTGTTGTCTACCGAAACCCATCCTGCGGAAAAGCAGCAAAAAATCGCCAGTAAAATATAAATCAAATAAATCGCCTTGCGTTTTTCTACAATAAAACGGGCGATACCTTCCAGTTTATTTTTCTTCTTTCCATGCTCTTTCGTCACATATATCCCTCCGAAGTCATTGAAATCTTTGAGAAAGTGTCTCTGCACCTGTATACTTTACATAAGTAATTTAACTTATTTTCGTTTTCCCGTCAATATTTTTGATAGGATTTGTCGGCTTTGAACGCTTTTATAACAGAATTTTAATCCCTTTCAGAAAAAATGCCAAGCAAAAAATCCCCAAAACACAAGGTTTTGGGGATTTTTGTAAATGCTTTTTGAAACGCGTAATTATCTCTTGGAGAACTGAGGTGCGCGTCTTGCTGCTTTCAGACCCGGTTTCTTTCTTTCTTTCATACGAGGGTCTCTTGTCAGGAAGCCTGCTTTTTTCAGAGAAGGTCTGTAGTCACCATCTGCCTGAAGCAGTGCTCTGGAGATACCGTGTCTGATTGCGCCTGCCTGACCTGTAAAGCCACCGCCGCAAACGTTAACGGTAACGTCAAATTTTGCTGCTGTTTCTGTCAGTTCCAGAGGCTGACGAACGATCAGTTTCAGTGTTTCCAGACCGAAATATTCGTCGATATCTCTTTTATTGATTGTAATTTTACCGTTGCCGGGTACCAGGTATACTCTAGCTACGGAAGATTTTCTTCTGCCTGTGCCGTAATATCTAGCTGCTGCCATTATGCTTTCCTCCTTCGATTAGAATTTGAATTCCAGTGTTTCGGGTTTCTGTGCTGCGTGAGGGTGTTCTGCGCCTGCGTAAACATGCAGCTTGCCGAACATCTTTCTGCCCAGAGCATTTTTAGGAAGCATACCTTTTACAGCGTGCTCGATAACTCTTTCGGGGTGTGTTTCCAGCATTTTGTCCAGTCTTGTTTCTTTCAGACCGCCTGTCCAACCGGAGTGGTGACGATACATTTTCTGTTCCAGCTTTTTGCCTGTAACAGCAACTTTTTCTGCATTCACAATAATAACATAGTCGCCCATGTCAGCATTGGGTGCATACTGAGGTTTGTTTTTCCCTCTCAGAATAGATGCAACTTCGGAAGCCAGACGGCCCAGTGTTACGCCTTCAGCGTCAATCACGTACCACTTTTTTACGATGTCCGCTTCTTTAGCGATGTAAGTAGTTCTCATGGTTTTTACCTCCTGTCATATTATTTTGTTTGACCCGTTGACTTCGCCGCAACGCAGGAACGAATACGGTCGATCTCCATTATGCGCAAAACACATAACTTATTGGGTCCCACCTTGAGAAACATATATTTAAAGCTGATTTCAGCCTTAAAATCATATTAACAGCCCT
>ENA-UEYL01001623-UEYL01001623.1-human-gut-metagenome-genome-assembly--contig:-NODE-1623-length-18681-cov-11.620995_pt1 | contig 18681 bp, 11 predicted proteins | sample MGYA00242941_ERZ507946 | MGnify/ENA primary metagenome ERZ507946 (study PRJEB26167, sample SAMN06115482) | human gut metagenome | host: Homo sapiens | place: China:Guizhou | collected 2015-03-11...
ATAAGACACATCGACCGGGCCAAACCTGACAAAATTTTTGCATTGGGCGTGTTGTCACCTTTGTTTTTCCACCAAAAAGCCCCGCGGCTCAAAATGAGCCGCGGGGCGACCAAGATACGGAAACGCGCAAAAAATACTATTCGCAGGCCTGCTCCAGCAGGGCAGCCAGCCGTGCCGCGTCCACCGGGCGCCCCGGCTCCGGCGCGCTCTGAATGGCGCGGCGCAACGAGGTCTCATCGGTATAGATGCGCGCGTCGCGCACGCCCACACGCGCATTCTTGTTGGCAAAATATACAAAGCTGTGCACAGGGCACGCCTGCTTTGCATCGGCAAGAAGCTGCTCCATCAGCTTGTGCTGGCGTTCTGCCTGCAGCAGTGGATTTTTCATTGTTTTTGCGCCCCGGCGCTTGACCTGCGACCACCACTCCGCGTCCGTCTTACCTGTGATGACGCCGGCGTGGTTTTTTGTCTCTACGATAAACACGCCGTTTTTGCCCACGACCACCGCATCCAGCTCCATCACCTTGCCCCGCACGCGGAACACCGGGTTCACCAACACATGGTAGGCGTACGGCAGCGCGCGCAGCGCAGCCGCGGCCTGCCGCTCGCCGTCGATACCACTTTTCAGGACTGCGCTGCGGGTGTACAACACACGGAAACACAGTGCGCCCGCCGCGGCCGCAGCCAGCGCTCCATAGGCCAGCGCGGCAGGAGGCTGCCGCTTTGCCAGCAGAGCTGTCAGATACCACACAGCCAGCGCCGTGGGCGCAAACACACAGGCTGCCATGCCCAGCATCAGCCGGGCGCGTTTTTTTGTATTCGCGTTGCGTTTTTTATGCAGGACCGCCATTCTTTCACTCCGTCAGGAATTTATAAATCGTCGTTTCGTGATATTCCTCGCCGGGGCGCAGCTCCACAGAGGGAAATTCGGGGTGCGAGGGCGTACAGGGATAATGCTGGGTCTCCAGGCAAAAGCCCTGATACCGGCCATATATACCGCCCGTCTTACCGGGCCTCGTATCGTTTTGCAGTGAGTTGCTCGTGTACAGCTGCACGCCGGGCTGGGTGGTCAGGGTCTCCATGCGGATGCCCGTTTCGGGGCCGGTCAGCCATGCGGTGTGGCGCAGACCGCTGTCCGCAATAACATAGCAGTGGTCATAGCCGCTGCACTGCTTCAGGGCCGGGTAATCGGCGTTGATATCGCGGCCAATGGTCTTTTCCTCGGTAAAGTCCATCGGGGTGCCTGCCACAGCGATCTTGCGCCCGGTGGGGATGGAACCGGCATCCGTTTCCAGATAGGCCGGTGCAGCCAGAGACAGACGGTGCCCCAGCACGCTGCCGGAAGCATGGCCGTTCAGGTTAAAGTAGCTGTGGTTGGTAATGTTTGCCACAGTGGGGGCATCGGTGGTCAGGGTGTACTGAATCATCAGGCCGGTGCCTGCCAGACTGTAGCGCACTTCCAGCTCGGCGTTGCCGGGGAAGCCGTCGGTGCCGTCGGGGCTGGCTGCGGTCAGAACCAGGGTATCGTCCCCCTCAAAGCCCATGTCAAACACGGTCTTATCAAAGCCGTGCAGGCCGCTGTGCAGGCAGTTTTTGCCCTCGTTCGGGGTAACATGGTATTCTTCCTCATACAGGGTGAATTTGGAGCCGCCAATGCGGTTGGCGTAGCGGCCCACCACAGCGCCCAGAAAACAGGTGTTCAGCTCATAATCCTGCACGGTGGGGTAGCCCAGCACAACATCCACCTTGTTGCCCTTGCGGTCCGGCACAAGCAGCTGCTGGATGGTAGCGCCATAGCTTAAAATATGAACTTCGATGGTATCGTTCGCCAGAATACCGACCTTGACCGGCTGGCCTGCGGTGGTTTTTCCGAAATCTTTGATTTGAATGCTCATTCTGTGGTTCCTCCTTCAGAATTTTCGCCGTCCTGCTGTGCAGCAAGGTCATAGCGGACGCTTTTGCCCACGGCGCCGGTGCCATAGTTCAGCATCCGGTTCACCCGGCTGACCGTTGCGCTGGAAGCGCCCGTCAGCTGGCGGATTTCGCTGTACACCTTGCCTTGCAGCAGGCACCCTGCTACATCATAGCGCTGTTCCATGGTGCGGAGCTCCGTTACAGCGCAGAGATCCTCAAAAAATCGAATACAATCGTCCAGATTATCCAGCCGCAGGATGGCTTCATACAAAGCAGTGCTGCGGGGCTGCCCGTTGGGGGTGGTTCCAGCGCGCATAGGCGCCTCCTTATATATTGCATCATCGTGCATATTTGCCCTGCCAAAACAACCAAAATGTGGCAAGCTATCACTTATCAATTTTAGCAACTGAACCAACACAAGTCAAGGCTTTAATGCGCTGAATTCCTTATTTAATTTTTATGAGGTCTGCCAGTTCCGCCCCGCTGGGCCAAAAGTTTTTCTTGCGCTCCGGCAGGCCCCGCGGTATGATAAAGACATTGAGCACCGGCGCGTGTCCGCCGCCCAATGGTTTTAGGGCAATACCGCATAATTCTAAGTGCCGATACGGCGAGCGAGGTGCGGCAGATGCCAAGCCAAAAGCGCAGATAATACTGGATGCTGCAAAGGTGAGCGCCGCCAGTGGCGGAAACAGCGAACCGAAGCAGGGGCAGCGGTCGCAGAGTGCGAGGGGCTTTTGCCCCCGAAGCACGATGCGGGTACCGCAACCCGACATTATCGAGCATTTTGGCAACGCAGATGCCGTGCCGCAGCTGCCGGAGCGGTGCTTAAGCCGTAAGGCGGGAATTGTGCGGTGTTGCCTTAGGAATCTTTTTTGATCACCACGGCCCGCCGCCCCAGCTGGCGGTAAATTTTCATGAACTGGACACGCGGTACCACACGGTTAAAATCCAGCGGGTCTGCCACCACAAAGTTCTGATCATCCATGCCGCACAGCACCATGCAGTGCAGGGTGTGCAGCACCTCGTGCCGCCGCCCACCGGGCAGGTCGTATTCACCGCAGGGGTCGTGCTGGATATCGCCAAAGTGCAGCGTTGCCCAAAAGATGACCGGGTTCCCGGCCTGCAGCTGGGATGCCAGTTCGGCTTCCTCGGCACCGGTCAGATCATAAGCGCGGCAGCTGCTGCCCTGCACAGCCAGGTAGGCGTTCGCCGCCTGCACAATCGGCCCCGCAAAGCAGTAATAGCCGGTTTCGGGGCTGCCATCGTCCAGGTGAGGATTGCCCATATAAACCTCGTCGGGGTCTGCGCCGTACCACTGGGCGCTGCGCGGCAGATAGTGGTCGGCCAGTTCGCACTTATCCGGGGCAAAGCCCAGGTAGTGCAGCACTTCGCAGCAGCTGGTAATTTCGCAGCCGTTGGGCAGCTCCGGGTTTTGCAGGATCTGGGGAACTGGCAGCAGGATGGATGCCATAAAAACGCCTCGCAATCATACGATTATTTCCGTTTTGATTGTACCAGATTTCACCGGGAAAGGAAAGCCGCAGTATCTGCTCAGTCTGTTATAATTTATAGATAAATACAAAATGTATACCATGGAGGGGATTTTATGAAAGTATGGGATATGCACTGTGATACCCTGGCCGAGCTGCGCTATGCCCAGCAGGCAGGCAAGCCCAAGAGCTTTTTACACAATGATTTAATGATGGATCTGGAACGCATGAAACAGGGCGACTATCTGCTGCAGTGTATGGCTTGCTTTGTTCACCTGGAACCGGAACGGGAAAAAAGCCCCCTGCTGGCCTGCCTGGAAGAAATCGACATTTTCTACCGCCTGCTGGAACAGTATCCCGATGACCTGATGCAGGTGCGCACTGCGGCGGACATCCAGAAGCTACTCACCTCCGGCAAGCGCGGCATGATGCTGACCGTTGAAGAAGGTGGTGCCTGCCTGGACAGCCTGGGTGCGTTGCGGGATCTGTACCGCCTTGGCGTGCGGATGATGACCCTGACCTGGAACTTCAAGAACGGCTTGGCCGAGCCCAACATTGTACCTGGCACCGATGACATGTGGCCCCGCCCAGCCAACACCACCGGAGGCCTGACCGAAAAAGGCTTAGAATTTGTGGAGGAGATGCAGCGCCTGCATATGCTGGTGGATGTTTCTCACCTATCGGACGCCGGTATCTGGGATATTCTGCGGGTGGCAAAGCGGCCTTTTGTTGCCAGCCATTCCAACGCGCGCGCCTGCTGCCCCCATGTGCGCAACCTGACGGACGAGATGCTGACCGCCATGGGCGAAAAGGGCTGCCTGATTGGCCTGAACTACTGCGCTTCCTTCCTGGATACAAACCCCGACCGCAGCCAGGTCAGGAGCCGCATCACCGATATGGCCCGCCACGCCCGCTATATTATGGATAAGGCCGGTGAGGACTGCCTGGCCTTGGGCAGCGATTTTGACGGCATTGACGGCGACCTGGAAATTGCCGGTGCGCAGGACATGCCCAAGCTGGCCGAGGGGCTGAAAAAAGAGGGGATCCCCGAGCGTGTGGTGGAAAAGATTTTTTACGGCAACGCCGTGCGCTTTTTCAGCGAGAACCTGTAACGCTACCAAAATAAAAGGAGAACCATTATGCCGCATCCTGAATTGACTTTGGAACGCCGCATTGATGCAGAGCTGTGCGGGCTGGACGCCAAAATGTGCGTATACGCAGATGACCTGCATGGCCATGTGGTGGAGCGTGGGGCTGATGATGAATTTGAATCGGCATCCACGATCAAGATTTATATTCTGGGCTGTCTGTACGCCCAGGCGGAAGCCGGCAAAGCCAGCCTGGATGCCGAACTGACCTATGAGGCCCGGCATTTTGTGGACGGCTCCGGACTGATCCGGTCCTTAGGCGAAGGTGCCAGGCTGCGCGCCCGCGATGTTGCCACCCTGATGATCGTTGTCAGCGACAACATTGCCACCAACATGCTGATCGACTATCTGGGGTTGGATACCATCAATGCGTTTATCCGCAGCATTGGCTGCACCCACACCAAGCTGCACCGCAGCCTGCGCAGCGATAACTGGAGCGAAAAGCTGGGTACCATTACCCCGCGGGATATGGGCCGCTTTTTTGCCCTGTTGGCAAAGGGCGAGCTGGTCAGCCCCCAGGCCAGCGATGCCATGCGCAATGTGTTCCGCCAGCAGCACTACAACACCATGCTGGCGGGCAGCATCCCCCCGTATTACACCGACCCCGAAGAATCCCACGCGGATCCGGATCTGATCTATGTAGCCAGCAAAAGCGGCTCCATGGATGCCTGCCGCAATGACGGCGGCCTGATCCACACGCCTTACGGGGATTATGTTCTGGTAATGATGTGCACCGACTTTGCCAACAAGCTGGAAGTAAACGACCACCCCAGCGTGATTTACGGCAACCGTGTCAGCCGCATGCTGTTTGACCAGTACCTGGCGCTGGAGGGTAGTTTTGTAAAGTAAGTGGAGGGCGTATTCGAAAACGATTTTGACGTTCTTGGATACGGCTTGTACCAAGCAATATTATGGCCTATGCGGCAAAGTTGCGGAACGGTCGAGACCGTTCCCTACAGAGCATTTTGTTGTGCACGACCAACCAATAAACGCTCTGTAGGGCGCGATGCATCGTCCCGCACGCCGGGCCTTGCCCAATATTTCATTCAATCACCCGCCGCACACCCTGCGGGTGCATTTCACCCCAAAACCAAACCGACCGCAAAGGCGATGCTGCTCGCCCCTGCGGTCGGTTTTACTATTTATATTTGTATTTGATTTACCCCTTCACGCCGGTGGTTTCATCAAAATGGTAGGTGGAACCCTCAATGGTGTGCCAGCCTTTGTACATGGCGCCGGTGGTCAGGTCGTAATACCAGGTTTTACCGTCCTGGGTGTACCAGCCCTTGATCATGTGGCCCTGTGCATCGTAACGGACCCACTTGCCGGTGCCATCGGCGCGGTCAGCCCACTGGCCAGCTTTGGATTCCTGATAGACATCCTTGCTGGTGGCTTTCTTGCCCTGGTCAACGGCGTCCAGCCAGTACCAAGCGTCGGAAGCCGGGTCATAGATTTCCTTGCCGCGGCCATCCAGGCCCTGGCGGACACCCTTTTCGTACCAGTAGTCAGCACCATTGATGGTCAGCCACTGGTTGTCCAGAGCAACACCGGTGTACTTGTCAAATGCGCAAGGTACGCCGTCAATGTTGCCTGCGCCCTTAGCCATAGCGCCGGTGATCAGATCGAAGTAATACAGGCCATTTTCGGTCTGCTGCCAGCCCTTGACCATGTGGCCGTTCTCATCGTAACGGACCCACTTGCCGGTGCCATCGGGCTTATCAGCCCACTGGCCGGCGGCGGATTCCTGATAAACATCCTTGCTGACGGTCATTGCGCCGCCCTGGACAGCATCCAGCCAGTACCAAGCGTCGGAATCGGGATCATAGATCTCTTTGCCGCGGCCCTCAGTACCCTGCTTCACGCCGTTTTCGTACCAGTACTTCTTGCCGTTTTCTTCAACCCAGCCGTTCTTCTCGCCGAACTTGGCGGTGTAGTCTTTGCCGTTGAAGGTGACAGCAGCGGTGGTAACGCCGCTGGTCTGCTTTACAGTTGCATCCACGAACTGTGCGCTTGCGCAGTTCTTATCGGTGCAGGTAAAGACAGCCATTGCGGTAACGGTGGTCTTTTCAGCAGCGCCGTGAGCGGTGCGCTCCTCGGCCTCAAGAGCCTCGGTTTCGGTGTTGTCGCCGCCGTTCTCATCCGGAGTGGTGGGTTCGGTGGGCTCAGTAGGTTCAGTAGGCTGAACAGCAGTGAAGGTTGCTTCGATCTTCACATAGTTTTCAGGCATAGTGAAGGTGTAAGTGTTGCTAGCTTCCTTAACCTTGGCTGTAATGTCTGTAGGTTTGTTGCCTTCCTGATAAGAAGCACTAGCCAGCTCATATCCAGCCTCTGCGGTAAAGGTAGCAGTAACATTCTCGCCAACCTTGAAGTACTTCTTGCCGCCCTCAAAGGTAACAGAACCATGTTCAGTCGGTGCAACCTCAACACCATATGCAACGATTTCAAACGTTGCGGTGACAGTTACGTTGTCGGCAGGCATGGTGAAGGTGTAAGTGCCGTCAGCACCAGCGGTGCATGCAACTGCAGCACCCTTGCTGTCAGCAACTTTCAGGCCGTCCTCAGCCAGCACAGCCTGAGAGTACATAGTCTCGTCTGCCTTAACAGTCAGGGTAACGGTATCACCTGCTGCGGCGGTTTCCTTATCTGCGGTCACAGTGCCGTTAGTAGCTTTGTTCACTGTCACAGTGTAGGCTTCCGGTTTCTTTTCTACATACTCTGCAGTGATGGTAACATCTGCTGCGGGCATGGTGAAGGTGTAGGTGTTGGCAGCAGTGCCAGCCTTGGTTTCAACAGGCTTATCGCCTGCGGTAACCTTCAGGCTGTCAGCTTTCAGCTCATAGCCATCGTTTGCCGCAGCGGTAATGGTTACGGTCGTGCCTGCAACAGCAGTCTTGGCGTCAGCCTCGGTCTTGCCGTTGGTCTGGGCCTTTGTGTCAACCGTAATGGTATAGGTAGCTTCGAACTCTGCGCTGACATTAACAGCGTAAGCAGGCATGGTGAAGGTGTAGGTGTTGGCTTCGGTGCCAGCTTTCACTTCAACGGTCTGTTCCTTGTTGTCGGCATCGGTGTAAGTAACCTTCAGGCCATTTTCCTTCAGGGCATAACCGGCATCCGGGGTAACCTTAACAGTAACGGTCGCGCCCTCAGCAGCGGTGGCCGGGCTGATTTCCAACTTGCCGTTGGTGGTTTCCGCCTGCTTGACCTCATAGGTCTTAGCGTTCTTTTCAACGCTGATGGCCACATCGCCGTCCGGCATGGTGAAGGTGTAAACCGTCTTAGCCTTTTCGGTGGTAGCCTGGGCTGCGGCTTCGTCCTGCGCTGCTTCCTGAACTTCAGTCAGAGCAACTTCGGTATCGCCGTTCTTTGCGGTAACGGTAACGATATCGGTGCCTTCCTTTTCTACGGTCAGGGTAACGGTATCGTCCTTGATGTAGGTGTTGTTGATGGTGCCCAGGGTCAGGGTAACGCCTGCAACTGCATCGGGCAGGGTAACGGTGTGGGGAGTGCTTTCGGTTGCAGTATGGCAATCAGAGCACAGGTACACATTGTTGCCAACGGACTTGGTTTCCAGCTCGTCCAGCTTCCAGGTATGGCCCTTGGGCCGTGTGTCGTCAGTGTACTTCTTTTCACCCTTGGTCAGGCCGTACTTGGTGGTGCGGTCCTGGGTGTAAGCGGGGGTATCGCACCATGCATCAACGGTAACATTGGTGGTTTTGCCGCTCTTCAGGTCGCTGACCATGTCGGACATCGGCATGGTTTCAACCAGGTTAGCGCACCACATGAACTCTTCGTTCTTGTTCTTCTCGTCAGAGCTGCTCATGTTCTGGTTGTAACTCGGGTTGTAGTTCCAGGACTCGGTCTTGTAGCTCTTACGGTTTGCATAAGAAGTGCCGGAGGCATCGGTCTTGACTTCTGCCTTGCCGTCCACCAGTTCCTTATAGGTGTTGGACAGGTTGGTGCCGACAGAAACGACCAGCTGATCCTTGGTGGTGTTGATGCCGGTGATCACAGTCTGGCCCTGCTGGGTGGTGGTAGCAAAGCTGTAGCTGTCACGCAGGGTCAGGCCAGCCAGAGGATGGTTCTTGAAGGTGCCCAGATACTTCACACTGCTGGTATCCTGGTCGCTATCCATGATAACCATGCTCATGCCGGGAAAGTGGGTATCGGGAACCATGTTGCCGTCCTTATCCTTGGTCAGCTTAATGCCGCCATAGACGGTGTTGTATTCCTTCACTTCTTCCACTGCGCCGGTGGTCGGGTCCATACGGTAGATGGCGTTGTTGACGTTGAAGTACAGCTTGCCATCATACAGTGCGGTAGAGTGTACCAGTGCGGGGTAGATCCGCTTTGCAGCAGCGTCTGCCAGGCACTCGGTGTTCAGGTTGTTTTCAACCTTGGTATGCTTATCTTTTGCACTGGTATCGATCTTATAGATGGTGCCAGCTTCGGCCAGAACCTTGGCATTGCTGTCGTCATCATTGAAGTTGCTGCTGGTTTCCTTCAGATCGTTGTAGTACATCAGGATGATATCAAACGGGTCATCCGTCTTGGTAAAGCTGCTCATGCTGAAGCCGCCGGGTCTGCTGCTGCTGGAATCCTCTTTGCGGATATAGTAGTTCGCATTACGCGGACGTGCTTCCAGCGTATCGGGGCCCTGGTTCTGCATCTTCTTCATGAACTGCTGCATCATCTGGGCGTTGTTACCAGAGCTGCCGGAACCAGAGCTGCCGGAACCAGAGCTGCCGTTGTTGCCGTTCTCGGCCTGCTGGCGGCGCATGTTGTTATACAGGTTCTGGTTGGTCGTGGTATCAACGTAATAGAAGTAATTATCGTCGAAGTAGATGGGGCTGCAGATAGAGGTGAACCAGGTATCCTCGTAGCAGGTATCGGTGTAACGTTTCTCGTTCTTGTTTTCCGTCGGGGTGTAAGAGTAATGCGGCTTGCCGTTGTTCAGAATGACATTGCCTTTATCGTCCTTATCAGGTTCCTTGTTCTTGGTGTAGGTGTAGCCATCGTACAGCGAGTCAATGTAATCATAGTACTTGCTGTAACGGCCTTCCAGACCGGAGGGAGAAACCAGGAAGTTGACATGGCGCAGGTCGCCTGCGTTCTCAACGCGGGTCTGGGCCATGCACTCGGTGTTCACGTCGTCATAGCAGACGTCAACATAGTACCAGTTCTTGTTGGCTTCGCCGGTGGTCATCGTAGCAGAGTTGCTGTCGCCCTGCAGCTTGTTGACCTTGACTGCGTTAAAGTAGTGGACGTTGTTGAACATGCCGCCGCCGAACGCATTACCGGCAACACTGGTATCAGAAGTATCGCAGTAATACAGGATCTGGGCAAAGTCAACAACAGCGTTATCGCCTACTTCATCGGGGGTCTTCCAGCTGCCGTCATCATTCTTATAGATGCTCTTGTTGTCAGGCAAATTCTGGACCATGTAGTTAAATGCAGCTGCATAGCCCAGGCAGATGCAGCCATACTCAACGCCCTTAGCGCCGATCTCGCCGCCCAGCAGGGCACCGAAAGCAGTCGTCTGGATGGGGTCGTTGTTGCCGCCGCCGGTGATATCGCCCATGGAGCCCATATCGAATTCTGCAACCTGGGAGATCCAGTCGTGCAGGATCAGCAGCTTGGTGACATAGTCAGCGTCACCCAGCTTGGCAACCTGTGCCAAGCCTGCATCACGGATGGCTTTCAGAGCTTCGCCATAGTTCATGACGTAAGACATGAACGCCTGCGGCAGCATGTTCAGCATGAATGCCATGGTGGTCGGCGGGACATCATCGTTCGGATCAATGCTGCACAATATCTTGATTGCGCCCATGGTGCCGGTGATGCTGCCATCCTCGCCCTGCTTCTGAACGCCCTTGGAGGTCCAGAACGGGGCAACCACGCCGAAGTACTCTGCTTCGTCCTGGTTGAACTGCGACAGCTGGAAGTAGTAGTAGTTCATCTGCGCAGTCGAGACATCGTAAGTATTGGTGACCTGGTTGCCCTGGTCGTCCACATACACGGCAGTCTTCTGGCTGTCGTACAGCAGCAGGCTGTTCTTGCCCTTGTTGTCGCCGCTCTGATAGGTGAAGTTCACCTTGCTTGCGTCAACCGGGTTGTTCTGCATATCGTACCAGTTGCCGCCATCCATTGCGGACACCAGGGTAACGCCGGTGCCGCCGGAGGTGGTATCCAGGGTCGGGGTGCCGCCCACATTGATGTAGACGGAATTGTTATTCTGGTCTACCACAACGCTGACCGGCATGGTCATTACCGGCTGGGTTTTGATTTCTTCGCCGCAGACAGCGCACTTGAAGGTGACGCTGGTGCATTCCCAGTCAATGGTAACGGGAGCACTGGCAGAAATTTTGCCGGTTTCGCTGTCATAGAACAGCTGGGCGTTGCTGTAGTCAGCTTCCAGCTTGCCCTCGACCTTCTTCATTTCCCAGTTGAAGGTAGCAACAAAGTTGCCATCTGCATCCTTGGGCACGGCATGGTTCTGGCAGGGCAGGGCGGCAATGTCGTCGGTGCGGGTGGTGGGTTCCTTGTATTCCTTCTTAACCGGGCTCTTGTCAGCGGGCACGCTGGCAGAGTAAACGGTCTTGCCGGCAACGCCGGGCTTTGCCTCGGTGGTATCCTTGGTTACGGTGCCTTCTACCTTCTGGTAGGCATCGTCCTTTTCACAGGTATACACAGCGGTGTAAGCCCAGCCGTCATCGGTCTTGGTCCAGTAACCATCGGGGGTTTCCTTCCAGGTATGGGTGTGGCCATCCGCCGGGTTGGTGTCATTCCAGTACCATTTCGGCTCGCCATAGGTATGGCCGTCTGCAGCGGCGCTGGCCGCAAAGGTATCGGAGTTTTCAGCAACGTAAGCCTGTGCGTAGCTGTCAGCCTGCTGCGCAATCACTTCATCATCGCTGTTGGTCATGGACTCCATCGCAGAGGTCATGCCGGAGCTGCCGGTAAAGGTAACGGCGGTCACAACGCCTGCGGCGTTCGTCTCATAGCCCAAGTCGGTAACGGCGCTGGACAGATGATACGTTTTGATGGTGGCAGCCATCACCGATGCCATCTCGTCCTTGTTCAGGCCATAGGCTTCGGTGTTGATCTTGCCGGCTGCGGCGTTGGCGTACATGGCATCGGCCAGTGCATTTTCCAACGCTGCAAGGCTCATGCCTGCCTTGCTCTGTGCAGTCGCTTCCAGCTTGGCATCGTCCTGCTCCAGTTCATGCACTTCACCCTGGGCAGCCAGCGTTTGGGCTGTCTGCTTGATCAGGTCTGCGGTGCTGGTGAACTTGGGCAGGGACTGCACAGCGCTGGCCGCGCTTGCTGCGCTAGCTGCAACAGACTGCGCTACCGAAGAATCAATCTTGGTAGTTTCGGCTGCTGCGGGAAGCGCCACGCTCTGGGCAACCATGGCTGCTGCCAGCACGGATGCACCAAAACGCTGAAGGTTTTTCTTCATAGTTTTATCCTCCCTTAAGTGTTACTACTTTCCCCTTTTGTGTGAAAAGTGGTACGGCAGATGTGCGGCACTTTGCAGGTGTTAATTGCAAAACGCCTGGTTGTGCTCCCCTCGGTCTGGCGATCCCTTGCCGGGCTGCGGCCTGCTTTTGGGGCTTTTGGCCCCGGCACAGCGGCTGACAAAACGTTGTACCGGCTGCATGCCTCGATCCCGCAAATGATAGCCATTCCGACACATCTAGGTATATACATTATATCACAGTTGCCAGAATTTGCATAGTTAATTAGAGCGGTTTCTATGTAAATTTTTGTCCTTGAATCAACTGAAACCTGTTTTTCGCACATTATTTGCGTTGCGGTGCGGTGACCCTTTGGCGGTATTTATTAACATTTTTGAATGGTTTATTCCTGATTTTATCAAATGATTAAACATTTACCCCGATAATGTTCTTTGCAATCTCTTAATCCAATCACCCGCTATTGTGATCGCGCATTTTTTGCCATTTCGGTTTGGCTTGTTGTTGAGAGATTTGGCAGAGATTGGAGGAAACTTGAAGGGAAAATTAGTGGTTGAGAATTGCCCATTATAAATTGTACTGTAGAGAGCGTTCCTGAGCATTCCGAAAACTTAGGGATAGATCAACCTTTGCCCCTTAACCGCGACCTGAAATACGCCTTCCCAAGGTAGGGCGGTGTGAGTGCCCCCTCCTGCTCCACTTTTTCAAAGTTCCGAATGGTGCCCTCTCCCCTATCTACAATTCCTGATGTTTTCATGATGCCTTCCTTGGTCTTCCACACCCGGCCTTTGCCCCCTCCCCGTCCCATAAGTCGTACACAACAAAAAGGCCCCTGCCTTAACAGCAGGAGCCTTGAAAGCTATATCACAAGCCGAAAATTACTTCTCGATCTTGGAAACAACGCCGGAACCAACAGTGTGGCCGCCTTCGCGGATAGCGAAACGCATGCCTTCTTCCATGGCAACCGGGGTGATCAGCTCAACGTGCATATCAACGTTGTCGCCGGGCATGCACATCTCAGTGCCTTCGGGCAGGGTGATGATGCCGGTAACGTCGGTGGTACGGAAGTAGAACTGAGGACGATAGTTGTTGAAGAACGGGGTATGACGGCCGCCTTCTTCCTTCTTCAGGACGTAAACATGGCCATCGAAAGTGGTGTGGGGATGAACAGAGCCGGGAACAGCCAGAACCTGGCCACGCTCGATCTGGTCACGGTCAATACCACGCAGCAGAGCGCCGATGTTGTCGCCAGCCTGAGCGAACTCGAGGCTCTTGCGGAACATTTCCAGACCAGTGATGGTGGTGGTCAGCTTCTCTTCCTTCAGACCAACGATTTCCATCTGATCGCCGACATGAGCAGTACCACGCTCAACACGACCGGTAGCAACGGTGCCACGGCCGGAGATGGTCATAACGTCCTCAACGGGCATCAGGAACGGCTTATCAGCAGCACGGTCCGGGGTCGGGATGTAGCTGTCAACAGCGTCCATCAGCTCCCAAATGCACTTGTATTCCGGAGCATCGGGATCCTTGGAAGTGCTCTCCAGAGCCTTCAGAGCGGAACCACGGATGATCGGGGTGTTGTCGCCGTCGAAATCCTGGCTGTCCAGCAGTTCGCGAACTTCCATTTCGACCAGGTCGAGCAGCTCTTCGTCGTCAACCATATCGCACTTGTTCAGGAACACAACGATCTTGGGCACGCCAACCTGACGAGCCAGCAGGATGTGCTCACGGGTCTGCGGCATCGGGCCATCGGTTGCAGCAACAACCAGGATAGCGCCGTCCATCTGAGCAGCACCGGTGATCATGTTCTTGATGTAGTCAGCATGGCCCGGGCAGTCAACGTGGGCATAGTGACGCTTCGCGGTGTGGTACTCAACGTGAGCGGTATTGATCGTGATACCACGAGCCTTCTCTTCAGGAGCCTTATCGATGCTGGAGTAATCCATGAAATCGGCGTCGCCCTTCAGAGCCAGAACCTTGGTGATAGCGGCAGTCAGAGTGGTCTTGCCGTGGTCAACGTGACCGATGGTACCGATGTTGACATGCTCCAAAGAGCGGTCAAATTTTTCCTTTTCAGCCATTGGAAGTATCCTCCTTTAATTCAAACAGATAAAATAGCCTGTTGTAAGGCTATCATACTAGATTTTTCAAGAAAAATCAAGTATTTTGCGCGAATTTGTGCAGAATCAGCCCTTATTGCGCTCGGTCATGATCTTATCTGCAACACTCTTGGGAACCTGCTGGTAATCAGCCGGCTCCATGGAGTACTGGCCACGGCCCTGGGTCTTGGAACGCAGGTCAGTAGCGTAACCGAACATCTCGGACAGAGGAACCATAGCGGTGACACGGGCAGTGCCATCGGTGGATTCCTGGTTCTGGATCGCGCCGCGGCGGCTGTTCAAGTCGCCAATGACGTTGCCCATATACTCGTCAGGAACAACAACGTCAACCTTCATGATGGGCTCCATAATGACGGGATCAGCCTTCTTCATAGCATCCTTGAATGCCATGGAGCCGGCGATGGAGAACGCCATTTCAGAGGAGTCAACTTCATGATAGGAGCCGTCCCACAGAGTGACCTTGACATCCACGACGGGATAGCCAGCCAGAATGCCGGACTTCATCGCGCCCTGGATACCGTTGTCAACAGCGGGGATGTATTCCTTCGGGATAGCGCCGCCAACAATACCGTTGACAAACTCATAACCCTTACCCGGGTTGGGCTCAATCTTGATTTTAACGTGACCATACTGGCCCTTACCACCGGACTGACGTGCGTACTTGGTTTCCTGGTTAGCATCCTTGCGGATGGTTTCACGGTAGGCAACCTGAGGTGCGCCAACGTTAGCTTCGACCTTAAACTCGCGGAGCAGACGGTCCACGATGATTTCCAGGTGGAGCTCGCCCATACCGGCGATGATGGTCTGACCGGTTTCTTCATCGGTCCAGGTACGGAAAGTCGGGTCCTCTTCAGCCAGCTTAGACAGGGCAATACCCATCTTCTCGCTGCCAGCCTTGGTCTTGGGCTCGATGGCAACGCGGATAACCGGCTCGGGGAAGTTCATGGACTCGAGGATGATGGGATGCTTCTCATCGCACAGGGTATCACCAGTGGTGGTGTTCTTCAGACCAACAGCAGCGGCGATATCGCCAGCGTAGCAGATGTCGATATCCTTACGGTTGTTTGCATGCATCTGCAGGATACGGCCGATACGCTCGTCCTGATCCTTAACAGAGTTGTAAACAGTGGTGCCAGCCTCAACGGTACCAGAGTACACGCGGAAGAAGCACAGCTTACCGACATACGGGTCAGTCATAATCTTGAATGCCAGTGCAGAGAACGGCTGATCATCGGAAGAAGTGCGATCTTCTTCCTCGCCAGTCTCCGGGTTGGTGCCCTTGATGGCCTCAACGTCGGTCGGAGCGGGCATATAATCAACGATTGCATCCAACAGTTTCTGAACGCCACGGTTCTTGTAAGAAGAGCCGCAGACAACAGGAACGATCTCGTTGGAAATGGTAGCCTTACGCAGAGCAGCCTTGATTTCTCCCTTGGTCAGCTCTTCGCCTTCCAGGTACTTCATCATCAGCTCTTCGTCGGTCTCAGCAACAGCTTCGATCAGCTTGTCATGATATTCCTGAGCCTGTTCTTTCAGGTCTTCAGGAATTTCCTCAACGCGCACATCATTGCCCATATCATCATAGTAGATATCGGCTTTCATGTCGATCAGATCGATGATGCCGCGGAAAGTGTCTTCCTGGCCGACAGGCAGCTGGATAGGCACACCGTTGGCATGCAGACGATCATGCATCATCTGTACGCAGCGGAAGAAGTCAGCACCCATGGTGTCCATCTTGTTGACGTACACCATACGGGGGACTTTGTACTCATCAGCCTGACGCCAGACGGTCTCAGACTGAGGCTCGACACCGCCCTTAGCAGCCAGAACGGTCACAGAACCGTCCAGGACGCGCAGAGAACGCTGGACCTCAACAGTGAAGTCAACGTGGCCCGGGGTGTCGATGATGTTGATGCGGTGACGATTCTTCTTGAATGCAACAGGATCCTTCTGAGTCTCAGAGTGGCTCCAGTAGCAAGTGGTAGCTGCGGAGGTGATGGTGATACCACGCTCCTGCTCCTGAACCATCCAGTCCATGGTAGCGCCGCCGTCGTGAACCTCGCCGATCTTGTGGTTGATGCCGGTGTAGTACAGAATACGCTCGGTAGTGGTGGTCTTACCAGCATCGATGTGGGCCATAATGCCGATATTTCTCGTCATCTGAAGAGAAACTTCTCTGGGAGTAGCCATGAAATTAACCTCCTACAGAACAGATCAATAACGGAAATGAGCGAAAGCCTTGTTGGCCTCGGCCATCTTGTGGGTATCCTCGCGCTTCTTCACGGCGTTGCCGGTGTTGTTGGCAGCATCCATGATCTCAGCAGCCAGACGCTGGGCCATGGTCTTCTCACCACGGCTGCGGCTGTAAGCAGTCAGCCAGCGCAGGCCCAGAGTCTCGCGGCGAGCGGGGCTGACCTCCAGGGGAACCTGGTAGTTAGCGCCACCAACACGGCGGGTCTTGCACTCGAGGCTGGGCATGATGTTCTCCATCGCCTTCTCGAAAGTCTCCAGAGGATCGTTGCCGGTCTTTTCCTGAATCATGGAGAAAGCTTCGTAAACGATCTTCTGAGCGACGCCCTTCTTGCCATCCAGCATGACGCTGTTGACCAGGCGGGTGACCATCTTGGAATTGTAAATAGGATCAGCTAAGACATCGCGCTTAGCAATGTTACCTCTTCTAGGCATCTTTCTTCCCTCCTTCACAGAATGATATCATCGGTACTCGAAAGTAATAAAACTCCCGTTGTGTCACAAAGAGCTGACCTTACATAAACCGTTACCCTCCGCTTTTAAGCGGACTTGTTATTTATATAAAGGAAAGCCGTTTATGGCGGTTGTCCTCAATTACTTCTTTGCAGCACCGGCCTTAGGACGCTTTGCGCCGTACTTGGAGCGGGCCTGATTACGGCCTGCCACACCCTGAGTATCCAGGGTACCACGGATGATGTGGTAACGCACACCGGGCAGGTCCTTAACACGGCCGCCACGGATCAGCACGACGGAGTGCTCCTGCAGGTTATGGCCGATACCGGGAATGTAAGAGGTGACCTCGATACCATTCGTGAGGCGGACACGAGCAACCTTACGCAGAGCAGAGTTAGGCTTCTTGGGGGTCATGGTACGAACTGCAGTGCAGACACCACGCTTCTGGGGGCTGCTCAGATCGGAGTACTGCTTCTTCTGAGAGTTATAAGTCTTCTGCAGAGCGGGAGCGGTGCTCTTGGTAGTCAGGACCTCACGGCCTTTGCGTACAAGCTGGTTAAAAGTAGGCATTTTGTTTCTCCTTTCTTAATGATGAACATCGGATGATTTTCCGACTTTTTTGCCGCACTATCCCCATGAGGGACGCGCAACAGTTATATAATACCCTCTTTGCAGCCGGATGTCAACAGTTTTTGCAAATTTTTTTGTATTTATTCCAGATTTTTTCTTTCGGGCAGTTTTCGGCAGAAAAAATGCCTTTTCCCTCCCCTGCTGCGACGTTTTTGCACGCAAAAACCGCCCCGCAGGCTTTCGCCCACGGAGCGGTTTTGTTTAACGGATCAGGTCCTGACAGATGCTGCGCTTACTGTGCGGCGGCAGCCAGCTCGGCTGCGACCTCGGCGTCGCGCTCAGCCTCACGGTTCTTCAGATCCTCACGCACCTCCGGCAGACCGGTACCGGCGGGGATCAGCTTACCGATGATGACATTCTCCTTCAGACCGGACAGCGGATCGACCTTGCCCTTGATGGCGGCTTCGGTCAGCACGCGGGTGGTCTCCTGGAAGGATGCAGCGGACAGGAAGGAGTCGTTGGCCAGAGCAGCCTTGGTGATGCCCAGCAGCACCTGCTGGTACTCCACCAGCTTCAGGCCCTCTTCGCCTGCATCAATGCGCTTCTGCAGATCCGCATTGATGTTCTCCACCTCCAGACGGCTTGCCAGAGCACCGCCGATCAGGTTGGAGGAGCCGGAGTCGGTCACACGCACCTTGCGGCACATCTGACGGACAATGACTTCGATATGCTTATCGTTGATCTCAACGCCCTGCAGACGGTAGACCTTCTGGACCTCGTTGATCAGGTAGTTCTGCACGTCCTCCAGACCCTTGATGGCCAGAATATCCTGCGGGTACAGCACGCCCTCGCGGGTGATGATGTCGCCCTTCTCCACACGGTCGCCGGGCATCACGCGGGAATGCTGGGTGAACGGGATGGAGTAGCTCTTGACTTCCTCTGCGCCGTTCTCGTCCTTGCCGGTGACCTTGATGACCACGTTCTTCTTGGTGTCGTCCTGAGAGACCACACCGGAGATCTCGCTCATGATGGCCATGCTCTTGGGACGGCGGCTCTCGAACAGCTCCTCAACACGGGGCAGACCCTGTGTAATATCCTCGGCAGATGCGATACCGCCGGTATGGAAGGTACGCATGGTCAGCTGGGTACCGGGCTCGCCGATGGACTCTGCGGCGATAACACCGACAGACTCGCCCAGACGGACCGGCTCGCCGTTGGCCATATCAGAACCGTAGCAGCGTGCGCAGACACCGGTCTT